>Ga0136633_1001606_pt1 | contig 16506 bp, 17 predicted proteins | sample AntDrymeUQ832206_2_FD_105494 | JGI IMG/M metagenome (GOLD analysis project Ga0136633, IMG submission 105494) | Polar desert sand microbial communities from Dry Valleys, Antarctica - metaG UQ83 (22.06) | ecosystem: Environmental > Terrestrial > Soil > Desert | place: Antarctica: Dry Valley...
GGGCGAACGGGGACGCTATGCGAACCCCGGGCGCTTGGTCGAGACCCTGATTCGCTGCCTCTTGGACCCGGAACGCCGCGCACCCCGCGCTCGAGCATCTACCAAAGCTAACCCGAGATCCTGAACACGCGCGAGCGGGCGGTGCGCTACAGCTCGGTCGGGCCGATCACGAACCCGAGACGGGCGGTTCCGCGACGCAGCCGCGCGTCGAGCGTCACGAGCCGACAGCCGAGGACTTGCGCGAGCGCGATGTAGTTGGCGTCATAGGTCTTGGCCCAGCCGAACCTATCGGCCACGGCTCACGAATCGGTCGGCAGCGATGCCGGTTCGACGCGCTTGATTGGCGCGGCGAACGCGCGTTGGAGCATGGACTCGGCCTGATCGCGGCGAAGCTCATCGCGCCACATCGCCGCGTGCAGCGCGGAAACCAGCTCAATCCACAGCAGCGGCGGCGCGACGAGCTCGATGCCACGAAACCGCGCGAAGCCGACGCCTGTAGCCGATGCGGCGACGGCGACGCTCGCATCGATGACAAGCTTCACCGACCCGCACGCGACAGCGCAACGGCCGCAACCCAGTTGGGCGCCGGGGTCCCGTCCTCCAGTCGTTCCCATTCTGCTGGCACCGGGAGCGTTGGGTAAAGCCCGTCGCGAACTCCGTCCAGGTCGGCGGGGTCAATCACACGTCGGCGTCCCTCCATGCGGGCCGGCAAGCGACCATCGCGGATCCACCGACGCACCGTGTCAGGGCTGCGCCCGACTCTGCTCGCGGCCTCAGCGACGGAAAGCATGTCCACAATCGTACGCGGAGCACCGGCGATGCCCGAAGTGCTTGGAGTCACGCCAGTACCCAAGGCGCCGACCGCGCCTGTCTCAGGATGAACCTCGCGCAGCCCGTGCTCGACTTCCTCGGCGACGACGGCACGCGCCAGATCCACGCCCGGACCGTCGGCAGTGAAAGCCGGACGCTGGTCGAACGCCAAGATCGTACAACCGCTGGCGCGAAGCCTTGGCAGGTTCAGAATCGCGGAACCACGTCGAAGTGGCGGTGGCCCTGTCGTTCGTAGGAGCGGAAGTGACTATCGAGGGTGAAGATCGTGGAAATGCCGCGAGCCTCGGCGACGGCGACGAGCGTGGCGTCGGCGAGATCCATCGGATGGTCGTTGTACTGCTCCATCAGACGCGCGCTCCGCTGGACGACGTTGTCGTCGAGCGAGGCGAGAATCAGGGCATCGCGCCGCAGCATCCGCCACAGCGCGTCCTGGCCGGGCCATCCGCTCGACCGGCCGAGAAGGTAGATGGCCTCCGTGAACGCGGGCCAGGTCGTGAGCAGCGGGAGTGCGACCGTTTCCAGGGCGTCGACGCAGCGCTGGTGCTCAGGCTCGCCGGCGTCGATCAAGGCAATCAGCGGACCGGCGTCGGTGAGCGTCACGGATGGCGAGATGGGCCCTCGAGCAGGTCGGCGAACGCTTCTCCGGTCCGCGCGGCTGCGCCACCCTCGCTGCGGACCGCGCCGATCACATCCGCAAGCTGCTCGCGCTGCGCAAGCGTTCGGTGGGCGCGGTCTGCTGCCGCGCGACGCAGAAACTCGGACACCGACGCCCCCTCGCGCGCGGCGGCGCGTCTGATGAGCTCGTCGAGCTCGGGATCGAGTCGGATGCTGCGCATCTCAGGACGGAGCGTATCACAGGACCTCATCCTCGTATCACGAAGGCCGAGGACCTTCGCCGACCGATGGCAACGGACGCGTCCGCCGCCATCGGTAGCTTCGTGGGCGTGACCTCTCGACACGCGTCCTGTCCGTACTGAGACACGAGTCCTCATGAGCGCGAAGCGAGCGACGCCCAACGCCAGCCCAAGCAAGCGCTCAGCCCTGCCGTTGCTGGGTGGCGCCGAGCTCGGAGCGGTGCTCGACGGGCTGTTGCGCGCCCGGCCTGAGCTGCGTCCGGAAGCAGAGCTGATCGCACGCGGACAGCTCGCAGACACGAGCCGGGAGGCAGTCGCTGAGGAGCTCGAATGGAAGCTGCGATCGCTGTCGAGCGCAGAGTTGCACGGCCGTGCAGGCCGCCAACGTTGGGGATACGTCGAGCCGACCGAGGCGGCGTGGGAGCTGTTGAGCGAGTCGGTGGAGCCGTATCACCGGGAGATCGAGCGGCTGCAAGCGCTTCGGATCACCACTGCGGCGATCGAGACCGCGCTCGGTGTCGTCGACGGCCTGTACCGCTGCCGAGGCCGTCACGACAGCGAGCTCTTGCTCTCGTGGGCGCCTGACTTTCCGGTTGAGGAGGCTTGCAGCGTAGTTGATGGTCTCGTCAAGGCTGGGATCGCCGTCCCGCCCGACCGCTTGGACGACGCCGCGCCCGAGTGGGCCGATGCCCTCTCGCGAGCCCTGAGGGCCAGCGCATGACCTCCCCCCACCGGCGGCGGAGCGCTGCACCGCACCTCAACGACAGCAGAACCGAGGACTGGCGCGCCCGCCGCCGCGAGTTCGAGCGGATCACGGTGGACTATGCCAACGCCACCGATCGCTGCCAGGACGTGATCGCGTCGCTGATGAGTGAGTACGAGCAGTACGTGAGCGTTGAGCACGCGATCTGCCGGGGATGCCCAGTTGATCGCTCGAGTCTGTTCATCGTCTACTCGATGCTGGAATGGAAGGCGATCTACGGCGACGGACGGCTCGGCCACTGGACCCGTGACGACATCCGTGAGTACCTGCTCGATCACTTCCCGCGCAAGATCTCGGCCGACAGGCAGCTCCTGCTCGACACGCCGACCTGCGTACGCGACCTCGTGTACTTCATGTCCGATCGCGGCACGCTCGCCGGGGACGAGCTCCACGTGCTGGCCGATGCCGGGGACGAGCTATTCGACGAGTTCCTGGCCGCGAACAGGGATCGTCGCAAGTGGGGACTCGCCAAGCGGATGGTGATGGGTGGTGCCGCGACCGTGGACGAGGCCGACGACCGCTACGTTCCCCTGGCCACATTCCCGCCCGCAGCCGCCGAGGCAGCTCCCCCGACGCAGCGCACCGGGTCAGGGACGCCGGCACAACGCGCGAAGCGCAAGGCGGCGCGGACGGCGCGTAAGCGCAACCGCCGCTGAGCGACCGCACCATCGCTCCGATGCGCCGTGGCGCGTCGGAGCCGAACACGGGAGGCCCGACCGCAGGCCAGGGTTCGCACTTGCCCCCAGGCACCCATGTCCGGTCGCCCCGCCGAAATCGCCGACACGCCCGAAGGAATCAGGCCGCGAGCCGACGAAACGGAGGGGGAGGGATTCGAACCCTCGGTAGGGGGGTTGCCCCTACAACGGTTTTCGAGACCGCCCGATTCAGCCACTCTCGCACCCCTCCGAGGCGCGCCGGCGCAGCTTCGAGGATAGGAGATCGGCGGCGGGCCGTGCGGCCCGGTCGGCTCAGCGCCGCGAGCCGAAGAAGTCGATCAGCAGCGCGGCGCAGTCCGACGCCAGCAGGCCGCCGGCGACCACCGGGCGGTGATTCAGGCGCGGCTCGGCGAGCACGTCGAGCACCGAGCCGGCGGCGCCGGCCTTCGGATCGGTCGTGCCATAGACGACGCGCGGGACGCGCGCCAGCACGATCGCGCCCGCGCACATCGCGCACGGCTCGAGCGTCACGTACAGCACCGATTCGAGCACCCTCCAGGACCCCAGCACGCGGCTGGCCTCGCGCAGCGCGAGCAGCTCCGCGTGGGCCGTCGGATCCTGGCGCAGCTCGCGCTCGTTGTGGCCCGTCGCGATGACCTCGCCATCGTGCACGACGACCGCGCCGATCGGCACGTCGTCGTGCGCCTGCGCCAACTCGGCCTCGCGCAGGGCCAGGCGCATGAAGTACTCGTCGCGGGGAAAGAACGGCGTTGCCATGGATCGGCCACTATCGCAGCGCTCGGGAGCCTGGCGCCCCGCGCGTCCGGCGCGCCGCTCTGACCGTGCCCCGTATCGTGTTATGGACGAACATCCGCCGATCGGCGGAGTGCAGCGACCCTCGCAGCCCCCCGCGGCCGGCAGGCACCACACCATCCACCAGTTGCATCCTCTCTCTCGCCCGCACTGCCCGCGCATCGCGCTCGCGGCCGCGTGCGCCGGAACGCTCGCGCTCGCCGGAGCCCCCGTGCAGGCGCAGGCGACGTCCTCCACCGCCTCCCCGCGCCTCGTCGTGCGCTTCAAGCACGGGGTCTCGGCGGCGGTGCGATCGGCGACGCTGCGCGCGGCCGGCGTCGCGCGCGCCGACGCTCGCGTCGGCGGCGCCGAGGTCGTGCAGGCGCGCCCCGGGGTCAGCCCCGCGGCGGCGCTGACGCGGCTGCGCAGCCGCCGCCCGGTCGCGTGGGCGGAGCGCTCGCTGCGCGCCAGCGCCGCCTACGTCCCCAACGACTCCGGCGTCGCCAGTGCAGCCGGCCCGCCCGCGGGCTGGGCCGCCGTGCAGTGGGAGCTCACCGGGCCGTTCGGCATCAACGCTCCCGATGCCTGGTCGCAGGCGAGCAGGCTCGGCGGCAGCGGCGGGCGCGGCGTGGTCGTCGCGGTGCTCGACAGCGGCGTCGCGTACCGCACGAGCGGGCGCTTCGCCCGCTCGCCGGACCTCGAGCGGTCGCGCTTCGTCGCGGGCTACGACTTCATCGACGGCGACCGCTACCCGAGCGACGAGTTCGGCCACGGGACGTTCGTCGCGAGCATCGTCGCCGCGACCGCGAACAACGGCTTTGGCACCGTCGGCGTCGCGTACCGCTCGCGGATCATGCCCGTGCGCGTACTCGACTCCGAGGGCCGCAGCGACGCCGCCACGATCGCCCGTGGAGTGCGCTACGCGACCAGCCGTGGCGCCGACATCGTCAACCTCTCGCTCGAGCTCTTCGATGCGCCACCGTTGCCGGCGACCCCGCGCAGCGTGATGACGTCGCGCACGGTGCGCAGCGCGCTGAACGCTGCGCGCTCGGCGGGCGTGGTCGTCGTCTCCGCGACGGGCAACAGCTTCGACCTGCGCGTGCCCGGCAGCCGCCACGACACGCTGGCGATCAACGTCGGCGGCACCACGGAGCACGGCTGCCTGGGCAGCTACTCCAACCACGGGCCGGGGCTGGATCTCGTCGCGCCGGGCGGCGGCTTGGACGCCCAGCTGCCGGGCGACGCCAAGTGCGATCCGGGGGCCGTGCCGGGGCGCGACGTGTCCGGCGTGAGCTTCGAGTCGGCCGCGCCGCGCATGTTCGAGATGGTGCCCGGCTTCCGCGGCACCTCGTCGGCCGCGCCGCACGTCACGGGCGTCGTGGCGCTCGTGCTGGCGTCGAAGGTGCTCGGGTCAGACCCCAAGCCGCGCGACGTCGAGCGCCACCTCGAGCGCACCGCGCGCGACCTCGGCGCCCCCGGCCGCGACCGCCACTACGGCTGGGGCCTCGTCGACGCCGCCGCGGCGACGAAGCAGCGCGTCACACCGTCCGGATGATCAGGACCGAGCACGGTGCGTGGTGGGAGACCTTGTTGGGCACGGAGCCGAGCAGAAAGCGCTTGGCTCCGGTCATGCCCTTGTTGCCGACGACGATGAGATCCGAGCCGCGCTCCTCGGCGACGTCGAGGATCGCGTCGGCCGGATCGCCCTGACGGGCGAAGACCTCGACCTCGACGCCGGCGGCGCGGATCGCGGCGGCGGCGTCCTCGAGCGCGGCCTCGACGTCCTCGCGCGGGTTGATGATCCAGTGCAGGTCCTGCGGCACGGCGATCGACTCGCGCAGGCGCGCATCGGACACGGGCTCGTAGGCGCTGACGAGCTCGATCCGCGCGCCCACCGATCGCGCGAGCGCCGTCGCCTGGGTCACCGCCTCGCGGGCGGTGTCCGAGCCGTCCATGCCCACGACGATCGAGCTGAACACGTCTAGACGAGCTTCACGATCGCGATGATGCAGCCCGCCAGCACGAAGACGACGATCGCCGCCTGCATCCAGATCCAAGTCGGCGACACGGTCAGCTCCCGAGCTTTGCGTCGATGTCCGTGCCCGCTTGACGCAGGCGCTGGTTGAAGGCCTGGTTGGCCACGGCGATCATGCGGCGGGCGCGCTCGACGCCCTTGCGCGTCGGCTTCTTGATCGCAGCCACGAAGCGGGCGATGTCGTCATGCCAGGTCACGAAGACCCCGACGAAGCGGCGATGTTCGGCGACGACCTCGGGCGGCACCTCGATCGCGCGCAGCGCGGTGATCGCGTCGCCGATCGCGGCGGCAAAGCGGTCGAGCGTGCGGCGGTCCTCGCGCGGGGTGCTCGCCTGCGTGGCGCCGGCCTCGATCCGCTTGGCGGTGGCCTGGTAGGTCTCTTGGGCGGCGGTGAGGTCACGGATGTAGCGATTCATCTCCTTTGTGTCGTCACCGCACGCCGCCAGCGCCGCAGCGGCGATGAGAAGCGTGGCGAGGAACGCGGTACGCGCGAGCCGGGCCATTGCGATGAGCCTAGATGGTTGATTGCACGACCGGCACCGCCATCTGGATGATCGCGGTTCGCCGCCCGCCCCTATGCGCGCGCCGCGACGCCCATCGAATGGGCGTCGGGCGGCAGCCCGGAGCCGTCCGGTCCATCCGCGCCGCCGCCCGCGACGACCTTGCGCTTGCGCTCGAGGAACGGGCGCTCGACGTAGCGGTAGGAGAGCGCCGCGACCGCCGTCGTGACCGGCAGCGCGACCGCGGCCATGATCAGCACGCGCGTCGTCAGGCTCTCGCCGTCGCCGAGGGCGTGGTCGATCTCGTACAGCACCCAGATGTGCGCGAGGTAGAAGGAGTAGGAGCGCTCGCCCATCCACAGCATCAGGCGGTTGGCGAACAGGCGCGGCGCGCCGCCCGTGCCGAGCTGCAGCACGAGCAGCCCGAGGATCAGCGCGCCGGTGCACAGCGCCGCCATCAGCGCGCGCTGACCGAGCGCGTGGTGGATCGGCGTCTGCCGGGGGTCGTAGTCGGTGACCGCGTACGCGATCGCCGCGATCGCCGCGAAGGCGAAGGCCGCCCACGCGATCGTGCGCGCGGGGCGCGGGTTACCGCGCAGGCGCGCGGCGAGCAGCGGCTCGGCGAGCGCGATCGCCACGCCCGGCATGAAGACGTACATGATCGCCGGCGGGCTCGTCAGCCAGGAGAAGGCGTACTGGTTGCCGCCCTTCGCCCGCAGCGTGATGCTCACGAGCATCGCGACACCCGCCGCGGCGATGCCGAGAACGGCCCGGCGCTGCGGCCCGTCCAGGCGGGAGCCGACCTCGAACGCCAGCCACGACGCGATCGGGATCAGGACGTAGAAGCCGACCTCGGCGCCGATCGACCAGGCCGGCCCGATCGGGACGACCGCGGGGCCGCCGGTCTGGCCCTGCACGAACAGAAACTGGCCGAGCACCTGTAGCGCGCTGCTCGTGTTCTCGTGCCCGGACTCGAGCGTGCCGTCGAAGCCGAAGCGCAGCAGGACGAGCACTGTGAAGAGATAGAACGCCGGCACGACGCGCAGCACCCGGTTTCGCACGTAGGAGCGCAGGCGCGGCGCGGGCGTGTTGAGGACGTAAGCGCGCGCGAAGGGCCGCGCGATGAGGTAGCCCGACAGCGCGAAGAAGGCGGCGAGGCCGAGATCGATGTGGCCGAGCAGCGGCGCCGCCCAGCCGTAGGAGCGCATGTTGTTGTCCGGCGCCGTGTCGGCGAGCAGGAACAGGTGCGTGAAGAAGACGAGCAGCATCCCGACGCCGCGCACGCCGTTGCCGGCGAGCAGCGTCCCGATCCCCGCATCCTCTGTTCTCCGGGGACGTCCCCCCACGGCCTCGTCCATGCTGCGAGCGACGGTACCGACCGCGGGGGCTGTTGGCGCACAGGCGCGAGAACCCGCCGGCGGCGGTCGCTACCGTTGAACTCGCACCCAGCGACCACGCGAGGCATCGATGTTCAACTTCCTCTCCAAGCACAAGACGACCATGCCCGCCCCCGAGCAGGCGCTTCCCGGGCGCGAGGACGGGATGCCGGTCCCGGACCGCCACTTCGTCCTCGACGCGCCGCTGCGCGGGCCGTTCCCACCCGACACGGAGACGGCGATCTTCGGCGCGGGTTGCTTCTGGGGCATCGAAAAGAGCTTCTGGGAGGCGCAGCCCGGCGTCTACACGACGGCTGTCGGCTACGCGGGCGGGCTGACGCCGAACCCGAGCTACGAGGAGGTCTGCAGCGCGCAGACCGGCCACAACGAGGTCGTGCTCGTCGTCTTCCGCCCGACGGCGATCTCCTACGAAGAGCTGCTCAAGCGCTTCTGGGAGGGCCACGACCCGACGCAGGGCATGCGCCAGGGCAACGACGTCGGCACGCAGTACCGCTCGGGGATCTACACGACCACCGGCCAGCAGACCGCGCTCGCCGAAACCTCCCGCGACCGCTACCAGCAGGCGCTGACGGCGGCCGGCCGCGGCAAGATCACGACCGAGATCCTGCCGGCGCCGGACTTCTACTACGCCGAGGACTATCACCAGCAGTACCTCGCGAAGAACCCGCGCGGCTACTGCGGTGCCGGCGGCACCGGCGTCAGCTGCCCGATCGGGACGGGTACCGCCGCGATCTAGGCCGGATCCCTAGAGGATCGCGTCCGACGTCCGCCGGACGTCGGCGCGCAGGACGTAGTGCGTCGGGCGCCCGTGCTCGTCGCGGCGCACCGTGACGCTGCCCTCGACCGGCACGAGCAGGCCGCCGGCGTGCATGTAGATCGTCTCGATGTCGGCGCTCTGGATCTCGCCCGCGACGAGCGCCCGCGCGATCTCTTGGTGCGCCTCGCGGTTCTCGCGGTCGATGATCGACGGCCAGCGAGCGCCGCGCAGCTCATCCTCGCGGCAGCCAAGCAGCGTGCTGAAGGCGTCGTCGAGGCGCTTGAACCTGCCGTCGAGGCCGATCAGCGCGGCCCCGACGCCGGGCTCGCAGGGGGGAAGCTCGGGCACGTGATCGGCCGGGTCGCTCGGCTGTGGGGTGGCGGCGGCGGGCGGCGGCTGCACAGGCGCGGCCCACGGCGTGCGGGGCGCGGACGGCGGGTCCGCGCCGGGGGTGGCGGCGGCGGGGGGCGTCGAGATGTCCTCGAAGGCGAACTCCGCGCGAATCGCCTCGACGGCGGCGCGGGCGTTCTCGGCCTGGGTCAGCAGCTGGGAGGCGCGCTGGCGCGCCTGCTCGCGCTCCGCGCGAACGTCCTCGGCGCTCGCGCGCGTGGCATCCAGCTCGTCTTGGAGGGCGGTCAGCTCGTCTCGCAGCGCGTCGATCTCGCCGTGGGCGGTGGTGAGCTCGGCGCGGCGCGCCTCGTTGTCGCCGCGCGCGCTGGTGAGCTCGTTGCGCAGCGTGTCGTTGTCGGCGTGCGCGCCGTTGAGTTCGCTGCGCAGCGTGTCGTTGTCGGCGTGCGCGCCGTTGAGTTCGCTGCGCAGCGTGTCGTTGTCGGCGTGCGCGCTGGTGAGCTCGCTGCGCAGCGTGTCGCTGCCGGCGCGGACGCCGGTGAGCTCGACGCGCAGCGACGCGTGCTCCTGGCGGAACCCGGTCAGCTCGTCGCGCAGCGACTCGGTCTGGGCGTGCGCCTCGCGAAGCTCCGCGCGGGCGGCGTCGGCCCCGGCCTGCGCCGCCTCGAGCTCCGAGCGCAGCCCCTGCAGCTCCGCGTCGGCGGTGACGCTCGAAGCGCGCTCGGCGTGGATCGAGGCGCGCAGCTCCTGCAGCTCGACGCGCACGCGCTCGCTCTCGGCGCGCGCGGCCTCGAGCTGCGCGCGGGCATCGTCGGTGCCGGCGCGTGCGGCCTCGGCTTCGGCTCGGGCGGCGTGAGCCTCGGCGCGGGCGGCGTCGAGCCGCTCGCGTGCGTCGGTCGCGGCGGCCTCCACCTGCTGGTGCGCCGCGGCCAGGGCGGCGCCGGCCTGCTCGCGCGCCTCGGCTTCCGCGGCGCGGGCGGCGGCGGCGTCGCTCGTAGCGGCGGCTGCCGCTGCGCGCGCCTCGTCGCGCTCCGCGGCGACCTGCTCGACGCGACCGCCCTCGGACGCGCGGGCCGCGGCCGCGTGGGCTTCCGCGGCCTCGCGCCGCTGTGCCTCGGCGTCGTGCTCGGCTTGCACCGCCGCCAGCCGCGCGACCGCCTGCACGCGCTCGGCGTGCTCGGCCTCCAGCCGCTCGACCGCGCGTTCGTGCTCAGCCTGCTCCGAGCGCGCGAGCTCGAGCGCCAGCTCGCGCTCGTCCTGCGCCGTCCCAAGCTCGTCCAGCACGCGCTCGTGCTCGGCCTGGGTGGCCGCAGCCCGCTCGCGCTCGGACTCGATCGCGGCAAGCTGCCCGTGCAGTCCTTCGCGTTCGGCGTCGCGCTGCGCCTCGATCACGGCTAGCCGTGCCTGCGCCTCGGCCGCCTCGTGCTCGGCCTCCTCGACGCGCTCGCGCAGCATGTGGGCGCGCTCGACCAGATCCTCGAGGCCGCCGCCGTGCGCCCCCGGCTCGCCGCTGTGCACCCGGTGGGCGCTGTTGCCCATCGCCAGCAGCTCGGCCTCCTTGGCCGCGGCCCGAGCGGCCTCGCGCTGCTCGGCCATCCGGCGGCCGACGTCCTCGCGCGTGAGCGGCGGGGCGGCGGCGTCGCGGACGACGATCAGGATGCCCGCGAGGCGCCCGCCGTGCTCGGGCTGCTCCCCGGTCAGCACGACGCCCTCGACGGCGGCGAGCGCGCGCTCGTGGCGCAGGCGCAGGTCCTCGGGGTCCCAGCCGTCGGCGTCGCGCGCGGCGAGCTCGCCGAGCAGCGACGTGAACTCCCAGCCCAGCGCCAGCGGGACGGAGACGACGATGAGCCCCACCGAGCGTGCCGCGCCGGCGGCGGTCGCCGTCGCAAAGACCTGGCCGGCGTCGTCGCGCTCGCCTCGCAGCAGGCGTTCGAACGCGGCGCGCTGGGACGGGTCGGCGCCCGCCGCGAGGACGTCGATCACGGGACGGCCGCCGAGCCGCTCCGCCGACGCGCCGAGCAGCGCCACGACGCCGGCGCCGCATTCGGCCACGGCACCGTCGGGCGTGCTGAGGACGTAGCCCCCGTCGGCCAGCCCGAGCAGCACCTGCTCGACCTCGCGGTTGGTGGGCACGGGCACGGACATCTGCTGACCCTGAAGACTCATTGCCCACCTATCGGCCGCCCGGGGCCCGGAGGTTGAGAAGACGGCGCCCGGCTGCCGAAATGTCCAGCGCGCGGGCTTCAGTTTGGCCGCGCGCGGCCGATCACCGTGTCTCGCGGGCGCCGCTACCCTGCGAGCGGTGCCAGCTCCGAGCTCATCTCGCGTGCTGCCGCGCGTCGGCATGGAGGTCGCGATCGTGCATCTCGGCGTGCGGCTCGCGCTGTTGCCTCGCTCCTGAGCGGGCCGAGATGCGTCAGACGTCGCCGGTGACGCGCGCGGCCAGCACGATGTACTTCGTGCCGCGGCGCTCGAGGCTCACGGCGTGGCTGACGTTGCCCTCGGCAGTCGACAGCATGCCGCCGCTCGGGCGCCCGCGGGCGAGCGCGAAGTGCGACGCGCGCACGTTCCGGCGGAACTTGTAGAAGACGATGTCGCCGCGCTGGATCTTCGAGATCGCGATGCGGCGCAGCCCGCGCTGGCCGGCGAGCGCGTCGCTGTAGGAGCGGTCCGGGTCGATCAGGCGCTCGGACAGCCGGATCCCGGCCCGCAGGTAGGCCTGGTGGACGTAGGCGCCGCACCACACGCGACAGGGCGGCAGCCGGAGCCCCATCTGGCGCTGCCAGCGGCTGATCTGCGGCCCGCAGTTCGTCTTTCCCTGCTCGCGGAGGCCGTTCTGCGACTCCGCCCATCTGACGGCGCGGTCGCGAATGCTCGCGCTGTTGGATGCGCCGCCCGCGACCGAGCCCGCGACGGCGAAGCTGCCGCCGAGCACGGCGAGGGCGATGGCGAGGCGCAGGAGCATCCGGGACATGATGGCGCGGTCGCTCGCGATGCGCCAGCGCCAACGTCTCATCGCGCGACGACCACGGCCTGTCGTGCGATCCGCCGCTCGCCCTCGACGGCCTTGCGCAGCGACGCGTCGAAGCCGATCGGCTCGATGTCGAAGAGCGCCGCGCCGCTGGGGTCGGTCACGACGGTCTCGGTCGACAGGCCTTCGATCAGCGGTCGCGCGACGGCCGTGTCGACCGGCGTTACGAGGCCGATCCACAGCGACGACAGCCACGGCGTCAGCAGCGGCACGGGCAGCTTCGGCCGCGGGCGCTTGCCCAGCGCGACCGCCATGCGGTCGAGCATCGCGCCGTACGGGAGCACGTCGGGGCTGCCGATCTGAACCTCGCGGCCGGTCGACGCCTCGACGCCGGGCGCCGCCGCGAGGTAGGCGACGACGTCGTCGATGTCGATCGGCTGGGTCGGCGTCGACAGCCAGCGCGGCGCGATCATGAACGGCAGCCGTGCCACGAGATGGCGCAGCGTGCGGTAGGACTCGCTGCCGGGCCCGACGACCATGCCCGCGCGAAAGTACGTCAGCGGCGGCCCGTGCTCCTGCAGGGCGAGCGCCGTGCCGCGGCGGCTGCGCAGGTGCTTGGAGCCGGGCTCGTCGCCGAGCCCGCCGAGATAGACGACGCGGCCCACGCCCTCGCTCTCGCACATCCGCGCAAACGCGCCGGCGGCGCGCAGCTCACGCTGTTCGAAGTCGCCGGCGTCCGCGCCGCGGCCCATCGAGTGCACGAGGTAGTAGGCGATGTCGACGTCCTCGCCGGCACCGGCGAGCGTGGCGGCGTCGAGGACGTCGCCCTCGTGCAGCTCGAGGCGGTCGACGGGCAGGCCACGCGTGCGGCCGGCATCGCGCACCAGCGCGCGGACCTCGACGCCGTCGTCGAGCAGCCGCTCGCAGAGAGCCGATCCAATGAAACCGGTCGCTCCGGCGACGAGTGCGCGCATGTTCTGGGGTACGGCCCGGGAGGCGCGCGGGGTCACAAACGGCTCAAGAAGTGGAGCGGCGCCCGAGCGATTCAGGGGCTCGTCGTTGGCCGACGAGCCCCTGGCAGGTCGCTACTCGTCGCGCTTCTGACCGGGCGCGACGTAGTTGAAGCGGTACTCGGGCATCGCGTTCTTGCCCTTGTTCTTGCCGTGGAAGCCGGCGACGCCGGGCAGCCGCGGGTCGTGCTGCTTCTGGGTGTTGCCCTGCCAGGTGGAGTCGCCCACCCTGGTCGGACTCTGCGACTTCTTCTTGCCGAAAAGACCCATCTGTGACTCCCTTCGGCCGTCTCCGGCCGTTCGATCTGCTCTGGGATCAGGCGACGCGACGTCGGCCCCCCGCCGACGGCGCACGCGCGCTCCTGAAAAATAGCGGGATTCCGCGTCGGCGGCTACACCCGCCGCGTCAGTAGTTCGTCAGGCGCGTGCGCTCCTTGTCGAACTGCGCCTCGCTGATCTTTCCGGCGGCGCGCAGCTCGGTCAGCCGTTCGATCGCGGCGATCTTGGCCTGGGCCATCGGAGGTGCGCCCAGCGCCTGCGACATCGCTGTCAGCGCGGCGTCGCGCTGCCCGGCGCTCAGGCTCGCCAGGTCGGCCGGCAGGCGGCGGCGCCGGCCGTCCTCATCGACGAAGACGGTGCGCCCCTGCGCCGGCGCCGAGGGTAGGTGGCAGCGGTGCGGGATCGGCCCGCTGCTCGTCCGTCGTCGCGTCCTCGTCGACGCGCCACGCGGGCTTGGGTGTCGAGCGTCTCCTGTGATCCATCGCCGGCCTCCCTGTGCGCTTCGGCCGAACCGTAACAGGGGCTTGGAGCGCAGATGTGCACTCGCGCCGCCGGGGCGCCCTCGCCGATCGTCCGCCCGGGGTCTATCCTGCTGCGCCGTGGCCGACGAGCTCACCGGACGGGTCGCCCTCGTCACCGGCGGGGGCCGCGGGATCGGCGCAGGCATCGCGCGCGAGCTCGCCGGCGCCGGGATGCGCGTCGCCGTCGCGGCGCGCACGCGCGAGCAGGTCGAGCAGGTGGCGGGGAAGACCGGCGGCCTCGCGCTCGAGGTCGACGTCTCCGACGCGGGGTCGGTTCAGCGCATGGTCGACGAGACCCAGCGCGAGCTCGGCCCGATCGATCTGCTCGTCAACAACGCCGGCATCGGGGCGTTGACCGACGGCCCTCCGATCTGGGAGGACGAGGACCCCGGCGAGTGGTGGCGGGTCTTCGAGATCAACGTCCTCGGGGGCTACCTGTGCTGTCGCAGCGTGCTGCGCGGGATGGTCGAGCGCGGAAGCGGTCGGATCGTCAACATCGGCAGCGGGGGCGGCCACCTGCCGGTGACGGCGGGCAGGGTGGGCAGCAGCGCCTACGGCCCGAGCAAGGCCGCGCTGAACCGCTTCGGCGAGGTGCTCGCCGGCCAGGTGCAGCAGCACGGCATCGCGGTCTTCACGATCAGCCCGGGGCTGGTGCGCACCGCGCTCACCGAGCGCCTCGGCGACGACGCGCCGTGGACGCCGCCGGAGCTCGCGCCGCAGCTCGTCCGCGCGCTGGCCGGCGGCCGGGCCGACAGCCTGACCGGCCGCTATATCCATGCCGAGCACGACGACATCGACGATCTGATCGCGCGCGCCGACGAGATCGCCGCGGAGGACCTGAACGCGATCCGCCTGCGCCGCTGAGCGGCGTGCGGTCCTGCTCAGGGGTCATGGCGTCACCCCGAACCAGGACACCGCCGCGTGTCGCACGGCTGGCGTGGGGCGGGATCCTCGGGCCGGCGCTGTTTCTCCTCGCCTGGACGACGGCTGGCACGCGGACGCAGGGCTACTCGCCCGTCGAGCAGGCCATCAGCGAGCTTGCCGGCGTGCATGCACCGACGCGCTGGCTGATGAGCGCCGGGTTCGCGTGCTTCGGGGTGGCGGTGCTCGCCTTCAGCGTGGCGCTGCGGGAAACGCTCGGCGGCCGGGCCTGGCTCGCGTGCGCCGTGACGGGCGCCGCCACCCTCGGGGCCGGCGCCTTCGCGCTCGATGCCTCCCCGACCATCGACCTCGTCCACGTCGCGTTCGCAGGCACCGGCTACGTGTCGCTGGCCCTGGCGCCTATGCTCGCTGCTCAACCGCTTGCTGCTCGCGGACACCGCCGAGCCGCCACCGCCTCGCGTCTCGTCGGCGCGCTGGTGGGCGCCTGTCTTCTCGCCACGGCGCTCGTCTCCGCCGACGGCCTGCTGCAGCGCACCGGCCTGACGCTCGGCCACGCGTGGCTGGCGGCCTGCGCGGTCGCGATCATCCGCGCCGGGCGGCACGGTTAGTCGAGGAGCGCCAGCAGCGGCAGGCCCACGATCGCCACGAGAAGAAAGAGTCCTCCCGTGACGTATGCGCCCTTGGCGAAGGCCTCGCTCGCCGACGAGGTCGGCAGCAGGCGCTTGGCGACGAGGCTGAGCAGGATCAGGCTCAACGTCACGGAGCCGAGGGCGAACAGCGACGTCACCGCGAACTCGTACGGGCGGCGACTGTACCCAACGGGGCGAGCCGTCAGAAGCGCCACCTCACCTGCCAGCGCCGGCGTCAGACCCCGTCCCTCCTAGATTGCGGCGAGCTCGCGCAGCTCACCCGGCGGATCGCGGCCGCCGCTCGTGTGACAGTGGTCAAAGCGCGTCCCGGAAAAGCCCTTTGGATAGGCATGCGGTCCGCTCTTTGACCTAGCACGCACGGCGTCCGGGCGGGTCCGCCCAGCGACCGCCGTTTACGCACATGGCGAGCATACCCCCAGCCGACTTCGCGCGAGATGATTTTCATCGGCGTGCGCTCGGACTGCCGCCCGCGCGCGAGGCAATCTGATCCTCACCCGGGCGCGGAGCCCAGCACGCGGTCGGTCTCGCGCGCGACCACGACCTCCTCGCCGGCGGGCACCACGAGCGCTGCGACCCGGGCGCCGGGCGCCGCGATCTGCTCGGCGCTGCGCGCGTTGGCACCCTCGTCGAGGGAGACGCCGAGCTGTTCGAGGCGAGCGCAGACCTCACTGCGCAGCATCGCGGAGCGCTCGCCGGCACTCGCGCTGAAGACGAGTGCGTCGAGCCCGCGAAGCGTCGTCGTCATCGCGGCGACCGCGCCGCTGACGCCGCGGACCAGCACGTCGAAGGCCAGCCGCGCGTGCTCGTCGCCGTCGGTCGCGGCTCGCTCGACCTCGCGTATCCCGGTGAGCCCCGAGAGGCCCAGCAGGCCCGAGCGGTGGTCGAGCGCGGCGGCGAGCTCGTCGCGCTCGATGCCGGACGCGAGGAGGTGCAGCAACAGGCCCGGGTCCAGCGAGCCCGAGCGCGTCGCCATCGGCACGCCGTCAGACGGCGAGAACCCCATCGTCGTGTCGACGGAACGTCCGTCGAGCACGGCGCTGACCGAGCACCCGCTCCCGAGGTGACAGACGACCAGCCGGCCGCAGCCCCCGGCGCCGAGGATCCGGGCGGCCTGCTCGTGGCACCACCCGACATTGAGCCCATGAAAGCCGTAGCGCCGCAGCCCGAAGCGCTCGTTCCATGCCCGGGGCAGCGCGTACGTGGCGGACGCCGCCGGCAGTGTTTGGTGAAAGGCGGTGTCGAAGCAGGCGACCTGCGCCA
>Ga0136633_1001607_pt1 | contig 16506 bp, 12 predicted proteins | sample AntDrymeUQ832206_2_FD_105494 | JGI IMG/M metagenome (GOLD analysis project Ga0136633, IMG submission 105494) | Polar desert sand microbial communities from Dry Valleys, Antarctica - metaG UQ83 (22.06) | ecosystem: Environmental > Terrestrial > Soil > Desert | place: Antarctica: Dry Valley...
CCCTCGAGGATTCCGGCGGCGCCGAGCAACAGCGCCCCGGTGCAGACCGAGGTCGTGAACCGGGTCGTCTCGTGCGCTTCGCGAAGCCAGGCGACGATCGCGCTGTCTGGGCCGGCGAGCCGCCGGCTTCCGTAGCCACCGGGGACGACGATGATCTCGGGGGAAGGGAGATCGGCCAGGGCGACATCCGCCACCGCCGCGAGCATCCCGTTTTGGGTCCGGTGCGGGCGAGCCTCTTCCGCGCAGAAGACGACCTCGGCGTCAGGGATCAGGCTGAGCACGTCGTAAGGTCCGATCGCGTCGAGCGCGGTGAAGCCGTCGTAGAGCGGGATGGCGATCTTCATGGCAGGCAGTCTCGCTCATCACTCATCCGTTCCCGGGCCTTCGGTCGCAACGGAGCGGCGAAAGCGAGGCGCCAGACGGTGGGCGAGGACGAGCATCACGATCAGGATCCCGGCCGAGAGCCAGAGCAGCGGATCCTCGAAGGAGAGCGACTCGAGCTGCGTGCCCACGTAAACCGAGAGGGCCGTGAGCGGGATGTAGCCGACGAACGTCGTCCACATATAAGTGACGAAGGGGACGCGTGCGGAGCCACAGACGTAGCAGGCGAAGCTGAAGGGGACGATCGGGATGAAGCGAATCGCGAGCAGAAAGGTGACGCCGCCGCGCGCGATCGCGCCCTCGAAGCGAGTGAAGCGCTCGGCCCCGAACAGGCTCAGCATCAGCGGACGAGCCGCGTGGCGACCGATCGAATAACTGAGGACGGCGTTGATCATCCAGCCGGCCATGACCAGCGCCATCGCGGGCCAGAAACCGTAGACGAAGCCCGCGGCGGCGTCGAGAATCTCGGCCGGATACCAGACGAAGGCGTGGACGATCGCCAGCCCAAAGACGATCAGCACGCCGACGAATTCGAGATCGAGCAGTTCCTCTCGCAGCGCGCTCGTGTCGCCCCGGAGCGTGTTGCCGATACCGTCGCGCAGCGGTTCGACGAGCACGACCAACAAGGCGAGCACCGCAATTCCGGCGATCGTCATCGCGATCCCGAGCCTCCCCGCGGGATCGGGCACGGATGCCTGCCGTGGCTCCGAACTCATCGCCTAAGTATCGCGGCGCATAGAATCGCGGCGCTCGAGGCGTTGAGGTACCTATGCCGCTCGTTCCAAACCTGATCTCTGCCCCCGCAGCCCGGATCGGCGCTGCCGCTCAGAACGCGCTCGAGGTGGCCCGCTTCGGCGGACTCGAGACCGACGAGCAACCCTCTCCCTACGAGGTCGTTGCCGAAGGTCCCGTCTACCGCCTGCGGCGCTACTTCCCGCCGGCTGCCGGCGCCGACGCCAAGGCAACGAAGCGAGCCGCGGTGGTGCTCGTCCCGCCGATGATGCTCGCCGCTGAGATCTACGACGTCGCTCCCACGACCAGCGCCGTCTCGCTGCTCAACGATCACGGCGTCGATCCCTGGGTGGTGGACTTCGGCGCTCCCGAGCGCGAGGAGGGCGGCCTCGAGCGCTCGCTGACCGACCACGTGCTCGCGGTCAGCGAAGCGATCGACAAGGTTCGCGAAGAGACCGGCAGCGACGTTCACATCGGCGGCTACAGCCAGGGTGGGATGTTCTGCTACCAGGTTGCCTCACTGCGCCGCAGCGAGGGAGTCGACTCGGTGATCGTCTTCGGGAGCCCCGTCGACACCCGCGGGACGATGAGCTTCGGGCTGCCCGAAGAGCTGATCACCCGCGGCGCGGGCTTCCTCGCCGACCACGTCTTCGAAGGCAACGCGCTGCCGGCCTGGGCGAGCCGTACCGGCTTCCGGCTCATGGACCCGGCCAAGTCGCTGCGCCAGCGGATCGACTTCGTCCGCCGGCTTCATGACCGCGAGGCGCTGTTGCCGAAGGAGCGCCAGCGGCGATTTCTGGAGGGAGACGGGTGGGTCGCCTGGCCGGGGCCGGCGCTGGCGGAGGTGGTCCGGCAGTTCGGCGTTCACAACCGGATGCTCTCGGGCGGCTTCCTGATCGAGGATCGCCTCGTCACCCTCGCCGACATGACCTGTCCGGTCCTGACTTTCGTCGGCGAGACCGACGAGATCGCGCCGCCGCGCTCGGTCCGGGCGGTCGTCTCCGCCGCGCCTCGCGCCAAGATCTACGAGAAGCCGCTCAAAGCGGGCCATTTCGGCCTCGTCGTCGGTTCGACCGCCGTCAACGTCACTTGGCCGACAGTCGCCGCCTGGACCAAATGGCGATCCGGGGAAGGAGAGATGCCCGAAGGGGTGGAGCGACGGACGGGCATGGACCTCGACGAGGAGCGTGAGCGCGGCTTCGGCGATGCGCTCGGCGCCCGGCTCGAGCTGGCGGCCGGCGCCGGGCTCGGCGCCGCCCAGGCCCTCGCCGGCGCGGCGGTGGGCGCGACCCGGACCGTCCGCGAGCTCGCCGGCGAGACGACCAACACCCTCTATCGGCTCAACCGCCTCGGCCGGGTCGGCCCGCGGACCCGCGTCTCGCTCGGCTCGCTGCTCGACGAACAGCGCTCACGCGCTCCTGATGACATCGCGCTGCTCTTCGAGGATCGCGGCCACACCAACGCGTCGGTCAACGAGCGCGTCGACAACGTCGTCCGCGGCCTGCTCGAGATCGGCGTCCGCCAGGGCGAGCACGTCGGCGTCGTCATGCAGACCCGCCCCAGCGCGCTCACGGTCGTCTCAGCCTTGAGCCGGCTCGGCGCGGTCGCGGTGCTGATGCGACCCGACGGCGACATGGGCCGCGAGGCCGAGCTCGGCAAGGCCCGCCGAATCATCGCCGACCCCCAGAACGGCGAGATCGCGGCGAGCGAGACCGGCGGCCAGGTCTTCGTCCTCGGCGGTGGCGGCGAGTCGCGAACCCTTGCCGCAGGTCTCTATGACATGGAGCGGATCGATCCGAAGAAAGTCAAGGTCCCGGCCTGGTATCGCCCGAACCCCGGCCGCGCCGGCGATCTCGCCTTCATCCTCTTCACCGGCAGCGGCGACCGCACCAGCGCGAACCGGATCAGCAACGGGCGCTGGGCGCTGTCGGCCTTCGGCACCGCCTCGGCAGCGGCGCTGACCAGCTCCGACACGATCTACAGCGCCACCCCCGTCTATCACCCCTCGGCGCTGTTGATGAGCGTCGGCGGGGCCGTCGCCGGTGGCGCCCGTCTGGCGATCGCCTCCGAGTGGGAGCCGTCGATCTTCTGGCAGGAGGTCCGCCGCTACGGCGCCACGGTCGTCTCCTACACCTGGACGATGCTCGACGAGATCGTCGAGGCGCGGCCGGATCCCGCCGAGCAGGCCCATCCGGTCCGACTCTTCATCGGCTCGGGGATGCCGCGCGGGCTCTGGCGCCGCGTCACCGACCGTTTCTCGCCCGCCCGCGTGCTTGAGTTCTACGCATCGACCGAAGGGGACGCGGTGCTCGTCAACCTGACCGGAGAGAAGGCCGGCTGCATGGGCCAGCCGCTGCCAGGCAGCGCCGAGGTGCGGATCGCGGCCTACGACGCCGACGCCGGCAGGCTGGTCGAGCGTGAGGACGGCTTCGCCGAGCCGTCGGCCCGCCGCGAGACGGGAATGCTGCTGGTCAAGGTTCGCAGCGACGCCGTCGGCGCCGGCGGCAGCGGGCCTCTGCGTGGCGTTTTCGAGGCCGGCGACGCCTGGCTGGAGACGGGGGACCTGTTCCGGCGCGACGTCGACGGCGACTTCTGGCTGGTCGACAACGCCCAGTCGGTGATTCGGACGGTAGCCGGGATCGTCTATGCCCGCCCGATCGTCGATGCGCTCGGCGGCATCGATGCGGTTGACCTCGCTGTCACCTACGGAGTCAAGGTCGACGGTGGCAGCGACCAGGTGGCCGTCTCGGCAGTGACGCTGCGTGACGGCAAGAGCCTGACGCCGGCCGTGCTCAACACTGCCCTCGCGGGCCGCACCGACCTGACCCCACCGGCGATCGTCCGCATAGTCGAGGAGATCCCGGTCACGACCTGGTACCGGCCGATCTCGAGCCCGCTTCGCGCCGAAGGCCTTCCCACCCCGACCAAGCCCGCGACGGCGTGGGCTTGGGACGAGAAGAAGGGCGCCTACAAGGCGTTGACGAAAGCGGCGCTCGGGCGTCTGGGCTGAGAATCGGCTGAGTCGGTCGTCTAGGGTCAGCGATATGGCTACCTTCACTTTCGTGCGGCAGATCGCCGCCACGCCCGAGACCGTCTTCGACGTGCTCACCGACCACCGCGCCTACCCGGAGTTCACGCCGATTCGCAAGGCCGAGCTCGAGCAGGAAGGTGAGCCCGCGCCGAACGGCGTCGGAGCGATCCGCGTCCTGACCTCCGTTGGCCCGCCGATTCGCGAAGAGATCGTCGAGTACGACCGACCGAACCGCTTCGTCTATCGGATGCTCTCAGGGGCTCCGGTTCGCGATCACGTCGGAACGGTCACGCTCGAGGCTGACGGCGAGGGGACCCGTATGGTCTATGCGCTCGACACGACGCCGACTGTCCCGGTGGCCGGCGGGGCAGTGGTTGCGGTCGTCAAGCAGGTCGTCAAGCAACTCGCCAACGGCGTCGTCAAGCAGTCCGAGAAGAAGGCTTCAGGCGCCTGACCCGGGTTCTCTTCGTCTGCTTGGGCAACATCTGCCGCTCGCCGAGTGCCGAGGGCGTGATGGCGCACCTCGTCGCCGGGGCGGGGCTTGGGGACCAGATCTCGATCGACAGCGCCGGAACGGCCGACTATCACGTCGGCGAGCAGGCCGATCCTCGCTCTCGTAAAGCGGCGCTTAGGCGCGGGGTCGAGTTGAGCAGTTGTGGGCGGCAGCTCGAACTCGCGGACTTCGAGCGCTTCGACCTGATCCTCGCGATGGACCACCAGAATCTGGCGGACATCCTCAGCCTGGCTCCGGACGAGGATGCCGCCGAGAAGGCCCGACTGCTGCGCGAGTACGACTCGGAGTCGGTCGCGGCAGGGGAGATGGACGTGCCTGATCCCTACTACGGGGACGGGGACGGCTTTGAGAATGTGCTCGACATCCTCGAGCGGGCCTGCCGAGGCTTGCTGGAGGAAGTCAGCTCAGGATCCCGTCGTGACTGAACTCGACGGGCTTCGGGCAGCAGTCGAAGCCGCACTTCAGGCGCGGATCCTTGCGGCTGCTCCGTGCGCCGGCGGTGACATCAACGAGGCCTGGCGATTCGATCTCGGCGATGGCGAGGCCGTCTTCGTCAAGACCCGCTCCGATGTCCCCGCCGGGGAGTTCGAGCGCGAGGCTGCAGGGCTCGGTTGGTTGCGGGAGGCGGGCGGGCGGGTCCCTGGCGTGCTCGCCGTCGGTGCAGACGCCGCCCCGTTCCTGGCGCTCGAATGGATCGAGCCGGGAGCGCTCTCGCCCGCGGCGGCCGGGGACTTCGGGCGCTCGCTTGCCGCAATTCACCGGGCCGGCGCCCCGGCTTGGGGCGCGCTGCCGCCGGGAGCGCCCGGTCCGATGCACAGCGGTGGCATCGAGTACGCGGAGAGCAGCGGGAGCTGGGCGGAGCACTACGCCGAGCAGCGAATCCGCCCGCTGGCGGCAAGGACGTTTGACGCCGGCCGGGTCAGCTCTGCGTGCCTCGCTGCCGTCGAGTCGCTCTGCGACCGGATCGAGACGCTGGCCGGGCCCGAGGAGGCGCCCGCCCGCGTCCACGGCGATCTCTGGGGAGGCAACGTCTACTCGGGGGCCGACGGCACGGCATGGCTGATCGACCCGAAGGCGCAGGGAGCCCACCGCGAGATGGACCTGGCGATGCTGCGCCTGTTCGGTTCCCCCGCCGGAGAGGCCGGCTTCGCCGCCTATCAGGAGGCCTTCCCACTCGCCGATGACTGGGAGGGACGGGCGGAGCTCTGGCAACTCCAGCCCCTGCTGGTCCACGCGCTCTACTTCGGCGGCGGTTACGGCGCGGCCGTCGAGCGGGCCGCGCAGGGCTACACCTGAGGACCGTTTCACGCTCGGAGTAGCGGGTTGCCAGACTGTCCCGATGGATCTCGAGCGCCTCGCATCGACCCTCGCCGAGCGCGGCGAACCCGGCTATCGGGCCAAACAGATCTGGGAATGGGCCGCGAATGGCGTCGCCTCCTGGGAAGGGATGACGAACCTGCCGCAAGGCCTCCGCGAGGATCTCGCCCGCGAGCTCCCGCTTTCGAGCCTCGAGATCGAAGGGACGGCGCACTCCGACGACGGCACCGAAAAGACCCTCTTTCAGACCCACGATCGCCGTCCCGTCGAGACGGTCTTGATGCGTTACCGCGACGGGCGTCGCTCCGTCTGCCTGTCCTCACAGTCGGGTTGCCCGCTGGAGTGCAGCTTCTGCGCAACCGGGCAGATGGCTTTCGGCCGCAACCTGACCGCCTCGGAGATCCTCGACCAGGCGCTCCACTTTCGCCGCTCGGAGCCGGTCACGAATGCCGTCTTCATGGGCATGGGGGAGCCGATGCTGAATCTCGACAGCGTCATCGCCGCCTGTGAGAAGCTGCCCGACGTCGGCATCGCGACCTCGCACACGACGGTCTCGACGGTCGGCTGGGCGCCGGGGATCGAGCGGCTGGCGACCGAAGGCCCGCGGGTCCGGCTGGCGCTCTCGATGCACGCCGCCGAGCAGGACCTCCGCCAGGAGCTGATGCCGACCAACGAGCGCTACCCGCTGACCGAGGTGATCGATGCCTGCCTGCACTGGCACCGCGAGCGCAAGCGCAAGGTCTACATCGAGTACCTGATGCTCGGCGGCCTCAACGACGATCCCGCCCAGGCCGTCGCGCTGGCGGAGACGCTGAAGCCGCGCGAGGTCTTCAAGGTCAACCTGATCCCCTACAACCCGACCTCGGATGGCCGCTATCGCGGCTCGACCCCGGAGGCGATCGACGCCTTCGCCGAGGTGCTGCGCGCCCGCAAGCTGCCGACCACCGTCCGGCTGACCCGAGGCCGCGACATCGCCGCGGCCTGCGGGCAGCTGGCGGCTGACCTCTCGCCGGCCTAGTCGATTCGGCTGTGCGGGTCAGTCGCGCGGCCTGTCCTTGTCGCGGGAGGGCTGGACGCGCTTCGGCTCGCCGGGCATCTTCGGGTAGTCGGGTGGGTAGGGCATGTCGCCCTCGCCCCCGGACTCGTCGCGCTCGTACATCTCGAGCAGCGGCTCCAGCGAGTGGTGGACCTCGTCGATTGCCTCGAAGCGGTCACCGATCTCGGCGAAACGCCCCGGCATCGACTCGATCGTGAAGTCCTCGGGCTGCACCTCGCCGAGCTCGTCCCAATCCAGCGGCGCGGAGACCGGCGCGCCCGGCTTCGCGCGGACGCTGTAGGGGGAAGCGATCGTGCGGTCGCGCGCGTTTTGGTTGTAGTCGACGAAGACCTTCTCGCCGCGCTCCTCCTTCCACCACTTCGTCGTCACCCGCTCGGGCATCCGCCGCTCGAGCTCACGGCCGAACGCGATCGCGGCGTGGCGGACGTCGGTGAACGTCCAGCGCGGCTCGATCCGCACGTAGATGTGGATGCCGCGACCGCCTGAGGTCTTGGGGAACCCTGCATAGCCGAGCTCGCCCAGCAGCCCTCGTGCCTCGCCGGCAACCCGGACCGCGTCGTCGAAGTCCGTCCCCGGCTGCGGATCGAGGTCGAGCCTCAGCTCGTCTGGATGGTCGACGTCGGCTCGCCGCACCGGCCAGGGATGGAAGGTCAGCGTGCCCATCTGGGCGCACCAGACGACGACCGCGGGCTCGGTCGGGCAGACTTCGTCGGCGTGGCGGCCGGAAGGGAACTCGATCCGCGCCGTCTCGACGTAGTCAGGCGCTCCTTTGGGGATTCGCTTCTGGTAGAAGGCGTCGCCGCCGCCCTTCTCGCGGGTTGAGACCACGATCCCCTCATGGACGCCCTTCGGCCAGCGCTCCAGCGTCGTCGGACGCTCGCGCAGGGCCCGCATGATCCCTGAGGAAACCGTGAGGTAATACTCGGCGACCTGGAGCTTCGTAAGCTCGCCCGTCCGCTCCGTCGCCGGGAAGATGACGCGGTCGGCGCTGGAGATCCGGACCTCGCGCCCGTTCACGTCGAGGTAAGCGGTGTCCGCGGGCATGCGGGCTGGTTCCTCCGCCGCGGCCGCCTACTCGCTGAGCTCGACCCGCTCGATCTTCTGCTCGGCGACCGGGCGGTCGCCGGGGCCGGTCTCAGTCCCCTCGATCGCGTCGACCGTGTCCATTCCCGCGCTGACCTGGCCGAAGACCGTGTGCTTGCCGTCGAGCCAGCCGGCGGCGTCGATCGTGACGATGAAGAACTGCGAGCCGTTGGTGTTCGGGCCTGCGTTCGCCATCGCCAGAGCGCCGCGGACGATCTTGTGGTCGTTGAACTCGTCCTCGAACTTGTAGCCGGGCCCGCCGGTGCCGGTTCCCTCCGGGCAACCGCCCTGGATCATGAAGTCGGGGATCACCCGATGGAAGATCAGTCCGTCGTAGAAGCCGTCGCCGGCCAGCTTGCGAAAGTTCTCGACGGTCTTGGCAGCGTCCTCGTCGAAGAGCTCCACCTCGATCGCCCCTGCATTGGTGTGAAGAGTTGCGTTGGACATGGCCGCCAGACTAGATGACTAACGACGGAGTCGACCCGGCGGACCCCGCCGAGCGCTCATCTAGACTCCGGGCTCGGAGTGTGCGGTCGACCGAAGGGGGGGTCGCCGCCGTCCTCCGCGAGCCCGGCGGCGCGACTTCCCGCCACCGGCGATGTTCCAGCGACGATGGATCAGGTCTCGACAAGCACGCGTTTGCCCCTGCGGGGGAGGCTGACGATCGCCTTGGCGCTCGCGCTCGGCCTTGCGGCGGCAATCCTCGCCGTCACCCTGACCTCCTCCGCCGACGCCCGCAAGCCGCTCAAGCAGGCCGTGCAGACGCAGCCGAACATCGTCTTGATCATGACCGACGACCAGGCCGCGCACACCCTGACGCCCTCGTCGATGCCGACCGTCTTCAAGACCCTGATGGCGCAGGGGACCAGTTTCAGCGACTACATCGTCACCACACCGCTCTGCTGTCCCTCGCGAGCGACGCAGCTGACCGGTCAGTACGGGCACAACAACGGCGTTCTCGTCAACGACTACGCCAATCTCGAGGATCCGAGGAACGTGCTTCCGGCCTGGCTTCAGAACGGCGGCTATACGACCGCCCATCTCGGCAAGTTTCTGAACGGCTATGAGCGCGCCGTCAAGCGTCCAGCCAAGGTCGCGCCCGGCTGGGATCGCTGGTTCACCCAGCTGGAGAAGCGCCGCTATTACAACTGGACGGCTTCGCTGGACGGCAAGGTCCGCCGCTTCGGCTTCGAAGACGAGGACCACCTGACCGACGTGACAACCGAGTACGCCGTGCAGTGGACGAAGGAGCTTGTCCGCGAGGACGCCCCTTTCTACATGCAGCTCGACTACTACCCACCCCACGGCGCAAAGGGTCGCGACGAGGGCTGTGCCGGAGGGCCCGTTCCCGCTCCCCGTGATGAGAGCGTCTTCGCCGCTGAGCCGCTCCGGGTTCCCGACAGCTTCAATGAGGCCGATGTCTCCGACAAGCCGAGCTTCGTCCGGTCCCGGCCGCTGCTCGACGCCGACGCGGTCGAGCGCGTCACCCGCCGCTACCGCTGCACGCTCGCCTCGCTGCGCGGCGTCGATCGTGGCATCCGCAAGGTCTATCGCCAGATCGGCAGGGCCGGGGAGCTCGACAACACCGTCTTCATCTTCAGCTCCGACAACGGCTATCTCTACGGCGAGCACCGAGTCCCCAGCGGCAAGCTGCTGCCCTATGACGAGGTGATCAGGATGCCGCTGGTGATCCTCGTCCCGCCGGCGCTACGCGGCAATGCGCCTCAGGTCCCGGTCAGCGATGCGGAAGCCGCCAACGTCGATCTCGCCCCGACCATTCTCGAGCTCGCGGGTGGCCTGCCGCCATGCACCGCCGAGGGCCTTTGCCGGACGATGGACGGCCGTTCGCTGATGCCGCTGATCAACGGGGGCATCTTCCCGCCCGATCGCGCCTTCCTGATCGAGCTCGCCGACTGCAGCTTCCGCGGCGTCCGTGAGGCCAAGGATGTCTACATCGAGTACGGCACCGGCCAGCTGACCGTGACCGGGGAGTGCCAGCCGAGCGAGGTCGAGCACTACGACCTCGCCAACGACCCTGCCCAGCTCGACAATCTCTACCCCGCCGAGCGCCGCTCCGACGCGGGCGCAACTCAGCTGCGCCTGCAGCAGAAGATGGCCGATCTGCGCGACTGCGCCGGGATCGTCGAGCGTGATCCGATCCCCGCCTCCGGGCACTACTGTGAGTGAGTGGAGATGAACGGGCGGATCGACGCTCGCGGGCGAATCAATCGGCGCCTCGCCGGCGCGCTCGTCTGTCTGCTTTCGATGGCTGCGGCGGAGGCGGCGAGCGCCGCCTTCGAGAAGCAGCCAATCGAGATCTCCCGCCAGAAGCTCTTCGACCTGGGCGTCGCCGACTACAACGCCGACGGCGCTCTCGACGTCTTCAGCAGCAACCACAAGTACCGCGGCACGCTCCTGGCCGGCGATGGGGCCGGCGCCTTCACCGCGGCGCTCGACCCCAGCGGACTCTCGGCGACGGCCTCGACGCCGGGAGTGGACGACCTCTTCACCGAGCCGGAGATCGCAACCAAGGGTCTCTACATCTGGATCGACAGCAAGGATCTGCTCCACATCAAAACCGTCGGCCTCGGCACGATCCCGCAGATCCCCGGCGATCGAGTCAGCGGCTCGATCAGCTACCCCGGCCGCGACGCTTTTCCGCGCAGGACGGCGGGGGCTGAGGTCAACGTGACGGGCAACGAGGGGGAGACGGGCAAGCTCAGCTTCGACGCCGGCCCCGATTCCGACATCGTCGTCTTCGCGCGGCTGATGGACCTGCCGATCCAGATCGAGATCGACCCGGCCTTCCCGCGTTCACGGATCCTGCTCGGCTCGCGGCTCGCCCACCCGCCCGCGAACAAGTTCGAGATCCATCTCGGCGATCGTCACGGCTTCGCCTGGGCCGACTTCAACAGCGACGGCGAAATCGACGCCTACATCTCCAATGGCGGTCAGAAGGGCCGGGTTGAGAGGGTCGGGCCACTCTCGGCCGACGAGCTCTACTTCAACGACGGCGACGCGACGTTCAGGGACGGGATCCGCGAGACGCAGATCTCCAAGGGCTTCTGCCGTGGTCGCTACGTGGCGCCGGTCGACTACGACGCCGACGGCGACCTCGACGTCTTCGTCGCCTGCGAGGACCGCTCGCCGCTGCTTTTCACGCAGCGGGTTCCCGGCCGCTACGGATCGCGCTCGCACCTGCTCTCCGTGGTTCGAGCCGAGGCGGACATCTATCGCTGGCTCGACATCAGCGGCGATCTGCGCCCGGAGCTAATCGCTATCAACCGGCGCAAGATCGCGATCTACTCGGCGCGGGGTGAGGAGGGCTACGCGCGCAACAGCCAAATTCGCTCGGGCGCCCAAGGCAAGATCGTCAACGGGATCACGGTCGGGGATCCCGACGGCGACGGCGACGCCGATCTCTTCGTTGCCTCACGGGGCGGGAACGCCTTGCTGCGTAACACCGGCCGCCGGCTGGTCCCACAGAAGCCGAAGCGGCTCGGCCTGCCCTCGGGCGGCTCCGCCTCGGCCAACTGGGTCGACTACGACAACGACGGCCTGCTTGACCTGCACCTCTATCCCCAGGGGATCTACCGCCAGAGCGAATCGGGCCGATTCACGGCTACGGGCGATCTGCAGGCCGTCAAGCGGGCCCTCTGGGCGGCGGCCAACTTCGCGGACGTTGATTCCGACGGCCGCCGCGACCTGATCAGCGCCTTGAAGACGCAGGGGAGACCCGGCGTCAACACGGAGCTGCTCAGGAACACGACACCCTCGGGCAGTTGGCTGCAGCTCGACCTCGTCGGGGCGGCGGGCAATCCCCAGGCGATCGGGGCCCAGGTCAGGATTACCTCCGGGGGGCGCTCGCAGACGGCCTGGGTCGGACAGAGCGAGGGCTCGCGCTTCTCGACCGGGCATTACCGGCTCTACTTTGGCCTTGGCAAGGCATCGCAGGTCGAGCAGGTGACGGTGACCTGGCCCGACGGCCGCTCGGCCGACTTCGGGCCGCTGGCCGCCGACGCCCGCTACACCCTGCTCGAAGGCGTGGCGAGGCCGTACCAGGAATGAGGACGTCGAGACGTAGCCCTCGCCGGCGCTCTGCAGCCGCGAACGTTGCGCTGACGATCGGCCTGGGGGCGCTTGTCGCCGTGACGCCCGCGGCAGCCGCTGTGCCGGCGCCGGATCAGGACAGCATCGAGCCGGCCCCGCAGCCGAACATCATCTTCATCCTCACCGACGATCAGAGCCTCGGCAGCTTCACCCCCGCATCGATGCCGCGGACACACCGCCTGCTTGCCGATCGTGGCACGGTGTTTCGCAAGGCGCTCGTGCCGACGCCCCTCTGCTGCCCTTCCCGCGCGGCCTTTTCGACCGGCCAGTACGGGCATAACAACGGCGTTCTCCGCAACAGCTACGCCGCGCTCAACGAGAACGACAACCTGCTCCCGGTCTGGCTGCAGCGGGCCGGCTACCGGACCGCCCACGTCGGACGTTTCTACAACGGCTACGAGCGCACCGGCCGTGAGCTCGAGGTGGCGCCGGGCTGGGACATCTGGCGAAGCGCGCTGAATCCGCGCGGCTACTACGACTATGCGCTGACGACGAACAAGGGGACGCAGTCTTTCGGGACCGAGAGCGAGGAGTACCTGACCACGAACTTGAACCGCGTCGCCGCGGCGATCGTCCGCCGCCAGACCGCGCGCCGGGCGCCGCTGTTTCTGCAGCTCGACCACCTCGCTCCCCACGTCGGTCGGGGTGATCCGGGCGGCCGCTGCGACGAGGCCGCGGTGCCGGCCTTCGCCGACAGCACCGCCTACCTCGACGAGCCGCTGCCGAAGTCGCCTTCCTACAACGAGGCGGACCTCTCCGACAAGCCGTCGTTCATGCAGGAACTGCCCTTGATCGAGGCCGAGGCGGAGGCCGAGATCACGCGACAGTACGGCTGCGCGATGGCCTCGCTGCTCGAGGTCGATCGTGGCGTCGCGGCGATCCATAAAGCCCTTGCGGCGGCCGATGCGCTCGAGGACACGGTCGTCATCTTTTCTTCCGACAACGGCTTCGAGTTCGGCGAGCATCGCCTCGCCCCCGTCAAGCTCTATCCCTACGAGGAGTCGATCCGGGTGCCGCTGGTGATCCGGCTCCCCAAGGGCGTTGAGCAGGAGCCGGCGACCGGCCTGCCGGTCGCCAACATCGATCTCGCCCCGACGCTCCTGGAGCTGGCCGGAGCGAGATCGTGTAACCGGGAGGGCTGCGTGCGGATGGACGGCCGCTCGCTGCTGCCGACGATGCTCGGCGAGCCTGATATCTCGCCTGATCGGGCGATCGCCCTCGAGCTCGACGCGCCGATCTCTCCCGAGGGGCTGGTCTGCCGCTACAGCGGACTCTGGAGCCGGCAGTTCACCTACGTCGAGCACAGCAGCGCACGCCCGAGCGAAGAGGTGCCTTGCGAGCCGGTCACCGACACAGAGCTTTACGACCACGCGGCCGACCCTTTCCAGCTCGAGAATCTGACCCCGCCGGGCGTCGCAGCCGCGGACGTGGTCCCGCCGGAGCTTCTGACCCGACAGGATCGGCTCGCGATCTGCTCAGGGATCAAAGGCCGAGATCGCCGCCTGGAGGGGACGCCTTACTGTGAATAGGAAGCGCCGATACCTGCGCCGTGCCGGCCTCCTGGTGACGCTCGTGCTCGCATCGACGCCCGCGACCGCCGCCGCCGCCGCCGCGAACGGTGACGGCTTCAGCCCGCGCAGCATCCCGATCGCGGGAGGTCGCCTCTTCGATCTCGGCGTCTCCGACTACGATCGCAATGGCGTCTTCGAGATCTTCTCGGCGAACCACAAATTCCTCGGCACCCTGACAACGGGGAGGCCGGGGGCCTGGCGCAATCTGATCGGCCCCGCCGGGTTCAGCCCGACTCCGGAGTACCCCGGCTTCGAGGACTTGCTCAATCCCCCGGTTCCCAACTCTCCTGGTCTTTTTATCTGGGCCGAGTCGCGGACCAAGGGCGAAACCGGCAACCCGGAGAAGGATCCGTTCGTCCACGTCCTCGCCCGCGATGTGGCCGGGCTGCCGCTGTTTCCGGACGGGGCGCAGGGGACGTTGACGGTTCCCTCGCCGAAGGTCTCGGTGGTTAGTGACGATGGCGCGGAGGTTGAGATCAGCCAGGGCGGGGACCCGATCAGGACTCGGATCGAGTTCACGATCGAGGAGCAGGGCGAGTTCGTGCTCAAGGTCAGGAAGGTCGACTTGCCGCCGATCGAGGTCGAGATCGAGCAGGCACCGGCGATCGTCAACACATTCATCGGCGCCTACGAGGCGCAGGCCCGGTCGCGCTCGTTCACGCTCCGCCTCGCCGACCGCCACGGGCTGGCCTGGGCGGATCTCAACCGTGACTCGCGGACCGACGCCTTCATCGTTCGCGGCGGCCTCGGCGGCGGGATCGCGCAGTTCGTCGGCCGCGTCGACGACGAGCTCCTGCTCAGCACCGAGGAAGGCGGCTTCGCTGACTCGATTGGCGGCAGCGGCCTGCGCAAGAGCGGTTGCCGCGGTCGCCACGCCGCCGCGATCGACTACAACGGCGACGGCAACCTCGACCTTTTCAGTTCTTGCAAAGGAGCCTCGCCGAAGCTCTACCGCGCGAAGGGGCCGGGCAAGTTCCGTCCCGCCTCGCGGCAGCTCAACCGTAGCCGCGCAGTCGGCAGCAGCTATGAGTGGGCCGATCTCGACGGCGATCGCCGCCCCGAGCTGCTGGTCGCCGGCAAGCGCCGCCTCAGCGTCCTCGAGCCGGGCAACTCGCCGGGCTCGAAGTGGCGGGTCACCCAGACGCTGGCGACGCTCAACCGCTCCTTTATCGTCCAGTCCTTCAGCGTCGCCGACTTCGATCGCGACGGCGATCCCGACGTCTTCATGGGCGCGCCGTCGGGCAACACGCTGCTCGTCAACGAAGAGGGCAGGCTGCGCGTCGTCGACCCCGGCCGGCTCGGGCTGCCTCGTCGCGGGCTCGGCGCCAACTGGGTCGACTTCGACAACGATGGCCTGATTGACCTGCACTCCATGCCGAGCGGCCTCTATCGCCAGAGCGAGGGCGGTCGGTTCAAGCGGACGGGCTTTGCGTCGAGCGCATCGAAGGCGCTGTGGGGGATCGGCAACTGGTTCGATGCCGACGGCGACGGCTACCGCGACCTGCTCTACGCGAACCGCCTGACCGGTGGCGACCCGCGCGTCGCCACCCGGCTGCTTGTCAACAACCGCTCCGGCAACCGCTGGCTGGCCGTCGACCTGCGCGGATCCCGCGGCAACGCCGAGGCGATCGGCGCCCGGGTCCGGATCGAGGCGGCTGGGAGGGCGCAGACGGGCTGGGTTGGCCAAAGCGACGGCTCCCGCTATTCCCAGGGCCATTACCGCGTCTACTTCGGGCTCGGCAACGCGCCTGTGGTCGACTCCGTGAGCGTCGTCTGGCCGGACGGCAGGCGAACCGAGATGCGGGACGTAGAGGCCGACCAGGTGCTGGAGATCGCGCGGTAGGCTCGGCGGGCCGGAGCAGCCCGAACCCGTTGCCTTAGGGCGACGACGCAGCTTCGATGAGTCGGCGGGGTCCCGCGCAGGCCGGGGAACCGGCGTTTGAACAGCCACCCACGGGGTACATTCGATACGTGGGCTCCGAATTTAGGCGCGTCTTCGCGTCGGCTGCTGGCGTGTTATCGGTGGCTCTCATCTCGGCGGCGACCGCCCTGGCGGCCTTCCCCGGTACAGACGCGGGCGAGAGCGTTCGCCTCAATGCTCCCGACGATCCCGCCTTCGACCGTTGCGAGCCCGATAACGAAGGTGGAGCTACCTGCACCAATCCCTTCGATCAGGAGATTGAGCGCTTCGGCTTCGCGCCGAACGCGACGCAGGGGACCGCCAAATACAACCCGCTCGCGTTGCCCGCACGCCAGAGCGCCCAGAACCTCGCCGCGGGCCGAAATCCGCTCGGGCAGGTCTCCGGCGCCTCGATCGATCGTGCTTGGAAGTTCTTTGGCGAGGATGGCCTGAACGGTCCGGTCGGCGACCCCGAGGTCGAGATCGCGATCATGGACACCGGGATCCGCTGGAACAGCTCCGATCTGCGCTTGAAGATCGGACTCAACCGCGGCGAGTTGCCCGAGCCGCTCGTCGGGGGAGCGCCCTGCGGCAGCTACGACTGCGACGGCGACGGCGCCTTCACCGTCGACGACTACATCGGCGATCCGCGCGTCGATCGAACCGATGGGCACCGGGAGGCCAAATTGATCCTCGACGCCTCCGATCTGATCGCCGCCTTCAGCGGCGAGCTCGGCGGCGACGGCAGCGGCCCCGACGATGACCGCAATGGCTTCGACGACGACATCGCCGGCTGGGACTTCTTCGACG
>Ga0136633_1001608_pt1 | contig 16502 bp, 16 predicted proteins | sample AntDrymeUQ832206_2_FD_105494 | JGI IMG/M metagenome (GOLD analysis project Ga0136633, IMG submission 105494) | Polar desert sand microbial communities from Dry Valleys, Antarctica - metaG UQ83 (22.06) | ecosystem: Environmental > Terrestrial > Soil > Desert | place: Antarctica: Dry Valley...
AGCCGACGGGTGATGCTGGCGTCGAGGATCTGCTCTCCGATACGAATGACGATGCCGCCGACCAGGTCCGGGTCGATTTCGACCCGCAGTCCGACCGGTTTGCCGTAGAGCCGGCCGAGTCCCGCGGCGAGCCGCTCGAGCTGATCGGCGTCGGGTGCCACGGCGACGGTGACGCGGGCGTTGAGCCGTTCGCGGTGCTCAGCAGCCAGCCGGGCGAAGCCGTCGAGCGCCTCGATCAGCGTGCGGCGGCCGCGGGTCTGCACAACAGCGGCGGTAATGACGCGCTCCGCGACCGTGCCCACCTTTCCCTGCAGCAGTCCGTGCAGCAGCCCCTGTCGACGCGAGGCGGACTGGTTGCTGTCTGCGAGGGCGTCGCGCAGAGCTGGCTCGCGCTCGACGATGCGGCTGAAGCGGAACAGCTGGTCCTCGACGTCGTCGAGCGAGCCGTCTTTCTCCGCCTCCTCGAACGAGGCCAGGACTGCGAGGGTCTCCACCGCGTCCACCAGGTCGCGCGAGCGGGACCAGCGAGAGGCCACGACCTCTGACAGCAGGCCGAGCGCGGCAGGCGAGACCCGCTCCCCCAGCAGCACGTTGAGCAGCGCCGCCTTGGCCGGGGCTGGCGTCGCTGGGTCCGCCAGGGTGCGACGCAGGGTCAGCTCGTTGCCGAGCAGCTCGACGATCCCGAACAGGTCGGTCGAGAGGGCACCGAGGTCGGTGCCCTTGGTGGAGGACAGCTCCGACAGGCGCGTGCGCGCCTGGTTGAGCGAGGTCCGGCTGGCTCCGAGCATCAGGTGACCGACTCCCGGGCGCTGTCGTCGGCTGGGGCAGTGGCAGTCTGCTCGAGCTCGGCCAGGAAGCGGTCGATGACGCGCCGCTGCAGCTCCTCGTCGGTGAGCGACTCGCCGACGATGCGGCCAGCCAGCTCAACAGCCAGCGTGCCCACCTCGCGGCGGAGCTCGGCGACGACCTGGCGGTACTGGACCTCCATGCGCTCCTCGGACTGCTTGGTGACCGCCTCAGCGGCCTTGCGCGCCTCGTCCTTGGCCGCCTCGATCGTCTGCGCTCGCTGCTTGTTGGCCTCTTCGCGGATTTTCGCGGCCTCGGTGCGCGCCTCGGCGACCGCCTTGGCGAACTCCTCCTCGGCCGACTCCAGTCGCTCGTGCGCGGCCTTGCTGTCCTCGATCCCCTTGCGGATCGCCTCCTGGCGCTCCGACAGGTTCTTCTGGATCGGCGGGACCGCATAACGCCAGATGACGAACAAGATGATCGCGAACGCGACCAGCTCCGCGATGAACGTCGCGTCCGGGATGAGGAAGTTGCCTTCGGCAAGGGTGGTCATGGGAAGCGTCCTTCGTTACGCGGCGAGGACGAAGACGAAGTAGCCCATGAACGCGAGGTTGATGAAGTACATGGCCTCGACCAGACCGACGGTGATGAAGAACAGGCTCTGCAGCCGGCCCTGGGCCTCGGGCTGACGGGCCACCCCAGCGATGTACTGGCTACCGGCCAAGCCGTCACCAATGCCAGCTCCGATGGCACCACCGGCGAGGGCGATGCCGCCGCCAATCATCGCGCCGGCAACCGTGACGGCCTGTCCGATGTCTACTGCTTCTGCCATTGCCTGTTGTCTCCTTGTGAGGTGTGCTCCCGGGCGCCGGTGCGCCGAGGGGGTAAGTCTGCCTAGTGGGCTTCTTCGCTGGCGGCACCGCTGAAGTAGACGATGGTCAGCAACGAGAAGATCAAGGCCTGGATGAGGCCGATGAACATGCCGAACAGCTTCCAGACCACTTCAGTGGGCGCGATCGCGTAGATCGGCAGTAGCCCGATCAGCGCGATCATCAGGCCACCAGCGAACAGGTTGCCGAACAGACGCAGAGCGAGCGAGAGCGGCTTGGCCACCTCCTCGATGAACCGGAACGGGATCAGCCAGTAGGGGGCGCCCATGAAGTGCTTGGCGTAGCCGATAAGCCCCTTCTTGCGGATCCCGAACAGGTGCACCCAGCCCAGCACCAGGACCGCCAGGGCCGCCGGCAGGTTGATGTCGGACGTCGGGGCGATCAGCACGTGATCCGTGGGCACGACCTCGAGCCAGTTGGCGAGCAGGATGAAGGCGAAAAGGGTGACCGCGAGCGGCACGGCGAACGGCGCGGTGCGGATGCCCATGCCCTCCTCGACCAGGTCCTCGATGAACTTCACGAGTCCCTCGAACATCAGCTGCAGCTTGCTGGGCACACCGTCGGTGATGTGAAAGCGCATCCAGAGGGCGAGACCGATCAGGATGCCGCCGGCCACCAGCGTGGAGAGGACCGTGTCCTGGTTCATCTCGAGGCCGAACAGCGTGAAACGGGGGTGATTTCCCACGTTGATCCCGGGCTCGGTCAGGACCCCGAGGAGCATGCCGTTCATGAGCGCTGCGCCTCTCGCGCCGCTGCTCCGAGCTGGGAGAGCGTCATCAGGATCTGGTAGCAGGCGAGGGAGACCAGCAGGACCCAGCCGTCAGGGCGGGCGAGGATCGCGATCAGCATGGCGACACCGGTGACAAGGGCGAGGCGGGCGAGCGAGCTCTTGACCACGTCCTGGCGCTCGTGGTCGGAGGCCGGGGTGATCTTGGCCGTCGCGCGCTCCATGAGCAGGCCGTTGATCAGACCCAGTGCGACGCCGGCCGCGACGAGCAGCCCGATCCGCAGGTGACCGAACGAGGCCCCGACCAGGATCGCTGCGAGAGAGACCCCACCGGGCAGGACCAGGACGGGCAGCACCCGCGTCGAGGCCGGGTCCGTTAGGGGACCCGTGCTGGAGGCTGTTGCCACTGCGTTGTCGTCTCCCCTTCGAGGGCTGGCGGCGCTGTCAGTCATTCACTTCAGATAACGGCGGATCTGTACGAACGAGCCGACCAGCCCGAGGGCCAGACCGGCTGCGATCCCGATCAGCACGAAGACCGGCCCGGTGTCGAGCCGACCGTCGAGGTAGTGACCGAGGCCAAGTCCTGCGACGAGGCTGCACGCGTTGGCCAGCCCCAGTCCTGCGAGGGTCGAGAGCGAGAACGACGAGCTTCCGGGAGCCGGCAGGTCGTCTTCCGTTTCAGGCAAAACCTGTCCTACGGGTGGTCACTGATTGCCCGCTCACGCTAGCAGGTCAGACGCGACGACCTCGCAGCCGGGGCAGGCTCAAGGCGACCAGAACGGCGACAGCGAGGCACGCTGTGACAGCAATCACCGTGAGCGGACTGGCCAGGCTGACCGCGACCCCGCTGAAAGCCAGCAACGCGGTCCAGAAGTACATGATCAGGACCGCCCGCTTCTGGCTGTGGCCGATCTCCAGAAGCCGGTGGTGCAGGTGCATCTTGTCCGGCGTGAACGGGCTGCGGCCGGTTCTGGTCCGGCGTACGACGGCCAGCAGCAGGTCGACGAACGGCACGGCCAGGACGGCCAGCGGGAGCAGCAGCGGCAGGAACACCGGGAACGCCGCCTTGGGCGGGAGCAGCCCGTAGTCGACCTGGCCGGTCAGGGAGATGACGGCGGCGCTCAGCATCAGGCCGATCAGCATCGAGCCCGAGTCGCCCATGAAGATCCGGGCCGGGTTGAAGTTGTGCGGCAGGAAGCCGAGGCAGACCCCGGCGAGGACAACGGCGATCAGGGTCGGGGCGCTGATCCGCTCCTGAGCGACACCGAAGGTCGCCCTGCCGCTGGCCAGGATGTAGGAAACCGCGAACAGCGTGAGCGCTGCGATGGCGCCCACCCCGGCGAGCAGGCCGTCGAGCCCGTCGATGAAGTTGACGGCGTTAACCGTCAGGACCACCAGGAGGACGGTGAGCGGCACGCCGTCCGGCCCCAGGCTGATCGCGCCGACCCCAGGGAGCGTGACCGTGACCAGCTGCAGCCCGATCAGGATGAGCAGGCCCGCGGCGACGACCTGCCCGGCCAGCTTGGTGATCGCGTCAAGCTCGAAGCGGTCGTCGACGAACCCCAGCAGGGTGATGATGCCGCCGGCGACGAGCACGGCCTGGATGTCGGAGTACCTGAAGATGGCCGAGAGCGCGGGCAGCGAGTGCGCCACGGCGAAGGCCGCGCACATGCCGGCGTACATCGCCAGGCCTCCGAGGTAGGGAGTCGGGATGGCGTGCACGTCGCGGTCGCGCGGATCGGCCATGGCGCCGATCCTGATGGCGAGCAGCCGGGCGACCGGCGTCAGCAGCCAGGTCACCCCCGCGGCCACGCACATGACCAGCAGGTACTCGCGCATGTGCGGCTAGCGGGGGTAGGCGGGGTGGGCGGCGACGAGCGCATCGACACCGGAACGGATCTCCGGCGCGGCGCGGCCGTCCTCGTCACGGACCGCGCGCCCGATCAGGCCGGCGATCTCCTTCATGTCGGTCTCGCCCATGCCCTGCGTCGTGACCGACGGCGTGCCCACCCGGATGCCCGACGCCACCGATGGCGGCTGCGGGTCGTAGGGGATGGCGTTCTTGTTGAGGACGATGCCGGCCGCGGCGCAGCGCTGCTCAGCCTGCTGGCCGGTGACGTCGATGCCCTGCAGGTCGAGCAGAGCGAGGTGGGTGTCGGTGCCACCGGTCACCGGCCGCATGCCCTCGGCAGCCAGCGCCTCCGTCAGCGCCTGGCTGTTGGCAATCACCTGTCGGGCGTAGGTGCGGAAGGCCTCGGTGGAGGCCTCCTTGAGGGCTACCGCCTTGGCTGCGACCGCGTGCATCAACGGTCCGCCCTGCATCATGGGGAACACGGCCTTGTCGAGCTTGGCGGCATGCTCCTGCTTGCAGACCAGCATCCCGCCGCGCGGACCGCGCAGGACCTTGTGCGTGGTGAAGGTGACGACGTCGGCGTAGGGCACCGGGCTGGGGATGGCGCCACCGGCCACCAGACCGATGAAGTGCGCCGCGTCGACCATCAAGATCGCGCCGACCGCGTCGGCGATCTCGCGGAAGGCAGCGAAGTCGATCAGTCGCGGGATGGCGGAGCCGCCGCAGATGATCATCTTCGGCCGGTGCTCACGCGCCAGGCCGAGGGCCTGGTCGTAGTCGATGTCCTCCGTGTCAGGAGCCACTCCGTAGTGGACCGCGTTGAACCACTTGCCGCTGAAGCTGACCTTGGTGCCGTGAGTCAGGTGTCCGCCGTGCGGCAGGGACATGGCAAGAACCGTGTCGCCGGGGGCCAGGAAGGCGCCGTACACGGCGATGTTGGCACTTGCGCCCGAGTGCGGCTGGAGGTTGGCGTGCTCAGCGCCGAACAGCTCCTTGGCCCGGTCGATGCCGATCTGCTCGGCAACGTCGACGACCTCGCAGCCGCCGTAGTAGCGCTTGCCGGGGTAGCCCTCGGCGTACTTGTTGGACAGCGTCGAGCCCAGGGCGGCGAGCACCGCGGGACTGGTGAAGTTTTCGCTCGCGATCAGCTGGAGGCCGGAGCGCAGCCGGGTGAGCTCGTCGGTGACAACCCCCGCGATCTCAGGGTCGACCCGCTGCAGGTCTTCGAAACTAGGGCCCCAGAACGTCACGGCGAGCTCCTCGAGCTGGTTTGGGGGGAAGCAGGTGCCAGCCTAGCCCGTCGGCCGGGACCCGGCGATGAGGTCGAGCGGTCGTGCGAGGACGCTCTGCAACAGGGCAGCGCAGCTGACGTAGCCGGACTCTGGACCCATGTAGGGGTCGGCGATGTCGTCGTCCTCCGGCGCGTCCGGACGAACCAGGCCGCGGTTGCCGGCGGCGGTGTCGACGAGCGCCCGGGCCCGGGCCTCGGGATCGGCGGGCAGGCCCTCGCGATCGACCAGGGACAGCAGCCGGTCGAACTCCCGGAGCGTGAAGGTGCGGCGCGACGCCCGCGGGCTCATCGTCACGGCCACGCCGCGGTGTTGTCGGGTGGCGGTGAGGATGAGGTCGGAGCCCACGACCAGCTCAGCGACCAGCTCCCTCGCCAGGAACGCCGAGCCGTCGATCCCGAGGCCTTGCAGGGTCGAGTGCGAGAACGGCTGCATCGGCTCGCCGGTGAAGCCCAGGGTGCCGGCTGAACTGACCTCGAAAGCGTCGGCGGCCTCGCCGAGCCGCTCCTTCAGGCCATGTCGCATCAGCGTCTCGGCCATCGGCGACCGGCAGATGTTGCCGGTGCAGACATGCAGAACGCGGAAAGTCACGAGAGCTCCGGCAGGACGGTTCGCAGCTCGTCGAGGCTGACCGCGCCCTCGCGGAGCACCTTCGGCGAGTCACCGGTGAGGTCGAGGATGGTGGACGCGACCGGCCCTCCCGAGGGCCCACCGTCCAGGTAGACCTCCACCGCGTTGCCCAGCTGGCGCGCGGCCTCTGCCGCATCGACGGCCGGCGGTAGCCCGGTGCGGTTTGCGCTCGACACCGCGAGCGGCCCGGTCTGCTCCAGCACCGCCAGCGCCACCGGGTCCAGCGGCATCCGCACCGCCACCGTTCCCTTGGTCTCGCCCAAGTCCCACGCCAACGTCTGAGCATGGCGTACGACGAGAGTCAGGCCACCCGGCCAGAATGCCTCCACCAGCTCTCGGGCGTGCTCCGGCATGACATCGACCAGGCCCTCGAGGGTGCGCGTCGCGGGTACGAGCACGGGGGTGGGGGTGTCGCGGCCGCGGCCCTTGGCCTCGAGCAGGCGGTTGACCGCTGCTGGGGAGAAGGCGTCGGCGGCGATCCCGTAGACCGTGTCGGTGGGGACGACGACGAGGGCGCCACGGCGGATGGCTGAAACCGCGGCGTCGATGGCATCCGGGTTGTCGGTGCGGCAGTCGTGAGTGGCGCTCATGGGGCCAGTCTTGCGGTGACGTAGCGGTCGCGGCCGGTGAGGTCCCGGTGGTCCTGCACCTCGACCCACCCCTTTCTGAAGACGGCCGGGGCGGACTCGCCCTGCCGGTCGGAGTGCTCTACGACCACCCAGCCGCCTGGCTTGAGCAACCGCCTGGCCGCCTGCTCCACCAGCCGGATGACGTCGAGCCCGTCCTCACCTGCGAACAAGGCGATCTCGGGGTCGTGGTCCACGACCTCCGGGTCCGGCAGGTGCCGCTCGTTCTCGGCGACGTAGGGCGGGTTGCTGATGACCAGGTCCACCATCCCGTCCAGCTCGGGCACGGCGGCCTCAACCGAGCCCAGGTGGAGCTGGACCTGGGGATCACCTGCGGCTGCGCGGTTCTTGGCGTTGCGGTGGGCCCAGTCGAGGGCCCCTGGGTCGTGCTCGACCGCGTGCACCGTGGCCGACGGCACCTCGTTGGCGATGGCCAGCGCGCAGGTGCCGGAGCCGGTGCAGAGGTCGACGACGAGCGGGGTCTTGATCGGGCGGAGCGCCTCCACGGCCCAGCCCACGACCGACTCGGTCTCCGGGCGCGGCACGAAGACACCAGGCCCCACCTCCAGCTCGATGAAGCGGAAGCCGGTGCGCCCCGTGAGGTGCTGCAGGGGAACGCGCATGGCGCGGCTGGCGACGAGGGCGTCGTACCGCTCCTGATCGATCTGGTCGTGGTGAGCCAGGTCGGAGGGCCGCTGCAGGCCGAGGACGTGTACGGCGAGCGCCTTGGCGTCGTGCTCGGGGCTGTCGACGCCGGCCTGCGCCAGCTGCCCGGTGGCCGTGGCGATCGCCTGGCGGAGGTTCACTCGTCGCCCTTGAGCCGCGCGGCGTTGTCGGCCTCGATCAGCGAGCTGATGACGGGGTCCAGGTCACCGTCGAGCACCTGCATCAGGTTGTTGGCCTTGTAGCCGCTGCGGTGGTCAGCTAAGCGATTGTCGGGCCAGTTGTAGGTGCGGATCTTCTCGCTGCGGTCCATCGTGCGGATCTGGGAGCCCCGGGTGGCGGAGTCCTTGGCGGCCTGCTCCTCCAGCGCCAGGGCGAGCAGCCTGGCCCGCAGCACGCGCATGCCCGCCTCGCGGTTCTGCAGCTGGCTCTTCTCGTTCTGCATGCTGACGGTGACGCCGGTCGGGAGGTGCGTGATGCGCACTGCCGAGTCCGTTGTGTTGACGCTCTGGCCGCCCGGTCCGGAGCTCCTGTAGACATCGATGCGCAGGTCGTTTTGGTCGATCGTGACATCCACCTCCTCCGCCTCAGGCAGCACGAGGACGCCGGCTGCGGAGGTGTGGATGCGGCCCTGGGACTCGGTGACGGGGACCCGCTGGACCCGGTGCACGCCGCCTTCGTACTTCAGCTTGCCGAACACCGGGTTGGCCGGGTCGCGTGACTTGATGGCCAGCGAGATGTCCTTGTAGCCGCCCATCTCGCCCTCGGTCTGGCTGACCAGCTCGACCTTCCAGCCCTGGCGCTCGGCGTAGCGGGTGTACATCCGGACCAGGTCGCCGGCGAACAGCGCGGCCTCGTCGCCGCCCTCGCCGCCCTTGACCTCGAGGATCACGTCCTTCGCGTCGGCCGGGTCCTTGGGAATCATCAGCTCGACGATCTTCGCGTCCAGCTCGGCGATCTCGGCCTCGATCAACGGGATCTCGTCGTCCATGCCCAGCTCCTGGGCAGCATTCAAGTCTCCGCGCAGGGCGTCCCGGTGCTCAGCGGCCGCAACGACCGGGCCGATCTCGGCGTAGCGCCGCCCGAGCTCGCGGGCGACCGTCTGATCGGCGTGCACGGCTGGGTCGGCGAGCCGGGCCTCGAGGTCGGCGTGCTCGGCCAGCAGGTCGTCGAGCGGGTCAGCCACGGGCCGTCCTTCCTCAGAAATGCCAACGGCGCCCGTCCCCGCGAGGGGTCGGGCGCCGTCAGGAAGCTACTTGGAGCCGGAGCGCTTGCCGAAGCGCTGCTCGAACCGGGCCACCCGCCCGCCGGTGTCGAGGATCTTCTGCTTGCCCGTGTAGAACGGGTGGCAGGCCGCGCAGACCTCGGCGCGGATCTCGGCGCCGGCCGTGCTGCGGGTGATGAACTCGTTGCCGCAGGTGCACGAGACGCGGGTCTCGGTGTACGACGGGTGGATGTCAGCCTTCATGGCCCGTGCCTCTCGATAAGTGGCCGCCGGGTCGCCCGCGAAGGCGTGAACCGGTGCCGGAGTCCCGATAAGTGTGCCAGAGGTAGCGGTCGGTCCCACGCTGACGCCCGCCCACGGCCTTCCCGCCGTACCGTCATGAACGGAATCCGCATGGGTACCCGACAGCGGTCGAGCACCCTTGCGGATTCCGTTCATGCAGGAGGTAGGACGAGTAGTTAGCCGTTGTTCTCGGCCTGCTCCAGGGTCGTCTTCTGGACCTGCATGAGGAACTCGACGTTGCTGCGGGTCGACTTCATCTTGGCCAGCAGCAGCTCGAGGGCCTGCGTGCTGTCGAGGGCGTGCAGGGTGCGGCGCAGCGTCAGGACGATGCGCAGCTCCTCCGGCGAGAGCAGGATCTCCTCCTTGCGGGTGCCGGAGGCATCCACGTCGATGGCGGGGAAGATCCGCTTGTCCGCGAGCCGGCGGTCGAGCTTGAGCTCGGCGTTGCCGGTGCCCTTGAACTCCTCGAAGATGACCGTGTCCATCGCGGACCCGGTCTCGACCAGGGCGGTGGCGAAGATGGTCAGCGAGCCGCCGTTCTCGATGTTGCGGGCAGCACCGAGGAAGCGCTTCGGCGGGTAGAGCGCCGCCGAGTCGACACCACCGGTGAGGATGCGACCGCTGGCCGGGGCGCCGAGGTTGTAGGCGCGACCGAGCCGGGTGATCGAGTCGAGCAGCACGACCACGTCGAGGCCCATCTCGACCAGGCGCTTGGCCCGCTCGATGCTGAGCTCCGCGACGGTGATGTGGTCCTGCGGCGGCCGGTCGAAGGTGGAGGCGATGACCTCACCCTTCACCGAGCGCTGCATGTCGGTGACCTCTTCAGGCCGCTCGTCGACGAGGACGACCATCAGGTGGCACTCGGGGTTGTTGGTCGTGATCGCGTTGGCGATCGCCTGCATGACCATCGTCTTGCCGGCCTTGGGTGGGCTGACGATCAGCGCGCGCTGGCCCTTGCCCACCGGCATCACCAGGTCGATGACGCGGGTGGTCAGCACGTCCGGCTCGGTCTCGAGGCGGAGCCGGTCCTGCGGGTACAGCGGCGTGAGCTTGGTGAACTCCGGCCGCTTGCGGGCCTCCTCGATGTCCAGCCCGTTGATCTTGTCGAGCCGGACGAGGGCGTTGTACTTGTCCTTGCGCTCGCCCTCGCGCTGCTGGCGGACGGCACCGGTGACGGCGTCGCCGCGGCGCAGGCCGTACTTGCGGACCTGCTGCAGCGAGACGTAGACGTCATTGGGGCCGGTGAGGTAGCCCGTGGTCCGCACGAAGCCGTAGCTGTCCAGGATGTCGAGGATCCCGGCGATCGGGATCAGGACGTCGTCATCGCTGATGACCGGCTCGGGCTCGTTGCCGAACCGCTCGCCGCCGCCCCGGCCGCTGCGGTTGCGGCCGCGGCCGCGCTCGCGGAACCGGCCGCGCCGACCTTCGAACTCGTCGTCGTCCGGACCCTGCTGGCCGCCCTGGTTCTGGCCGCCCTGGTTCTGCGCGGGCTGGTTCTGCGCAGGCTGGCGGTTCTCGCGCTGCCGCGGCTGGTCGCCATCACGGTTGCTTTCACGCTGGATCTTGTACTTCTCGTGCACGGCCGCGATCGCCTCGACGTCGTCGCCGGCGGCGGCCAGTGCGGCCGCCTTCTCCTGGCGGCGGGCCTCACGCTCGAGGAAGCGCTCACGGCCGCGGTCGACCCGGGTCGGGCGCTCCGAGCCGTCGTCGTCGGAGCCGTCGACGGCGGTCTCGGTGCGGCTCTCGGTCGCCTTGGCGGCGCGTGCATCGGGCGCGGTGGCCGACTCAGCCGCGACAGCGGCGGTAGCAGCGGTGCCGTTGCTCTTCGCCGTACCGGCTGATCCGTTCTGGCGCTCCTGGATGGCCGCGATGAGCTCGCTCTTGCGCATCTTGGCAGTGCCGGTGATGCCGAGGTCGCCGGCGAGGGACTGCAGCTGCGGGAGGACGAGGGCGCTGAGCCCACCGCCTCCGGAGGTGGCCCGGCGACGGACCTTTGTGGCAGTGGGAGCCTGCTCGGCGCCATCGGGCGCGGTCAGCAGGTCGGTGGTGTCGGTCAAGGAGGATCCTCCATCAGGGCCGCCGGCCGCGGGACGCGGTGCGGCGGAGTGGTGACGCCGGCCTGAGCCGGCCTGCCTCGGCCTGAACGGCGCGAGGAGTCAAAGGGGTGCCGGGGCTCGGTGTCCCGGTGTCGGCCATGCCGAGCCTCGCGCCGGTCAAACCGGCGGGCAGGGAATGGGCTGGAGCAGAGGAGCCAGAGAGCGGCTACGGGCTGCTCAGCGGGAGCACACAGGCCCACGTGCGGGCAACTGGTTACGTGCACAGCCTAACGGGTCATTACTTCTGGTGACAACACCCGGGCTCTCAGGCGTGTTCCCGGGTACGGCGGAAGGCTCAGGTCAACGAGATGACGCTGGCGCCTTCGAGGTCGACCGGGAGGGTCAGCACGTCCCAGGCCCGCGGCTGCCGGCCCGCCACCGTCTCGGCCGTGGCGGTCGTCGTCAGTGCCAGCACGGTCGGACCGGCGCCGCTGACCACAGCGGGGATGCCGTCGTCGCGGAGGGCCTTGACCAGAGCGGCGGTGCGGGGCATCACCTCGGCCCGGAAGTCTTGGTGCAGCCGGTCCTCGGTGGCGTCGAGCAGCAGCTCGGGACTGGTCGTGAGCGCGAGGGAGAGCAGGGCCGCGCGGCCAGAGTTGGCGGCGGCATCCGCAAACGGGATCGCCTCTGGCAGAAGGGATCTGGCCTTCTTGGTAGAGGCCCGACTGGAGGGGACGAAGGCAACCGGCAGGAGGCTGGCGTGGGGGCTCAGCCGGTGGACTCGGAGCCCGGTGGACGACTGCCACGCGAACGTCAGACCGCCGTGCAGGCAGGCCGCCACGTTGTCCGGGTGGCCTTCGATCTCAGTGGCAAGAGCGAGGGCAGCGGTGTCGTCGAGGATCTCCTCGCCGCCGAGCACCAAGGCGCGGGCCGCGACGATGGCCGCCACGATGGCGGCGCTGGAGCTGCCCAGGCCGCGGCTCTGCGGGATGCGGTTGGCGCAGACGATCTCGAGGCCGCGCGGCTGACCGCCCAGTTCCTTGAAGGCCGCCCGGAGCGCCTTGACGACCAGGTGTCGCTTGTCGCGCGGCAGGTCGTCGGCGCCCTCCCCGGCGACGTCGACGTGCAGGCCGGAGTCGGCAACCCGGACGACCACGTCGTCGTAGAGAGCCAGCGCCAGGCCGGCGGAGTCGAAGGCCGGGCCCAGGTTTGCGCTGCTCGCGGGCACGCGGACGCGTACGGGGGCGGCGCGGAAAGACGGCACGGCGATCTCCTGGTTCGGTTTGGGCGCAGGCTACGCGGGCTGGCCGCTCCGGTCAGTGATGCGCGCCGAGCGCGGCCTCGTCGAGCAGTGGCGTGAGCGCGATCTGGGCCAGCTCCTGCGCGTTGCGGGGCAGCGTCTGCATGGCTTGTTGTGCCCGCTCGCGCCAGATCGTGTGCCCGATGCGGCACCATTCTTCGTGGGCACGCTGCCAGTGGGCGCGGGCCTCGTCCGCGTCCGTGGCGCGCATGGCGGCGTTCTCGAACCAGATCGCCCGGGCCTCGATGCAGGTGTCCGGCGGCACCGGCGAGATCGCTGTCGGGTTGCCGAGCTGGTCCTGTTCTGCCAGGACCGCGAGCAAGACCGAGAGTCGCTCCGTGCCCGCCCGCGCCGCAGCGGTAGCAACGTCGGCGATGCTGTCACTCACCCGGTCGCCCTGAGCGAGTGCCGCCCGGAGCTGCACGACCTTGAGCTGCGCGGCCACCAGGTCAGCGCCCACCGCCTCGGCGAGCTCACACCCCACTGCCGCTCTGGCCCGGGCGAGCGACCAGAGGCCGCTGTCCAGCGCCACCTCGGCGGCAGCCTGATGGGCCAGAGTTGCTTCTGACTCACCGAGCTCGGGGAGCAGCTCACGCGTGATTCGGAGCTCAGCCGCGGCCTGTGCCTGCTCACCTCGCCGCAGGCGCAGCAGTGCTGCTTCGCTGGCGAGCGCATGCCGGGTGCGGGCCGACATGTCGGTTGCCGCAGCTGGCAGCGACTCCGCGAGCGCAAGCCCCCGATCCAGGTCGCCCAGGAAGGTGGCGGCTTCGATGCCGAGCAAGAGGGCATCGGTGATGACGTCGCCGAGACCGGCGCGACGACCCAGGGCTTCTGCCTCAGCCCCGAGTGATGCGGCGGTCGGCCAGTCGGTCTGGCCCGCCGCCACGAAGCCACCGGTGCGCGCAAGCATGGCCCGGCCACGCAGGTCGTCGAGGCTCTGACCCGCCTCAGCACGGGCGAACCAGCGCGCGAAGTCGGGGCCGCCTGACATCGAGGCCAGGTAGGCGAGCAGGCGCTCCACCTGGGTCCGGCCCCACTCGTCGCCAGCGACATCGAGCTCCTTGTGCGCCCCCTCCAAGAGCTCCTGGAAGCGGGTCGTGGACTCGAAGCGGTAGGAGTCGGCCAAGGCCCACAGGGCACGACCCTTCAGGCGCGCGTCCTGGAGCTGATCAGCCAGGGCCAGGACCTCGTCGAGCTCCGAGCGGGCCTGCTCGATGTCGCCGTGGCGAGCCAGCGCATGCCCCAACGCGAGATGCGCTGTCGCCCTCGCCGACGGAGCCCCGCCGCTCCGTGAGGTCGCCACAGCTCGTTGCCCAACCTCGACGGCCTCCCCGAGCCGACCCTGCTCCATCAGCGCCTGACTCAGGCCGCCCAGCAGCAGGCTGGCCTCGTCCCCGTCGTCCGGAGCCAGGTCGACGAGCATCGGCTCAGCCCGGCGAAACACGGCTTCAGCGCCGCCGGCTTGCCAGGTGAAGACCATCTCGCCGAGTCGGCGAAGCTCTCGCACTCCGATGACCGCGACCCTCGCCCGCTCGGACGACCCGGAGCTCAGGTGGTTCCACGCCGACTCGGCGTGGAACGCCCGGAGCGACAGCGGCTCCTCCGGCAACATCTCGAGGAAGCCCAGGTGCAGCTCGACCCGGCGGGCCTTCGTCAGTGCTGCGTAGGCGACCTCCTGGAGCAGCCGGTGGGAGAACCGGTAGCCGTTTCCGAAGACCTCCTGCAGGACTCCCAGGGCAACCAGGTGGCGCAGGCCGCCGACCGAGTCGGTGCTCGTCGACAAGGAGAGCAGCGCAGCGCCAGGAGCGAAGTCCGCACTGGCACTGGCAACCAGAGCCAGTTCCTTGGCCTCCGACGGGAGGGCGTCCAGCCTCGCCGACAAGATGGCCCGGACCGAGGCAGGCAGCGTGGTGAGGCCAGCCGGCTCGCCGACGACACAGGTGTCGCCGTCCCTCTCCACAGCCCCGTTTTCGACGAGCAGGCTGAGGCACTCCTCGAGGTACAGCGGGTTACCGCCCGTCCGCTCGATCAGCGAGAGCAGCAGGTCTCTAGGCGGCTCGCCCACCCTGCTGATCACGAGCTGCTTGGCCGCCCAAGCAGGCAGTGCCTCGAGCGCGACGGGCTCACCCCAGGTCGTGCCCTCGCGCTGCAGCACGATGACCAGTACCGGGCCCGCGATGGGCTGGTTCTCCAACGTTGTGAGAAAGCGCGTGACGTCGGCGCCGGCCCAGTGCACGTCGTCGACGATCACGACGAGGGGCTGCCGGCCAGCGAGGGCGGACATCACGTAGCGCAGTCCGTGGGCGAGGGCACCGACCATGTCCTCCACCGGCAAGGACCTGCCCTCAGCCATGGCGAGCAGCCGGGCCGCCACCGCCTCCGCCTCGGCTCCCGCAGGCCCCGTCAGCAGCTCCGTCAGCGCGGTGGCTTCGAGCAGACCGTGTAGGCGCAAGTGCTCAACGAGCGCGTCCACCAGTGGAGCCAGCGGTCGCTCGTCGCCGTAGGCGTGACAGCGCCCCAGCACGACCGTCACGTCCGGGTGGTCAGCGCACCACGTCTCGAGCGTGCGCGACTTTCCCGCTCCCGCATCGCCGCCGACGGTGGCGACGCGAGACGTCCGATCGGACGCCACGCGGGCCAGGAGGTCATCGAGCCGGGCCCGCTCGACATACCGGTCGACGAAGGTCCCTCGTGTTCGTGCCGAAGGGGCGTCCCCCGTGTCGAGCACCTCGTGGGCCGAGACTGCCTGGGCGCCCATGCCCTGGAGCACCAGGTCGGTCTGGACTCCCCAGTGCACGGCGTCTGCCGCGAGCCTCCGGCACTCGCGGTCGGCCAGGATCACGCCGTTCCTTGCCTGGTCGGCGAGTCGCGTGGCGAGGGCGACACACAGCCCGGTCACGCCCCACCCGCGCTGGCTCTCATCCGGACTGACCAGCACCTCCCCCGAGGCCAGGCCGGCGTGCAGCCCCTGGGTCCCGGCGGCCCGACGTCGCATCTCCACAGCGGCACGCACAGCCCGGAGCGCGTCGTCCTCGCTGGTGTGCGGCAGGCCAAAGGCACAGAGCAGGCCGTCGCCGGCCACCATGAGCACCGTTCCGCCGTGGGCCTCGGCGATGCGTTGCAGGTCCCGCATCACCGGGTCGACCACCGAGACGACGTCCTCAGGATCCAGCCGACGTGTCATGTCGGTGTAGCCGCTCAGGTCAGCGAACAGCAGAGTGGCCAGCTTGCGCTCACCCTGCGCAACCCGAGCCGACACGGTCAGGCGCCTTGCGGGAGTCCACCCTCGGCGGTGGTCAGCTTGGAGCCGGGGAAGTAGGCGGCGCGGACGCCGCGGACCTCGCGCAGCCCCCCGATGGCGGCCAGATCAGCCTGGATCGTCTCGACGTCGTCGGCCCCGAACTCCAGCAGAGCCCGGCGCCCTCCTGCCTCGACTCCCGAGGCGAACGCCGTGCTGCGCATGTCCGGCCACGTCTCCGGAGGTCCCGACAACTTCACGATCACGAAGGCCATGGCCTCATACGGGGGGAGGTAGGCGGGCATGACCGTCACGGGCAGGGTGGGCAGCGGAGCGCAATCCGGGATCGCGCACAGCACCAGGCCGCTGCTCTGGGTGTAGGTCCCCGAAGTCGACAGCGCAGAGACGTGGCTGTCTAGGGCCTTCATGTCAGGAGCCTCGATGGCGACCACCGAACCGAACTCGCCAATCGTCACCTCGGCGACCGCGCGGATCCGGTCGCCCTCCTCGCCCTGCCCGACCAGCTCGATGGCGGCGGAGACGTCACTGCCATGCTCGCCGAAGACGTATGCGTACATGAGACACCCTCTCCGCAGTACCCGATATCGGGCACCACGGTGTCACATCAAGGTCAAAGGCCCAAGGCTGACGCGGCCGCTGTTGCGCTGGCGGCGATGGTGACCGGCTTCGGCGCACCCGCGATCGCCCAGTCGGGATCCTTGAGCCCGTTCCCCGTCACCGTGCAGACGATCCGCTGACCAGGGTCGATGAGGCCTGCCGCATGGGCCTGGAGCAGCCCGGCAACAGAAGCCGCGGAGGCCGGCTCGACGAAGACAGCCTCCTTCTGCGCGAGCAGCCGGTAGGCCGACAGGATCTGCCGGTCGGTTACGGCCTGGATCCCGCCGCTGCTCTGATCGCGGGCGTCCAATGCCTGCTGCCACGACGCGGGGTTGCCGAT
>Ga0136633_1001610_pt1 | contig 16500 bp, 17 predicted proteins | sample AntDrymeUQ832206_2_FD_105494 | JGI IMG/M metagenome (GOLD analysis project Ga0136633, IMG submission 105494) | Polar desert sand microbial communities from Dry Valleys, Antarctica - metaG UQ83 (22.06) | ecosystem: Environmental > Terrestrial > Soil > Desert | place: Antarctica: Dry Valley...
CGACTCGAGACGCACTTCAAGTTCATCCTCGAAGGCAAGGCCCGGGCGGTGCGGGCCATCCTCGACGGCGTCGCCGGCGCCAGCGGCCTGCGCATCGACCCGCGCGACGCCGAGCCGGTCGCCACCGCGATGGTCGTCGTCCTCACCTACTGGCTGAGCTTCGAGTACGTGAAGAACCCGCGCCGGGCTCTCGAGCCCGAGCACGCCGGCGCGGCCCTGCTGCGCGGCGCCTTCCACGTCCTCGCACTGCTGCTGCCCTACCTCGAAACCGCCCAGCGCGATCACCTGCACGGCCTGGCCGCGCACTACACGGCAAAGAACCAGGAGCCCTGACCATGGCCAAGTGGACCGCCTTCCCGCACGATGCCTCCGCGTACGTCCACGACGCGTCGGCGCTGAAGAAGCACTGGGCTCGCCTGCATCGCGGCGACGCCGAGCCGCTGCCGAAGGACGACGAGGTCCTGGCGGCGTGGGCCCTCTTTCACGCCGGCAGCTTCCAGAAGGCCACCGAGGCCGGCCTGAAGGCGCACGCCGCCGGCGCCGGCGCCGGCATGACGGTGGCGAACAAGGCGCAGGCGATCTACGCCACCTACCTCGAGAACAGCGAGAAAGCCAAGCTGGCGCTGCTTCAGGAAGTCGCCCAGCGGGCCGAGGCGCGCACCGGCGAGGAGCCGAAGGAGGCCAATGCCCATTACTGCCTGGCCTACGCGCTCGGCCGCTACAGCCAGGGGATCAGCATCGCCAAGGCGCTCTCCCAGGGCTTGGGCGCCAAGGTCAAGACGGCCCTCGAGACGACGATCCGCCTGTCGCCCAAGCATGCCGACGCGCACATCGCCCTCGGCGCCTTCCACGCCGAGATCATCGACAAGGTCGGCTCGCTGCTCGGCCGCACGCAGGGGGCGAGCAAGGACGCCGGCCTGCTGCACTACAAGGCCGCGCTCAAGCTCAATCCGGAATCGGCGATCGCGATGATCGAGTACGCCAACGGCCTGGTGATGCTCGAAGGCGAGCGGCGCATGAAGGAGGCCACGAAGCTGTACGAGCAGGCGGCCGCCTGCGAGCCGATGGATGCGATGGAGCGGCTCGACGTCGAGATGGCCCGGGCCGAGCTCGCCGATTAACCGCGATCGTCGCCGCCCTCCCAGGGCAGCATCATCGTCAGGAGCAGCAGCTTCTCGAACTCCGGCTCGAAGCGATCGACCATCGCCTGCGGGTCGTCGCACAGCGCCTGGTCGGTGATGAGCCCGAACTGCACGCCGCCGGCATAGGACAGGATGCTGACCCCGACCCCGATGTCGCCCGACGCCGGCACCCAAAACATCGTCTGCCGCAGGGTCGAGCCGCAGAAGGTGAGCGGCCGGCCCGGCCCGGGGACGTTGGTCATCACCGCGGTCGCTTTCTTGGCGAAGAGGCCGAGGATCGCGTCCTGGAGCGGCTTGACGACCAGGCCGGCGACGGCGAGCACGGCGAAGGCCAGCAGGGGCTGGTAGCTTGCCTTCAGTTCATTCATGCGGGCCCGCACCGCGTAGACGCGCTCGACCGGGTTGTCGATGCCGATCGGCAGGACCAGCGGTGCCAGTCCGAAGCGGTTGCCGAGTCGCCAGGCCTCCTCGAGCGGACGCAGGTTGACCGGCACCATGGCGCGGATCTCCTTGCCGGCCGGGTCGTCGCCGCGGTCGCGCAGCCACGCCCCGATCGCCGCCGCGGCGCTGGCGAGCAGGACGTCGTTGATCGAGCAGCCGAGCGACTTGCCGATCGCCTTGACCTGGTCGAGCGGCACCGGCTCGCTCCAGGCGACGCACTTGACCCCCGAGGGCCGACCTTTCAGGAGCGTCGGCGAGTCGTCCTCCATCAGGGCCATCGCGACGATATCACCGGCCACCTTGCCGACGAGCCGGAGCTGCTCGAGCGTTCCGGCGACGCCCTGACGCGGATCGCCGAGCAGCTCGAGCGATCGGGTGACGCTCGCCTCGAGCAGGCCGGCGGCCTGCGACGAAAGGTCCCCGAGCGGACGCAGCACCGACTGGGCGAACCAGGCGTCGTCGCGCTCGCTGCTGCCGCCGCCGCCGCGGCGCTCGCGCCGGGGCGGGTCGTCGCCGCCGTCGGTGATCGACATCATGACCGAGATGAGGGCGATGCCGTCGCCGATGCAGTGATGGATGCGGGCGATGATCGCGCTGCCGCCTTCGTAGTCGTCGACGAGGTGGAACTGCCAGAGCGGCCGGCTGCTCTCGAGCGGCTGCGTCGACAGCGCGCCGACCCGCGCCTGCAGCGCCTGGCGCGCGCTCTGGCCGCGACGGCGTTTCAGCTTCTCGCGGACGACGTGGCGATGGATGTCGAAGCCCTCGTCCTGCTGCCAGTGGACGCCGGCCGCATCGAAGACGACGCCATGTCCGAAGCGGTCGTACTTGAGCAGCTTGTCCTTGACCCGAGCGCAAAGGGTCTCGTAGGCGATGCCCGGCTGCAGCAGCCAGACGCCGACGATCATCATGAGGTTGACGTCGTTGTCCATCCGCAACCAGGCGGTATCGACGCGCGACATGCGCTGGCGGTCAACGGGCATCGGGATTCGCGCTCAGGGCGCTCGATTCGGTGGATCGAAGATGCTGGGTAACATCGACCGCGTCAATCGCGACGATCCCTCGGAGACACAGATGGCCGACCTCAAGACGAAGTTCGAGCAGGCGGTGGCGGACTCGAAGCAGCTCGACGAAAAGCCCGACAACGCCACCCTCCTCCAGCTCTACGCGCTGTACAAGCAGGCGTCGGCCGGCGATGCGGAAGGCAAGCGACCCGGTTTCGGCGACATGGTCGGGCGCGCCAAGTGGGACGCCTGGAACGAACGCAAGGACATGTCCAAGGACGAAGCGATGCAGGCCTACATCGATCTCGTCGAATCGTTGAAGTGAGCCGCGGCGGCGCGGCGGCCGTCATTTCTTGCGGGGCGTCGCCTTGTCTGCCTTGGGCTTGGCCTTGGCCGCAGGCGTTGCGGCTGCCGCGTCGTCGAGCAGATCGTCGAGGTTCTTCTCGATCTCCGACTCGATCCGGCCGCTGAAGGCGCCGAGCACCAGGCCGAGGCGGGCGGTCAGCTCGAAGCGGTCGGCGGCAACGACGAGCCGGCCGTCGCAGCCGGCGCGGGTGAACTCGACGACGTCACCGCCGCGTCCCTCGATGACGGTGCAGGCCATGCCGAACTTCTCTTCGGCGGTCTCGGCCCAGCGCCAGGCGACCTTGCGCGCCTTGGCCAGGCCGAGGCGATGCTCGCGCTGGATGTGGATGTCGGCCATGGCGTCGCTTTCGTGGTGAGGGTTCGAGCCGGCTCCAACCGGCCCCGGACGCGAATCTACTGCGCCAGGCCGGCCCGCCGCTCGGCTTTCGGCAGGGCCGCCAGACGGCGGACCGCCGCGTAGAAGCGCGGGAAGTCACGCCCCTCCCGCTCGAAGAGCCGCTCGAACGCCGGCACCAGATCGCCATAGGTCGACAGCACGCCCAGCGAGGCGTTGTTGGCGCCGTCGAACCAGCGGTCGTAGCCGGCGTAGCCGGCCCAGGGCCCGGCCTTCAGCGCGGCGTACTCCTCCCGCAGGCCCGCCAGGAGCGCCGCCTTGCGCTCGCGCTTGGCGGCGTCGCCGAGCTCGCCGGCGTAGAGCGCCTCCAATTCGCCCCGGACGCGCTGCGTCAGGGCACGGAAATCCCGACGGCGTCGCTCGACCTGGGCGGCGACCTCGCGCGCCTCGGCGCCTGCGCGCTCGGCCAGCCAGCGTTCGGCGCCCAGCTTCTCGACCGTCGTCGCGAACGATTCGTTGAACGCGGTGTCGCCCGGCGCGTAGGCGATCTGGTGGGCGAGCTCATGGAAGACGAGCCGGGCCAGCTCGGCTTCAGGAGCGTCGATGAAGGTGTTGAGGAGCGGATCGGCGAGCCAGTCGAAGGCCGGCAGGCGGCCGAGCGTCGAATAGGCGGACACCGGGTAGACCGACACGTCGAGCCCCTCGCCGCGCAGGCGGTCTGCCAGCGCCTCGGCGTCGGCCCGGTCGTAGTAGCCGCGGTAGGCGACGCAGCCGACGACCGCGAAGCACCAGGTGCGCAGCGTCAGCGACAGCTCCGGCGCAGCGACGACGTTCCACACCGCGGCCGGCCGGCGCAGGTCGGCATAGCGGCGATAGCTGGCGTTGTCGGGCTCGGCCAGGTCGCTGACCGCGAAGTCGCGGATCTGCTGCGAGAGCGCGAGCCGTGCCTTGAGGCCGGGCGGAGTCGCGGGATCGGCGAGCCACTGCGAGACCGGTCGCGCCGCCTCGACGAGGTTCAGGTGGCCGCGGACCGATTGCGCGTAGTAACCGAGGCTGCTGCAGCCCGAGGTGAGGCACAGTGTCGCGGCCAGCAGGCAGCCCGCGGCGGCCGTGCCGCCGATGCCCAGGGCTGCCATGCGCCAGCCGCGCCTCACCCGGCGGCGGCGACCGCCGCGACTGCCACCGGCTCGACCTCGACCAGACAGTCGTAGAAGCTCGGGCCGCGGCCGATGTCGGTGAGTCGCTGGTGGGTCAGCTCGTTGACGTTGCGGCCATCGCCCCCGAGCTTCTTCCACCAGACGCCGAGTCCGTTGACGACGCCAGGACGCGCCCGCGGCCCGACCACCGCCTTGCAGACGAGGCTGCCACGGTCGTTGAAGACACGCACCGGCCGACCCGATTCGATCCCGCGCGGCAGGGCGTCGGCGGCCGAGATCTCGAGCACCGGCTCGCCCTCGATGGCGCGCAGGCTGATGACGTTGACGAAGCTGGAGTTGAGAAAGTTGCGGGCCGGCGGCGAGATCATGGCAAGCGGGTAGCGTGCTGCCAGCGCCGGCGAGCTGCTCGGCGACTCGTGGTTCGGCAGATGATCCGGAATGCCCAGACCGGGCGCGTCGATCTGGCATCGGCCGCTGGCGGTGGCGAAGCCGCCGGCGGCGAAGGGCGCCTCGGCGACGGCCAGCCCGATCCAGCCGCGTTCGCGCAGCGCCGCGAGATCGATGCCCCCTGCCGCGGCCCCTTTGAAGGCCACGGCCACCAGGTCCTCGTCGCTGTCGGCGAAGCAGTCGTCGGCAAAGCCCATCCCGGCCGCGAGATCGCGAAAGATCCGCGTGTTGGACCGGGCCTCGCCGAGCGGCGCGATCGCCGGCTCGTTGATCAGGACGTCGGTGTGCCCGTAGCTGGTGTGCACGTCGAGGTGCTCGAGCTGGGTCGTCGCCGGCAGCACGTAGTCGGCGAGGTCGGCGGTGTCGGTCATGAAGTGGTCGAGCACGACCGTGAACAGGTCGCTTCGCCCGAAGCCGGCGGCGACGCGGGCCGACTCGGGAGCGACCGCGACCGGGTTGCTGTTGTAGACGACCAGGGCTTCGATCCGCGGCCCGAAGCGCGAGCCGTCGGCAAGCCGCTCGCCGCTCTCGCGCAGGAGGTCGTCGCCAATGGTGCTCATGTTGATGGTGCGCGGCCAGCGGCGACCGCCGGCCGTCAGCAGGTCCGGTCGCTGCAGGGCGGCATCGTTGCGGACGCCCCGAGACCACCCCGAGCTCGACAACAGGGCGCCGCCGGCGCGGTGCCGCCAGGCACCGACGAGGCAGGGCAGGATGGCGACCAGCCGCACTGCATTGCCGCCGCCGCGGGCCCGCTGCATGCCGTAGTTGAGCCGGATCGCGGCCGGCGCGATGCTGCCGTAGTCGCGCGCCAGGGCGCGGACCTGCGCCGCGTCGATGCCGCAGGTTTGCGCGACGCGCTCCGGCGGCCACTGCAGTGCGCGCTCGCGCAGCGCCGGCCAGCCCTCGGTGTGGCGCTCGATGTAGTCGTGGTCGAGCCAGTCGTTGACGACGAGCTCGTGCATCAGCCCGAGCGCCAGCGCGCCGTCGGTGCCCGGCAGGAGCTGGACGTGCTCGTCGCACTTCTGCGCCGTCTCGGTGCGCCGCGGATCGATGCAGACCAGGCGCGCGCCGGCGCGACGGGCCTGCATCGCCTCGGTCCAGAAGTGCAGGTTCGAGGCGATCGAGTTGCTGCCCCAGATGAGGATGAGGCGGCTTTCCGCGAAGTGCTGGACGTGCATGCCGATCCGGGCACCGTAGGTCGCAGCCAGCGCCTCGCCGCCGGCCGAGGCGCAGATGGTGCGGTCGAGCAGCGACGCACCGAGCCGGTGGAAGAAGCGCGCCGACATGCTTTCGCCCTGCAGCAGGCCCATCGTGCCGCAGTAGCTGTAGGGCACGATGGCCTCGGCGTTGGCGCCGCCCGGACTGGCGATGCTCGTCAGCCTCGCGGCGATGTCGGCCAGCGCCTCGTCCCAGCCGACCCGCTCGAAGCGGCCGCTGCCCTTGGGGCCGACCCCCTTGAGCGGATGCAGCACCCGCTCCGGGTGGTAGGTGCGCTCCGGATAGCGCGACACCTTGGTGCAGAGGGCGCCATGCGTCCGCGGATGGTCCGGATTGCCGCGCACCTGGGTCGCCCGGCCGGCCTCGACGGTGACGAGCATCGCGCAGGTGTCCGGGCAATCGTGCGGACAGGCCGCGCGAACCGTCACCGTGCCGTTCTCGAGACGCATGGCGAAATGATGGCACAGGCGACCGGGCCTCTCGGCGAGCTGCCGCCGAGGCCCGGGACCGCCGGGTAAACTGCTCCGCTACGCGGAGACAGACGCCGGAGTCCAGCCATGAACATGATCGAATCCATCCTCGCCGACGCGGCGCAGATCGCCACCCTGCGACGCGACATCCACGCTCACCCGGAGCTGTGCTTCCAGGAAGATCGCACCGCCGACCTGGTTGCCAAGCAGCTCACCGACTGGGGCATCCCGATCCACCGCGGCCTCGGCACGACCGGCGTCGTCGGCATCGTCAAGAACGGCACCAGCGAGCGTGCCGTCGGCCTGCGCGCCGACATGGACGCCCTGCCCATCACGGAGTTCAACACTTTCGCCCACAAGAGCACCCAGGCCGGCAAGATGCACGCCTGCGGTCACGACGGCCACACCGCGATGCTCCTGGCCGCGGCCAAGCACCTGTCGAAGCACCGCAACTTCGACGGCACGGTCTACCTGATCTTCCAGCCGGCCGAAGAAGGCGGCGGCGGCGCCCGCGAGATGATGCGCGACGGCCTGTTCGAGAAGTTCCCGATGGAAGCGATCTTCGGCGCCCACAACTGGCCAGGCATGAAGGCGGGACAGTTCGCGCTGAAGTCGGGGCCGGTGTTCGCCTCGAGCAACGAGTTCCGCATCGTCGTGCGCGGCAAGGGCGCGCACGCGGCGATGCCGCACAACGGCATCGACCCGGTGCCGGTCGCCTGCCAGATGGTGCAGGCCTTCCAGACCATCATCAGCCGCAACAAGCGGCCGATCGAGGCCGGCGTGATCTCGGTGACCATGATCCACGCCGGCGAAGCGACCAACGTCGTCCCCGACAGCTGCGAGCTGCGCGGCACCGTTCGCACCTTCACGCTCGAGACGCTCGACCTGATCGAGAAGCGCATGCAGGTCATCGCCGAGAACACCTGCGCGGCCTTCGAGGCGACCTGCGAGTTCGAATTCAAGCGCAACTACCCGCCGACGATCAACCACCCGGCCGAAACCGAGTTCGCCGGCCGGGTGATGAGCGAGATGGTCGGCGCCGACAACGTGATCGAGTTCGAGCCGACCATGGGCTCGGAGGACTTCAGCTACTTCCTCCAGGAAAAGCCCGGCTGCTACTTCCTGATCGGCAACGGCGACGGATCGCACCGCGACAGCGGCCATGGCATGGGCCCGTGCATGCTGCACAACCCGAGCTACGACTTCAACGACGACCTGATTCCCCTCGGCGGCAGCCTGTGGGTGCGCCTGGCCGAGGCCTGGCTGGCCAAGCCGGCCTGAAGCCCGGCGCCCCATGAGCGACGTCGCCCGCCATTTCGCGCAGAGCTACGCCGAGGCGCGCGACAAGTTCCTGGCGGCGGCCAGGCGGCGCGGCCTGTCGATCGAGAGCCACGTTCATCCGCTGACCGGCCGCGACGGCGAGACCCTGACGATGGACGTCGCCCGCGACGGTCCCCGCGATGCCGCCTCGCTCCTCATCGTCAGCAGCGCCTGCCACGGCGTCGAAGGCTTCTGCGGCTCGGGCGTGCAGAACGCCCTGCTCGCCGACGACGACTGGCACGACCTGGCGCGCCAGGCCGGCATCGCCGTCCTCTATCTCCACGGCCTCAATCCGCACGGCTTCTCGTGGTGGCGGCGGACGACGCACGAGAACGTCGACCTCAACCGCAACTTCCGCGATTTCAGCAGCGAAGCGGCCCGCAACGCCGATTACGACGAGATCGCCGACCTCGTCGTCCCGGAACGCTGGCCACCCGACGAGGCGACCCGCACCGCCATCGACGCCTACATTGCCGAGCGCGGCGAGAAGGCCTTCCAGGCGGCCATCTCCGGCGGGCAATACCACCATCCGCGCGGCCTCTTCTACGGCGGCGTCGCTCCGACCTGGAGCCAGGACACGGTGCGCCAGGTGCTCCGCGATCACGGCACGGCCTGCAGCCAGCTGGCCTGGATCGATCTGCACACCGGCCTCGGGCCCAACGGTCACGGCGAGCGCATCTTCGCCGGCCGCGACGACGCCGAGGCGCTGGCGCGCGCCCGCTCCTGGTGGGGTGATGTCACCTCGTTCTACGACGGTTCCTCGACCTCGGCGCCGCTGACCGGCCTGCTGTTCGAATCGGCCTACGACGAGTGTGCGCAGGCCCGCTACACCGGCATCGCTCTCGAATACGGCACCCAGCCGCAACGGGCGGTGATGGGGGCGCTGGGCGCCGACCAGTGGCTCGAGAACCATCCCGACGCCGGCGACGACGTGCGCCGCGCGATCAAGCAGCAGCTGCGCGACGCCTTCTACACCGACACCGACGAATGGAAGGCGCGCATCGTCGAGCAGGGCATCGACGCCGCACGCGGCGCGGTCCGCGGACTCGCCGCCGCCTGATCCATCCGGCGCGCCCGGTCAGAGCCGGCCCTGACGACGCAGCTCGGTCTCGCACGGGTCGGCTGCCTCGAAATGCAGACCGCGCCAGCCGGCACGGCGCGCTGCCGCGACGTTGGTCTCGTTGTCGTCGATCAGGAGCAACCCGGCCGGCGTCTCGCCGAACACCTCGGCGGCGTGGGCGAAGAGCGCCGCCTCCGGCTTGATCAGGTTCACACGCGACGAGAAGACGCCGGACTCGAAGAGGCCGAACACCGCGTGACTCGCTTCGAGCCGGGCAGCGTAGGCCAGCGGCATGTTGGACAGGAAGTGGAGCCGGTGGCCGCCCTCCCGCAGCCGACGCAGGAGCGCGACGACCTCGGGAACCGGCTGCAGCTCTTCGGGAACGGCGTCGATCAGGCGGCGCGCCTCGGCTGCGGTCAGGCCGCCGACGCGCGCTGCCGCCCGCTCGGCAAGCAGGTCCGGTGCGATCCGTCCGCGGTCGAACTCGGCCCAGTCACCGCCGAAGCCTTCGAAGAAGCCGGCCACGAAGGCCCGCGCCGCGACCGCGTCCGGCACCCGCTCCGGCAGCAGGCGGACGAGGAACGACTCGGGCTGCCAGCGCAGGACGACGCCGCCGAGGTCGAAGACCAGCCTCATGGGCAGCGCCGAACGTCGATCGCCGCGACGCCCGGTCCGTCGCCCGCCGGGCGGCGGAGCGTCAAGGCGCGAAGGTGTCGCCGAGGACGACCCCTTCGCGACGCGGATCCGGACCGCCTGTCGTTCATGGCAAATCCGGTCCGTGAATCGATGTGCGCCGAGGATAGCGCGGGGTTCGCCGGGCGAACCCGCGTCGTATGCTTGTGCATGGCCTTCGACCTCGTTCTCTTCGGCGGCACCGGCGACCTCGCCTGGCGCAAGCTCATGCCGGCGCTCTTCCAGGCGTTTCGCCACGGCAAGCTGCCGGCCGGCGGCCGCATCCTGGCGGTCTCGCGCAAGGACTTCGACGACGACGCCTATCGCGGCTGGCTGGAGGAGCGCTTCGCCGCGATCGACGACGCCAAGCGACCGAGCGGCGACGAGTTCGCGCGCTTCGGCCAGCTGCTTCACCACCTGCAGCTCGACCTGTCCGAGCCGGCGGGCTACGCGCAGCTGAAGACCTGGCTCGAATCGCCGCCCGGCGAGGGCGGCAGCGCCGCCGGCCGCGCCGACGTCGTCGTCATGTACCTGGCGACCAGTCCCGATCTCTTTCCGGTCGTCTGCGCCCAGCTGGGCGCGGCCGGCCTCAACGATGAACGCGTCCGTGTCGTCCTCGAGAAGCCGCTCGGCCACGACCTGGCCAGCGCCCTCGAGATCAACCGCGTTGTCCGCTCGGTGTTCAGCGAGGAGCAGGCGTTTCGGATCGACCACTACCTCGGCAAGCCGGCGGTGCAGAACCTGATGGCGCTGCGCTTCGGCAACGTGCTGTTCGAGCCGCTGTGGCGACGCGAGCAGGTGGCCAACATCCAGATCACCCTCGCCGAATCGATCGGCGTCGGCACGCGCGGCGACTTCTACAGCCAGACCGGCGCCCTGCGCGACATGATCCAGAACCACGCCTTGCAGCTGCTGACGATGATTGCCATGGAGCCGCCGTCGCGCAACGACGCCGACGCCATCCGCGACGAGAAGCTCAAGGTGCTGCGCTCGCTCCGGCCGTTCGACGCGGCCAGCGTCGGCCGCGACGTCATTCGCGGCCAGTACCGCGCCGGCACGGTCGACGGTCGCCCGGTGCCGGGCTTCCTCGAAGAGGACAAGGTGCCGGCCGGCAGCCACACCGAGACCTTTGTCGCCTTGCGCACCGAGGTGCAGAACTGGCGCTGGGCCGGCGTGCCCTTCTACCTGCGGACCGGCAAGCGCCTGGCGCAGGCGGAGGCGCAGATCGTCGTCAACTTCAGGCCGACGCCGCACTCGATCTTCGGCGGCGCCAACCGGCCCAACAAGCTGGTCATCAAGCTGCAGCCGGAAGACGGGCTCGAGCTGCACCTCCTCGCCGCCAAGGGTGCCGGGCAGTTCGAGTCGCTCTCGCCGGTGTCGCTCGATCTCGACTTCGACCAGGCGTTCGCCGAGAACCGGGTCGGCGCCTACGAACGGCTGCTGCTCGAGGTGATCGCCGGGCGGCTCAAGCTGTTCGTGCGCAGCGACGAGCAGGAAGAGGCCTGGCGCTGGGTCGAGCCGATCCTCGAGGCCTGGGCGCGAGACGGTGACGGTCCCCGCGGCTACGCGGCGGGCACCTGGGGCCCGCCCGCGGCGAGCGCCCTGGTCGCCCGCGAAGGCCACGCCTGGTCGGAAGAGCACTAGCGCCGAGAAGCGGCGCCCGAGCGCCGGCGCCGCGCGACTGCGCCCGCCGCCGGCGGCCCCGGATCGCCCGTTCCGCTGTCGGACACGGCCGGCATACAGGGGCGACGCCATCACCGACACTCGGCGCACTCCCTACCGCCGCCGCCGCCACCATGCCCTCCGCCTCCAAGCATTTCTCGATGATCCGCGGCTTTCACCTGGCCGACGTCTTCACACTCGCCAACGGCGCCTGCGGCGTCGCCGCTGTGCTGCTCGCCATGCGCTTCATGGAGACCCGGGACGTCGCCGACCTGCTGTGGGCGGCCGCACTGGCCCCGGCCGCCTTCATCTTCGATGTCCTCGACGGCCGCGTCGCCCGCCTCCGCCACACCTCGTCGGCGCTGGGTCGCGAGCTGGACTCGCTGGCCGACGTCATCTCCTTCGGGGTGGCGCCGGCCGCGCTCGCTTTCGCCGCCGGGATGCGCGGCGGCTGGGACGCGCTGATCCTCGTGTACTTCGTCTGCTGCGGCGTCTCGCGGCTGGCCCGCTACAACGTCACGGCCGAGGACCTGTCGGCCGGCAGCGACAAGGTGAAGTACTTCGAAGGGACGCCGATCCCGACCAGCGTCGTGCTGACCGGCGTCCTGGCGTTTGCCGCATGGCAGGGCCGCCTCGGCGCCGATCTGTACGGCGGCACCTGGACGGTGGCCGGCCTGGTCCTGCATCCGCTGGCGCTGCTGTTCGCGCTGTCGGGCAGCCTCATGATCAGCAAGACGCTGCGGATTCCCAAGCTCTAGGGCCGGCGCGCCCGCTCGATGACCTGGCTGGCCAGCATTTCCGACCCGACGGAGCGGTCGAGCGGGGTGCGCGAGAGACCCGAGGTCGCGTAGTTCAGGTTCTCGTACAGCTCGGCCGTCGCCGGGTGCGCGCCCATGATGGCTTCAAGCGCCGGCCCGGGGAGCGGCGACTGCAGGGCCGCCGAAAGCTGGCGAACGAGTGTCCGGTACTGATCGGCGCCGATCCGCATCGGCGTCGCCTCGACACGCTCGAGCAGCCGCGACAGGGCAATCACCGTCTCGAGACGGCTGTGGAGGGAGGCGGTCGTGGGGATCGTCATGGTGTCCTCGGGCGGCCGGGCGATTGCGGCCATGCGACCCAGTTGAGGTCGCGGCCGCGCAGTTCAAGTCGCCCGCAGGTCGCCGTGACGTCCCCGCCGGCGCGTCGGCGCCGTCTTACCGCGGGCCGCCGGCTTATCCCACAGACGCGATGTTCCGAGCGGCCTAACGTAGCCTGATCAGTTCCCCCCGGCGTGCCCGACCGCGACGGCCTGCTCAACCGATAACCGACGAAGGATCACACCATGGCGACGACCTCGACCTCCAACTACCCCGGCTCTGCCTCGTCCACCGCTGACCACGAGAGCGACGATTCACTGAAAGACCGCGTCGCCGCCGAATCGAACCGCGTGATGCAACAGCTTCGCGACGGCACGGACGCCGTCGTCGAGAAGATGCAGCCGCAGATCGAGGCGGTGTCGACCTACGCCCGCAGCGAGCCGACCAAGGCCGTCCTGATGGCGGCGGCCGCGGGGGCGGCGCTCATGGGCCTGATCGCCCTGATGGCCCGTCCGTCGGGGCGGTCGTCGGCGGCGAGCAGTTTCGCGTCGATGCGCGACGCAGCGATCGGCTATGCCGGCCGCGCGACAAGCAGCGCCGAGCAAGCCTTGGGAGCCGCGCAGCGCCGGGCCGACGCGGCCGAGGATCGGGCCCACCAGACCCAGAAGCGGTTCAGCGAGTTGCAGAAGCGCGCCGGCGAGACCGCCGACGAGGTTTCGACGGCCGTGTCCGACACCTGGCAAAGCCTGCGCGACCAGGCCGCGCCAGTCGTCGACCGGCTGCGCCCGCAGTTCGACGCCGTCGCCAACTACGCCAAGGAAGATCCGGCCCGGGCCGCCATCGGCGTCGCCACCGTGGCGGCCGCCGTGCTGGGCCTCATCACGCTGATCAACAAGGCGCGCGAAGACTGATCCGCCGCGCCGCCAAGACGCGCGGGGTCGGTTGCGCTTCCGCCTCGTCGGTTCGACGTGGCCGCTGGAGCGGATCGTTTCGGCCAGCAAACCCCATCGCCTGGCCGGCGTGACGCCGGCCAGGCTCGCCGAGAGGTTGCTTCTGGTTGCGGCACCTGCCGACGCGTTTCACGGTAAGGTTCTGCGCAGCGTCGCCGACCCTGTCCATCCGACGCCACGAAGGAGCCGCCCTTGACCACCGCTTACCGCAAGACCCCCGAGGCCGTCGCCGCGCTCAACCGCGAGCAGTACCGCGTCACGCAGCAGAGCGCCACCGAGCGCGCCGGCACCGGCGAGTACCTCGACAACCACGAGCCGGGCATCTATGTCGACGTTGTTTCCGGCGAGCCGCTGTTCGCGTCGGCCGACAAGTTCGAGTCGGGTTGCGGCTGGCCGAGCTTCACCAAGCCGGTCGAGCCGGCCCGCGTCAACGAGTTGCGCGACGCCACGCACGGCATGGTCCGCACCGAGGTCCGGTCGCGCGACGGCGACAGCCACCTCGGCCACGTCTTTCCCGACGGGCCGGCCGACCGCGGCGGCCTGCGCTACTGCATCAACTCGGCGTCGCTGCGCTTCGTCCATCGCGACAAGATGGAAGCCCAGGGCTACGGGGACTACCTGAACCAAGTGGAGGAACACCCATGACGACCGAACGTGCCGTCCTCGCCGGCGGCTGCTTCTGGGGCATGCAGGATCTGATCCGCCGTCGCGACGGCGTCGTCTCGACCCGCGTCGGCTACACCGGAGGCGAGGTGCCCGACGCCACCTACCGCAACCACGGCAACCACGCCGAGGCGATCGAGATCGTCTTCGATCCGGCCAAGGTCGGCTTTCGCGACCTGCTCGCGCTGTTCTTCCAGATCCACGACCCGACCACGAAGAACCGGCAGGGCAACGATCGCGGGCCCAGCTATCGATCGGCCATCTACTTCACCAGCGACGAGCAGAAGCGGATCGCAGAGGAAACGATCGCCGACGTCGAAGCCTCGAAGCTGTGGCCGGGCAAGGTGGTCACTGAGCTGGCGCCGGCCGGTCCGTTCTGGGAAGCCGAGCCCGAGCACCAGGATTATCTGGAACGCATTCCGAACGGCTACACCTGCCACTACGTGCGTCCCGACTGGAAGCTGCCGGCGCGCACGGCGAGCACGGCCGGCCGCTGACGGCGGTCCGGGCCGGCCCGCCGCCGCCCGCTTGTCAGGCGGGATGCAGGTCGCCGCTGCCGGTCGACGCCGCTGCGGCAGCGGGAATCGTGGGCCGGCGCTCGCCCATCAGCGTTGCGATCGCGGCGCATAACGCGTCGGCGTCGTCGGCCTTGGCCATAAAGAGGTCGTAGTCGGCGAACTCGCGACGGACATCGGACTCCGGCAGGCCGGTGTGCACCGCGATTAGCACGCTGGCGGTTTCGGGGTCGTCGCGCAGGGCCTGCCCGACTGCTGTGCCGCTCATGCCCGCCATCGCGATGTCCAGGATCACCAGATCGATCGATTCGGCGCGGCCGATCTTCAGGGCACTCTCGCCGTCGCCGGCACCGAACACGTGATGGCCCGCATCCTCGAGAACGTAGGTCAGGATCTCGAGCAACTCGCCGTCGTCTTCGACCACGAGGATGTTGGCGGTGCCGTCGGCCATGTCGTTCTCCGTGAGCAGATGCTCGAGTATTGAATGCGCCGGCACCACGCCGAGGTCGGAATCGGCAGGGCCGGCTTGTAGGCTGCGGCCGCATGCGCGCCGAATGGTGCTCGGCAGTGAGTGGCCGCGGCCGAGCGGATCAGAACGAGGGCTCGGTTTCCTGCAGGGCCTCGTAGAGCTTGAGGAAGGCCGCGTCGGGCTGGCCATCGGCGCCGGCGAGGCGAACCCGGACGTCGGCCGGCAGGGCCGCCAGGGCCGCCTCCGGCGTCTGCTTCTCGGCGACCGACGCCGCCAGCACACAGCCGCTGCGCAGCGCCAGGTCGAGACCGGTGTCGCCGGCTGCTGGCGCTTGCGCCGCCCGGCGAATCGTGTGAGCCACGGCCTCCGGAAAGCCCAGCGTCTCGATCCAGAGAGCGCCGACGGTCGGGTGGTCGATGCCGAAGGATTCGGTCTCGATCGCCGCCAGATCGGCGCCGCGCGCGACCGCGTAGCCGGCGAACATCAGGGTGGCAATCTCCGGGTAGGTCTGACAGAGAATCAGGTGGCCGGTGCGATGGAGCAGGCCGCAGATGTAGGCGGCCTCGGCGTCGGCGCCGAGGCGCGGCGCCAGCTTATGGGCGGCGGTAGCCGCCACCAGCGCGTCGCGCCAGAAGACGGCCATGTCGATGCCAGGCACGTCGGACAGCGACGACGCGACGCCGCAGGCGACGATGAGGCGGTTGAGCGCCTGGATGCCGATCAGGGCGACCGCGGCATCGATCGACGCCATCGAGCGCTGGCCGCCGAAGAAGGCCGAATTGGCCAGGCGCAGCACCTTGGCGCTGAGCACCGGGTCTTTCGAGAGGGCGTTGCCGATGTACCGCGCGTCGACGTCCGGATCGCGCAGCGCGGCAATGAGGCTCTGGACGACGGCCCGGATCGTCGGCAGCTCGACACGGCCGGCGGCGATGTCGTTGATGAAGTTGGGGGCCTGGACGGTGGGCGGGGCATGAACCTCGGGCGCGCGCTTTTCGGGCTCGAGGGTGAAGGCCGGCACGTACGTGGCGGAGCGGGGGTCGGTGGCTTGGTTCATGGGCGGGCCTAGTGTCGATCGACGAGGCGCTGCTGTCGCGCGGAACAATCGACCGAAACACGCTTTTTTCCGCGCTTCGGGGCGCGGCCGGTGCATCCTGTTTCGGCCCGGCACAATTCCGGTCATGAACGCCCCCCACCCCCCGTTCGACGTCCTGCCGCGCGACCTCTCCGCCTACCGGGCCGGCAATACCGGCATCGACTACGTGCACCGATTCGCCTCGGGCCGGCCGGGCCCGCACGTCATGATCAACGCGCTGACCCACGGCAACGAGTTCTGCGGCATGGTCGCCGTCTGCGACCTGCTCGACCGCGGCGTGCGACCGCGGGTCGGCACGCTGACGCTCAGCTTCGCCAACGTCGCCGCCTACGAGACCTTCGACACTGCCCGGCCGTTCGACAGCCGGCTGATCACCCACAACCTCAACCGCGTCTGGTCGGCGGCGCAGCTCGATGGCAGCGACGACAGCGTCGAGCTCCGCCG
>Ga0136633_1001611_pt1 | contig 16493 bp, 15 predicted proteins | sample AntDrymeUQ832206_2_FD_105494 | JGI IMG/M metagenome (GOLD analysis project Ga0136633, IMG submission 105494) | Polar desert sand microbial communities from Dry Valleys, Antarctica - metaG UQ83 (22.06) | ecosystem: Environmental > Terrestrial > Soil > Desert | place: Antarctica: Dry Valley...
AATGCTGGCGGCAAAAGATACCTCGTGCCCGAACCCCAGTAGCGTCTGAGCCAGCCCCTCGAGCAGGGCGACATCGCCGCCCACGAGGATCACCTTGGCCATTGAGAAGTCTCCATTATTCTGCCAGTTGTTTGACTCTCTCCAACCCGACTCCGGTCACTTCCTACACCAGCCTCAAAAGAAACGACTGCACGAGGCCGAGCAGGAAGTATGCGATGATCGGCGTGATGTCGAAGGCGCCGAGGTTGGGCATGACGCGGCGGAGCGGAGCGAGAATCGGCTCGGTCAGGCGAAAGCTCCAGCTGATCCATCTCGAGTAGGGCGAGACCGGAAGCCACGAGCTCACGACCCGCACCAGCAGCGCGATCTTCAGAATGCCGAACGTCCAGCTCACCAGCAGCCTGAACACCCCGGCGGATCCCTGATTGGAGTAACCTATCGCTCGCACCGCCTCCGACCGGATGAACTCGAGAATCGTGATGATGATGATTCCACCGACCACCACCGCCACCAGCGCCCACAAGGGAGCGCTGGCGGGAGTTCCCCCGGCGCGAATCACTTTTCGCTCGACCGGCGCGATGAACGGATCGATGGTCGATCGGAAGAACCGGGCGACGGCGTTGAACGGGCTGATCTTTCGCGTCCGCACCGCCCAATCCGTCACGCAGATCACGGCCAGAACCACCGCAAAAGCGAGGAAGGCGGTCCTGAGCACCTGCATGCCCACGTCCGCCCCCGTCACGAATTCATTCATTACTGGAGAGCGGGTCTCATCTTCAGCGCCTTGACGAGAAACGCCAGCCTGTCGGTCGCCTGCTCGATCTGCTTCGTGGTCGGCTTCCCGGCGCCGTGGCCGGCTTTCGTCTCTATCCGCACTAGAATCGGATTCGCGCAGCCCTGTGCCGCCTGAAGCGCCGCTATGTACTTGAAGGTGTGGCCGGGAACGACACGATCGTCGTGATCCGCGGTCGATGCCAGCGTCGGCGGATAGCAGACCCCCGGCTTGATGTTGTGCAGCGGCGAGTACGCGTGGAGAAACCTGAACTCTTCCGCCTTGTCCGCTGAGCCGTAATCGGAGACCCACGCCCAGCCGATGGTGAATTTGTGGAAGCGGAGCATGTCCATCACTCCGACCTCGGGCAGCGCCGCGCCGAACAGGTCCGGCCTCTGGTTCACCACTGCGCCAACGAGCAGCCCGCCGTTCGATCCGCCGCGGATCGCCAGCTTCGCCTTTGTCGTGTACCTCTGCGCGATGAGGTACTCGGCCGCCGCGATGAAGTCGTCGAAGACGTTCTGCTTGCGCGCAAGCATCCCTGCTTCGTGCCAGTCCTTCCCGTACTCGCCGCCGCCGCGAATGTTGGCTACGGCGTAGATCCCGCCCATCTCGAGCCAGGCCAGGTTCTGGACGGAGAAAGATGGGGTCTGGGCGATGTTGAAGCCGCCGTACGCGTAGAGGAGCGTCGGATTGTTGCCGTCGAGGGCGACGCCCCGCCTCGATGTGATGAACATCGGCACCCGCGTCCCGTCCTTGCTCGTGAAGAACACCTGACGGGTCTCGTAGGGAGCCGGATCGAACGCGACCTTCGGACCGCGGAACACCTCGTTTTTCCGCGAGTCGAGATCGAATCGGAAAGCGGTCGTAGGATAGAGAAATGAAGTGAAGGTGTAGAAGAGCTCGTCGTCACCCTGTTTGCCGTTGATCTGCCCCACCGTCCCTATTCCCGGGAGCGGTAGCTCGCCGCGCAGGCTGAAGCCCCCTCCGAGCAGCTGGCCGCGATCGCGGGTGATGATGGGAGCGGTGCTCGTATCGTCGTAGATGCTGCCTTTCCGCGCGGGCTCGGGCACCCGACGCTCGTCCCGCCTGATGTTCCGCGCCGGAGTGAAGAACCGGATGCTCGATCGCGCGTCCTCCAGATAATTCCCGACGATGTCCTCGCCCGCGAGGCTGGCCCCGACGAGAGCGTCCCTGCTCTCCGATACGATCGTCGTCCAGCGCTCGGGACGGGGGTTCTCGATAGGGATGGCGACGATGCGTCCCTTCGGCGCGTTGAGATTGGTCTTCACGTAGAAGATCGTCCCCCGGTTGCCGACGAACTCGTACTCGGCGTCGAGCTTGTCCAGCAGCCGCACCACCGGGTTGGTGATCTTTGGTTTCCCCGGGTTGTCGAGGTCGACGAAGTAGAGCCGCGTCTTGTCGACGCTCCCCTGGGCGATGTGGATCGCGAGATAATGGCCATCGTCACTGACGACTCCGTACAGGAGCCATTCGGGCTGATCCTGCCGGTCGAAGATCAGCTCGTCGCGGGACTGCGGGCGTCCGAGCCGGTGGTAATAAAGCCTGTGATTCTTGTTGACGTTCGTGAGCGTGTTCCCGGAGGTCGGCTCATCGTAGCGGGAGTAGAAGAATCCCTTGTTGTCGCGCGTCCACGAAAGTCCGGAAAACTTCACCCATTTGATGACGTCAGGCAGATCGCGCCCGGTGTTGACGTCACGTACCCGAATCTCCTGCCAGTCGGATCCGCTGGTGGACACGCTGTAGGCCAGATAGCGCCCATCGCTCGACGCCGAGACGTTGGAGAGAGCGACGGTGCCATCCGTTGAGAGCACGTTCGGATCGAGAAGAATGCGGGGCGGCGCGCTCCGCCGGTCCTGGACATACAGAATGCTCTGATTCTGGAGGCCGCTGTTCTGAAAGTAGAAATAGCGATTGCCCTCCTTGAATGGCGCCGAAGTGCGCGCGTAATTCCAGAGCTGAGTGAGGCGATTTTTGATCGCTGTCCGTTCCGGAACGCCGGCGAGGTAGCTTTCGGACAACCGGTTCTGCGCCTCGACCCAGGCCTTGGTGTCGGGGGCGTTGGTGTCCTCGAGCCGGCGATAAGGATCGGCGACACTCGTGCCGTGATAGATGTCGGTCTGGGTGCCCCGCGTGGCCGGGGGATAGGAAAGAGGGGGGCTCTGGCTTTGGGCACCGGCTGCGACTGCGACAAACGAAAGCAGGGCCGAACATGCGATAAACGAAAGCAGAGCCGAACAACGGTAGATCTGACGATACATTGGATGGATGTCTGATGTGTGAAGGATCCTGCAGGAATCTACGGAAATGACCGAGCTCTCAAAAACTGGCAGTCCCAACCGGCAGTACTGGCTTCTCAAGGCCGATCCCGAGACGTTCTCGATCGATGACCTCTGGAACGCTCCAGGAAGAACCACTCACTGGGATGGGGTGCGGAACTTTCAGGCGCGCAACTTCATGCGCGAAATGAAAAAAGGCGATCTGGCATTTTTCTACCATTCGGGTGGTAGCGACCCCGGCATCGTCGGAATCACTGAAATCGTACGTGAAGGATACCCCGACCCGACGGCTTTGGACCCAAAGCATCCCTACTTCGATCCCAGGAGCAAAGGAGGCGAGTCCACATGGTCGATGGTCGATGTCCGCGGTTTCGAGCGATTCTCTCAGCCGGTGAAGCTGAGCGAGATGCGAAACCGGCCTGAGCTGGCGGGAATGCCGCTGCTTGTGAAGGGGAACCGGCTATCCGTGCAAAAGGTCGGCGCCGCCGAATGGAACGCGGTCCTCGCGATGGCGAAAGAAAGCAAGGGCGCATCGCTGGGGCCGTCCGAACCGGGGACATCTACTCCCGAACCCGGGTTTTCGGGCTGAGGGCCAGCGAAAACCATGGAAAGACGAACTCCTCCAGACGTTCGCGCACTTCATTTCCGTGGTCTCCCTGATAAATCTCGAACCAATGCTCTACGCCGAGCGCGGACAGCTTTTCACTGAGAGCTCTGGCATTGACCGGTATGTCAGCCAAACCGTCGGAGGCCCCAGCATCAAACCGGATTTTCAGTCGACGCAGGTTGCGAGCGTAACGCTCCAGCTCCGTGAGAGGGGGATGCCACCTTGCGAGCGCGGCGGAGTCGGGGACGAGGGTGTTGTCGCGCGCCTCAAACGGGAAGTCGAGGAATAAGGGCGGGTTTGCTGGCGCCGGCGAATACACGGCGGTGAGCGCCATCAGCAGGTTGGCGTGAAAACCTGCCGGTCTTATCTGCGACGTGTCGGCAACTGCCACTGCCCTCTTCCACGTATCCGCGCGGCCGGGAAACCCGAGATCGGTGTGCTGTTCGCCGAGGCAGCAGGGGCTGAGCGCATACACGGCGGAGAAGACCCCCGGATTGCGCATTGCAACCGTCAACGCGCCGTATCCGCCCATTGAATGACCGGCCAATCCGCGGCTCGATGCTTTTCCAATTGTTCGATACCGACGGTCGATGTGAAGGACGAGATCCTTCGCCACGAAGTCTTCCCAGTTTCCCGTCGTCGGCGAATTGGCGTAGAAGCTGCCATCGAAGCGGTTGCGCGCGTCCGGGGTCACCACGATCATCGGCTGCGCTTTGCGCGCGTCGATCAGGCTGTCCATCGAAACGCGCACGTTCAGGTTCTGGTAGTTGCCGGCGATAAACGCCCTGTGCCCGGCGCCAAATCCATGGAGGAGGTAGAGCACCGGGAACCGCCGGCGCGGCTCGCTGAAATACTGCGGCGGCAGGTATACCGAGGCGGCACGGCGGGCCGAATCGCCGAGGAGGTTCCCGCGCAGCGAGGGAGCCGGGACCTCGATGGTCTGGATGACTCCGCCGGTCCAGCGCTGGGCGTCGACGGCGGGCGGAAACACCGCTGACGAGAGAAAAACAAGCCGCAGGCAAAACGTCGTGAGTGAGTTCATCGTAGGGCGAGAGGGAAACGGTAAGGCAGCATACAGCCCGCTTATCGGAGTCATCCGCGTTACGCTAAATTGATGGTATCAACCGGAGAAAAGGGATGCCGAAGTCCGGAACCACCGTAGCACCTAAAAAGAAGAATACCGCGACCGCGCCTCGGCCTGCCGCATCCGCCCCTGAAGAAGGCAGCCTGGAGGTGAACGACACCCGCACCTCAAAAGGGTACTCAATCCCGATTGTCGACAATGCGATCCGGGCGACAGAGCTCAAGAAGCTCAAGAGCACTGACCCCGAAGATCTCGGCCTGGTCAGCTACGATCCGGCGTTCCTGAACACAGCCTCCTGCCGCAGCGCCATCACCTACATCGATGGCGACAAGGGCATTCTCCGTTACCGCGGCTATCCGATCGAGCAGCTCGCCGAGAGCGCGAGCTTTCTCGAGGTCGCATGGCTGCTCAGGCACGGGGAGCTGCCGAACCAGAAGGAGTACGACCAGTTCGTCCACGACATCACGTTCCACACCTACGTGCACGAGAACATGCGGAAGTTCCTGGAGGGCTTCCGCTACGATGCGCACCCCATGGCGATGCTGAACAGCTCCATTGCCGCCCTCGCATCGTTCTATCCATCAGCGCGCAACATCTTCGACGAGACCGAGCGGAACATCTCGATCATCCGCCTTCTCGCCAAGACGCCGACGATCGCCGCTTTCTCCTACCGCCACGTGAAAGGCCTGCCGTTCGTCTACCCCGACAACCGCCTGTCGTACGTCGAGAACTTCCTGTCGATGATCGCGCGGATGACGGAGTCGAAGTACGAAGCAAATCCCATCTTCACCCGGGCGCTGGAGATCCTCTTCATCCTGCACGCCGATCACGAGCAGAACTGCTCGACCAACGCCGTGCGCGCGGTGGGCTCTTCCCACGTCGATCCCTTTTCCGCGGTGTCGGCCGGCGTAGCGGCTCTGTTCGGACCGCTCCACGGCGGAGCCAACGAGCAGGTTCTCCGCATGATCAAGGAGATCGGAACCGTGAAGAACGTTCCCGCCTTCATCGAGAACGTGAAGAGCGGGGAAGGCGGGAAGCTGATGGGTTTCGGACACCGCGTCTACAAGAGCTACGACCCGCGCGCCAAGATCGTGAAGAAGCTCGCCGACGAAGTGTTCGATGTCGTCGGAGTGGACAAGGATCTCGAGATCGCGCTCGAGCTGGAGCGGATCGCTCTCTCGGACGAATATTTCATTTCGCGGAAGCTCTACCCGAACGTCGACTTCTACACCGGGCTGATCTACCGCTCGATGGCGTTCCCGACCGACTTCTTCACCGTTCTCTTCGCCATCGGCCGGATGCCGGGCTGGCTCGCGCAGTGGGAGGAGATGCTCCTCGACAAGGAGCAGAAGATCGCGCGGCCGCGGCAGATCTACACCGGTCCCGGGGAGCGCCCGTACAAGAGCCGGCTGAAGAACCCGCGGCCGGATTAGTAGCGGCCGCATCGGGTAGTGCGCCGCTGGCGACGCGGATTGCGCTCGTCGCCACCCTCTGCGTCACCTTGGCAGCCGCCGCGGACGTCGTCCGCCGTACCGAGCTCGGATCGCGGGAAACCGCCGCGTACCTGCTGGTTTTTTCGCTGCTTTTTCTCCTTCGCGTCGTCGGCCAGCTGCTGGTCGTGCTGCGCGCGCCGGCCTGGCTGCCGCCGATGCATCAGTGGCACCTGATGCCGTACCGGCTGCTGCTGCCGATCCAGATTGGGTTTCTCGCGCTGATGGCGTGGATCGTAGTCAGTCTCTGCCGTGGAGCGGGCCCGCTCGCCAATGCCAACCCCGCATTTGGCCGTTTCCTCATCGGATTCAGCTTCGTGTATGCGGGAGTGATGGCATCGAGGTACGTGGTGCGGATGTACCGGCGGCCGGGCGAACGCTGGTTTGGCGGGACGATCCCGATCGTTTTTCACTTCGTGCTCGCCGCTTTCCTGTTCACGTGGGGGGAAGTATCATGTCTCCGGCTGATGTCATCGTTGTCGGTGCCGGTGCGTCCGGGCTCGCAGTGGCGGCGACGCTGAAGCGACGCGGACGCGAGCCTGTGGTGCTCGAAGGCGCGGAGAGTGTCGGAGCGACCTGGGCCGGGCGCTACGAGCGGCTTCGCCTGCACACCGTCCGTCGTTTCTCGGGACTGCCGTTCTATCCGATGCCGCGCTCGTACCCGCGATACGTCCCCAAGGACCTTTACGCGCGCTACCTCGAGGAGTATGCGGAGCGGATGGGGTTGGCCGTCCGCCTTGGCGAGCGCGTCAAACGCATCCGCCCGGACGGTACGGCCTGGCTCGTGGACACGGCTCGGCAGACGTGGGCAGCGGGCGCGGTGATCGTGGCGACCGGCCGCCACAACGTGCCTCGAGTGCCGCGCTGGGAGGGGATGGAAGATTTCGCCGGGCGCGTCATTCACTCACACGGATATTCCTCCGGGCGTGAGTTCCAGGGTAGGCGGGCTCTCGTGATCGGGATCGGAAACAGCGGTGCGGAGATCGCCGCGGATCTCGTCGAACAAGGGGCCGCCCGTGTCGCGGTGTCGGTGCGGACGACACCTCCCATCACATCGCGGGAGATCGCCGGCATTCCCGTCCAGCTGCTCGGCATGCTGTTCGCGCCATTTCCCCCGCGTGCGGTGGATCGCCTCGGCGCTCTCTTGCGACGCCTCGGCAACGGTGATCTCCGCAGGTACGGGCTCGGCGAGGAGGCATGGGGTCCGTTTACGGCGCGGCGCCCGCCCGTGATCGACGTCGGCTTTCTCGATCACCTGAAGGCGCGGCGAATCGATGTGCTGGGCGACGTCCACCGTCTCACAAGAACCGGGGTGGTCTTCGCCGACGGGGTCGAGCAGGAGTTCGACGTCATCGTCGCCGCCACGGGCTTCACCTCTGGTCTCGACCAGCTTCTGGCCGCGCCGCGGGCGCTCGACGAGCGTGGGTATCCCCGCGCGGATGGAGCATATCCCGGGCTTTTTTTTGCCGGGTATTCCGAGACTCCGCGCGGCCAGCTCTTCGAGTCCAGTCGCGGCGCACACAAGCTTGCGGCGACCGTTGACAGTTACCTCCAGCGTGCCGAGGCACACTGAGGGTGAACCAGCCGATGAAGTTCCTGCTCATCGGTGCTGCCGGCTATTTCGTCAACCTCGCCGTATTCGGGTTGCTGCTCAAGGTGGGCGTTCCGTACCTCCTCGACTCGATCGTGTCCTACTTCGTCTCAAACGCGCTCATGTACCTCGGTAACCGGTACTACACGTTCAGCCTGGGGCACGAGGGGTTCTGGGGCGCGTACGGCCGCTACATTCTGGTGGGTCTCGTCGTGGCGGGGTTGAACGCAATCGTGCTCGCGTTCCTCGTGGAGATTGCCGGTCTTTACGCCGTGTACGCCCAGGCGATATCGCTGCTGCTGATCACACCTGTCGCGTTCCTCCTGAACAAGCGCTGGACTTTCAGCGATCGCGCCGCCCCTCAGTGATCGAATCGAGAAAGGTGCCGGCGCCTTCCGCGGCCAAAAGCGCCTGCTTCACCCCTGGCAGTCCGCTGTAACCTCCAATCGATCCGTCGCTCATAACGACGCGATGACACGGGACGACGACCGCGACGGGATTCGCCCCACATGCCTGCGCAACGGCGCGCGTGGCCCTGGGTCGATTGATTGCCTGTGCGACGTCGAGGTACGATCGCGTCTTCCCGGGAGGAATCCTGAGGAGCTGATCCCACACCTCTTGCTGGAACTCCGTTCCGTGAAGATCGAGTGGCAGCGCGTCGTCGAGGCGACGACCCGCAATCCTGTCCTGGACCGCCTTCAGCTGAGGTCGAAGCGCATCATCGTCGCGCGCGATCTCCGCCCGCGGAAAACGGGCGTGCAGGGACTCCTCGGCGTCGCGATCGGATTCACGGAGGCTGACTGCGCATATCCCCTTATCGGTAGCCGCTACCACCACTGTGCCCAAAGGGCTGTCACCTGCCGTGTACTTGATGCTCACAGCGTGCTACCTACGGCTCCGATATCCGGGCCCCCGCAACGCTCTGCCGGGGAGCGCCGAAGTGACCTTTCCGCCATCGATGACGGCGGTGCCGTTGACGAACACGTAGCTGATACCGGTCGAGATCTGTGCCGGCTCCTCGAAGGTCGCGCGGTCGATGATCGTCGAGGGATCGAAGACCGTGATGTCGGCGTACATGCCGGGCCTGAGGAGGCCGCGATCGGGGAGCCCCACCCGCTGGGCGGCTAGCGAAGTCATCTTTCGGATCGCGAACTCGAGCGGGATGACTGAATCCTGGCGCACGTAACGGCCCAGGATGCGCGGGAAAGTACCGAACCCGCGCGGGTGCCCACGGTCACCCCATTTGCCCGTTGAATCGGGGCTGCGCGCGCCGGCGTCCTGACCGACGGCGACCCAGGGCTGCCTCATCGCATACCGTAGCGCATCCTCGTTGAACGAGAAATAGATGGCGCTGGTACGACCACTGTCCGCGATGAGCAGGTCGAATGCCGCTTCATATGCGTCCTGCTGCCCACGCATTCCGGCGACCTCGGTGAGCCGCTTCCCTTCGTACCGCTTGAGAGAATCGGCTCCCACCTGGTTCACCATCGTTCCAGCCGCGGTGCGGATTCCTGCTGCACTATCCTGCGCCAGCTCCATTTTGAGCCTGGCGCGGACCGCGGTGTCGCGCAGCCGCGTGACCAGTGAATCGAGTCCACCCTCCTGAACCCAGGTGTTGAGCATCGCTCTCAATCCCGTTCCGCTGGCGATGTAAGGGTACTGGTCTGCCGTCACATCGATGCCGGCGCGGCGGGCGGAGTCGACGAGAGCAATCGCCTGCTGCATCTGCTCCAGCGATCTGGACTTGATGTGCCGGATCTGCGCCCAGGTGCCGGCCTCGGTGGCGATCCTGATGGTTTCGCGGACGGCGTCCAGCATTGCCGTTCCCTCGCTGCGCATGTGGGCGGCGTAACCACCCTTGTACGGAGTCACGTACCTGGTGAGCGCAATCAGCTCCTCCGTCGTGAAAAAATTGCTCGGCAGGTAAATGAGGCCGGTGCCCAGTCCCACCGCCCCATCGCGCATCGCCGAGTCGATGAGCGCCCCCATGCGAGCCATCTCGTCGGCGGTCGGGGTTCTCTTCACAATGCCCATCACTTCTTCGCGGACGGAACTCGTCCCGACGTAAGTGCCGAGATTGATGGCAATACCCGTCTTCTCCAGGTGAGTGAAATACTCGCCCAGCGACTGCCACGGCTGGCGCGGATCGGCCGCCTCGCCGAGCATGCGATGCGGCCACGCCGAATGCACTTCACCCGTGATCTCGCTGGTGATTCCCTGAGTGATCTTCGACACGGCGTGCGGGCCGCGCAGAATGGACGACTCTGAATGACCGAGCAAGTCGATGAATCCGGGTGATACGACCTGATCCCCGACGTCGATCACCCTCCGCGCCTTGAGCTGCGGCAGCGCCGGACCTACGTAGGCAATGCGATGTCCCCTCATTCCGACGCTGCCGCGGTACCACGGGTTACCCGTGCCGTCGACGATGCGCGCGTTGGTGATGAGAACATCGTACGAGTAATCTGCGCCCCCGCGCGGAGCGGACGCGCAGGCGCCGAACAGAATCAATCCCAGGGCATACGCTGGTCGCCGAATACGAATCATTGGTCTGGTGCGTTGAGTTAATTGCGTCGGACGGTGACGCGCCTACGAGATCTTCTGTGTCTTCTTTTTCAGGAAGTCCATCAGAATGAATTGACCGAGCGTCATCGTGTTCGTGAAATATGCTTTCCCCTTGCTGATCTCGGACACGCGCTTCACGAACTCGACGAGCGCGCGATCCCGCGCCAGCATGAAGGTGTTGATCAGAATTCCGGAGCGGCGACAATTGGCCACCTCTCGCAGCGTCTGAGCGATCACGGTGCTGTCGAGGCCCATCGAGTTCTTGTAGATCTGCCCGTTGGGCATCGTCATCGCGCTCGGCTTGCCATCGGTGATCATCACGATCTGGCGCATGTCCTTCTTCTGTGCCAGAAGAAGCCGCCGCGCCAGCTTGAGTCCTTCGGCGGTGTTGGTGTGATACGGCCCAACCTGCGCCTGCGGCAGAGTGGAGAGCGGAATCTCCTCGGCGGAGTCGTGGAAGAGAACGACCTGTAATGTGTCGCCGGGGAACTGGGTGCGAATGAGGTGCGTGAGGGCGAGCGCGACTTTCTTCGCCGGGGTGAAGCGGTCCTCGCCGTAAAGAATCATCGAGTGCGATGTGTCCAGCATCAGCACCGTCGCGCACGACGACCGGTACTCCGCCTGCCGCACCATGATGTCGCCGTAGTCCAGATCCATGGGCACTTCGAGCGAGCCGGTGCGCGTGAGCGAATTCTTCAGCGTCTCGTTGACATCGATGTTGAGCATGTCGCCGTACTCGTACGGCTTGCTCCAGCCGTCCGACTCGATGCCGGTCGCGAGATGCGGGGTGTCGTGCGATCCGAAGCTGGATTTGCCGAGCGAGCTCAGGATGTGGCGGAGGCTCTTGTAGCCGAGGAAGTCGATGCCCTTGTCGGTGAGATTGAACTGCACGCTCCTGGAGGCGCCGTGTGCCAGGCCACCGGGGCCGGTAACGGGCTGGTGGCCGGCCGGCATCTGCGGCGGCGCGTCGATGCTCAGGTATCCTTCCGCGGCGAGCTTCTGAATGAGGCTGTCGAGCAGCTCGCTCAGCTTTTCCTGGGACTCCTTCGTGCCGTCGCCGCGCAGCGCCTCCAGCAGCTCGGGGGTGAACTGCGCGCTCTCGATCAGCGCATCGAGGATCGCCTGGCGCAGCGCCTCGAGCGAGCGATCGGGCTCCGAGTCGAAGTCGTCGAAGTACGGATTGAAGTTCTGTCCGCCGCCAGGTGCAAAGCCGGACTGGAGGAGAAAGTCAGCGAGCCTGTCCAGCAGCGCCTGGAGATCCACCGCATCAGCCGCTTCCGGGCTGAACTTCGAGTAGGTGTGGAAGCGCATGCTTCAAACATACAGCCCGGTAATGGCGCGTGTATAATCCACTGGAATGCCTGCGCCGAGGAGGTCGTTAAACCCGTTCCGCGCGCTCCAGATCCACCGGAATTTCCGGCTGTTCTGGACGGGGCAGACGGTCTCCCTGATCGGCACCTGGATGCAGCAGGTGGGGCAGGGCTGGCTCGCGCTCGAGCTCACCGACAGCGCCTTTTTCGTTGGATTGGTAGCGGCAGCCGGTACTTTACCGGTGCTGCTGTTTTCGTTGTACGGCGGCGTAGTGGCCGACCGGCGCAGCAAGCTGCAAATAGTGATGGTGTGTCAGGCGCTCCTGCTGCTCGAGGCGGCGGCTTTGTGGTGGCTGACGCTCACCGGTATCATCAGCGTAGACTGGCTGCTCGTGCTCGCTACTCTCGGTGGAGTCATCTCCGCGTTCGAGATTCCAGCGCGCCAGGCGCTGACGGTGGAGCTCGTTTCGCGCGAAGACCTCGTCGATGCGATCGCGCTCAACTCGGGCGGCTTCAATCTCGCCCGCATCATCGGCCCGTCCATCGCGGCGATCGTGCTGGCAAAGCTGGGCCTGGCGTGGTGCTTCGGCATCAACGCCCTGAGCTACTTCGCGGTGCTCGGCAGCCTCGCGTTCATCCGGCTGCCGGCGTGGACGCCGGTACTGAATCTGGTGTCGCCATTCGAGCAGCTGAAGCAGGGCTTCCAGTACATCCGCGATACCCGCGCGGTATCGGGCTTGATCGGTGTGATCGCGATGTACTCGATATTCGGCTTTCAGTACCTGACGATGATGCCGGTGATCGCGCGGGATCTGCTCGGAACCGGAGCGAGCGGCTACGGGGCGCTGCTCACTTTTGTCGGAGTCGGTGCGCTCTCAGGCGCTCTCGCGCTCGCCGCGCTCGGACCGAGAATCCGCCGCGGCCGGCTGTTCCGGGCAACCGCATTCGCATTCGCCGCGCTGACGATTCTGTTCTCCTTCGTCCGGTCCGTCCCGCTCGCGGCTGTGGTGCTGCTTTTCCTCGGTCTCACGATGCTCATCAACGGCGCATTGGCGAACGGGATCCTGCAAACCGTCGTCCCCGACGAGTTGAGGGGGCGGGTGATGGCGACTTATGTGTTCGTGTACGTCGGATTCACGCCATTCGGCTCGTTCATCGCCGGAGCGGTGGCGCGAGTGGTGGGTGTGGAGTGGGCGATCTTCAGCGGCGGGGTAGTGATGCTCGGGTACTCCATGTTGGCGTTCTGGCGGTACCCCGAAATAAGGTCGGTGTAGAGCTAGGCCAATTACGCCTTCATCCACACTCGCACCGCCATCAGCGCGAGAAAGACGGCAAAGGCTTTCTGAAGCTGGGGCCCGGTCAGCTGATTGGCGAGTCGCGCTCCGAGCCACGCGCCGGCGAGCAGCCCGAGCGCGATCCAGAGGGAAGCTTCGATGTTGAGATTGCCGCGACGATAGTACTCCCACGCCCCGAGCGCGCCGACGGGAAGGAGAAGCGCGCCGAGCGATGTCCCGGTCGCGACTTTGGGAGCGAATCCGGCCAGCAGTATTAGCGCGGGCCCGATCACGATCCCGCCGCCGATTCCAAACAGTCCGGCCAGAACGCCGGCGGCGAGTCCGATGGCGATGAAGAGAATCACTGTTGTCAGCTCGTTGTTGAAGAAGTCGGGATGCCCTTCGCGATGGCTTCGAGCACCTTGTCGGAAAAGACGTCGATCTCGTCCAGAGTCGTATAGACGTTCGGGGTGATGCGAATGCCGCGAAACTCGGGGTGAATGATCGGCGTCGTCACGATGCGGTGCTTCGCCATCAGCCACTCGCCCAGCTTCACGTTGTCGAGGCCATCGACCTGAAACAAAGCGAGCGCGCCGGACTGCCTCGCATCGAGCGGAGTCAGCACCCGCACGCGCGGGCTCTCCGCAAGCAGCCGCTTGGCCCACCGGTCGCGTAAATAGCGAAGCCGCGCGATCTTCCGGTTCACTCCGATGCCACGATGAAAGGCAAGCGCCGCCGAGATGGCGTTGTGGTTCGCGGCCGGGTGCGTGCCGATCTCCTCGTACTTCCGGATGTTCTCGTCCTGCTCCTTCGCCGCCGCCATCAGCGGCCACAGCTGCTTCTGCTTTTCCTTCTTTACATAGAGAAATCCGGTGCCAATGGGGGCCAGCAGCCATTTGTGAAGGCTGGTCCCGTAGTAATCGCAGGCGAGGTCGCTCCGCACGAATGGAAAGTGCGCGAACGCGTGAGCGCCATCGACGAACACCTCGATACCGCGCGATCTCGCCATGTCCACGATCCGGCGCACGGGCAGGATCTGTCCCGTGAGGTTCGTGATGTGGGTGACCTCGATCACTTTCGTCCGCGAGGTCAGCGCGGCGCGGAACCGCTCGACGATGTAGTCGTCCGACGGCGGCGGAACCTCAAACGAGATCTGCTTCAGCACGATGCCGTCGCGGCGCACACGCTGCTCCCATGCCGTGATCATCCGCGGGTAATTCTGATTGGTGATCACTACTTCGTCGCCAGGCTTCAGGTCGAGCCCGAAGATCATGATCTCGTTCGCCTCGGACGCGTTGCGAGTGATCGCCATCTCCTCGATGTCGCAGCCGAACTCGCTCGCCAGATCACGGCGTACGCTCTCGATGCGTGGCTCCAGCACCCGCCACATGTGCTCGACCGGCAGCTCGTTGGTGAAGCGAAGGTCGCGGATCATCGCTTCCAGCACGTGACTCGGAGTCGGGCTGACGCCGCCGTTGTTGAGATTGATCATCGTGCGGTCCGCGTCGAACGCGCGCTGGATCTCGGCCCAGTACGATTCGTCCTGCGCGACGGCGCCCGGGTCACGGCCTCCGGCGATTGCGTTCGCCTTGAAGAGCGACAGCATCGCCCGCTCGCGGAACACGGGCTGAGCGGCGAAGCCCGCCGCGGCCATGCTCGAGAGAAAGTCCCGCCTCGTAGTCATGTCAGCCTCCGGCACTACGACAGAAAGAGCGGCCGGCCAGATTCGGCCGACCGCTCTCTATTATATGACCCGCCCCGCGAGCGAGCGAACTGCGCCCCCTACTGGTACTGGATGTAGACGGGCTTGGGATGGAGGTAGAGCAGCTCGCCCGGCGTGATGATAGGGTCGCCTTTCTTCGTGTCGTTCTTGTAGAAGATCTTGAACCCGGTGAACTGCACCGGCTCCGATGCGACGTAGTCGCGATACGAATCGTACTTGAGCCACGGCTGTCCCCAGCCATCCATGTGGATGACCACCTGTACTCTCGGATCGAGCTTGATGTCCTTGTATCCCTTGACCATCGGCCGCGTGAAGCGGTGAATGACGAGGACCTTCGGCGGCAGGTTGTACTGCGTCACGAGGCCGCCAAGCACTCCGATCGCGTAGTTGAGGTCAGCCGCGCTCATCGTTCCGATTTTGGAGCCGGGCTTCTGCCCGCCCTTCATCGAAAACTCCGGATCGAGCCCGAGATGAAAATTCGGCCGCCTCAGAAATGGAATGAGCCGCGGCAGCTCTTCCTCCACGGTGCTCAACGCCACCTGAAGATCGAGAAACACGAGGGCGTCCTTTCGCGCCGCCCATGACGCGACCGTCTCGATCAGGCTGTCGGTCATTCGCAGGCGATACTTTCCGTCGCGCCCCGGAGCTCCCTGCGCGACGACCGCCACCAGGTGCAGCGCCGGCTGCACCGGAGTGGACGGATCTGCACGCGCCCAGGCCGCGATCTCCTTGTCGAACTTCGCCAGCATCTGGTCTGGCGGCAGCTCTCCCAGGATTCCCATTCTCCTGGAGAGCGGATTTCCATAGTACGCGACGATGCGGCGCGCCGGCAGAATCGATCCGGGCAGGGGCGCGGGAGTCTTCACCGGCCAGAGCGTGCTCTTTTTTCCGGCGCGTATCGCGCTGACGAGAGCGATGCTGTCCTTCCGGGGGCGGCCCGCAACCGAAGGAACGGTGATCGGCGGCTCCTTCGGCGCCGAGTCCGTGGCGACGGCCGCGGTGGTGATCGGCCTGGCGGTATCGACGGGCGGCGCCGGCGATATGACCGTCGGCGTCGAGGTCGCCGCGGCCCGTGCCCTTTCGGTTGCGGTCGCGGTCGACATCTCCGGCTGTCCGCCGGGTGGAAGTACGTCGTCGGCGGTGGTCGCACCCGCGTCTCTGCTGGCGGCACAGGCGGAAACCGTGCCCGCCGCGGCCAGCGCAAGCATCACGGAAACCGATTTATGGAAAATTGAGAGGCGGTGCATTGATCAAATGTGGGTTGGACGGCTCGACGGTGGAGAGCTCGCCAGCAGTATTACACAAACCGAGCCGCGATCGAAGGGCGAACCGTTAATACACCTCCACCCTATAACTCTCCGGTGCGGTCGGGGTACTCCTCTTGCTTTCGGGATATGTTCGGGATATGCTGGCAGGTAAATGTCCGAACGCAACGCCGCCCTCCGCGCACTCATCGAGCATCGTTTTCCCGATGCGATTCCGGTTACCCACCGGACGGCCGAGCCTGTTGCGACCGGGATCGAAGTGCTCGACGCGATTCTGCCCGGGCGCGGCTTTCCTCGCGGGCGGCTCACTGTCTGGATGCCACAGGGTGGAGCCAGCGCCGTTCTGAGGGCGGCGTGTCATACGACGGTCGCCGCTGGAGAAAGAGCAATCTGGATCGATGGGCTTGGCACTGTCGCGGGTCCGTTCTGGGAGGAGGGTCCGATCCTGGTTCGCCCGCGCAGCAGAAAGCACGGGCTCCGGGGAGCGGAGGAGCTGCTGCGCTCGGGAGGGT
>Ga0136633_1001613_pt1 | contig 16490 bp, 19 predicted proteins | sample AntDrymeUQ832206_2_FD_105494 | JGI IMG/M metagenome (GOLD analysis project Ga0136633, IMG submission 105494) | Polar desert sand microbial communities from Dry Valleys, Antarctica - metaG UQ83 (22.06) | ecosystem: Environmental > Terrestrial > Soil > Desert | place: Antarctica: Dry Valley...
ACACGCTGATGACGATCGGGACGGTGTTCGTCCTACGACGCCTGGCGGCCATGCCCCACGACGACGAACTCCCGCCTGACGATGCATCGCGTGCCGCGCTCGTTGCCGCATGAGTGCCGCGGAGCTGCTGCTCGGCGTGATGTGGGTCGGGGTGACGCTCTATGCGGTGTTCGCCGGGGCGGACTTCGGCGCGGGTTTCTGGGACCTCGTGGCCGGGGGTGCCCGACGCGGGGCGCCGGCCCGGTACAGGATCGAAGCGAGCATCGGGCCGGTGTGGGAGGCCAACCACGTATGGCTCATCTTCGTCCTGGTGATCTTGTGGACCGGGTTTCCCGCGGCCTTCGCCGCGATCGCGTCGACGCTGTATGTCCCGCTCACCGCGGCGGGCGTCGGGATCATTCTGCGGGGCGCGGGATTCGCTTTGCGCAAACCGGTGGCGGACGTCCGACTGCAACGAACATTTGGAGCGGCCTTCGCCGCCTCTTCGTTGGTGACCCCGTTCTTCCTCGGCGCGGTGGCGGGAGCAGTCGCTTCGGGTCGCGTTCCCGCCGGCCCGGTGGAGGACGGGCGCATCGACCCCTGGGCTGCGTGGACCGGGCCGACCTCCCTGCTGGGCGGAGCGCTAGCCGTCGCCACCTGCGCCTATCTCGGCGCGGTCTTCTTGTCGGCCGACGCGGCGCGCGATGCGGAGAAAGAACTGACCGACCGGTACCGGAGCTCGGGGATCGCCGCAGCTGGAGTCGCCGGCCTATTGAGCCTCGGAGGCATAGCCGTCCTGCGGTTCGACGCACCGAGGTTGTATGCGGGACTCACCGGTCGGGCGCTCCCGTTGGTGCTCATCGCCGCGATCGCCGGCGCAGCTTCGCTGGGGTTGTTAATCCGGCGCCGGTTTGTGCCGGCTCGGGCAGCGGCAGTTATCGCGGTGGTGTCGGTGGTCTGGGGTTGGGCGGCCGGCCAGTACCCGGCTCTGCTCGTCGGTCAGCTCAGCATCACCGGCGGAGCCGGCGACCCGGCGACACTGACGGCGGTGTTGATCAGCCTGGCGGTCGGCGCGGTTCTGTTCGTTCCCCCACTAATCGTCCTCTTGACGCTGCACGCCCGGGGTCGGTTGGGCCTAGATGGCGACCCGCTCGGGTCCGATCGTGCCCCGTTCGGGTCAGATGGTGAAGGCCAGATTGGTGGCCAGCCGAGCGGCTAGCTCGGGGTCGCCTTCGAACTGGATCGAGTCTCCGATGTATGGCATCGGGTCGACCCGACCTCCGGTCAGACGAAGAAACAGCAGCGCGGGCAGCGTGATGCTGGTCGTCGGCTCGTCGTCGAGCTGGTCCACGACCCGCGCCCGTTCCTCCACGACGACGTGATGGGTCTCGTTCACCGGCCCGGTTACCCGAACCCGCACAGTCGTGCCCGCTGGTAGGGCTGCCTTCTTGCCGACGATGTAGGCAAGGGCGGCAAGTGGCTCGCGAAGCGCGAGCTCCACGTGGGCCGGGTCCTCGCGATCGGCAGCTCCGACCGCAGAGCGGATGTCCAACTCGTGGAGGAAGCAGTCGAAGTGGCGGATGCGCATGAACCGCCCGTAGGTCTCGTCCGGACTGACCGGTGTCCATGAAGGCTGGTCGAAGTCGTCCTGGGTCATCCCTCGCAGCGCGTCGGTCCGTTTCGCGGCGATCGCGCGGAAGCGCTCGAGGACCTGCGCGCCGGGAACAGGACGGAGCGACTCGACCCACGCCTCGTTGAATCCGGCGGTGGGGTTCTTCACGTGCTCGTACTCCGGCACCTCGACGGTCGGCGCCTGCTCGCCCAGCAGCATCGACTCGGTTCCGATGATGTGGCTCATCACGTCCTTGACCGTCCAGCCGGGCAGGCCGGTCGGCGTGGACCAGTCGTCGTCGCTGAACGGTTCGCACAGCGCGCAGAGCGCGTCGAACTCCTCGACGAGTAATGGGACGATGGCAGCGCGGTCGACAATGGTGGGCATCGGAGGAAGTCGTAGCATGAAGGGCATCGGCGTGAGTAAGCGTTTCGGGCGGTTGGTACTGGCAACGGTGCTGCTGCTCGTCCTGGGAGCCCTCCAAACGGTGGGCGTGCGGGCTGTTCCCGTTGTTGAGACGGGATTTCTGTTCAGCCCCTTCCGCGAGGACGGCGCGGCCTTCGACCCGAAGACGGGAACCTTTGGTGGGGCTCGAGGCGACGACGGTTGCCTGGTCGATACCCCCCAGGCCGACCGCGACGACTGCCTCCCGGCGGGCGCGGCGCAGATCCTGCTCCCCGACTCGCGCGTCCTGTATTGGAACGCCATCGAAGGAGGCGAATCAGTCGACGGCGCCGTCGCGGTCCAAGCCGGGGACACGTTCATCGACGACCAGTCGCGAGTTCTCAGTCTCGATTTCCCGAACAACCGCGGCGCCCGATGGATCGCTTCAGGAACCGGGGCTTTCCCGGGGACACCCGGCGAACCCGGATTGGTACCCGGAGTAGTGGAGCCCGGTGAGGGAGACGGGGCAGCGAGCGACGCCGGTCTTTTCTGCTCAGACCAGAAGTTCCTCGCCGACGGCCGGGTGCTGGCCGTCGGCGGTACGAACTATTACTCCGAGCCGCGGGTGGCCGACCGCGTCGGAGTGGCCGAGCTCGAAGGAGTCCGCAACACGCGGATCTTCGACCCGCGCACCAACCGCTGGACCAAGGCCCCCGACATGCACTACGGACGTTGGTATCCGTCGATGCTCACCCTGGCCAACGGCGACCTGTTCGTGGCCAGCGGCGTGACGAAGCTGATCAAGCCGCTCTATCCGTCGCACGCTCACGACAGCGGGACCAACGTCCGTCAGACCGAGACCTATACGGCCAGCTCCACCAACCCGCAGTTCGTGGACAACGGACGCCCGGCCGACCGCTCGTTGCCGCTGTACCCCCGTCTTCACCTGCTGCCCAACGGGCGGGTCTATTACGACGCGGCGGGCCAGGCCTTCAATCCCGCGGGCCAGGCCTACGACGAAGCGCTGTGGAACGAGGCCGCGGTCTATGACCCCAAGACGCGGACCTGGCGGGGACTCGGTGTGCCGGGGCTCACCACCGGGGGCGACCCGGGTTTGACCGAGCCGGGCTTCCGCGGCTCGACCTTCTCCCAGATGCTGATGCTGCGCCCGGACCGCGAGGGCACGTACCCGAACGCACGGTTTTTGACTGCTGGAGGGGTACTAGGCGGATCACCCGGTAGCTACATCCCCACTGCGACGGCGCGTATCAACCAAGTCACCATGAGGGGTACTGGCGCGGAGTCCGTCGAGACCTACGACGCGGGCAGGCTCAGCGCCAGGCGTTGGTACGGCAGCGGCGTCGTGCTCCCCAGCGGTCAGGTCTTTGTCAGTGGTGGCGGCGACGTCGACGGCGTGGTGACTCCGGGAGCCGAGAGCCCCGTGCTGCGAACCGAGTTGTTCACCCCGAGCGGAACGGGCGGCGAGTGGCGTCTGGGACCCATCCTCGACCGCGACCGGACGTATCAAAGCTCCGCGATCCTCCTCCCGACGGGACAGGTGCTCATCGGCGGGCACGCCCCAATTCCCAACGGTTATGGCCCGGTATCGAACAACCCGGACACGCCGGCGCGGGACTCGGTCAACAACTTCAAGGACGCCTCCTTCCAGATCTATACGCCACCCAACCTTTCGCGCCATTACGAGCGTCCCGTCATCAACGGCAACATCCGCGAGAGCCTGGACTACGGCTCGAAGCTGACGATACGGACAGTCCGTAACAGCGACTCGATCCACAGCGTCGTGCTGGCTCGAAACCCGTCGGTGACCCACTTGATCGACGGTGACCAGCGCGTCGTGGAGCTGCCGGTGATCGACCGTCAGCCTGGGTTGATCACCGTGCGCATCCCCGGATCGTCGATCCTGCCGCGGGGTCCTTACATGTTGTTCGTCAACCGCGACGTGAATCCCCGCGGCGACGTAGACCCCGATCAGCTGGTGCCGTCGATCGCCAAGCAGGTCTTCGTCGGAGCTCCTGCACCCGCCGGCGTGGTCAGCGTCCCGCAGACCCCACGTTCACCCGCCCGGCCCTGACCCCCACTCGCCGCCCCGCCGGATAAGCGCGACGGCTGACGCGACGATCCAGGCATCGCCGATGCCGAGACCGGCGCGCTGCAGCAGTCCGGTCGCGGGCCCGACTGTCGTTCCGACCAGGCAGGCCGCGGACATGATCCCCGCGCCCCAAGAAAGCGCCGAGGCCTTCTTCAGTCCCGCCCGGGCCAACGGTCGCGCCGCCAGCAGCGGCGTCGCGGCGAGCGTGGCGTAGCCCACTCCGGCCGCTAAGGCGTGCGCGCCGTCCCCGGCCGGACCGTCCAGGGGGAAGGCGGCGACTCCCAGGGTGGCGATTCCCGTCGCCGCCGCAGCCATCCACGCTTTCCCCGTCGGGCTGTGGCGCAGGGCCAGCGCGTACAACGGGACTCCCAGGCCGAAGGCGACGAAGCCCGCCGTCATGCCCGGCCGCTCGGCGACGCCCTGCGCGGCGAGCCGGCTGATGTGGTCTTCGATCGGGTTGTAACCGGGTTTACGTGCTCCGAGAATCGACCAGGCGGTGATGAAGCCCGCGGGGCCCACTATTCCGCCGAGCGCCAGCGTCCTCTTCGCGTTCATACCGGGGCGAGCGCGTCGCGCAAGTTGGCCAGGCGTTCGGGGACGACTCGGTACCAGGCCCACTTGCCGCGCTTCTCCCGCCTGAGGAGTCCGGCCTCAGTGAGGACTGACAGGTGGTGAGAGACGGTCGGCTGTGAGCGTCCGACGGGCTCGATCAGGTCGCAGGCGCACATCTCTTCGGACTCTGCCGCGGCGATCAGTGACAGCAGTCGCAGCCGTGCCGGGTCGGCCAGGACCTTGAACCCTGCGGCGAGCCCCTCGGCCTCCGGCTCGGACAGTGCACCGCCCAACACGGGTTCGCAACAGTTCGTCATCTGCTTCACCTTCCCACCACCTCTCACTCTTCTGTCGCTCTGGGAACAGATTGACCATCATCAATGTTCCAAGTACCGTCATATCAACCCCAGTCGATACGACCGTACCCCTCAGGAGGTCTCCAGTGTCCCGAATCCAACTCGCCCTCAGCGTCAGCGACGTAGACGAAGCGGTCGACTTCTACTCCAAGCTCTTCGACACGAAGCCCACGAAGCGGGAGCAGGGATATGCCAACTTCGCCATCGATGAGCCGCCGCTGAAGCTGGTTCTCATCCATGACCCGGAGGCCGCGGGCCGGATGAACCACCTGGGCGTTGAGGTCTTCTCCAAAGCAGAGGTCAGCGCGGCAGAAGCCCGGCTGACCGCCGAGGGGCTGATCACGAAGGCCGAAGAGGGGGCGTGTTGCTACGCGGAGCAGCAGAAGGTGTGGGTCCGCGATCCCGATGGGGCGCCCTGGGAGATCTACACCGTCCTAGCCGACGCCGGCTCCATGAGCCCGGTCGAGACCGGCGCGTGCTGCGCCTGAGGTCCCTATTACGGTGGCGGCCATGGCCACCGCGACCTACGAAGTAACCGGAATGACCTGTGAGCACTGCGTGAACGCCGTCAAGGGCGAGCTGACGCAGCTCGATGGCGTCGAGCAGGTGGACGTCGAGTTGGAGGGCGGCAAGGTCACAGTGACCAGCGGCGCCCCGGTCGATGACGCCGACGTGCGTGCCGCCGTCGAGAAGGCCGGGTTCGAACTTCGTGACTGAGGCCATGGCCGCGCCGCCCGAACCCCATGATGTGCCAGGACCGCTCGAACCGCCCGAAAAGCCGCCCGAGTCCCGCGCCGGGCTGCTGCTGACCGATCGGATGCTCACCATCTTCATCAGCCTGTTGGTGCTGACGCAGGCCGCGTTGGCCGGGCACTCGAGGAGATTGGGCGGCTCGATCAACATCGAGATCCACGGGATGGTCGGCAACGGGGTCTTCACGTTGCTCATCGTCTCGGCGGTCATCGCGACCGTCACCCGCGCCGGCACGGCAAGGCTGGCCACACTCGCCGCGCTGATCGTGCTGGCCACCGCGCAGATAGGGCTGGGCTATGTGGGTCGCACCTCCACCGAGGCGGCCGGCTGGCACGTGCCGCTGGGCGTCGCCATCTTCGGCCTGACGATCTACAACCTCGTGCTCAACCGGGCCCAACACGCCCGGCGCGACCTCGGCGATTCCTGAACGCGCCGTCGCCCATCCGAGCCGCCTGAGCCCGGATCATCCCCGGTACGCCGACATCGTCGCCGCCCACGAATCGGCGGTCGCAGCCGGCGATCAGACCTACATCGATCCCGCCACTGGTTTCACCGTCATGACCCGCGACCACCTGTTGGATCGGGGCACCTGCTGCGACTCAGGCTGCCGGCACTGCCCTTACGTCGAGGACGAAAGCAGCAGGGCGACAGATGCGTAGTGGCAGGCCGCGCCGATGACTACGAGCGTGTGGAACACCTCGTGGAAGCCGAACGTCGCGGGCCAAGGGTCTGGACGACGTCGGGCGTAGATCACCCCGCCGACGGAATAGGCCAAGCCGCCGGCCGCCAGTAACGCGAACTCGGCGGGGCGCATGGCCCGGAGGTACCCCGGCAGGTTGAACGCGATGGACCAGCCGACCAGCACGTACACCGCGGTCGTCAGCCGCGGGGGGGCGTCGAGCCACAGCATCCGGATGGCGATGCCGATCCCGGCCAACGTCCATGCCAACACCAGCATCACAACGCGAGCGGTGCCGGACAAGGCGACGGTCGTGACCGCGGTGTAGGAACCGGCGATGGCCAGCAGGATCGTGGCGTGATCCACTCGTTTGAAAATCCGCCGCGCCCGAGGCGGCATCCGCGGGTGGTGGTAGGTCCCGCTCACCGCGAGCATCGCGGTGACGCAGGCCCCGTAGATGACGATGGCGATCACGTGCCCGGAGGACTCGGCGCGGAACGCAAGCAGTACGAAGGCCACCGCGGCGACTGGCGCAGTGAGGCGGTGAAGCGTGCCTCGCAATCGCGGCCTGAAGGCGGTTATCGCGTCGGTCGCCACGGGACCATTGTGGCTAAGCCGGGCGCCTCCTCGGCTTCGCCTCGCTCCCGGTCCACGAACCCGGTCGATGTGAGTTCGCCCAAACCCGGGCGCCATAACTCAGGTCGGGGTGAGCAGTCCCTTGGCGCGGTGCCATGTTTCTTCGTCGGCCGCGGACAGCAGTCCGAACGACTCCTCTGCGGGCCGGTAGGGCGCTCCATCGAGGCGGCGGGAGAATCCGCCGGACTCGTGGACGAGGAGTGTGCCCGGCGCGTGGTCCCACGGGAGGCTCCTCCAGAAGAGGAGGAAGTCGCGACCGCCTTCGACCAGCGCGGGATAGTCGAATCCGGCGCAGCTCCCTTCGACCACGGACCCGAACCGCGAGCTGTTGGACGCAATGGTGGCGGCCCGTTCTCGGTCGAAGAATCTGGTGAACACCGCGCCGCGGAGTTGCGCCTCCTCGGCGGGGGCAGGGCCGCGTTGGATCGGAGTCCCATTGCACTCCGCGCCCGCGCCGAGTTCGGCCACGTACATCCGGTCGGCGAGCGGTCGCCATATCCACGAGAGGCATGTCTCGCCGTCTCGGACCAGGGCCACCATCACGGACCAGTCCGTGCCCCCGTCGATGAAGTTGGACGTACCGTCGACGGGGTCCACCAACCAAGCGCTATCGCCGGTCAGCTGCGCCAGAAGCCCGGGGTTGGCCGCGCAGGCTTCTTCGCCCACGACGGGGATCAACGGAGTCAGGGCGCGCAGACCCGTGCTGATCACTCGCTCGGCGGCCTCGTCGGCCACGGTGACCAACTCGCCGGCCGACTTGGACCGGATGTCACCCGCGCGGAGCTGGTTCCAGCGCGGTTCGATCTCGGTGGCGCTGGCCTCCCGCATCACCTCACCGACGCGCTCGATCAGGTCCGACGGCATCGCAGGCAAGAGCCAATAGTAGGAAGACGCAACTGTTCCCATCCCCCGAACCCAGCAGCGCGGCGGCGTTCCGCACGGGCTGGGGCCGACGGCCGCACCGCGATGAGGGCTTGCCCGAAGAGCCAAATAGTAGGAATACCGCATGAGTCCGCGGTTCAAGGTCGGCGTCCAACTCCACCCGCAGCACTGCACCATCGATCAACTACGGCAGGCATGGGAGAAGGCCGACGCCATGGGCGTCGACTCGATCTGGACCTGGGACCACTTCTATCCCTTGTACGGCGAGCCGGACGGGCCGCACTACGAGGGCTGGTCGCTGCTGGCCGCCATGGCGGTGACGACCCAGCAGGCCCGCTTCGGAATGATGGTCACCTGCAACAGCTACCGGAACCCGGAGCTGCTGGCGGACATGGCGCGCACCGTTGACCACCTCAGTGGGGGGCGCCACATCCTGGGGATTGGATCAGGCTGGTTTGAGCGCGACTACACCGAGTACGGCTACGAGTTCGGCACGGCGCCCGGCCGCCTGCGCGCCTTGGGCGAGTCGTTGCCGCGCATTCGCGAGCGTCTGGGCAAGCTGAACCCGCCGCCGCTCGGCGACATACCGATCCTCATCGGGGGAGGCGGGGAGAAGGTGACGCTGCGGCTCGTCGCGCAGCACGCGCAGATGTGGAACGGCTTCGGTCCGCCCGAGCAGTTCGCCCACAAGAACAAGGTGCTCGACGAGTGGTGCGAGAAGCAGGGCCGCGACCCCAAGGAGGTGGAGCGCACAGCGTCCGTAGGGGCGAGCGCCGGCGAAATCGACAAGTGGATCGAAGCCGGAGCGGAGCACCTCATCGTCGGTGCGGCCGCCCCCTTCGACCTCTCCGAGGTCCAGCGCCTCCTCGACGCGAGGTAGCGCCTTAACCGCGGCCGATGGGGCGGAACTGGGTGAGCTCGCCGTCGGTGCATCGGAAGACGTAACGGCCGGATGGGGTTTCGATGGATCCGGATGACGCGCGGCCGGCGCCTCCCTGGACCGAGGTTTCTTCGCCACTCGAGGTGCCCTCGGACCACCAAGGTCGAGAGTTCGTCGACGCGCCGCCTTCGGTGCACTCGACCACCGGAGGCTGTACCCACACGACGAAGAGCAACGACAGTCCGACGGCGATCGCCGGGCCGGCGAAGAGCGACGGAACAAGACCGCCCCGGCCCGAACTGCGCCGCACCAGCAGAAACACGGCACCGACGGCGAATGGCAGCACGAGGAGGCCGATGCTGAATAGGCCCGCGATGCTGAGCAGGATCAAGAAGGTCGCGGCCGCCGAGAGGAGCACGATGTCCCGGCTCTTGCTGAGCGCGAAAGCCAAGACGCCGGCCCCGACGAGGATCACCGCTCCAACCGCCACGGTCACCGTCGTGGCGCTGACCGCCTCGACCGGCACGTCGGCTCGGTCCGCGATGCTGGCTGCCATCGACGCCGCGACGAGAAGCAGGCCTCCGCCCAGCAGCCCCGCCACCGCGCTGCCAATCGAATGTCCAAGGCGGGAAACGTCCACGGGCCGACGCTACGCACTGACTCGGCAAATTTCCGGGAACACTTCGGGTGGGCTGTGCGTCTTAGTCGTGTGACTTCCGCCGAAGTGGTCCCTCGCCGCGTCGACGGTGGGTGGCCTGAGCCGCTCCTCGACTGCTACACGCACGACCGCCTGCAGCTGGTACGCATCGCGTACCTGATCACGGGTAACCCACACGTGGCCGAGGAATTGGTGCACGACGCGTTCGTCGCGACGCTCCGCTCCTGGAACCAGGTGCGCGCTCCGAAGCCGTACGTTCGCGCCGCGGTTGTCAACGCCAGCCGGTCGTGGCTCAGGCGTCGCAAGCTCGAAAGAGCCCACGTCCATGACCGACCCGAGCCCTCGATGGCGTCGCCCGACGAGCTGGCCGACGTGCTCGGTCGTCTGAACCCGCGACAGCGAACCGCGGTCGTCCTCCGGTACTACGAGGGCCTCCCCGACGCGGAGATCGCTGAAGTCCTCGGCTCTCGCGTCGCGACCGTCCGGACCCTGATCCATCGCGCCCTGGGCGCATTGCGCAAGGAGATCTACAGATGAGGACCGAAGAGCTCGAAGATCGGCTGCGAGAGATGTTGCGCGACCGAGCCGGACGCATCACCGAGGCAGACCTGAGGGACGGCAGCGTGGCGGGGACACACCTCGTTCCCGCACGGCAACGACGGACCGTTTTTCCGCAGGTGCTCGCGGCCGCCGCGGTCCTCATGGTGGTCCTCGCCCTCGTGGCCGTCGGCCTCCTCGCACGCGACGGCGAACCGGCCGCCGAGCGTGTCGCGCACACCGTGGGGAACACCAACGCGGCACCCTCCGCGAAGGCCGGCGTGCGCGCCTGGCCGCTCAACAGCGACCAGCCTTTGGCCACGAGCCAGCCTGCCGGAGATCTCCACAGCGTCGAGGCGGCGGCTCGCCAGTACATGACCGAAGTGATCGGTCTGCCGCCCAACTGGTCCAACAGCGGCCAGATCTTCGCCCCAGGCGACACAGCCACGGTCAAATACGTGCTCCAGGACGTCCCCGCGGAGATTCACCTGGCCAGGTCCACTGAGAACCTCTGGTACGTGACCGGTGCGAACACCGACCTGATCCGGCCCGGGGATCCCGAGCCCATCGACGGCGGTATCCACGTTCCGATGAGTCGCGGACCGCGCACCAATGAAGACGGGGTGAGCGTGCGGATGACGGTGTTGGCCGCAAGCGGCGAGACGCTCCAGCGGATGCTGGCGACTAAAATTCTCTCGTCCGCTGCGCAGCCCGCTCAGGCGCTCCGGGTCTACTGGAATACGCCCGAGCTGGCCGCCGCCGTGCGGGTGGAAGTAGTCGACGATCACGACTCCGACCAGTCCACCCCCGATGTCGTCATCGGCCACTGGACGGTCGGGCTTGCACCGCCCGGCCCGAGCGGTCTGCCCTCGGGGACTGACTTGTCAGCCGCGCCGATCTTCGAGGGCTCCGGTTCGGCGGACGAAGTAGCGGACGCGTACATGAGGGATCGGTTCCCGGATCATCCGGCTCCTGGGATCGATCTACAGCCCGCCGACACGCGGGCGGGGAAGGCGTATGTCCGGTGGGCGACCGGCGCGGGAGAAGAGCGGCACGCGTCGGGACGGCTCTTCCTTCGGGAAAAGCCCGAGGGCTGGTACGTCCTGGCGGCCACGACCGATGGAGTGGATCTGTCTGACATCCGCGCCGACGAGGGCCGCCTGAAGGGACGCATCATTACCGACAACGTCAACTCGCTGTTCGCCGACGTGTTCCAGCCCGACAACACGCCCGCCGCGGGATCCCCACGGCCGGCCGGTCAGCCGGGTGCGGCCTATCGGTTCGGCACGGCGGGCGGACCGGGGAACCGAACGCTCGACGTCGACGTGCCCGTCGAGCCCGGCACCGCCATCGTGCGGGTGAACCTGGCCGGGGGGACCATCCTGTCGATCAGCGAGGTGCGGATCTCCGTTCCAGCCAAGTAGGGGTTCGGTCAGGCGATTCCGAGCGCAACTATCGCTGAGACCAGCGCGATGGCGCCGACGAGGTCGACCGACGATGTGATGGCGGGGATGCTGTACGTATCTGGATCCAGGCGGAAGCGGTAGGCGCCGACACTGCTGTAGTAAGCGACGAACACTACGAAGACCACCGCGCCGGTCGCTCCGAGCAGCGACGCGCCGAGCATGGGACCAATCCCCGGACTTGTCTTGCCGAGCCACCCGGCCACCAGGTGGGCCCCCGCCCCGTTGAAGAGGTATACCGGTAGCGCGAGGAAGGCGAGCAGGCTCGCGTCCCACCGCGCCGCGTGGGTCGGCATCGCGGTGGGCTCCAGCGTTCCGAGATGCAGCCGACTCGACAGCCGGCTGGAGAGGATCCCACCGAGCGCACCGGCGCTGCTGACAAACGCGGGAACCAGGATCAACAACGCGGGGAAGGCCGACAGCGTCTCGAGACGCCGCTCGATCACGACACCCGCCAACGTGCTGAGCAGAAGAGCGACCAGCAATATCGGCCAGGACTGCCGGACGATGGAGCGAAGCAGATCGCGTTGGGCCCGCCAGCCATAGACCACGCCGGCCGCGGCCAACGCGGTGATGATCCATCCGACCCCGAGGGAGAAGGTGCCGCGGTGGACCAGGTGCGCTGCGGCCCACAAGGCGGGGAGGGTGAGCACGTCGCCCAATGTCGAGACGATCGGGGCGACGAGGTTGTCGAGGTCCCACCCGTAGCGCGCCGCGCCCAGTGCCAGGAGAACTGTGGCGATCAGGACGATGGCCGACGCCAGCATCCCACCCAGGATCGAGATGGTGGCCAGGTCCAGCACGGAGATGGTGTGGCGCACCCCGAATGCGACGGCCACGACCTTGGCGACCAAGGCAAGGGCGAGCGAGAGCCCCGAAGTGAGCAGCAGCGACGCGATGACGTTGTCGCCCAGCGCGGTGCCCCGGCGTAACGAGGGACGGAACTGGCCCGTGTGGATGGCAGTGCTGAGACGACTGCCGAGTGCGGAGAAGACGTTGCCCCGCAGGCCGATGGCGGGGGGCACGAGGATCAACAGCCCCGGAAGCCGCTCGAAGGTTCCGGTGATGGCGCCGAGGAAGGCGCCGGCCAGCAGGCTGGTGGAGCTATTGAGCGCGAGCGCGACGAGGCTCTGGCCCGCCACCGAAAGGTTCGGGCCGAGTACGGCCGCGAGCCGGCGCAGTAAGAGCGCCGGTCTCGGGCGCCGAGCAAGGCGTCTGGGCGACAACGGAAGGACTTGGGGGTTCCATGGGCATATTCGGGGTCGGGCCCGAGGTCGGACCGCCCGGAAGACTACGTCTGCAATCCATCGAGTTACCCGCCTTGATAGGTGACTAATCAGTCACCTATGGTGCCCCTGTGGACCTGGTGTTCAAGGCGCTGGCCGATCCGACCCGCAGGAGCCTGCTCGACGAGCTCTTCCGGCAGGACGGCCAGAGCCTGAGCGCAATGGAGGAACGGCTTCCCATGACGCGCTTCGGAGTGATGAAGCACCTCAAGCAACTGGAGGAGGCGGGCCTGGTCGTAACGCGGCGGCATGGCAGGGAGAAGCTGCATTTTCTGAATCCCGTTCCCATCCGCCTCGTGCACGACCGCTGGGTCAGCAAGTACTCCGAACGCTGGGCTGCCGGCCTCAGCGAGATCAAGACCAGATTGGAGAGTCAGATGGAGAAGGTGTTCGAGATCTATATCCGCACCACCCCGGAGCGCCTTTGGGAGGCGATCACCGACCCCGAGATCCGCAGTAAGTACCACTTCGGCTCCCGCGCCGACTCGGACTGGACTCGCGGTTCCCGCGTCGAGATGAGTCACCCAAACGCGGACGGTCTGCTCGGCGACGGGGAGGTGCTCGAGACTGACCCTCCACGGCGCTTGGTGCACACCATGCGAGCGCTTTGGAGTGACGACGTGAAGGCCGAGGGCTTCTCCCGCGTGACTTGGGAGATCGAGCCGGTCGGCGACTCGTGTCGGCTGACGGTCATCCACGACCAGCTCCACGAAGGTGCCAACAACGAGCTATACGGCGGTTGGCCGATGATCCTCTCCGGACTCAAGACGTGGCTCGAGACCGGTGAGCTGCTCACCACTCCCGGCTCACTGATGTACAGCGCATGAACGCGCAGGCGGAGCGGTACCGGCGAATCGCCGACGAGTTCACTCGCAAGGTCGACGCGGTTCCGGACGATGCGTGGGAGAACCCCGCGCCGTGCGAAGGCTGGGTGGCGCGCGACGTGGTCCGGCATCTGGTCGGTTGGGTGCCGTCGTTCTTCAGCGGCGCCTGGGGGTATCGACTTAGGCGGCGGTCCGCCGGTAGACGAGGACGCGGCAGGCGCTTGGCGTTCGCTGGACGGGGCGCTGCGCGCTGCGTTGGATGACCCGGCGGTCGCGGGCAGCAAGCGGGACACCCCGATGGGTAAGTCGACGTTCGCGGGTGCGGTGGATCAGATCGTGACCAACGACGTCTTCTTTCACACCTGGGATCTCGCCCGTGCGACCGGGCTCGACGAACGGCTCGATCCCGAGGAGGTTCACCGTCTTTTCGTCGGCATGGAGCCCTACGACGAGATGCTGCGTACGTCGGGCCACTACGGCCCGAAAGTGGAAGTGCCGGCCGACTCCGACGAGCAGACCAAGCTGCTCGCCTTCATCGGCCGGCATCCCTAGACGGCTACTTCTCCCGAGCCCTACGCCGCCATCCCCCCGCGTGACTTGTTACTCGAGGTCACGGTGATCTCGGCGCGCATGCCCTTGGTGAAGTGCGGCGGCCCGCCCTCGACCTGCGGCGGCCCTCCCTGAGACTCCGCCGCGGCCTCGAGGTACTCCTGCGGGTTGGCACCGGTCGGGATGAAACAAGCGACCAAGTACCGGCCGGGCTCGGACAACGTTCCGTCACCGACTGCCGCGATCATCTCGCCGCCCCCGGGTGGGCCGATAAGGACAGCTGCCGGAGGTCCGCCGAGCGCGGCCTGTCCCTCTTCTTCGGGCAGAGCCAGGATCTCTTCGGCCGAGCGGGTCTCGGACTCCGGAATCTTGAAGGCCACGAACTCATGCAGCTCGGCGGTGGAGCTGTTGGTCACGGTGAACTTTGTACCGGCCGCGACTGAGTCGGGCAGGCCCTGGAATCCGTAGTCAACGAGGGTGACCTCGACGGGCCCGGCATCGGCCGCTTCACTCGTGGTCGTGTCGTCTGACTCTTCGGCATCGTCGGCACTGTCGCCGCACGCGCCGAGGGTCAAGGCAGTGATGGCGGCGAGCGCCAGCGCGCTCATCCGTCGGGTACTGAGTCGCATTGAGAAGCCCTTTCCGAAGGCAGTAGTGAGTCGTCCCGCTTAGGACCGGGCGACCCTACCCGCCGAGCCGATTTAGCACCCGGATGAAGGTTCAGGCGATCTTGATCCAAAGACACCGCGCCGTGCATGTTCGCGGAGGCTTGAGCACGAACTCGGCAGGCCAGTCCCGGTGGGTGATCCCCATCTCGAGATCCACGAGATGGACTTCAACCTCCTTCCAACGTTGGCACGGAAGCACGGTCTGATCTTGCCCAGTCCGCACACTCACGGGGATGTGGACGGCTCAGGCTTACGATCCGTCTGCAATGGAGATCTGGGAGGAGCCGGTGCGGGGCGGTTACCCGACCCCGTGGATGATGTCGCTTTCTGGTAGGCGGCGGAACGAGCTCTGGCGGGAGCATGCTCCGATACCGCCCCTCGGCCACCCCATGCCACTGTCCACAACGCGGACGGCAAGCCGGTGGCCCTGGCTACCGGCTCCGCCGCGCTTTCTTCGTCAACCACGAGCTAAAGGATCCTCCAATGCGCGAAGCAGTCATCGTCTCCTACGCCCGAACCGGTCTGGCCAAGTCCGGCCGGGGCGGATTCAACATGACACCGGCTATGACGATGGCGGCCCACGCCATCAGTCACGCGGTCGCGAAATCCGGCATTGAGCCCGAAGCCGTGGAGGACGTCCATCTGGGTAACGGCGCCCACGGCGCGGGCAACCTGGCTCGCCTGTCGGGCCTACTGGCTGGCTTGCCTGTGACCACGGGGGGAGTCACCCTCCAGCGCCATTGCTCCTCCGGGCTGAACGCGGTCGCCTCGGCCGCCAACTACATCAAGCAGGACGGGGCCGATGTGGTCGTGGCCGGGGGTGTCGAAACGATCACCATCCCAAGCCCCGGAATGGGGGGCAGCGCCAATCTGGACCGGCGGCTCACCGAGATGTACCCGGCGATCTTCATGGCGATGATCGAGACGGCCGACATCGTGGCCGAGCGCTACAACGTAAATCGCGAGGTTCAAGACGAGTACTCGCTGGAGTCGCAGAAGCGCATGGCCGCCGCCCAGGCAGGCGGGCTGTTCGCCGATGAGATCGTCCCCCTCGACACGAAGATGAAGCTGGTCGATAGGGAGACCAAGGAAGAAACGATCGTCGAGTACACGGTGGCGCGCGACGAGTGCAACCGCCCGGAGACGACGCTGGAGGGACTAGCCAAGCTGAAGCCGGTCCGTGGAGAAGGCAACTTTGTGACCGCGGGGAACGCGAGCCAGCTGTCGGATGGCGCGGCGGCCCTGGTGATGATGGAAGCGGCTGAGGCCGAGCGTCGCGACCTGAAGCCGCTCGGTGCATTCAAGGGTTGGGCAGTTGCGGGCTGCGAGCCCGACGAGATGGGGATCGGACCCGTCTTCGCCGTCCCCCGACTGCTCGAGCGGCACGGCTTGGCGGTTGACGACATCGACCTGTGGGAGCTGAACGAAGCCTTCGCCAGCCAGTGCGTCTATGCCCGGGACCGGCTCGGCATCGACCCGGCCAAGTACAACGTCAACGGCGGTTCCATCGCCATAGGCCATCCCTTCGGCATGACCGGGGCGCGCTGCGCCGGCCACATCTTGCAAGAGGGGATTCGCCGCAAGGCCAAGTGGGGCGTCGTGACCATGTGCATCGGCGGCGGTCAAGGTGCCGCCGGCCTCTTCGAGATCTACTCCTGAAGCGTCGCGGGCGTACTTTTCCC
>Ga0136633_1001614_pt1 | contig 16484 bp, 10 predicted proteins | sample AntDrymeUQ832206_2_FD_105494 | JGI IMG/M metagenome (GOLD analysis project Ga0136633, IMG submission 105494) | Polar desert sand microbial communities from Dry Valleys, Antarctica - metaG UQ83 (22.06) | ecosystem: Environmental > Terrestrial > Soil > Desert | place: Antarctica: Dry Valley...
CGTCGGTGCCGCCGCTGGCCAGCGTGCGCCCGTCGGGGGCGAAGGCCACTGCGTTGACGCCATCGTCGTGGCCGGTGAGGGAGCGAAGCTCGGCGCCAGTGGCTGCGTCCCACAGCCGCACCGTGCCGTCCCCACCGGCGCTGGCTAGGGCGCGACCGTCCGGGGCGTAGGCCACGGCGCTGACCAAGCCGTTGTGGCCGGTGAGGGAGCGCATTTCGGCGCCGGTGGCCGCGTCCCACAGCCGCACCGTGCCGTCGTCGCCGGCGCTGGCAAGGGTGTGCCCGTCGGGGGCGAAGGCCACGGCGTGAACCTGGCCGTCGTGGCCGGTGAGGGACCGCAGCTCGGCGCCGGTGGCGGCGTCCCACAGCCGCACCGTGCCGTCGTGGCCGGCGCTCGCCAGGGTGCGCCCGTCGGGGCCGATGGCCACGGCGCTGACCGGGCCAGTGTGGCCGGTGAGGGACCGCACCTCGGCGCCGGTGGTGGCGTCCCACAGCTGTACCGACCCGTAGCCGCCGCTGGCGAGCGTGCGCCCGTCGGGGCCAAAGGCCACGCCGTGGACCGAGCCGAAGTGGCCGGTGAAGGAGCGCAGGAGGGCAGCGGGGGCCTCGGGTAGGGGCGTAGCCGGCTGCAGCCACACACCGCCAAGCAGGTCGGCCGCATCGCCCTCGGCGGACGGCAACCGCGAGATGAGCGTGGCGGTGATCGCTGCCTGGCTGAGGTCCCTGCCGAACAGAGGTGCCCACCGGCGCAGTACCGCCACCGCAGTCGTGAGAACGGGATCGTGAGGCTCGGCGGCGCATACATCGAGCTCGGCCGCGTAGGGCCCGTCGCGGTGCAGGCGGCGGGCCAGCCATCGCCCGTTCGACGCGGTCACGGCCATCTCGTGGTGCTCGCCGGCCATCTGCAGGTGGTGGAAGAGGTGGTCCCAGAGGTACGGCTCGTCGTCGGGCAGGTAGGCCCAGCCCTCGGCCGGGCGATGGGTGTCGAGCAGGTGACGGTGGGCCAGCGCCCAGGGCCCCGCGCCGTCGAAGATCACGAAGGCCCGCTGGAGGTCGTGGAAGCTCACCCGGCCTTCGCTCCAACTCAGGAGGCCGGCGCCGGCCAGGCGCGTGAGCGTCGGGCTGGCGTCAGCCATGCCCCACAGACGGGCGACGGTGCTCTCGGGCACGGCGACGTCCTCGGGGAACACACCGAGCAGCCGGTAGCGGCCGGCGTCCTCGGAGCCGAGGCTGTCGACGGCCAGGCGCAGGGCCTTGAACACGTCTGCGTAGGGGTGGCTCCGAAAGACCTCGGCCAGGGCCTCCATCTCGACCGCCATGTCGGCCCAGCCCCGGCCGGCCCGGGCCAGGGCCGCCACTAGGAAGAGGGCGAGCAGCACCCCGCCGGTCTGGGCCACCAGGCGTTCCACCACAGCCCGATCCGCCTCGGCCACGGCCCCCACCGCCCGCTCCAGGAAGAGGAACGACGCAGCCGGGTCGAGCACGTCGACGGCCTGGGAGGAGGCGCCCATGGCGGCGAGAACCGAGGGGTCCCGGGAGGTGTAGAGCATCCGTCCCTCCCCGCTTGTCGCCGCGAACGCCTCGGCCGCGGCCCTCGACCACACGTCGTCGATGACGACCAGGCACCGTCGGCCGCTGAGTACCCGGCGCAGCTCCTGCAGCCCATCGAGGGGGTTTGACGGCTCGATGTCGGCGCCGAGGTGGCGAGCCAGCTGGCGCTGGATACCCACCAGCTCCGGGCTCTCTCCCACGCTGACCCAGCAGATGCCGTCGGGGAACCATGCGCGGACCTCCGCGTCGTGGCACAGGGCGGCGGCCAGCACTGACTTCCCCACTCCGCCCTGGCCGTGGAGGCCGCTCGCCACGGGTCGTCCGACGAGCCCCACGTCGGCGCTCGCCCGAACCAGCGCTTTCAGGGCCGTAAGGTCGGTGGCGCGGGACTGGTAGCCGACGGGCAGCGGGGGGACGCCGAGGAGCGGGCCGATCGTCCCAGGCACGAGCTCACTGGCTGGGCGGGGACTCTCCGAAGCGGCGGCGCTCTCGGCGTGGCGGGAATCGAGCCTGGCGGCCACCTCTTCAACGGCCTCGTAGACAGCCACGAGGGCGCTGTCCCGGTCGGCGCGCCGCATCTTCCGCAGCGGCCGCTCAGGAGGAAGCGGCCACTGGAGCGAGGCGATGGCCTCGACCCTCTTCCACGCGCAATCGCCGGCCGGAACGCACACCAGCGGCACCCCACGCTCGACCAGGCGTGGCAGTTCGACGTCCATGACGTAGTCGAGTTCAAGAAGTCGGCGCTGATCAGGAGGACTGCCACCTCGGCTCGCATGAGGTTCGCCTCGATCTCGTCGTTCCACCGCCGGGCTACGCCGATCTGGCGGTCCGCCCACATGTCCACATGCCCGTCGCGGACAAGAGGCTTCAGGACCACCAGGAGCCGGTCGAGCAAGTCTGCGTCCTCGTGCGCGTAGCTGAGGAAGACGACCCGTGCCTGCCCGCCCGCTGTCATGCCCGGAGGAGCGTACGCCGAGCGGAACCTCGGGTGTCCGACTTCACCACTGACAGGCACCCGTAGCGGCCGACAGGCAAGAATCCCGCCGACATGACCCGCGACACCCTCCGGCGGGCCGTCCTCCCGGCAGCGGTCTTTCTGGCCTGCGCCTTCCTGCTCATGCCGCAGGCCATCCTCGGCCAGCGCACGTACGCCGGCGTCGACCTGGTCGAGGCCAAGTCGCCCTACCGCGAGGCGCTGCGCCGGCCTCCGTACGTGAAGTCGCTAATCCAGACCGACCAGGCCGAGTCGATGGCCGGCCGGGTCTCCTTCTACAAGGCGCTCCGGAGTGGGTCGTTCCAACGGTGGGACCCGAACCTGGCGGCCGGCCAGCCGACCGGGATTCTGCCGCTGAACGCCCTGTTCTCTCCCTTCAGCATCGGCTTTCTCTTCCTTCCCGCCTGGTACGCCATCGGGCTGAAGGTCTTCCTCGCCCTGCTGTTCTGCCAGACCTTCACCTACCTCCTCCTGCGGCGCATGGGGGCAGCGGTGGGCCCAGCGATCCTGGCCGGGGTGGCCTACACGTTCAGCGGCACGAACCTGGTGTTCATCCACCGGGTCGACGCGGTGTTCCTCGTGCCGGCGCTGTTCTGGGCCGTGCACCGCCTAGTGCCGGAACGCGACCGGTGGGTCCGGGGGTGGTCGTGGGCCAAGCTGCGCGGTGCGGCCGTCCTCGGCGGCCTGGTGGCGTGGGCGTGGGCGGAAGGCTTCCCGTCCGGGTGGGTGTTTTGCCTCTACGGCACTGCGGCGTGGGCCGCCTGGCTTGCAGTCCGCCGGAGCTCGGCGCCGCGAGAGGCCGTTCTGAGGGGCCTCCTTCCCGCGGTCGGCATGGCCTGGGGCGTGGCCATGGCCGCCGTCACCCTCGTCCCTTTCCTGTCGGAGGTGCTCGACCGGGGCACGCTCGACGTCCGAATCGGGCCCGGCGGCGAGCACATCCCGTCGAGACAGATCTTCGGCCTGCTGGACCTGAGCGCCACCGGGCCGCCCCTCTCCGGCCCCTGGTGGAGCGGGCTCAACCCGGTGGAGAGCGTGTCGCACGTCGGCATGATTGCCGCCGTGGCCCTGGCCGCCGGCCTGGCAGCGGCGGCGCTCGGGCGGGTGCGCCTCACGTCGAAGGGCGCTGAAGCGTGGCCCTTCTTCTGCGGCATGGCCGCCGTCGGGGTCCTGGTCAACTTCATCGGCACGCCCCTCCTGGGCGTGGTCGAGCGCCTGCCAGGCATCGCCCGGAACCCGATCGGGCGGTCCCGGTTCTTCATTGGCCTGGCCGTCGCCGTCCTGGCCGCACTCGCCCTCGACGCCTGGTGGGCCCGCCGGAAGACCGAATCGGTCGCGCCCACGCGAGCGGGCTCGGGGGTCACGCTGGCGGTGCTGGCCGTCGCCCTCCTCGTCCCGGCCGCCGACTTCTTCCGCACCGCGTCGGCGTACAACCTCCTGCGCAACGTGACGTTCCACTTCGCGGTGGCCGTCGTCCTGGCCGGCGCCGCCGTGGCCGTCGCCCTGTACGGGGTCCGCCGGCCGGGCGGCCGGTCACGGGTCGGCGCCACGTTGGCCCTTTCGGCCCTGCTGTTCGCCCAGCTCGGGTGGCCTCTCCGCCACTTCACGCCGGAGGCGCCGGTGGGCGACTTCTACGGCGAGCGCGCCGGTCACCGCGCCCTGCGCAGCCTGCTCGACGACCGCTACCGCTTCGCCGCCAGCGGGTACACCTTCTATCCGAACTCCGGCCAGGCCCTCGACCTGCCCGACCTGCGGGGCCTGGCCCTGCATAGCAAGGAGTTCAAGGCCCTGGTCGGCGCCTTCAACCCCCAGGCGTTCTCCCGCGACGCCCTCAAGATCAACCTGGAGCGGGAGGAGTGGAACCTCACCTCGCCCCTCCTCGACCACCTGGCTGTGCGCTTCTTCGCCGAGGGCGCCGATGAGCTGCCGTTCGGCCGGGTCGACCTCGACGCCGACCTTTCGTGGGACCGGTGGGCGTCGACCGAAGGGCTCCCCGACCAGGCGACGGCCGGCACGGCGCCCGGTCCTCTGAACGGCATCTACGTCCCGCTCCGGACTCTAGGCAAGCCGTGCCGGGGGGCGTTCGTCACCCTCACCCTGTTGAGCGGCAGTCGCGTCGTCGCCACGACCACCCGTCCGTCGTTCGACATCGGTGGCGGCTGGACCGGGTTCGCGGTCCTGGCCCGCAGCCTCTCCGCCGGCGACCCGTACCGGTTCACGGCCACCGCCGACCGGCCGGCGTGCAACGTCGACATCGGCATGGTCGGGCCCCGCGCCGCCCGCCAGCTGCTGATCGAGGACCCCGGCCAGGCCGTGCGCCTGGTCTCCACCGAGCAGTCGTGGATCTACGAGCGACCCTCGGCCTGGCCGCTCGTCAGTGTCCACGGGCGGTGGCGGTCGTTCCCGGACCAGGCGTCGCTCCTGGCCTGGGCCGCCACCCGGCCGCCCGAGGACGCTGACGTGGCCGCGCACGTCGGCGACGGGCACCCCCCGGCGCCGCTCGGCTCGCCCGCCCCCCAGCTGCTGTCATCAAACATCGCCGACAACACCGTGCGGGCCGAGGTGCAAGCCGGCGCCTACTCGTTGCTGGTCGTCTCCCAGAACCTGGCTGACGGGTGGAGGGCCGAGATCGACGGCAATCCGGCGACGATGGTGGCCGTCGACGGCGCCCTCATGGGTGTCTTCGTCCCGCCGGGGCGGCACACCGTCACGCTCGACTACCTACCTCGTACGTTCCTCGCCGGCGGCGCGATGACGGGGGTGGCCCTGCTCGCCGCCGGGCTCACCGTGGTCATGCCCGCTTGGCGCCGAAGAGGAGCCAGTAGGGTGGGGTGAGGAATGGACGGTCCCCGGTACGACACCGACGTCGACCTCTCGAACCGCAACAACAGCCACACGCTGATGGTCGAGCTGGTCGGTGGCACCAAGCGGGTGCTCGACGTGGGGTGCGCCACCGGGTACCTGGCCCGGGCGCTGACCGAGCGGGGCTGCACCGTCTCGGGGCTCGAGTCCGACGCCGAGTCCGCCGAGGAGGCGCGCCCGCACCTCGAGCGCCTGGTCATCGGCGATGTGGAGACGATGGACCTGGCCGAGGCCTTCGGCGACGACCGGTTCGACGTGATCGTCTTCGGCGACGTCCTCGAGCACCTGCGTGACCCACTGGCGGTGCTCCGAAAGGCCAGAGCCCTGCTGGCCGATCGCGGCAGCGTCGTGGCCTCGATCCCGAACATCGCCCACGGCAGCGTCCGCCTCGCCCTCCTGGCCGGCCGCTTCGACTACCAGGAGCTGGGCCTGCTCGACAGCACCCACGTCCGGTTCTTCACCCGCTCGTCGACCGAGGACCTGTTCCGCGAGGCCGGCATGGTGCCGATCGACGTGCGCCGGACCACCGCCGGCTTCTTCGACACGCCGGTACCTGTCAACGAGGGCGAGTTCCCGCCCGAGGTGGTCGACAGGGTCACGGCCGACCCGGAGTCGTCGACCTACCAGTTCGTGCTGCGGGCAGTTCCCGATGACGCCGAAGCTGCGATCACCAAGCTGCGGGCCGACGCCGAGGCCCAGCGGGCCAGGATCGCCGTCCTCGAGGCCGAGCTCGCGGCCGAGCGGACCGCCTCCCATGCGCGGGGCCAGGAGCTCGTCGGCCGGGCCGAGGACGGCGAGAAGCGGGCCGACGACCTCGAGACCCGCCTGGCCGGCACCAGCGAGGAGCTCGACCGCACCCGTGCCGAGCTCGACGCCCTCGAGGCCCATCTCGAGGAGCTGCTGGCCACCCGCACCATGCGGTGGTCGCATCAGGCGCGGTCGGCGTACTCCCGGTTGCGCGCCCTGCGTGGCTGAGCTGTCGTATGGATAGCGCGCATGGCTGAGTCCGCGATCGTTGTCGAGGGAGTCAGCAAACGGTTCCGGCTCTACCACGAGCGGAACCGGTCGTTGAAGGCCACCATCATGCGGGGCGGGCGCGTCCGCTACGACGAGTTCTGGGCGCTGCGCGACGTGTCTCTCGAGATCGAGGAGGGCATCACCTACGGCCTGGTCGGGGAGAACGGGTCCGGCAAGTCCACGCTGCTGAAGTGCATCGCCAAGATCCTCCGCCCCGACGACGGCCGCATCCGCACCCGGGGCAAGATGGCCGCGCTGTTGGAGTTGGGCTCCGGCTTCCACCCCGAGTTGTCGGGCCGCGAGAACGTGTTCCTCAACGGGTCCATCCTCGGCCTCTCCAAGCGCGACCTCACCGCCCGCTTCGACGACATCGTCGGCTTCGCCGGCCTCGAGCGCTTCATCGACCAGCCGGTGAAGAACTACTCCTCGGGGATGTACGTGCGGCTGGGCTTCTCGGTGGCCATCAACATCGATCCCGACGTCCTGCTGGTCGACGAGGTCCTCGCAGTCGGCGACGCCGTGTTCCAGCGCCGGTGCAACGAGAAGTTCGCCGACTTCCGCCGGGCCGGCAAGACGGTCGTCATCGTCAGCCACGCCGCCGACGCCATGCGGACCATGTGCGACAAGGTGGCCTGGCTCAAGGACGGCCAGGTCGTGTCCGTCGGCCGGTCCGCGGATGTGGTCGACGACTACGTCGACGAGGGGCACGAGGACCGGGTGGAGGTCACGGCCGAGGTGGCGGAGAGCCGCTGGGGCTCCGGCGAGGTCCGGCTGCAGGACGTGCACCTCCTCGATGCAGCCGGCCGGGAGACCAGCCATCCCTCCACCGGCGACGCGGTCACGTTCCGGCTGCGCTACCGGGCCGACAAGGCGGTGTCCAAGCCGGTGTTCGGGCTGGCCCTCGAGACCCTCGACGGCACGTGGCTGTGGGCCCACCACACCCGCGACGCCGGGTTCGTGCCCGACGAGATCTCCGGTGAGGGCACCGTCGACCTGCGCGTGCCCCATCTCATGCTTCAGCCGGGAACGTACGACCTCTCGGCCTCGGTGGTCGACTACACGACCACCCACCAGTACGACTACCTGAAGCGCTGCCTCCGCTTCGACGTGGAGCACGGCACGCCCCGCGAGTCCGGTGGCTACGTGGCCCTCGGCGGCCGGTGGAGCTCGGAAAGCTTTGACGCCTGATGGGGGAGAGACGATGAACAAGCCCCCGGCCATTCGCGCCGGGATGGTGTCGGTGATCCTGGTCAACTACCGGGGCGCGGAGGACACCATCACCTGCCTGCAGTCCTTCTCCGCCGTCACGTGGCCGGCCGACCGCCTCGAGCTGCTGGTGGTCGACAACGCCTCGGGCGACGGGAGCGCAGAGCGCATCCGGGCTGCGGTGCCCGGCGCTCGCGTCGTCGAGTCCGACGTCAACCGCGGCTTCGCCGGCGGCTGCAACCTTGGAGCGGCCAACGCCGGCGGGGAGTACCTGGCGTTCATCAACAACGACGCCCGTCCCGGCGCTGACTGGATCACCGCTGCGGTCGACGTCCTGGACACCCAGGCCGACGTGGCGTGCGTGGCCAGCAAGGTCCTCGACTGGGAGGGCGACCGCATCGACTTCGTCGACGGCTCCCTCACCTGGTACGGCATGGGCTACAAGCGGGAGTGCGAGCAACCAGACACCGGCGAGTTCGACAAGCCCAAGGACGTGCTGTTCGCCACCGGCGCCGCCATGTTCGTGCGGGCCGCCGTCTACCGGGCGGTCGACGGCTTCGACGACCGCTACTTCATGTTCTACGAGGACGTCGACCTGGGCTGGCGGCTGAATCTCCTGGGATGGCGGGTGCGCTACGTGCCCACGTCGCTGGCCTACCACCGCCACCACGCCTCGATGAAGAGCTACGGGCCGTGGCGGGAGCACTACCTGCTCGAGCGCAACGCCCTGTTCAGCCTGTACAAGAACCTGGGCGACGACCTGCTGGCCAAGGCCCTGCCCGCCGCCCTCCTCCTCGCCGTCCGCCGGGGGCTGTCCCGGGGCGACGCCGACAACGCCATCCTCGACCTGGCGTCGCAGCCGCCGGCGCCCGGCCCGGAGGACGAGTCGGTCACCGTCTCCCGGGAGTCCCTCGCCCCCGTGTTCGCCATCGACGCCCTGGTCGACCACATGCCCTCGCTCGACGAGGACCGACGTCGCCTGCAGTCGGAGCGCCGCCGCACCGACACCGAGCTACTGCCGCTCTTCCGCCATGCCCTCGAGCCGGCCTACGCCCACCCCCGGTACGAGGCCGCCCACCGGATCCTCGTGGAGGCGTTCGGGATAGATCGGGCGTTCAGCACCCGGCGCAAGATCGTGATCGCCACCGGGGAGACGCTGTCGGCCCGCATGGCCGGCCCCGCCATCCGGGCCTGGGCCATGGCGGACGCCCTGTCGGCCGAGCACGACGTGGAGCTGGTCACCACCGGCACGTGCACCATCTCCCACCCCCGCTTCTCCGTCCGATCGGCCGGGCTGGCCGAGATGCGCGGCCTCGAGCGGTGGTGCGACGTGTTCGTCTTCCAGGGGCTGATCCTGTCGACGTTCCGCTGGTTGATCGACAGCAACAAGATCCTCATCGCCGACATCTACAACCCCTTCCACCTCGAGCAGCTGGAGCAGGCCAAGGACCAGGGGGCCGAGGGGAGGGCCCGTACCGTCAGCGACTGCACCACCGCTCTCAACGACCAGCTGAGCCGGGGCGACTTCTTCCTATGCGCGTCGGAGAAGCAGCGGGACTTCTGGCTCGGTCAGCTGTCCGCCGTCGGCCGTATCAACCCGAAGAACTACGACGCCGACGAGACGATGGGCTCGCTGATCGCCGTCGCCCCGTTCGGCGTGCCCGACCAGCCGCCGGTCCACAACCGCCAGGCGCTCAAGGGAGTGGTGCCGGGCATCGGGGCCGACGACAAGGTGATCCTGTGGGGCGGCGGGATCTACAACTGGTTCGACCCGATCACCCTGCTGCACGCGATCGACCGGCTGCGCCAGCGCCGCCCCGACGTCCGCCTGTTCTTCCTCGGCCTCAAGCACCCCAACCCCGACGTGCCCGAGATGCGCATGGCGGTGGCCGCCCGGGCCCTGTCCGACTCGCTCGGCCTCACCGACAAGCACGTCTTTTTCAACGAGGGCTGGGTCGACTACGACGACCGCCAGAACTACCTGCTCGAGGCCGACATCGGCGTCAGCACCCACCTCGACCACGTGGAAACGGCATTCTCGTTCCGCACCCGCATCCTCGACTATCTCTGGACCTGTCTCCCGATCGTCGCCACCGGCGGCGACACCTTCGCCGACCTCATCGAGAGCAAGGGGCTCGGGATCACGGTGCCGCCCGGCGACGTCGAGGCGCTGGAGGAGGCGCTCTTCACCCTGCTCGACGATGAGGCGGCCAATGCGGAGTGCCGGGCCCGGCTGGCCGAGGTCGTGCCTCGGCACACCTGGAGCCGGGTGCTGGCGCCCGTCGTGGAGTTCTGCCGGGCGCCGAGGCGGGCCGCCGACCTGGCCGCCCCGGCCGGGTACGACAACATCGCCCTGCTGGCCGAGGCCGTCACCCGCCGGCCCCGGCTGCGTGACGACGTCGTCCTGGCCCGGGAGTACTTCCGGGCCGGCGGGCCGGTGGAGGTGGCCCGGCGGGCGACGAAGCGGCTGCTCCGCTACGGCGCCGCCGTGAGCCGCCGGCTGGCCGAGTGACTATGTCTTTGGCTCACCGCAGGTGAGCTCCGTAGCGGAACTGGCGGAGTCGCGCGAGCTCTTCGTCAACCTCACGCTGCGGGAGCTGCGGGGCAAGTACAAGCGGTCGGTCCTCGGCTGGACGTGGTCGCTGCTGAACCCGCTGGCCACCATGGTGATCTTCACCGTGGTGTTCCGCTTCTTCCTGAAGATCGACGCGCCACCGGGCAATCCGAGCGGCGTCGACGTCTTTGCCCTCTTCCTGTTGTGCGGCCTCCTGCCGTGGAACTTCCTGTCCAACGGGATGTCGGGGTCGATGGGAGCGCTGATCGCCAACTCGAACCTCATCAAGAAGGTGTTCTTCCCACGCGAGATCCTGGTGGTCTCGAACATCGCCTCGTGGGTGGTGTCGTTCCTGCTGGAGATGGGCGTCCTTGCGATCGTCCTGGTCATCGCCGGCAGCTTCGTGCTTCCCTGGCTCCTGCCCACGCTCGGACTGGTGCTCGTCCAGACCATGTTCGTCGTCGGCCTCGGGCTGCTGCTGAGCGTGCTCAACGTGTACTTCCGCGACGTCCAGCACCTCGTCGGCATCCTGCTGCAGATCTGGTTCTACGCCACGCCGATCGTGTACCCGATCACCTACGTGCGCGACGCGTTGAAGGACCGCCCCGGCCTTTTCACGCTCTACAAGCTCAACCCCATGGTGCGCTTCGTGGAGGCCTACCGCGACTGCCTCTACGACCGCCGATTCCCCCCGCTGCTCGACTCTCTGTTCCTGTTCGGGATCTCGGCGGCGACGCTGGCGCTGGGCGTGTTCGTGTTCTCCAAGCTCGAGCCCAAGCTGGCCGAGGAGCTGTAGACCGTATGGTCGATCCGCGGCCCTATCCGACCCCCGAGTGACCAAACGCTCGTGAAGATCGTGGTCGCCACCCCCGACACGCTCACGGCCCGGATGGCCGGCCCAGGCATACGGGCGTGGCAGATCGCGTGCGCGCTGGCGGCTGAGCACGAGGTGCAGCTGGTGACCACCACGCTGGCCGACCTGCCGGACGCCCGCTTCCCCGTGCGGGCGGTCGACGACGAAGGGCTGGCTGAGCTCGAACGGTGGTGCGACGTGCTGATCTTCCAGGGCTGGCTCGTGCACAAGCGACCGTTCCTGCTGGAGTCCGACAAGATCCTCGTGGCCGACGTCTACGACCCGCTCCACCTGGAACAGCTCGAGCAGGGTCGCGACGAGGGCCGGCGGGGCCGGGTCATCGCCGTCCAGTCGGCCACGGCGGTGCTCAACGAGCAGCTCCTGCGGGGCGACTTCTTCCTGTGCGCCTCCGAGAAGCAGCGTGACTTCTGGCTGGGACAGATGTCCGCCCTCGGGCGGGTGAACCCGGTGAGCTACGACGCCGACCCGACCCTCCGCTCGCTCATCAGCGTCGTGCCGTTCGGCGTGCCCGAGGCGCCGCCGGTCCGAACCCGGCCGGCGATCAAGGGCGTCGTCCCGGGCATCGGCGCCGACGACAAGGTCCTGCTGTGGGGCGGCGGCATCTACAACTGGTTCGACCCGCTCACGCTGCTGCACGCGGTCGACCGTCTCCGCCGGCGCCGGCCCGACGTCCGCCTGTTCTTTCTGGGCCTGAAGCACCCGAACCCCGACATCCCGGAAATGCGGATGGCCGTCGCCGCCCGGGAGCTGTCCGACCGGCTCGGTCTCACCGGCACCCATGCCTTCTTCAACGAGGGGTGGGTCGAGTACGACGACCGCCAGAACTACCTGCTCGACGCCGACATCGGGGTGAGCACCCACCTCGACCACGTGGAGACGGCGTACTCCTTCCGGACCCGGGTGCTCGACTACCTGTGGGCGTCGCTGCCGACGGTGGCCACCCAGGGAGACGCCCTCGCCGACCTGATCGACGGGCGGCGGCTCGGCCTCACCGTTCCGGCCGGCGACGTCGACGCCCTGGAGGCGGCGCTAGACCGCATCCTGGAAGACGACGAGCTGCGGGCCGTCATGGCAGTGGGCGCCGGCGCCCTGGCCGCCGAGCTCACGTGGCCACAGGTCCTGGCCCCCCTGGTGGAGTTCTGCCGGAACCCTCGGCGGGCCCCCGACCTGCTCGACCACGACGTCATCACCGGCCTCCGGCACGACCTCACCGAGGTCAAGAAGCGCTGGCGGGGCCTGGCCTACGACCTGCAGACGGCCGCCGAGCACCTACGGGAGGGCGGGCTCACCCTGGCCGCCCGCAAGGCCGCGGGCCGGGCGCGACGGGTCGCAGTCACATGGCGGGACCGCGACCCCGCCTAAACTCATTCTCCGATGAGTGCTACCGGAGCGGTCGACTTGAGCGCCCGCGAGCCCTCCCAGGCCGCGCCGGACATCTCTGTCGTCATGCCCTGCCTGAACGAGGCCGCATCGGTGGGAACGTGCATCGAGAAGGCGTGGGAGGGGATCCGCAAGACAGGGCTCACGGGCGAGGTGGTGGTCAGCGACAACGGGTCCACCGACGACTCGGTGGCCATCGCCACCGTGGCCGGCGCCCGGGTCGTGACCGCACCGGCGCGCGGGTACGGCAACGCCTACCTCAAGGGCTTCTCCGAGGCCAAGGGCCGCTACATCATCATGGGCGACTCCGACGGCAGCTACGACTTCACGCAGCTCCACCGCCTGATCGAGCCGCTCCGCGACGGCGACTACGACTACGTGCTCGGCTCCCGCTTCGCAGGGAAGATCCTTAAGGGCGCCATGCCGTGGACCCATCGCTACATCGGCAACCCGGTGCTGACCGGCGTGCTCAACCGCCTGTTCAAGGTGGACAGCTCCGACGCCCACAGCGGCATGCGGGCCTTCACCAGCGACGCCTACCGGCGGATGGACCTCCGATCGCAGGGAATGGAGCTGGCCTCGGAGATCGTGATCAACGCGGCCAAAGCCGGCCTCCGGGGCACCGAGGTGCCGATCACGTACCACCCCCGCGAGGGGGAGTCGAAGCTGAACTCCATGCGGGACGGGTGGCGTCACCTGCGCTTCATGCTGCTCCTCAGCCCCAACTGGCTCTTCATGGGCCCGGGCATCGCTCTGTTCGTGCTCGGCCTCATCGGTCAGGCCGTGCTCATGCCGGGACCCTTGAACCTTGGCTTCCATGCCCTCGATGTCCACTTCAGCGCCCTCTTCGCGCTGCTGGCCATCCTGGGGTACCAGACGCTGCTGTTCGGCGTCTTCGCCCGTACGTGCCTGCCGGTGGAACAGGGCCGCAGCGCCGACCGGCTGCAACGCTGGTTCGAGCGCAACTACAGCCTCGAACGGGGACTGTTGATCGGCGGCCTCATGTTCGTCGTCGGCTTCGCCATCGACGCCGCCGTCTTCGTCCACTGGCTTCGCCAGGGGCTCGGGCCGATCAATTCCCTGCGCCCCGCCCTGCTGGCCATGACCCTCATGATGGTGGGCGCCCAGACGATGTTCGCCGCCTTCTTCCTCGGCCTTTTCCGGATCGATCGGTCACGTTGACGGCGCTGGCACCGCTCACCCTCCCGGTGCCACAGGCCCGACCGGCGCGCACCCTCGTCATCCTCCCCGCCCTCAACGAGGAGGCGGCGCTCTCCGCCGTGCTGCGGGAGCTGGCCCTGTCGTGCCCCCAGCTCGACGTGCTCGTGGTCGACGACGGATCCACCGACGGCACGGCCGACGTCGCCCGGGCCGAGGGGGTGCCCGTCGCCGTCCTCCCGTTCAACCTGGGCGTGGGCGGCGCCCTGCAGACCGGCTTCCGGTACGCGATCGCCCACGGCTACGGACGGGCCATCCAGTTCGACGCCGACGGCCAGCACGACCCCAGCCAGGTCCCGGCGCTGCTGGCCGCCCTCGACGAGGGGGCCGACCTGGTGATCGGCAGCCGGTTCGCAGCGCCGGAGGAAGGGTCGGAGTACGACGTGGGCCGCATGCGGGGCGGGGCGATGGGCATCCTGCGCCTGGCCGTCCGCGTGCTCTCGGGGCGCAGCTTCTCCGACACCTCGTCCGGCTTCCGCGCCTTCTCGGCCCCGCTCCTCGCCTTCTATGCGGCCGACTATCCGAATGAATACCTCGGCGACACCGTTGAGGCGCTGCTGCTGGCCTGCCAGGCCGGCTTCCGGGTGGTCGAGGTGCCGGTGACCATGCGGGTGCGGGCGGCCGGCACTCCGTCGACCCAAAACGTCAAGCTGGCATACCACTACCTGCGGGCGCTCCTCTCCCTGCTCAGCCGGGCGCCCGTCCGCCGCCGGGAACGGGCGCTCAGGCGGACCCTCCGATGAGCACCGCCGCCCACGTCTTCATCCTGGCGCTGACCCTCATCAGCCTCCTGTTCATCGTGCGCATGGTGCGGCACAATCAATTGCCGTCCCGCTACGCGCTGCTCTGGTTGTCGATCGGCGCCGTGATCGCCTTCCTGGCCACCTTCCCCGGGGTGCTCGACCGGGTCTCGTCGTGGATGGGCATCGCTTATGCGCCCGGAGCGTTCTTCCTGGGCGCCATCACCCTGCTGTTCCTCATCGTCGTCCACTTCTCCTGGGAGCTCTCCCGGCTCGACGCCCGCACCCGGCTGCTCGCCGAGGAGCTGGCCATCCTGCGCGCCGACCCACCTCGCGACCGCCCCCGCAGCCCGGCCAGCGCCCCGGAGGATCAGCCTGTCGACCACTGACGAGCCGGCATCTGAAGAGCGCACACCACCCCGCGTGCGGGTGGTGGTCGTCAACCACAATGGCGGCGACCTGACCCACGCGTGCCTCGACAGCCTGGAGAAGTCCGACTGGCCGTCGGACGCGCTCGAGCTCGTCATGGTGGAGAACGGGTCCACCGACGGCGTGGCCGCCCGGGTGCGGGCCGAGCGCCCGCAGGTCCGGGTGATCGACGCCGGCGGGAACCTTGGGTTCGGCGGCGGGTGCAACCGGGCCATGGCCGACCTGGACGACATCGACTACGTCGCCCTGGTCAACAATGACGCCCAGGTGGACCCGGGCTGGCTGCCCCCGCTGGTCGACGCCCTGGAAGGCGACCCGTCGGCCGGCGCCGCCAACCCCAAGATCCTCTTCGCCGACCGGTTCCTCGATATCCACCTCTCGTCGGCGACCGCCAGCCGCGGGCTGGGCGACGGCCGGCTGCTGGGGGTGCGGGTGTCCGGGGCCACCGTCGACGGCGAGGACGCATGGGGACGCCTCCAGCTCGTGTCGGGCTTCTGGGGCCTCGAGCACGGCTTCGACGGCGAGGGAGCGTTCGAGTGGACGAACGGCGACGCCCACCTGCGGGTGCCGGCCGGGCACGCATGCTGCGTACGGCTCGCTGCAGACGAGGACCGGACCGTCCTCGTGCGATCGGGCGGGCAGCAGGCCGACCTGCACGTGAGCCGAACGCCGGCCTGGTTCGACGTGCCGCTCGACGGCGAGCCGTTCGACGTGCTGAACAACGTCGGGTCGGTGGTCCTGCCCGACGGCCACGGGGCCGACCGCGGGTACCTCGAGCGCGACGACGGGCAGTTCGAGCGTGTCGAGGAAGTCTTTGCCTGGTGCGGCGCCGCCGTACTCCTGTCGCGGGAGTACCTGGCGCGGGTCGGGCTCTTCGAGGAGCGCTACTTCCTCTACTACGAGGACTTCGATCTCTCGTGGCGTGGTCGGGCCCAGGGCTGGCGCTACCTCTACGTGCCCCAGTCGGTGGTCCGCCACGTGCACTCCGCCTCGTCGGTGGAGGGCTCCAGGCTGTTCCAGCACTACGACGAGCGCAACCGCCTGCTCACCCTCACCCGCAACGCGCCGTCGGGCCTGGCGCTGCGGGAGGCGGGGCGGCACCTGCTCATCACCGGCTCCTACGCCCGGCGCGACATCCTGATCCCGCTGGTGCAGCGACGACCGCTGTCGTCGGAGACGGTAAGGCGGCGCCTGCAGTCGTACGGGGCATACGTGCGCCTGCTTCCCGAGGCGGTGGCCGGTCGCCGCCGGCTCACCGCCCGGGGCCGGCTGGCCGGCGAGGAGCTGGCCAGGTGGATGGAGCAGCGGTGAGCGGCTAGACCGGCCGGATGTTCAAGAGGCAACGATGAAGGCTCTGATCCTCGCCGGCGGCGCCGGCACCCGGCTGCGGCCCATTACCCACACCAGCGCCAAGCAGTTGGTGCCGGTGGCCAACAAGCCCATCCTGTTCTACGGGCTCGAGCAGATGGCGGAGGCGGGGATCGTCGAGGTCGGCATGGTGGTGGGGGACACCGAGGAGGAGATCCGGGCCGCGGTGGGCGACGGTTCGGCGTGGGGGCTCAAGGTCACCTACATCCCCCAGGACGCGCCGCTCGGCCTGGCCCACTGCGTCCTGATCGCCGGCGACTTCCTCGGCCAGGACGACTTCGTCATGTACCTGGGC
>Ga0136633_1001616_pt1 | contig 16472 bp, 16 predicted proteins | sample AntDrymeUQ832206_2_FD_105494 | JGI IMG/M metagenome (GOLD analysis project Ga0136633, IMG submission 105494) | Polar desert sand microbial communities from Dry Valleys, Antarctica - metaG UQ83 (22.06) | ecosystem: Environmental > Terrestrial > Soil > Desert | place: Antarctica: Dry Valley...
ACGCCTCAAAGACTGGCGGCGCATCCACACCCGCTACGACCGCTGCGCCCACACCTTCTTCTCAGCAATCGCAATCGCCGCTACCGTCATCTTCTGGCTCGACCAATGAGTCCTGAGCCTAGGCGCCTGCTACCACCTGGACCCGTTCAGGCGGAGCTTGTCGAAGCCCTGCTTTTCCTATCGGTAGAGCCAGAAGGGCAGTCCTTCGACAGGCTCAGGATGAGCGGTTAGGGTAGGACTATGATCTCTACCCAAATTCCCGAACGGACCCACCGCAATCGCCTGCGCAACATCATCGGCGGCTCGGCGGGCAACCTCGTCGAATGGTATGATTGGTATGTCTACGCCGCCTTCACGCTCTATTTCGCGCCGAGCTTCTTTCCTTCGGGCGACCGCACCTCCCAGCTTTTGAGCACCGCCGCCGTCTTCGCGGTCGGATTCGTGATGCGGCCGATCGGGGCGTGGGTGATGGGCGTCTATGCCGATCGCAAAGGGCGCAAGGCCGGGCTGTCGCTCAGCGTTTCGCTGATGTGCCTCGGCTCGCTGATGATCGCGGTGGTTCCGACCTATGCCGCGATCGGGGCGGCGGCGCCGGCGATCCTGGTGATCGCGCGGATGCTGCAAGGCCTGAGCGTCGGCGGCGAATATGGCGCCAGCGCGACCTATTTGAGCGAGATGGCGGGGCGCAAACGGCGCGGCTTCTTCTCCAGCTTCCAATATGTGACCCTGATCGCCGGCCAGCTGATCGCGCTCGCTGTCCTGATCGTGCTGCAATTCTCGATGAGCGAGGCGGCGCTGGAAGTCTGGGGCTGGCGCATCCCCTTCGGCATCGGCGCGGTGCTTGCGGTCGTCGTCTTCTACATCCGCCGCCGCCTCGCCGAGACCGAGAGCTTCGAAAATGCGAAGGCGGTGGACGCGCCGCGCTCGAGCGGCGCCAATCTTTTCCGCGATCATCCGAAGGAAGCCTTCCTGGTCATGGCGCTGACCGCCGGGGGCACCTTGGCCTTCTACGCCTACACGACCTACATGCAAAAATTCCTGGTCAACACCTCGGGCTTCGACCGCGAGACGGCGAGCCGGGTGATGACCGCGGCGCTCTTCGTCTTCATGTGCCTGCAACCGCTCGCCGGCGCGCTCTCGGATCGTGTGGGCAGGAAGCCGGTAATGATTGGCTTCGGCCTGATCGGCGCGCTCGGCACCGTCCCTTTGTTCACCGCACTGGAGAGCGTCGAAAGTCCCTATGCGGCCTTTGCCCTGGTCATGGCGGCGCTCGTCATCGTCACCGGCTACACCTCGATCAACGCGGTGGTGAAGGCCGAGCTTTTCCCCGCTCATATCCGCGCATTGGGCGTTGCCCTCCCTTATGCGATCGCCAACACGATCTTCGGCGGCACGGCGGAATATGTCGCGCTCTGGCTCAAGGACGCCGGGATGGAGCGCGCCTTCTACTGGTACGTCGCGGCGATGATCGCCTTGTCGCTGATCGTCTATGCGACAATGCGCGACACCAAGGCGCACAGCCGAATATTGGAGGATTGAGTCCACGCAAGAGAAGGGGCGGCACCGTCGCCGGAACCGCCCCATCCGATCTTCCGGAAACCTCGCCTAGCTCGAGTAATACATATCATACTCGACCGGGCTTGGCGTCGTCTCCCACCTGAGCTGCTCTTCCCACTTGAGTTCCATGTAGGCGTCTATTTGATCGTCGCTGAAGACGTCGCCCTTGGTCAGGAAGTCGCGGTCGGCATCGAGGGCGATCAGCGCTTCGCGCAAGGAGCCGCAGACGGTCGGCACGTTCGCAAGCTCCGCCGGCGGCAGATCGTAGAGGTTCTTGTCGATCGGATCGCCCGGATGGATGCGGTTCTGGATGCCGTCGAGGCCGGCCATCAGCAAGGCCGCATAAGCGAGATAGGGGTTCGCCATCGCATCGGGGAAGCGGAACTCGACCCGCTTCGCCTTTTCGCCCGAGCCGTAAGGAATACGGCATGAGGCAGAGCGGTTGCGGCTCGAATAAGCGAGCAGCACCGGCGCCTCGAAGCCGGGGACGAGACGCTTGTAGCTGTTCGTCGTCGGGTTGGTGAAGGCGTTCAATGCCTTGGCGTGCTTGATCACGCCCCCGATAAAATAGAGCGCCATCTCGCTGAGACCGGCATAGCCATTGCCGGCGAAAAGCGGCTTGCCCTTTTTCCAGATCGAGAAGTGGGTGTGCATGCCCGAGCCGTTATCGGCCTTGATCGGCTTGGGCATGAAGGTCGCGGTCTTGCCGTAGGCGGCGGCGACCTGGTGGACGACATATTTGTAGACCTGCATGCGGTCGGCGGTCTCGACCAGGGCGCCGTAGGTGAGGCCGAGCTCGTGCTGCGCGGCGGCGACCTCATGATGGTGCTTGTCCATCGGCAGACCCATCTCGATCATCGTCGAGACCATCTCGGCGCGGATATCGACGGCGCTGTCCACCGGCGCGACCGGGAAATAGCCACCCTTGGCGCGCGGCCGGTGGCCGAGATTGCCATTCTCATATTTGGTCGCGGTGTTGGTCGGCAGCTCGATATCGTCGACCACGAAGGTCGAGGCGTTGTAACTGTCCTCGAAGCGGACATCGTCGAACATGAAGAATTCGGCCTCGGGGCCGACATAGACGGTGTCGCCGACGCCGGTCGCCTGGAGATAGGCCTCGGCCCGTTTGGCGGTGGAGCGGGGGTCGCGGGCATAGAGCTCGCCGGTGCCCGGATCGACGATGTCGCAAACGAGGACGAGCATCGGCGTGGCGCTGAACGGATCGACATAGGTCGCGTCCAGATCGGGGCGCAGGATCATGTCGCTCTCGTTGATCGCCTTCCAGCCGGCGATCGAGCTGCCGTCGAACATGAAGCCGTCGGTGAGCTGGTCCTCGTCGATCAGGCCGGCGCACATGCTGAGATGCTGCCACTTGCCTTTGGGATCGGTGAAGCGAAGGTCGACCCACTCGATCTCCTCATCCTTGATGCGCTTCAGGATCGCGTTCGCATTGGTCGCCATGATCTGTTTCCCCGCCTGGAGTTCAGTGAATCGCCCGAATGGAGTCGGACGTTGCGGCGCAGCAATTTCAAGCGCGCGCGCCGGCGTCCATGTGAAGATTTCACAATTCCTTTTCCGTCACCCGGACTGATCCGTGGCCTGCCTTCCGTTCTGGGCTGACGTGGCGAGAAAGGCGGCTGCCGGATCAAGTCCGGCATGACGAACCTGGGGGCGGATCAAAACGCCCGGCGCTGCGCCGCGATCAGCATTCGGAGCAGCATCGCGACCGGGCGCGGCACACCGACCTTGCCGTCGAGCCACAGGCTGACCGCGGAGCGGCTGACCCCGATCGCCGCCGCGACATCGTTCTGCGTCTTGTAGCCGAGCGTCCCCATCGCCGCCCGCAGTTCGTCGGGCGACATCGAGGCAAGGCGGGGATCGTCCATCGCGGCCTCAGATCGCGTCGGAGCCGCGCTCTCCGGTGCGGATGCGCACCGCTTCCTCGATCGCGGTCACGAAGATCTTGCCGTCGCCGATCCGGCCGGTGTGGGCCGCGGCCGCGATCGCCTCGACGACGCGCTCGGCAAGGCCGTCATCGACGACCACCTCCAGCTTCACCTTGGGCAGGAAATCGACGACATATTCGGCGCCGCGATAAAGCTCGGTATGGCCTTTCTGGCGGCCGAATCCCTTTGCTTCGGTGACGGTGATCCCGGAAACGCCGATCTCGTGCAGCGCTTCCTTCACCTCGTCCAGCTTGAAAGGCTTTATCACCGCCTCGATCTTCTTCACGACGCTCCCTTCCTTGCCGGACGCGAAGGATAGAGCCATCGGCCCGGGTGGCAAGGCGACTCGCCCAGACGAAGTCTATTGCACTGGTTGTAAATCAGAATAGTATTGGCGCCACCGTAACACAGGGGATCATCCATGAAGAAAATTTATCTGGCGAGCGCGGTGCTCGCCGCGTCGCTGGTCGTGGCCGGCTGCAACAATGCGGCGCCGAACAAGGCGGCTCCCGCCGCTCCCGCCAACACGGCGGCGCCTGCAGCTCCCGCCGGCAATAGCGGCGCACCGGCGCCGGGCGGTGGCGAAGCTGGCGCAGACCAGACCAACCAGAACTTCACGCTGACGAACAATACCGGTCACGTCCTGACGACGCTGAACGTCTCGGCCTCCAACGACAATGCCTGGGGCCCGGACATTCTCGGCCGCGACGTCCTCGCCAATGGCGAGTCGGCGGAGATCACCTTCCCGCGCGCCGAGACCGCGTGCAATTGGGATATTCGCGCGACCTATGACGATGGCGGCACCACCGACAATCGCGGCGTCAACCTGTGCGAGACGACGACGGTGACGATGGTTTCGCAATAAGCCGATCGATCTTGCTGACAAAAAAGGGGGTCTCGCCGGTTCCGGCGAGGCCTCCTTTTGCGTGTCCCGGCCCGTCGTCAGGCAGCCCTTGCGGCAGGCGAAAAATGGGATAGACATTCCCTACCTAAAGAGGGGGAATCAGTGATGAAGAAGATGCTTTTGGCGAGCGTTGCGCTCGCCGCGTTCTTGGTCGTCGCGGGCTGTAACAATGCCGCTGCGCCCACCAACAAAGCGGCGCCCGCGCCGACCAAAGCCACGGCGCCAGCCCCACCTGCCGGCAACACCGCAGGCGGCAACACGGCCGGCGGGGCTGGCGGTGGTGCCGCTGAGGCGCAGTCCGGCTTCACGTTCGTCAATCAGTCGGGTGTGACAGTCATGACGCTTCAGGTTTCGCCGACCGGCGAGAGCTCCTGGGGCCCGGATATTCTCGGCCGTGACGTCCTCGCCAACGGCGAGTCGGCGCCGATCGTCTTCGATCGCGACGAGAGCCGCTGCTATTGGGACATCCGCTCCACCGCGGAAGGTGGCGTCGAGCTCGATATGCGCAACGTGAATCTCTGCGAGACCTCGTCGGTGACTCAGCTCCCGGCTGATTAAGTCTAGTCGAAGATTGGATAAGCCCCGCCGCGAGCAATCGCGGCGGGGTTTTTCCTTGCAGGTTGTAAATAGGAGGTAATATAATACCCATCGTGAATCGGGCGGATTTGTTGACTTTTTGAGCCATGCTCGGCAATAGCCCCCGTCCGCGCCGCTCCGAACGAGCGGCGCTGCTCATTTCAAGAAGGTCGAAAAGCCCATGAAGGCGCTGATGAAGACCACCAAGTCGGCCAAGCCGCGCGAGGTGGAGAAGAAATGGCATCTGATCGATGCCGAGGGGCTGGTGGTCGGGCGGCTCGCCTCGCTCGTCGCCAATATCCTGCGCGGCAAGCACAAGCCGAGCTTCACCCCCCATGTCGATTGCGGCGACCATGTCGTCATCGTCAATGCGGGCAAGGTGCAGTTCACCGGCAAGAAGCTCGCCGACAAGATTTATTATCGTCACACCGGCTATGCGGGCGGCATCAAGTCGATCACCGCGGGCAAGGTGCTGGAGGGCCGCTTCCCCGAGCGCGTGCTCGAAAAGGCGATCGAGCGAATGATCCCGCGCGGGCCGCTGGGCCGCGATCAGATGCGCGCGCTGCATCTCTATAATGGCACCGAGCATCCGCATGGCGGCCAGAACCCCGAAATCCTCGATGTCGCGGCGATGAACCGCAAGAACAAGGTGGGCGCGTAATGTCCGACAATCGCCAATCACTGTCCGATCTCGCCAAGCTGACCGCCGAGCCCGAGGCGCCCGTCGCTGCTGCTGAAGCACCCGCCGAAGCCGCAGAAGCGCCCGCCGAAGCCGAGGCGAGCGAAGCGCCTGCCGCCGAAGCCGAGGCCGAAGCCGCTGAGGCTCCGGCGACCGCCGAAGTCGTTGCGCCTGCCGCAGCGTCTGCTCCTGCCGAGACCCGCTCCGATGAGCGGCCGGCGCGCGAAGGTGGGCGTGGCCGCCGCGACAAGCCCGAGGACACCAATCCCGACGGCGTCCTGACCCAGGGCCCGCAGATCAAGGCGATCCTGCGCGAGCAGCAGCTCGACAAGCAGGGCCGGGCCTATGCCACCGGCCGCCGCAAGGATGCGGTCGCCCGCGTCTGGCTGAAGCCCGGCACCGGCAAGATCACGGTCAACGGCCGCGATCAGGAGGTCTATTTCGCCCGCCCGACGCTGCGCCTGATCATCAATCAGGTGTTCGACATCGCCGACCGCAAGGGTCAATATGATGTCGTCGCCACGGTGATCGGCGGAGGCCTTTCCGGCCAGGCCGGCGCGGTTCGTCACGGTATCTCGACAGCGCTGACCCGCTACGAGCCGGAGCTGCGCACGACCGTGAAGCGCGAAGGCTTCCTGACCCGCGATCCGCGTGTCGTCGAGCGCAAGAAGTACGGACGCGCCAAGGCGCGTCGCAGCTTCCAGTTCTCGAAGCGCTAGACCGCCCCCTACGCCAAACAAAGAAAGCGGCTCCGAGCGATCGGAGCCGCTTTGTCTTTGCGGCCCGCCTCAATTCGTCTGGACGCCCTGCCGCTGCGGCAAACTGCATGGTGCGTTCACCCAAGGTCAACGGCGCCGCGCTAGAGGAAGAAAATGCGCTTACTTCTCGTTGCCCCGCTCGGCCTTCTGCTCTCCGGCTGTCTTGCCCGCACCGCGGTCGATATCGTCACCTTGCCGGTGCGCGTCGTCGGCGCCGGCGTCGATGCGGTCACCACCAGCCAGTCCGAGGCCGATGAACGGCGCGGCCGGCAAGTTCGTCAGGAAGAGGAACGCCTCGGCCGCGCGGCGCGGCGCGATCGCGACCGAGGGCGAACCGAACGCGAGGCGCAAGAAGAGGCGGATGACGAGACGCCGAAGCGTCTGACCTCCGCGCTTCGCTAGGGCTCGGAAAACTCACCGTTTCTTAAGGGACGCACGCTATTCCGCTCATGTGGTTAGCAGGCGTCATTTCAACAGCGCGGACGAGTTGAATGAGGAGGCGAGCGCCTCTTTCTTCCGGTTGGTCGCACGCGACTTCACCGCGTTTGATGACGAGCGCGAGGAGGGGGCCGCGCGCGAGATTAGCCGCGCCCTCGATGCGCTCCCTGGCTTTTTCCTCTGCGTGCACCTGATTTGCGGCGCGGCCCTGCTTTTCGCCCTGACCATCGATTCGCCCCTTTTTGCACCGGTCGGTGCGATGCTGGGCGGACTCGTCTTCGCCGATCTTCTCCTCTGGCGCTTTTGCCGCCGGCGCCCCCCTTCGGCGTGGCCGCCGCATGCAGCGGTCCGCGCCGCCGCGCTCTACGCGCTGGGCGCCGGCTCGGCCTGGTGCGCGCTCGTCGCCTTGCTCGGCGCGGAGGTGGCGTCGTCGTCGAACCTGGCTGCGCTCGCTTTCGCGGCGGGCTTTGTCGCCTTGCCGCTCGGTTTCCTCGCCTTTCCGGCCTTGGTCGCCCTGGCGTCGGCGAGCGGCATCGCTGCGATCGCCCTGCTCGGTGGTGGCCTTTTCGAGATCGGCGCGGCCGTCTTGCTGTCGGCCTGCGCGACCGGCCTCTCGGCGGTCCGCGCCCGCCATGGTCTGGTCCACCTCAAACGGCGCATGGCGATCGACTGGAACGCGATGCGGGCAAACCGCTTCATCGAGGAATTCGAGCAAGCCGGCCGCGGCTGGTTCTGGGAGACGACGGGGCGCGGCGCTCTCTCCTATGTCTCCGATCAGCTCGCCGCCGATCTCAAAACTCCCGCCGCCGATCTGATCGGCAAGCCGTTCAGTGAGCTGATCGGCATCGATGAGAGCAGCGACGGCGAGACCTCCGAGCGAACGCTCGGCTTCCATCTCTCGGCGCGGCTCCCTTTCACCGATGTCACGGTGCGCGCCAAGACGGCTGCCGAAATCTGGTGGTCGCTTTCCGGCACGCCGAGCTTCGACGAGAATGGCCGCTTCCTCGGCTTTCGCGGCATCGGCTCCGATCTCACCCAGCAGCGCCGCTCCGAGCAGGAGATCAACCGGCTCGCCAAATATGATTCGCTGACCGGCCTGCCCAACCGCGCTTTGATGCGCCGGACGCTCGATGAGGCATTGCAGAATAAGAGCGGTTCCGTCGGTAGCTGCGCGCTATTCCTGATCGATCTCGACCGCTTCAAGAACGTGAACGATACGCTCGGCCATCCGGTCGGCGACGCCCTGCTGAAGCAGGTCGCGCAACGGCTCACCACTGTGATCGGCGAGCGCGGGCAGATCGGTCGGCTCGGGGGCGACGAGTTCGAAGCGGTCCTGCCCGACCAGGACGAGGCCGCGCTTGCCCAGCTCGCCGAGCGGCTCATCCAGCAGGTTTCGATGCCCTATATGATCGAGGGCCATAATATCTCGATCGGCACCTCGGTCGGCATTGCCATCGCCCCGCCCGGCGACACGTGCGGCGATTCGCTCGTTCGCAACGCCGATCTCGCGCTCTATTCAGCCAAGGCGGCCGGGCGCGGCACCTTCTGCTTCTTCGCGCCCGAAATGCACACCGAGGCGCAGGACCGGCAGACGCTGGAGAACGACCTCAGAAAAGCGATCGGGCGGGGGGAGTTGCATCTCGTCTATCAACCTGTGGTCAATGCGCAGACCGAGGAGCTTTCGGGCTTCGAGGCGCTGGCGCGTTGGAACCACAGCACCCGCGGGACGATCTCTCCCGCCGTCTTCATTCCGCTCGCTGAGGAAAGCGGGCTGATCCTGCAGATCGGCGAGTGGGTGATGCGCACCGCCTGCATGGAGGCGGCGAAATGGCCGGAGAATATCCGCATCGCGGTCAATCTCTCGCCGATCCAGTTCATCGATCCGAACCTGCCGGCGACGATCGTCAGCGCGCTCGCCAATTCGCAGATCCAGCCGCGTCAGCTCGAGCTCGAGATCACCGAGGGCGTCTTCCTCGTCGAAAGCGAATCGACCGACGACATGTTCGCCAAGCTGAAGGGTCTGGGCGTGCGCCTCGCCCTCGACGATTTCGGCACCGGCTATTCGTCGCTCGGCTATTTGAAAAAGGCGCCGTTCGACAAGATCAAGATCGACCAGAGCTTCGTGCGCGGCGCGGCGTCGAAGGACAGCCGCAACGCCGCGATCATCCGCGCCATCGTCACTCTCGCCGAGAGCCTGAAGATGGATACGACGGCGGAAGGCGCGGAAACGCATGACGAGCTGACCCTGATCCGCGAGCTCGGCTGCTCGCACATTCAGGGCTATATTTTCGGCCGGCCGATGGCCGCCGACGAGGCGGGCGTTCTTGCCGCCCAGAACAAGGCGATCACCGCCGACGGCTTCCAGTTCAACCGGCCGCCGCGCCAAGGCCTGCTCAAGGTCGCCAGCCTGCAATGGAACGGGATGAATATACCCGTTCGAGTGCGCAACATCTCGACTGGCGGCGCACTGCTCGAATGCAGCCGCGCGCTGCCGATCGAAGCGAACGTCCAACTCGACCTTCCAGGCTGCGGCAATCTGGGCGCGCAGGTGCGCTGGGCCGAGGCGAAGCGCCTCGGCATTCAGTTCGAGGAGGAATTCGATCTGCGCAAGCTCGCGCCGGGGAAGGTGCCGACGGGCTTCGGCGTGAAGCTCACTGCCAACGAACGTTATACGTCGCCGAGTTTCGGCGACGCCGCCGCAGGAAAGCAGGCGATGCGAAGCTCCGACCTGCGTTACCGCTCCTAATTGGATTGCGTCCACGCCGCGCCTCCGCAATTGATGCGTCGTGCGCGAAATTCCACCCATCGGCCCGCCGGCCCGTTCGCCGCCGCTCGCCGGGCGGCGCGTCCTCGATCTGTCGCGCGTCCTCGCCGGGCCCTGGTGCGCGATGATCCTCGCCGATCTCGGCGCGGAAGTGATCAAGGTCGAAAATCCGAAGGGCGGTGACGACAGCCGCCATTGGGGGCCGCCCGACATCGGCGGCGAATCGGCTTATTATCTCTGCGCCAATCGCAACAAGAAGAGCATCGCGATCGATCTGGCCACGCTCCAGGGGCAGGAGTTGGTGCGCGCTCTCGCCGCCTGTTCGGACGTCGTCGTCGAGAATTACAAACTCGGCACGCTCGAGCGCTTCGGCTTGGACTATGCCGCGCTCGCCGCGCTCACCCGGCCCTCATCTACTGCTCGATCTCCGGTTACGGTCGCGCCTCGCCGCTTGCCGCCCGTCCGGGCTATGATTTCGTCATCCAGGCCGAGGGCGGGCTGATGGCTGCGACGGGCGTTCCCGACGGGGAGCCGATGCTCGCCGCCTTGATCGCGCGCGATCGCGATGGCGTCGGCCAGCATATCGATATGGCGCTTTACGATTGCCAGCTCGCCATGCTCGCCAATGTCGGCAGTGCCGCTCTGGTCGCCGGCGCGGACCCACCCCGCTTCGGCAACAGCCATCAGACGGTCGTGCCCTATCAGCTCTTCGCCGCGGCCGACGGCGCTCTGGTCGTCGCGGTGGGGAATGACCGGCAATTTGATGGGCTGTGCGACTTGCTTGGATTGCCGGGCCTCGCCGCGGACCCGCGCTTCGCAACCAATCAGGCGCGAGTGCGCAATCGTTTGGAACTGCTTGCTTTGATCGAGCCGCCGATCGCCGCGCGCACTGTCGCTGATTGGCTCGGTGCGTTGCGCGGCGCGGGCATTCCCTGCGGCGAGGTGCGTGGTGTCGGCGCGGCGCTGGCCGCGCCCGAAGCGTGGGCGCGCGAGATGGTCGTCGAAGTCGCGCATCCGACGGCGGGACAGGTGCCGCTGATCGCCTCGCCGCTCAAGCTCAGCGAGACACCGGTCGCCGCGCCGGTCGCGCCCCCCTTGCTCGGCGAGCATAGCGACGAAGTCCTGCGCGACCTGCTCTGCCTCGCGCCCGAGCGCATCATGACCCTGCGTCAGGCTGGCGTGGTCTTCTAGCCGCCAATCTCGAAACGGACGCCTTGGGCAAGCGGGAGGGTGCGGCCGTAATTGATCGTGTTGGTGGCGCGGCGCATGTAAGCGCGCCAGCTATCGGAGCCGGATTCACGGCCACCGCCGCTTTCCTTTTCGCCGCCGAACGCGCCGCCGATCTCCGCGCCGGACGTGCCGAGATTGACGTTGGCGATGCCGCAATCGGAGCCGCGCGCGGAAAGGAAAATCTCCGCCTCGCGCATGTCGGTGGTGAAGATGGCGGAGGACAGGCCCTGCGGCACCGCATTGTGGAGCGCCAGCGCGTCATCGAAATCGGCATAGCGCATCACGTAGAGGATCGGCGCGAAGGTCTCGTCCAGCACCGGCCCCTCCTGCCGCGCCATCTCGACAAGCGCCGGGCGAACGTAACAGGCGCCGCTGTCGCCGCCGACGTGCTCGCCGCCGGCAATGTCGCCGCCCAAGGCTCTTGCCGAATCGATGGTGCGCTGCATCGCCTCGAAGGCGGCCTTGTCGATCAGCGGGCCGACGAGCACGCCGTCGCCGAGCGGATCGCCTATGGAAACCGAAGCAAAAGCAGCCTTCAGGCGCGGCACGAAAGCGTCGTAGATCGACTCGTGGACGAATAGCCGTCTGAGACTGGTGCAGCGCTGCCCCGCCGTCCCCATTGCCGCGAAGGCGACGCCGCGCAGCGCGAGATCGAGGTCCGCCGACGGGCAGATGATCGCGCCATTATTGCCGCCAAGCTCAAGCAGGCTCCGCCCGAAGCGCGCCGCGACGCGCGGCCCGACGGCGCGCCCCATCGGCACCGATCCCGTCGCCGAGACGAGCGCGACGAGTGGGTGATCGACCAAAGCTTCGCCCACATCTCGGCCGCCCTGCGCGACCTGTGAGAGTCCCACCGGCGCATCGCCGAAGCGCGCCGCCGCGCGCTCGAACAAGGCCTGCACGGCGAGCGCGACGAGCGGCGCTTTCTCCGATGGCTTCCACACCAGGCTGTCGCCGCAGACCAAGGCAAGCGCCGCATTCCACGCCCAGACCGCGACGGGAAAATTGAAGGCGGTGACGATCCCGACGACGCCGAGCGGGTGCCAGCTTTCCATCATGCGGTGATCGGGGCGCTCGGTGGCGATGGTGAGGCCGTGCAGCTGACGCGAAAGGCCGACCGCAAAGTCGCAAATGTCGATCATTTCCTGGACTTCGCCGAGACCTTCGCTGGCGACCTTGCCGACCTCGATCGAAACGAGCCGGCCCAGCGCGTCCTTATGCGCCCGCAATTCCTCGCCGAGCAGCCGCACAAGCTCGCCGCGCCGAGGGGCGGGGACATCGCGCCAGGCGAGGAAGGCGCGCTGCGCCGCATCCACGGCAGCGGTGACATCGCCTTCGGCAACGCGGCCGATCGTCTCGCCAGTGATCGGCGAGACCGCCTCTATTGTTCCACCGGAGAAGGCGGCGCGATCGACACCGAGCTGCTCGAGCAGCCTTGCAGCCTCGTCGGCGAGGCCGCTTTTGGGCGCAATGAAAGTCATGCCGTCACCCTTGCTCGTTGCTCGTCGCGCCCCATCGAAATCAGGAAGGGGTCGTCCGCCTGCATCGCCTGAAAATCCGCCTTGCTGGTGAGGCCCAGCCATTCGATCCCGATCAGCGCCTGGGCGATCGCGCCCCCCAAGGTGTCGCCCGGGCCGAGCAGGACGATGCGATCCGGCGCGAACTCCTTCACCGCGACCTGCAGGGCGCGGGTGAAATCGTAGGGCGTGAGGATTTGCGCCCCGAACGTATAATCCCACAGCGCCTCGGTCTCGCTCGCGAAGGGCCGCCAGATATGGCCGCGTCCGTCGATCATTGGCCGCTCCGGCGCGGCGAACCAGCTGGTCGGCAGCGCCGCTTTGGCGCCGTCCGAGCTGCCCTGCATCAATGGCGTGTGAAAGGGTCCGTGATTGATCAGGCGCATCGGCCCGCGTCCCGGCATCTCCGGCGCTTCCGCCAAGAGCGCGGCGAGGCCCACTTCATTGCCGGCGAGCACCAGCATACCGCCAAGGTCGATTGACAGAAAAAGCCGATGCTCTGCCCGGCCGCCGATTGCCGTGATCAGATCGAAGACTCGATCCCTAAGCCCGTTCACCGGCCGCCAATCCTCATCGACGAGGGTCAGCAGCACTTGGCCCCCGGCCTCGCCGGCCTGCGAATGGTGACCCATCGCGTCGACGATCGCGAAGCCGTTGCCGCCCGTCACCGCGCCCGCGCAGGCGAGCGCCGTGTACCAGCCCATCGAATTGCCGGTCACCGCCGCGATCGAAAAGCGCTCCCGGTCGATATCGAGGAAATCGAGATAGGCGCTGGCGTGAATCAGCGGCGATGCGATGTCGCCGCGTGTGTGCAAGGCCGGGCTGAAGCGCTCCGCGCCATCGAGCGCGCTCAAGGCTTCGCCGCCATTGGCCGAGCGTACCGCATCCGCCCCGGCGATGAAGTCCGCGTTGTCGGCGTGGTGCCGCTTCAGATAGCCGAGCTCGGCCTTGTTGTAGGTGCCCCGGCCCGGGCAGACGACAAGCAATGCTTCCTTAGCCATCGGCGCGGCCCAGCAGAGCGAGGACCGCCGCTATGATCGCGTCGCGACTCGGCAGAGTGATCGTCGCCGCCTTGCCCAGCGGAATGAAGCTATCCTCCGCCGCCAGCCGCGCGACCTTCTTCTCCGGCGTCTGCTCCGCGAACAGCGCCATCAGCGCCTCGCTCTGCGAGCCGGTGATCCGGCATTCATCGACGATCAGCACATGGGGGCAGGGGCCGACCGCGGCGACCAAAGCGTCGGCCTCGAGTGGTGCCAGCCAGCGCAGGTCGATGACGCGCGTTTTGACGCCGCGTTCGGCAAGCAGCCCCTCCGCCTGCCGCGACAGATAATAGCCGTTGGCATAACTGACGATCGCCAGCTCGGCGCCCTCACCATGCACGCCCAGTTCGCCGATCCGCAACGGCTTCGCATCGCCCGGCGCTTCATAGGCGCTGGTCCAAAGCCCATCGCCTTCCTCGTGCAGGTCGCGCGTCATGTAGAGCGCGATCGGCTCGACGAAGATGCAGACGCGCTGCTCCTCGCGCGCCAGCCTGACGCATTCGCGCAGCATCGCCACCGCGTCGCGGCCATTGCTTGGGACAGCGAGGATCAGGCCGGGAATGTCGCGAAAGACGGCGAGGCTGTTGTCGTTGTGGAAGTGCCCGCCAAAGCCCTTCTGATAGCCCAGCCCCGCGATCCGGATCACCATCGGGTTGGTATATTGTCCGTCCGAGAAGAAGCTCAGCGTCGCCGCCTCGCCCCTGATCTGGTCCTCGGCATTGTGCACATAAGCGAGGAACTGGATCTCGGGGATCGGGACCATCCCGTTATGCGCCATGCCGATGGCGAGGCCGAGGATACTTTGCTCGTCGAGCAGGGTGTTGATGACACGCGCCGAGCCGAAGCGGGCATGGAGTTTGGCGGTGACGTTATAGACGCCGCCCTTCGGCCCGACATCCTCGCCGGCGACGACGATCTCCGGGTGGGCAAGCATCAGGTCGGCGAGCGCCCAGCTCAGCAGGCGCGCCATATGCTGCGGCTTGTCCATCATCTTGCCGTCGGCGCCGAACATCTCCGCGCGGGTTTCGGGGGCGGGGGTGTTGGCGAGGGGGCGCTGCTGCTTCGGCGGGACGATGCTCGTCATCACCGCTTTGGCGCTGGTCAGTCTCGGCCGCTTGATCGCCCGCTCGGCCTGACGGGTAAGAGTCCCCTCGACCTCGTTGTAGAGATCGAGCACCTCGCCGGCGCTCATCACATCCTGCTCGATCAGCAGCGCTGCGCTCGCCAGCAACGGATCGCGCTCCTCCTCCCGCTCGATCTCCGCCTTGTCGCGATAGGCCGCCTGCAGGTCGGAGCCGGCATGGCCGTAGAGCCGCACGGTCTCCATGTGCAGGAAGACCGGGCGGCGCTCCTTGCGGGCAATCCGCTCCGCCTCCCGCGCGCCGCGATAGGCGTCGACCATGTCGAGGCCATTGCAGCGGACGTAATGCAGCCCGGCGCGGCCGCTCATCGAGGCATGGATCCAACCGCGCGGCGTCTTTGTCGAAATGCCGATCTCATTGTCCTCACAGACGAAGACGAGCGGCATCGGCGTGCCCTGATAGGCGGCCCAGCCGGCGGTGTTGAAGGCGCCTTGCGCGGTCGAATGATTGGCCGAGGCGTCGCCGAACGAGCAGAGCACGACCGAGTCCGCGGGCAACGGCGCATCGGCGAGCCTCAGCGTCCGCGCGATGCCGATGCTGAACGCCGCGCCGACCGCCTTGGGCAGATGCGAGGCGATGGTGCTGGTCTGCGGCGGGATGAAAAGCGGCTTCGATCCGATCACCTTGTGCCGCCCGCCGGAAATCGGGTCCTCGGCTGAGGCGGCGAAACTGAGCAGCATGTCCCAGCCCGGCGTCTCGCCGTCGCGCAATTTCGAGCGCTGGATCTGGAAAGGGGCGGAGCGGTAATGGAGGAAGGCGATATCATCGACACGGAAGGCGGCGGCGAGCGCGGCATTGCCTTCATGGCCGGAGCTGCCGATCGTGTAGAAACCTTCGCCGCGCGCCTGCAACCGACGCGAGATGCGGTCGAGCTGGCGGCTCAGGCACTGGCTGTGGAAGATCTCGGCGAGGCGTTCCGCGGTCAGCCCGACGTCCTGCGGCGTGACCGTGCTCGCGCGCGTCGGCAGGCGGCCTTCGCGCAGCCGCGCGACGAATTTCTCATGCACGGCTTCGGCGGCGTCCATGCCGCGCGCCTTCGCCCAAGCCGGGCCAATTCTCAAGCATCATTGGCGCGTGTCCCGCCAGCCTGTAGCATCCCGGCATCGCCTACCGACCACCGGAGATTCCCAAATGCGTGACCCGCTCCCATCTTTCCTCTCGCGACGCCAGCTGATTGCCGGTGGCGTCGGGCTGGCCGTGGCGGGACTGGCCGGGTCGTCGCCGGCGGGCGCGCAGGCGCCGCGAGTGATGACCGTCTATCGCGACGCGGGTTGCGGCTGCTGCCTGAACTGGGTCGCGCATGCGCGCCGCGCCGGCTTTGATGCGCGGGTCGTCAATGCGCCTGACATGGCGGCGGTGAAGCGCCGCCTCGGCGTTCCGGCGGCGCTCGCCTCCTGCCACACGGCGGTCGTGGCCGGCCTGGTCGTCGAAGGCCATGTCCCGCTCGATCGCGTCACCCGCCTGCTCCGCAATCGCCCGGCCAATGTCCGCGGCGTCGCGGTGCCCGGCATGCCGGTCGGCGCGCCGGGCATGGAATCGCCCGACGGCCGCCGCCAGGCCTTCGACGTTTTGGTCTTCGACAATTCCGGCCGCAGCGCTGTGATGCGCTGATCAGGCAAGGTTTTTCAGAAACGGCGCGGCCGCCTCGCGGCTGCGCGCCGCGACCTCTACTCCGTTTCCTACCGGATCGTGCCGGCTAGCGAGGCCGCGTCCGATCGAGCCCGCTTCCCGGATTGATAAGCCGCGCTGGAATGCTAAAGCCTCGCGGACCAGCGCCTCGCGGGTGTAGCTCAATGGTAGAGCAGAAGCTTCCCAAGCTTACGACGAGGGTTCGATTCCCTTCACCCGCTCCATATTTTCAACGCGTTAGATAACACGCCCGTTTGGATCTGGCTCTTTCTGCCTCCTTTTGGCGCGTCAT
>Ga0136633_1001617_pt1 | contig 16465 bp, 13 predicted proteins | sample AntDrymeUQ832206_2_FD_105494 | JGI IMG/M metagenome (GOLD analysis project Ga0136633, IMG submission 105494) | Polar desert sand microbial communities from Dry Valleys, Antarctica - metaG UQ83 (22.06) | ecosystem: Environmental > Terrestrial > Soil > Desert | place: Antarctica: Dry Valley...
CGTGACGTCACGCGTCAGGCACGCGGCCTGCGACGCCGCCCGACGACGAGGGGCGTCGTCACGCCGTGACGACGACGCCGGCCGCCAGCGTGCTCGTGCCCGTGCTCAACGAAGCCGCACACATCCGGGCCTGCGTCGAGGCGATGCGCGCGCAGGAGCTCGACGAGGGTTACGAGCTGCTGCTGCTCGACGGCGGGTCCACGGACGGCACGCGCGAGCTGCTCGACGAGCTCGCCCTCGAGGACGAGCGCATCCGCGTGCTCGACAACCCTGGCCGCACCGTCCCGCATGCCCTGAACATCGGGCTGCGCCAGGCGCGCGCCGCCGTCGTCGTGCGGATGGACGCCCACACGCTCTATCCGCCGCGCTACCTCGCCGTCGGGCTCAAGCGCCTGCGCCGCGGCGACGTGGTTTGGGTGTCCGGACCACAGCTCGCGCACGGTGTCGACGCGGGCACGCGCCGGGTCGCTCTGGCGCTGTCGACGCGGCTTGGCACCGGCGGCGCGACGTACCGCCACGCGGCCGCCGAGGAGGTGGATGCCGCGAGCGGCTTCACGGGCCTGTTCGACCGCGGCTTCGTCGAGCAGCTCGGCGGCTGGGACGTGGCATGGTCGGCAAACCAGGACGGGGAGCTCGCCGCGCGCGTACTCGAGGCGGGCGGGCGCATCGTCGTGCTGCGGGCACTCGCCGCGCGATACGTGCCGCGTGGCTCGCTGCGAGCGCTGGCGCGCCAGTACCGCCGCTACGGCTTCTACCGAGCGAAGACCTGTCAGCGCCACCCGCAGAGCACGGAGCTACGCCACGCGCTGCCGCCCGCGATCGTGCTGACCGCCGCTGTCGCGGTGCTGCCGCTGGGTCGCATCGGCCTTGCCGGGCGCGTCTGCCTGGCTGGATACGGCGCCGTGCTGCTGGCGACGGCGGCCGGCGCCGCCCGCGAGGCGCCGCTGCGGGAGGCAGCGGCGCTGCCCGCCGTGTGCGCGACGATGCACGCGGCCTGGGGCGCCGGCTTTCTCGTCGGCTGCGCGCGCTTCGGCCTCCCCGCGCGAGGAATCTCGGCGGCGCTCGGTGCGTGGCTCTCCACGATCCGGCACCCAGGCGCGCGCACTGGCTCGGTCGCGGACCCTCAGCCGCCGCCGACCGGTGCCAGCCGCGCGTTGCGCTGACGGTTGAGCTGGGATTCGACGGCGTCCGGGTCGACGCGGGCGCCGCGGCGCACGGCGCGCGCCGCCGCGCCGATGACGGGCTGGCGGGGATTGAGCTCCTGCGCGCGAGCCAGACGAGCCAGTCCGGCCTGAGGGCGGCCGGAGGTCGCGTCGAGCAGCCCGACCTCCAGCTGCGTGAACCACGCGTCTGGCTCGCGTCGAAGCGCGGCCCGCAGCGAGCGCCGAGCCAGCGCACGGTCTCCGAGCCGGCGGGCGATGATCGCCGCCGTCACGAGTGGCTCGGCGCTCAGCGGGTCCAGCCGGGACGCTCGCTGGTAGTCGGCGATCGCCGCTCGCGGCGCGCTCGCGGCTTGACCGGTGGCACGGTTCGCGGCGCGCGAGGCGGCACCGAGCGCGACGAAGACGACGGCCACGGCGAGGGCGGCGGTGACCGCGACGGCCGTCCGCGCAACCTGCACGGCGCGCGATCGCCCGGCGGCGACGGCCGCGCGCGCCGCGGGCGCAGGCGGGTCGTCGTCGCGCAGTCGCGCGGCGATGGCGAGCAGCGCGAATGCGAGCACCCCGAGTGCCGGAAACGCCCACAGCCAGTCCACCTGCGCGTGCACGAACCACATCGCGAATGCGCTCAGCAATGTCGCGGAGACGAGCCTGTCGGCACTGCGGCGTGCCCGAAGCGCGGCCGTCAGCAGTGCGCCGAGGAACAGCAGGAACGCGGACGTCCCGACGATCCCGCCCTGCGCGAGCAGCCGCATCGCGAGGCTGTGCGGGTGCTGCGGCGCCTCGTCCGTGCGCCGCTCGCGCAGGTAGGCGGCGCGGAAGTTGTCGGCGCCGATGCCAGTGACAGGGTGCGCGCGGAACTCGCCCATCGCGACGCGCCAGAAGTCGTAGCGACCGGAGCCGAGCGAGCCCGTGAAGCGGCTGCCGCTCGCCTGGATCTGACCGTATCCCGCGCCCTTGAAGTCCTTCCAGCGGGCATCGATCCACGACGACGGGTTGCCGACCGCGACGAGGCCGATGACGGCGAGCGCGGCGACGGTCGCGGCGGTGGCGATGTTGCCCGCCCGCGGCGCGGCGAGCCGCGCAGCCGCGCGGGGAAGCGCGCCGCAGACGCGGTCGAAGATCGCGGCGGCGAGCAGCAGCGCCAGCACGCTGACGACGATCGCGAGGCGCGCGTCGCCGAGCGCGTCGCGGAGCTCGGTCGCCGACGCCGCCGAGCGGACGCGCACCAGATCGGCCCAGGCAGCCGCGGTCACCGTCGCGACCGCGAGCAGCGCGAGCAGCGCCTGACCGCGGCGCGGCGTGAGCGCGAGGAACAGCGCCGCCGTCACGCCGAGCGCGAGCACCGCGCCGCGGCTCTGGCTCAGCAGCGAGACCTGGACCAGCAGTCCGGCGCTGCCGAGCGCCGCGGCCCGCATGACGCGCTGCTCAGGCGAGAGTGCCGCGGCGGAGGCGAACGCGAGCGCGGGCCAGAACGCGATGCACCAGAAGCTCGCGGTCGCGTTCGCGTAACCCAACGGCGTCAGCAGTCGCCCGTCGATGAACCCGGCCAGCGAGCCGCCGCCGGTCGGCAGCGAAGCGAGCGTGCCGACCGCGATCGCCGACACGCCCACCACGACGAGCGCGAGCGCTGCCCGCGCGGTGCGCGACGGCCACGGTACGACCGCGATCATCGTCAGCGCGACGAGGTACAGCAGCGCGCGATTGGCGCCCTCGAGCGCCGGTCCGGGCGCTGCCGCCCACAGGATCGACGCGTAGCTCCACAGACAGAACGCGGCGTATGCGCCCAAGCTGACGCCGATCAGCGGTGGCACGCTCCACAGCCGCCCGGCGATGCACCACGCGACGACCAGCAGCACCAGCGTGAAGGCGGCGAGCGGGTACCACGCCGAGCCCGCATAGCCACCGTCCGCCAGCGCCAGGCCGAGCGCCAGGACGATGACGAGCAGACCCGGAAGCTGCAGCGCGTGCGCGCCCGTGAGCCGCCGGATGTCAGCCGACCGGCGACCGCGTCCGGCGGCGACGCCCATACGCGGCCGCATCGCTGCCGGCGTAGTGGTAGGACTCCTTGCGCCGGACGCTCTCGTCGCCGATGACGACCCAGCCGGTCGGTGGCCTGCTGGCCCGCTCCAGCAGCGCGACGGTGCTCTCGACGGCCCGGCGGTCGGTGCGGCGGGTGCGCCCGACGAGCAGCAGCTCGTCCGCGTAGGGCGCGAGCGCAAGCGCGTCGCCGACGATGCCCATCGGGGCCGTGTCGACGATGACGTAGTCGGCCATCCCCTTCGCCTCGGCGAGCATGTCGTCGGCGCGGCGTGTCAGCAGCTGCAGGTTGGCGACGTCACCAGCGCCGCCGACCGCGGGCAGCACGCGCAGCAGTCGGACCTTGTCGAGCGACAGCAGCATCTCGCCGAGCGTCGAGCGCGAGCTCAGCAGCGCCTCCAGCCCGCTTGCGGCGCCCAGCCCAAGCCGCGGGCCGATCTCGGGCCGGCGCAGATCGCAGTCCAGCAGGACGACCTCGTGGCCGGCGGCGACCAGCGCGAGCGCGAGGCAGATCGCCGTCGTCGTCTTGCCGTCGCCGCTGGACGGGCTCGTGACGACGATCGTCGAGCTCGCCTGGCCACGGTCCGCGCGGCGCTGGTCGATCTGGATCTGCAAGGTTCGGAAGGCCTCACGGACCGTGGGCGGCACGTCGAGCGCCGGCCAATCGCGCTCGCCTCGCGCGACGGCCGGCACGCGGGCGAGGACCGGGATCGGGGCGAGCGCGACGAGCTCGTCGACGTCGCGCACGCGGCGGTCGAGGCGCTCGGCGAGCACGGCGACGATCGCTCCCAGGGTGAGTCCGGCGACGAGCGCCAGTGCGAGCACGAGCCAGGCGGGCGCGTCGGTCGGCGCTCTCGGCGGCTGGGCGGTCTGCGACAGCGACAGCGTGGGATCGCCGCGATCTCGCACCGCGCGCAGCTCGGCCAGGCGCGTTCGGTCCTCGGGCGGCAACGGCACGGCGCCTCGCTGAGCGGCGCTCAGTTGCGCGATGGCGCCGACGACCTGTCGGCGCAGCAGCTCGGAGCGCACCTTCAGGGCGTTGTCCGCATAGCGGTTGGCAAGCGCGGCGGCTGCGCGAGCCGACCCGGCCTGAGCGGTGACGCCGACGATGTTGCTCTCGCCCAGCGGCTCGATCTCCACGGCCTCCTTGACGCTCTGGCGCGTCGCGCCGCCGCGCAGTGCCCGCGCCGTACGCGCCGCGGCGACCGGCGACTCGATCAGCGCCGCGGCCGTCTGCACCGTGCGCGTCGGGTCGCCGGAATCGCGCATGAGCGTGATCCCGAGGAACGTGCGGTCATCCTGCTGCAGTGGCGTGACGAGCAGCTCCGCGGTGGCCTCGTAGGTGGGTGAGCGGACGGCGAGCAGCAGCGCCGCTGCTCCCAGCGCGACGGCTGCGACGAGCGCGAACAGCAGCGCATTCGATCTGATCGCCCGCACATATTGCCCGAGCGATCCGCTCACGTCCGGTCCACCGGGGGTGGAGGTCACGGCGCCAGGTGGGGTTGAGAACCGAAAGGCCGCGCCACGGCCGGCTACGATAGTCGTTTGGCGACGCGACGCTCTCTTGGCGTGACGCAGCGAGCGGACGGGCGCCTCGGCGTGGTGACGCTCGTCGATCGTCTCGTGCATGGCGGCGCCGAGCGGCTGGCCGCCGAGATCGCGACGCGACTTGACCCGCAGCGCTTCGAGAGCACGCTCTGCGTCACGCGCTGGTCCGACGCCGGTCACGCCGCGTCAGGCGATCTGCCGCAACGGCTGCGCGCGCGCGCCGAGGCTGCCGGCGTGCGCTTCATCGGGCTGCAGCGGCGCGGTCCGTGGGACCTGCCGGCCTGGTCGCCGCTGCACCGGCTGCTGCGCAGCGGCGGCGTGCAGGTCGTCCACGGCCACATGTTCGGCTCCAACGTCTGGGCGGTCGCCCTCGGCCGGGCCGCGCGCGTCCCGGTGATCGTGGCGCACGAGCACAGCTGGTCGTTCACGGGCGGCCGCCTGCGCGGCATCGTCGACCGGCGCCTGATCGCTGCGGGCAGCGACGCCGTCATCGCGTGCTCCCAGGAGGATCGCCGCCGCATGATCGAGCACCAGCGGATCGCGCCGGCGGCGGTCCGCTTCGTCCCCAACGGGATCGACGGCCGCTCGCCGACGCCCGGCCGCGACGTGCGTTCCGAGCTCGGGATCGCGAGCACCGCAGCGGTCGTGGGCAGCGTCGGCGCGCTGCGCGTCGAGAAGCGCTTCGACGTGCTGCTGCGCGCCGCAGCGGTACTCGTCACGCGCTGCCCAGGGCTGCGCGTCGTCATCGTCGGAGAGGGATCCGAGCGCCCGCGACTGGAGGCCCTCGCGGCCGAGCTGGGACTCGGCGACACGCTGCTGTTGCTCGGCGCCCGCGACGACGTGCCCGACATCCTGCAGGCGCTGGACGTCGCCGTCACCGCATCGGACTTCGAGGGCAGCCCCCTGTCGGTGATGGAGTACATGGAGGCCGGTCTGCCCGTCGTGGCGACAGCCGTCGGCGGCCTGCCGCAGATGATCCACGACGGCGTGCACGGCGTGCTCGTCCCGCGCCGCGATCCAGGCGCTCTCGCGGATGCGATCGCCGGGCTGCTCGCCGACCCGGGACGCCGGCGGGAGCTGGGCGACGCGGGCCGCGCCAGACGCCGGGCGGAGTACGACCTCGGGGTCATGGTCACCCGTATCGAGCGGCTCTACGAGGAGCTGCATGCGGCACGCGGCGGGTCCGCCGTCACGTCATGAAGGTCGCGTACATGGTGTCGCGCTTCCCGCATGTGACGGAAACGTTTGTTGTGCGCGAGCTCAACGGCGTCGACGCAGCGACCGACCTCGAGCTCGAGCTGTTCTCGCTGTTCCCGGCCGTCGACGCCACGCTGCATCCGGCCGCGCGCGGATGGGTCGGGCGCCTGCGCGGCGGGTCGTCGTGGGGCGCGCTGCGTGGCTCGGCGTGGTGGTTGTGCCGGCGTCCGGGCACGCTGCTGTGTACCGCAGCGGTCGTGGCGCGGGCGTTCGCGCGTGATCCCCCGCGGCTCGCGCGCGCGCTCGCGACCGTCGCGCTCGCGAGCGACCATGCGCGTGCGATGCGCCGGCTCGGCGTCGAGCACGTCCACGCGCACTTCGCGAACTACCCCGCGATCGCGGCCTGGACCGTGGCGCGGCTGGCGGGCCCGACCTCCAGCTTCACCGCGCACGCGCACGACATCTTCCGCGACCAGTCCTTCCTGCGCCGGCTCGTCGCCGACGCACGGTTCGTCGTCACGATCTCGGACTTCAATCGCGAGTTTCTCGCGCGCTACAACGGCGGGCAGACCCCCCTCCACGTCGTGCACTGCGGCGTCGACACGGCCGCCTGGCCGGTCCGGCTCCGTACGCTGCCGGCGCGGGGGCCCGTGCGCGCGCTGTGCGTCGCCAGCCTCGAGGAGAAGAAAGGCCACCGCGTGCTGCTGCGAGCGCTGGCGCACGCCGGCGGCGAGCTCGACCGCGTAGAGCTCGATCTCGTCGGTCCGGGCCCCCTGCGCGCAGAGCTCGAGACGCTGGCACGATCGCTCGGGCTCGTCGACCGCGTGCGCTTCCACGGCGCGCTGCCCGAGCCCGAGGTCGCCGCGCTGCTCGATCGCGCGGACCTGTTCGTGCTGGCCAGCATCGTCGAGCGCAGCGGCTTCATGGAGGGCATCCCGGTCGCGCTGATGGAGGCGCTCGCGGCCGGCGTCCCAGTGGTCGCCACGCGCCTGTCGGGCATCCCCGAGCTCGTCCGCGACGAAGACACCGGGCTGCTCGCCGAGCCGGGCGATGCCGCCAGCCTGCGGGCGGCAGTCGAGCGCGCGATCACCGATCCGGCGGCGGCGCGCCGCCGCGCCGCCGCCGGCCGCGAGCTCGTCGAGCGCGAATTCGACGCCAATGTTTCCGCAGCGCGGATCGCCGAGCTGATTCGCAGCGCGTCCGCGGCACCGGTGCGGCTCGCGCCCTGAGCCGGCCGGCCTCAGCACCTCAAGGCCCGGCGCAGGCCTGCGCGGGCCATCGGCGGCATTCGCCAGTAACGGCGCACACGCGGGCCTACGCGTGACGTCACATTCGAGTGCCGGGCCGCTGAGACGGAGCGCTACGCTGTCTGTGCGACCCCTTGCGCAGCTGCTCGCTTGGAACGACTGACGGGTCGCACTTGCTGGTCGGACGCTTGAGTAGGTCACACGCTGGCTGGTCAGAGCGGACTACTGCACACGAGTCGTCGTCCTTCGCCCCGGAAAGGCCAGCATCCATGCCCGTATTCTTGAGTTTGCCGCACGCCCGCTCCAGAGCGTGGTGCGACCCGACAAGGTCAGGGAGCATGGCGCCCGCCGCCGTTGGCTCGCAGCCATCTCCCTGGCTGCAGGGGCACCCGTGACCGGGGGCATGCGCATGCAGTCGACCAGGACCGGCGCGATCGTCGTCGCGCTGGTGCTCGCCTGCGCCGCACTAGCGGCGCATGCGGCCGACAGCGGTCCCGACTCGGCGGTGACGACTGTGCCTGGGTCGGTTCTGTGGAAGGCCGACGGGGAGTCCACGATGGCGTCGGAGTGGGCGTCGAGCTCGTCGGTGCCCGTCGCGGCGGCACCGCCGAACCCCGATCCCAGTCGTATCGCCCAGAGCACGTTCAAGGCGCAGGGTCAGCGCTCCTATCGCTTCGAGATGCGCGCCGCCGAAGGCTCGTATGGGGCGCGCGCCGAGCTCGGTCAGGGGCTGCCGAACCGCGCGGGCCTTGAGAACCGCTGGTTTCGCGCGGGCGAGGATCGCTGGATCGCCATTCAGTATTTCCTTGCCGCCGACTGGCCGGACAACGACACGTGGGCGACCGTGCTGCAGATCAAGCCGGTCTCGCCGGGCGGCGGCGGACCCAGCATCGGCCTGGACGCCGGCCGAAACAAGCTCACGTTCATGGGCAACAGCAATGTCTGGGGATCAACCGCCAGCAGGATCTTCGATGGCGCCGGCCCGCTGACCGGTGGGGCCTACGCCCTCCCACGGGGCCGTTGGATCAAGCTCACGTGGCACGTGGTCTTCTCTGCCGATCCGGCGCTGGGGTCGGTGGAGGTCTTCGGCGATCTCGGCGACGGCGCGGGGATGCGCACGCTCGTGCCGCGCCGCGTGCGGGCGACGATGAAGTACCTCAACGGCGCGATGGATCCCGCGCACCTGCGCGTGGGGATCTACCGCGATCCGGCGATCGTGCCGACGGCCAGCCTGTACGTCGACGGGATCACGGTCGCGAGCAGCCGCGCGGGCGCCGAGGCCGGCGCCTACGCCACGCCGTGAGCATCGCACCGGCGCCCGTGGGTCCGCTCGTCGGGCTTTGGCACGACTACCCGAGCGTCTGCCACACGTTGAGGGCGATCTCGGCGCAGAGCTGCTCCTGGGGCAGCTCGCCGTCGAGCCGACGGACCCCGATCCGCTCGCAATCGTCGTGGTAGAAGCGGGCCTGCTCGCCCAGCGTCGCCAGGTCGTACTCGCCCTTGCGCGCGAGTGCGGTCTGCGGCGTGACGTCCAGCAGGTAGGCCGCCCGCGGTCTGGGAGCGACCAGGCGCATGAGCGTCGTCTGGAAGCGGAAGTGCCGCTGCGCTCCGTACGAGGTGCGCAATCCGACGATCGAGTCGAGCGTGTAGCGGTCGCAGATGACCACCGTTCCGCGGCGCACGAGCCGGATCGACTGCGAACGATGCATGAGCGCGTTCTCCAGCGCGATGACCGTCGTCCAGACGCCGGTCAGCAGAGAGCTGCGCTCACGCAGCGTCCCGATCGGGTCAGCCGGAGTGGCCGGCGAGCCGGCGTGGCCGGCGCGACGCGACCGGCGTGGGGTCAGCGTGGCGAGGCGCGTGAGCACCTTCTTGGCAGGAACCGCCGCCTTCCACAGGCGGTCGCTCCAGGCGATTCGCGACCACACGATCGTCGCCGGGATCCCGAGGCGCTCGAGCGTTGCCTGCAGCGCCCGCGCCTGCGACGACTTGCCGGCGCCGTCCAGGCCCGACAACGCGACGACACCACCGCGACGCCACCGCACCACCAGGCCCCGCACGCGCCTCAGGCTGGCACGGGCGGGCCTCGTACCCAACGCGGCGTAGCGCTCCGCAGCAGCATCCCTCCATTGGGGGCTCATGACCGGGAGCCCGGCGTGAGCGCGCTGCGCCAGCTCCAGCGCCCGCGTGGCCCCCCAACCGGGCGCGTTGTCGCGCGCGGTCTCCCAGGCGTCGGGATCGGCTGCGAGTGCAGCGTCCACGCGGCGGCGCAGCTTGTCGGTCAGCCGGCCGTCGCCGAGGGCCAGCCGCAGCGCCAAGATGAGCAGGGTGTGGTGGGGTGACGGAGCGACGAGCCCGCGCAGGGCGCTGAGCGGGACGGCCTGCGCGTAGAGCGCATCGAGCGCCGCCGGTTTGAGTCCCCAGGATGATGCGGGGGTCAGTTCGACGATCTCCACCGAGCAGTCGGCGAAGCGCACCCATTGCTCACCACGAGCATGAAACCCGGCGCCGCCGAGGGCGTCCGCGAGTCGCGCCGCCTCGGCCGGGCGGACGAGGAGGTCGAGGTCGCGCCCGTGCGGCGGCAGCGACCCGTACACGAGGACCGGTCGCTGCACAGCAGCGTCGACCAGCTCGTGCGCAGGGACGCGCCGGCTGTCCACTGCTGCCGTCATCGCGCACGCAGCCGATTCCAGGCGATGGCGGGAACGCGGCGACCATCGCGCCGCAGAAGGTCGCACGCCAAGCGCAGGCCCGGCTTCGGGTCGCGGCTGCACCAGACGCTGTGTCGTGACCTCGCAGCGGCGCTCAGGCAGCTCAGCGCGCCGCGCACGAAGCGGCCGCCGCGCTTGCCGGCGGCGAGGCGCACGTCGCCCTCGAACCACTGGTAGCGGACCCCGACAGCCGCCGCAACCGCCGCGACCGGCGCGCGACCGGCGGCGGTGGCTGCCCACAGGGCCGGCAGATTGACCCCGGCGCCGACGGCCAGGGCCAGCGAGCCATACAGGCGGCCGTTGAAGTCGATCAGCTTAGGCCTGCCGTCGGAGGGGACGAGGAACTGCAGTTGCGTCAGGCCGATCCAGCCGAGGTCGGCGAGCAATCGCTGCACCATCTCGGCGAGCTCGGGGGCGATTGCAACAGTGCGCGCACGCGCGCTGACGCCCGAGCCCGGCGGCCACACGCGCTCGGCTTCCTGCTGCACCGCGGCGATGACCTTCGCGTCGCGGTCCGTCACCACCGAGTAGGCCATCAGGTCGCCGTCGATCACCTCCTGCAGGATCGGATCGCCGCCGCCGGCGCGAATCTGCGCAGCGCGTTCAATCGCGACCGCCGCCGTCGGGGCGATCGTGGCGTCCATCCGCGCGGGCGCAGTCGCGGTGCGCGCCGGAGCATGCAGGCGCGCCTTGACGACGACGGGCCCGTTGTCGCGCAAGAGGCTCGCGCCGTGCTGCGCCGGGAGCGTCAGCGGAACGCCGAGCCCCGCGCGCGTCGCGGCTTCGGCGAGCGTCAGCTTGTCGAAGGCGCGGGTGACGACCTCGTGCGCGGCGTACGGCACGATCGCATCGATGCGATCGCGCTCGGCCGACAAAGCCAGCGCCCCGGCGTCGCTGACCGGGAGCACGACGTCGTATCCCATCTCGGCGGTCGCGGCGTTGATCGCCGTCACGAAGTCGGTGAGATTCCCCTGCGCCGGGGGCACGAGGTGTCGCCGAGCGCACCAGCGCGAAGCAGCCGGAAGACTTCCCGGTCCCGAGACGCCGACCCCCACCAGCCAGCCAGCCCGAGCAAGTGCTCGGACCGCGCAAACCCCTCCCCTCGCGCCCGCAGCATCGATGATGAGCACGCGCAACCCAGCCTCACATCCCCAGCGTGCGGCGCAGCCGCTCGCGGCGCTGGGGCGCCATGTGGAGGTACGCAGCGCGCGCTCCGGCGACGGCGTCCGCCAGCAGCCGCGCGAACGAGCGCCGGCGAACCGCGCGGTAGGACACCACGGCCTCCCGAGAAACGCGGAAGTCGGCCTTGAAGCGCTCGTCGCCGCGCAGCATGTCAAACGTGGCGCAGCCCACCTCGGCTGACGCGCGGACGGTGTGGGCGAGCAGCGCCATGCCGATCCCGTGGCGCTCGTGCGCACGATCGAAGGCCTGGCTGTAGCGGAGATCGCTCATGCGGTAGTTCGCATTCCGGTCTGCAGCTTCTGCTCTCGACTCCCGGCGCACCTTCTCGTACGTTCGTCCAGTGGGGGGTGGGGATTCAGGGGATCGTCCGCCGATCGGTGCCAGTTATGGGTGTCAAGGGGGCTCGACCGTATGTCCAGGTTCTGGGACGGCCGATTGTGGGTGACAGTGCGGCGGACGAGGAAAGCGAGCATGACCACCCGCCGCAGTCCACTCGCCACGCGTAGCAGTCCGCGCGTCATCGTCTGTCTAGCACCGCGACGCATCGCTGGAAGCGTGCGCATTCGGCCAATCGCGCTCGGTGTGGTGACCCAGGCGCTCCTGGTGGCGCTCATGCTCGCCTGCGCTGCGCCGTCGGCGCACGCGGCCGAGCATCGTTATCGGGCCGTGCATGTCGGCGACCGGACCGCAACATTCGCGATCGGGGGTCTCGCCGATCAGATCGTCCTGTCGGCGCACCTCAAAGCGACCGGCGCCAAGAGCCGTCCGGTCGGGGTTGCGACCGTGCGCCGAGCCAGCCGTGGATCTCGCCGACTGCGCCTGACGCTGCCGCGCTCCTGGAGATCCGCCCACAGCGCGGGCCGCAAGCGGGTGACGTTGCACGTCCACACCCGACGCCGATCCAAGCAGGCGCCCTCGGCGTCCTCACCCCTGGCGGAACCGCTCGCCGTGACCGCTGCTGCCAAGAAACGTCCGGTCGAGGGTGGCACCGCGCCTGCGCCTGCGCCTGCGCCTGCGCCTGCGCCTGCGCCTGCGCCTGCGCCTGCGTCCGTTCTCTGGAAGGCCGACGCAGAGTCCACGATGGCGTCGGAGTGGGCGTCGAGCTCATCGATACCCGTCGCGTCGTCGCCGCCGAATCCCGATCCGAGTCGCATCGCCCAGAGCACGTTCAGGGCGCAGGGCCTGCGGTCCTATCGCTTCGAGATGCGCGCAGGCGACGACTCCTTCGGGGCACGGGCGGAGCTTGGTCAGGCGATGCCGGCCCGCACGGGCTTCGAGGACCGGTGGTTTCACGCGGGCGAGGAGCGCTGGATCGCGATGCAGTACTACCTTCCCACCGACTGGCCGACCGCGGACACCTGGCAGACGATACTCCAGATCAAGCCGGTCTCGCCCGGCGGCGGCGGGCCGAGCATCGGCCTCGACGCGGGTCGCAACAAGCTGATGGTCTACGGCAACAGCAACGCGTGGGGATCGACCGCAGGCAACATCTTCGATGGCGCCGGCTCGCTGTCCGGCGGGGCCTACCCCCTGCCAAGGGGCCGCTGGGTGAAGCTCACGTGGCACGTCGTGTTCTCCGCGGATCCGGCCGTCGGAGCGGTGGAGGTCTTCGGCGATCTCGGTGACGGCAGCGGGATGCGCACGCTCGTACCCCGCCGCACGCGCGCGACGATGAAGTACCGCGTCGACGGCACCGTGGATCCCACGCACCTGCGCATCGGGATCTACCGCGACCCCACGATGACGGCGACGGCCAGCCTGTACGTCGACGGGATCACCGTCGCGAGCACCCGGGCTGGCGCCGAGGCCGCCGCGTACGCCACGCTCTGAGCCCATCGCCCGCGTCATCCTGCCCGTGCGCATTCGCGCGGAAGATCCGCGCGCAAAGGCGACGATCGCGGTCAGGATGCGGATCTCTTCGCCGTCGTCCGCCGCAGCCCGACGCCGACGGCGAGGAGGATCAGCGCGGCCAGCACGACGATGCCGACATCCAGGCCGGTGAACGGCAGGCTGCCGCTACCCTGATCGGCCGGAGAAGCTCCGGCTTGTTGCGTGGGCGTGATGTCGCTGCTCGTCGGCGGCTCGCCGAGTTCTTGCGTGGGCGTGATGTCGCTGCCCGTCGGCGGCTCGGGAAGTACGTGCGTCTCTCCGTATCCCGTCTGGCTCGGCGCCTGCGCACCCGCCACAGGCACCGCAAGTCCAAGCACGCACAGGCTCAGCGCGATGGTCTTGATCATGCCGCGCGTTCTCGGCAGTTGGGGAGCAGGAGCTACGTCGTGACGCGGTGACATCAAGAATCCGGACATGGATGCTGGCCTTCCCAGGTAGAAACAGAGTTGCGTGGTGGTCTACGGCCGTAGTCCGCTCTGAGAGCCAAGCTATGACCGTCCAACCGCCCAAAAGCAAAACTCTGCCACCGTCAACGAGGACGGTCATGAAACCACACGACGTTGCTACCCACACCGGGCTGTGACCAAACGGTGCCGTCGGCACGGCGCCAATTACGTGCCAGCATCTGCCTCCAGACAGTCGGGTGCGGTACCCTGCAGACTAGATGCGAGTCACCGCATGAGCGATCGAATGGCCGATGCTGACCGTGACCGAGCGCGGGCCGACCAGCGGGCATCGAATCGAGGTCAGGCTGCAGCTGACCGTGAGCGCGCGGCGGCCGACCGCGATCAGATCGCGACTGGTCGCGACGACCAGGCCAGAACCCAGGTCGACCAGCTGGCCGCGTCGGGGACCGCGAACCGAGAGCAGTCCGCCTCCGACCGTGATCGCGCGGCCGCCGACCGCGAGCTCGCCGGAGCCGACCGCGAAGAGACCGAGGCAGATCGCGCTAGCGCCACGCATGCTGCTCTGGAGTACGCGCTGAACGCTCTGGAAGTGCAGCACGATGCTCTCGACACGCTCGTGATCGAGCTCGCCACGTGTCGGCAGGCGTTTGTGAAGCATGCCGCGACGCTGGCGCACGAGGTTCGCACGCCGCTGCACGCGATCCTGGGCCTGACTCAGGGGTTGCTCGCCGAACCGGGAGCGGTCGGCGGCGAGCCCGGCCTTGACCTCCGGGTGATCGACGAGGCGGCCGCGCAGGCGCTCGAGCTCGTCAATCAGCAGCTCGCGCTGTGCACGCTCGACGCCGGGCGCGCCGTGGTGCGCCTCGACGACGTCAGCGTTCCGCTGCTGCTCAGCGCGCTGAAGGCGATGATGGAGCCCCTGCGCCCCACGGCGAGCGTCGAGTTCGTGGTCGAGACCGCGCCAGACCTCCCGACACTGCGCACGGACCCTGGCAAGGTCGCGCAGATCCTGCGCAATCTCGCCTCCAACGCCCTCCGTCACACCGAGAGCGGAGAGGTGCGCGTCAGCGCCGCCCTCGCCGACGACGGCCGGCTGATCGAGTTCGTCGTGCACGACACCGGTCCCGGCCTGCGCCCCGAGGACCGCAGCCGCATCTTCGAGGACTACGAGCAGGTCGACGCCCCGGCGCCCGGGTCGGGTAGCGGCCTCGGCCTGCCGCTCGCCGCCCGGCTCGCGCGCCTGCTCGGCGGCGACATCACACTCGAGCCGACGGTCGCCGGAGCGTGCTTCAAGGCTGCCGTCGCCGTCACCTTTGACCCCGACACGGCGGGACCGGGGGTCGAGCTGCTGTCGCGACGCCAGCCCTGGACCACAGAGCGCGTCAAGTGCGAACTCGGAGCGCCCGAAGTCGCGCTGCCAGGCCGCTGATCAGTCCCCTGCTCGCCGCGAGCCGCCTCCGGGGCTGCCACCGGGCGACCGCCTGTCCACGACTCGCCGCGGGCCCTCACCCACCATCGTCCCGCCCGTCGCCGGAGGCGCGACGAACTGGCGATGCGCTACGAGCGTTCGCAAGGTCTCGACGAGGATCACGATGTCGAGCCAGATCGTCTGATACTTGATGTAGTAAAGGTCGTTGCAGAGTTTGAACGCCGTGCCACCGACACTTCCGGCGTAACCGAGGCGCACCTGTGCCCAGCCGGTCACACCGGGCCTGACGATGTGGCGCTGCGCGTAGAAGGGGATCTGCCGCGACAGCTCCTCGACGTAGGCGACCTGCTCGGGCCGTGGCCCGACGAGGCTCATGTCGCCCTTGACGACGTTCCAGAGCTGCAGCGCCTCGTCGAGGTGCGTCCGGCGCAGCGCGCCGCCCACCTTCGTGATCCGGGGGTCCTCGCTCGTCGTCCAGTCGGATGCCCGGTCGGATGCCCGGTCGGGCACGTGCGTCATGGTTCGCAGCTTGAACAGCGTGAACGGCTCACCGCCCCGGCCGACGCGCTCCTGCCGAAACAGCGCGGGACCTCCGTCGCGGCGGACCAGCAGCGCGCAGGCGGCGATCACCGGTGCGAGGACGAGCATCGTCGGCAGCGCGAACGCAAGGTCGAGCGAGCGCTTGGCGATCGCCTTGTACACGTGCGAGTGCCGGCCGGCGAGATCGGTGAACCACCCGTAGTCGATCTCCGCGAGCGGCACCGAGCCGAAGCGGTGCTCGTGAAACTCGTGGAGATTCATGACCCGGACCGGCCGCGTGACGACCTCGCGGTAGAGCTGCTCGTCGACGCTGCGGCGCGGGAACTCCTGGGTCACGACGAGCATCTCGAGTCCGCGCTCGTCGATCGCGCGTCCGATCTGAGACAGCGCACACAGGTAGGGGCCACCGAGGGAGGCGACGTCGAGGACCCAATCGTCGGGTGTGATCGTGGCCGCCACCTCGAACCCGGTGCTGCCCGACTGCTCGAGCTCGTCGCGCAGACGCGACGCCTCGAACGGCGAGCCGATCAGTCCCACGCGAGCGAGTGTGGACGACACGACGAAACGGTTGCCGAGCAGTGCGACGGCGCCACCTGCGAGCGCGGCCGTGGCCAGCGCGACGAGCTTGACCGGCTCACTCGCCGACGCCAGGCCGATGACGGCCAAGGCGGTGCCGAGGAACGGGAACGTCACGCCCGACAGCACCCCCGCGAGTGGCAGCAGCCAGCGCAGCCGGTGAGCCACTGGGCTCGTCGCCGCGGCCAGCAGGTACGCCCCGGCGACGATGGCGCCGGCGCGCGGGTGGGACTCGGCGGCGATGACGACGCCGGCCGCGAGCGCGCCGGCGAAGTAGGGCGCGCGTGCAGCCAAGCGCCGAATCGCGAGCGGCGGCGCGCCGAGTCCGAACTGGTCATGCATCACTCGACCCTCTCCCGGGTGCTCGCGGCTTTCGTCGAGACTACCGACCTGCGCCCGTGCCGAGCCGTAACACCTCTCGTTCCGCACTTCTCGGCGGCTATTTCTCCCCCCACCGCTCGGCGCGTTCGGCGGCTTGGATTGACAGTGCTTCGAGTTCGCTGATCAGTGCGCGTAGGCGGCGGCTGTCCTCGAACCA
>Ga0136633_1001618_pt1 | contig 16462 bp, 12 predicted proteins | sample AntDrymeUQ832206_2_FD_105494 | JGI IMG/M metagenome (GOLD analysis project Ga0136633, IMG submission 105494) | Polar desert sand microbial communities from Dry Valleys, Antarctica - metaG UQ83 (22.06) | ecosystem: Environmental > Terrestrial > Soil > Desert | place: Antarctica: Dry Valley...
CCACCTCCACGACTCCCACCACGTCGCCTACGACCTCGACGACCGCCACGACGGTGCCGCCTACGACCTCGACGACCGCCACGACGGTGCCGCCGACGACGTCGACGACCGCCACGACGGTGCCGCCGACGACGTCGACGACCGCCACGACGGTGCCGCCTACGACCTCGACGTCGACGACCACGACGGCCCCGACCACATCCAGCTCCACCAGCACGACGATCAGCACGAACGACTGCGTCGCCCGTCTGCAGGCCACCCGGGCCGAGACGAACGCCAGGATCGACATCTCTCGCGCACAGGTCATCGGAGCTGTTCCTCCGGGGACGCAGCGCGACGCACTCTTGGCCCAGCTAGAGGCGGCACGGGCGCAGGCGAACGCGCAGATCGACCGGGCGATCGCCACCTGCCCGTAACACCTGGTACGTGACGGAACGGCCGGCAGCCCCGCGCTCCCGGCCGTTTTTCACGTTCGCGTTCGAACACGGCTGACGCAACGGCCACCAATGGCGCGGGCGACCGAAGTGCGCGACAGTCTCCGGCAAGGTCCCCCTAAGGCGAAAGGACGGTACGGGTTTCATGGGCACGTCGACCGAAACGGAGCAGTACGTCCTCCTCCCTCCTCAGGGTTTGCGGGCGCGGGGGGCGACGGCGAGCCCGGAGGCCCAGGAGTTCCTGAGGACGACCCACGAGGTCAGCGGCATGCAGACCTTGAGCGTCGACGGCCAGTCCATGCCCATCCGGGTGGTCGACTCGATCAGCGCCGACGGGGCCAAGCTCGTCGAGCTCTCGGCCGGCTCGGCGCTGTCCATGCGGGCCCTCCGCCCCGACCTCCGCCTGGTCCCGGTCGTGTACTACGAACCGGCAGTCCTGGCCCGGGAGGAGATCCGCGAAGGCGTCGGCCTCGCCGGCAGCAGGGCGGCGGCGGCCACGACCATCACCATCCAGGTGGTCTCCAAGACGGGCGCCAAGCCGGTGGCCAACGCCTTCGTCGTGGCCTTCGTCGACTACGAGGCGCGGACGGGGGCGCAGGCCGTCACCGACGAGGACGGCAAGGCCACCCTCAACCTCGGGAAGGCGAGCATCACCCTCGAACGCCTCTACGTGTACCCGCTCGACTCCCACTGGAGCATCATCAAGAAGAAGCTGGCGATCAAGAACGGCACCAAGGTGGTGGTGAACCCCCTCGACCTCGGCTTCACCGACGGGCTGCGCCACTTCTACGGCAACGCCGAGGAGGCCGTCGGCAAGGGGGTGACCGTCGGCGTGGTCGACACCGGCGTGTCGAAGCACCCCGACCTCGTCATCGCCGGTGGCGCCAACACCGTGCCGGGTGAGAACCGCAACGACTTCGCCGACAACGGCAGGTCCCACGGCACCCACGTGGCCGGGATCATCGCCGCCCGGGGGAAGCCGCCCGCCGGCCTCCGCGGTGTGGCCCCCGGCGTGACCCTCCGGGCCTACCGGGTCTTCGCCAAGGGCTCCGGTCAGGCGTCGAGCTTCGCCATCGCCAAGGCCATCGATGTGGCCATTGCCGAGAAGTGCGACCTCATCAACATGAGCCTGGGCGGGCCCGACGCCGACCCCGTGCTGAAGGCCGCCGTCGACGACGCCCGGGCCGCCGGGAGCCTCTGCATCATCGCCTCCGGCAACAGCGACCGCTCCCCGGTCAGCTTCCCGGCCAAGGAGAGCAACGCCTTGGCCGTGTCGGCGATGGGCCGCAAGGGCACCTTCCCCACGAGTGCGGCGTCGGCCGACGAGGTGAAGGCGCCCTACGGCACGGACAAGAAGAACTTCGTCGCCGCCTTCTCGAACGTCGGCCCCGAGATCGACCTCACTGCGCCCGGCGTCGGCATCATGTCCACCGTGCCGGGCACCTACGCCGAGATCAGCGGAACCTCCATGGCCTGCCCGGCCGCCACCGGCGCTGCGGCCCGGGCCATCGCCGGCACCCCCGTCATCAAGATGAAGCGCAACGCCCGGCGCTCGGAGGCCATCGTGAAGGCGGTCCTGGCCTCGGCCACGCCTCTCGGCTTCGGGCCGACGTTCGAGGGGCTCGGCCTCCCCGACCCCACCTAGAGCGATGGTCAAGCCTCGATTCATCCTCCGCTACCGGGGTGACGGCGACACCCCCGAGGCCGACGTGGCCCAACTGCGGGGCCTGTCCGACGCCGAGGTGGTCGACGAGTCCCCCAAGATGTTGCTCATCGAGTCCGAGCCCGAGGCGCTGCGGGCGCTGATCGCCACATTGGCGGACTGGGTGATGGCTCCCGAGCAGCAGTACGGGGTACCCGACACCCGCAAGCGGGTAACGGGACCGCCTGAGTAGGCCGGGCCGCCCGGCAGGGCTAGATTCCACGCAGCGGGAACCGACGACGGGAGTGGCTATGGCAGGTAGTGGGGAGCTGTTCAAGACCGACGAGGGCAAGTGGACGTTCCGGGTCAAGGCGTCGAACGGTCAGGTGGTGGCCATCGACGACGGTCCCGGGTTCAAGGCCAAGGCCGACGCCCGGAACGTGTTGAAGCGGCTGCTCCACGGTGACTACGACGGGCCGATCCGCGAGCCTGCGGCCGTCACCTGCGGCAAGGAGATCACCGCCAACACCACCCTTGACGGCAACCTCGACTGCACCAGCGGCCCTGCGCTGATCGTCACCGCCGACAACATCGTGCTCGACCTCGGGGGCTTCACCATCACCGGCGAAGGCACGGGCGCATCGGGTGCTCCCGGGATCCTGCTGCGGAACGTGAAGGGCGTCACCGTCCGCAAGGGCACCATCAAGGGATTCGGCGCCGGCGTGGCCATCGCCGGCGGCGCCAACAACGTGATCGAGAACCTGACTGTCGAGGACAACGTCGGATCCACCGAGGGCGACTTCGGTGACGGCATCACGATCAAGGACACCACCGGCAACACGATCCGGGGCAACACGGTGCGGCGCAACGGCCCCTTCGCCGGCATCTCGGTGGTGGGGGCGTGCACCAAGAACGAGATCCGGGACAACGTGATCAGCGACAACAACATGTTGCCCGGTGACCCGAGCTTGGGTCGCCAGGACATGGGCATCCGCATCGAGGGCCCCGGCGCCGACAACAACAAGCTGATCGGCAACACCATCACCAACAGTGGCGCCGAGGGCATCTGCATCCTGCCCACCTGCACCAATCCCCAGACTGGCTGCGCGGGCACACCGGGGAACGAAGGCAACGAGATCACCGACAACCTGAGCCACCGCAACGGCACCAGCGGCCAGGGCAGCGGCATCCGGCTCTTCGCCGTGCCTCAACCGGTGGCCGCCTCCAAGACCATCATCAAGGACAACGTCACGAACGACAACATCACCTTCGGCGTCGCCATCGACGCGGTGGGCACCGCCAACCCCGGTCCGCCGAAGAACAAGGTCACCGGCAACAGCGGCAAGGGCAACGGCCAGTTCGACGGCTTCGACGGCAACACACCGGGCTGCGGCAGCAACACCTGGAAGGACAACGACTTCGCCACGGTGAACCAGCCCTGCGTCGGCGCCTGACGCTGCCACCGGTCCGGTATGTCCCACAACACCGGCTGGAGAGGGCGGAGGTAGGCGGACCTTCGAGAACTCTGTGACGAGGGCTCTGACCAAGAGCGCAGCGATCTTCTGGGTTGACGGCACGTGTCCTCGCCCCGGTGCGTTCATCGTCTCCTGGAGAAGGTGCCCGGCGGCGGCGGCGTACGGCCGCTCGGCCGCCGGGCCAGCGCCGGGCATCACGTCCGGACTGGTGCTGCCGGACGGGCGACGCGGGTGGCGACGAGGTTCGGCCCCGACGAACCTGGCGCACGCACACGCCTGCGATCGAGCCTCGGTCACGGTCCGGCGCGGGCCACGACCTTCTCCACCATCCCCTGCTCTGCGTCCTGGGGGAAGTCACTGCCGGGGTTGAGGTAATAGAAACGGGTCATCGTGCCGCGGTTGAACACCACGGTGAAGTCCTGGAACAGCGGCACCGTGAGCTCGGCCAGGAGCACCGATGCGTTGATGCGCCACGAGATCGCCCGCTGCCCCCCCGGGAGGGTGACGGTGCGCGGCGTCACCTTCACGGGACCGGGCTTTGCGCCCTCCGGCTTGCTCCTGTCCACGTCGGCCTCGAAGGACTTGGTGAGGCACTCCATGGCCTTCGCCCCGGTCAGGGCTGCGGCGACCGCCGTGGTCCGCTGCTCGGTGGTGTACTCCACCGTCGAGCGGCCCTGGGTGGCCAGACCCCGAAGGAACGTGGGCGAGGTGGCCAGTCCGGCCGGTGGGGCGGTGCTCTCCACGCCAAGGCACCGGGTGAGCTCCTGCCACAGGAGGTCGATGTTCAACCCCTGCCCCGGCTCCTCGGGCTGCGGTTGGAAGCCTGGCGGGAAGTCCGCCGTCTGCAGGGTGGCGGACTTGGCCTTCGCCGCCAGCGCAGGGTCGGTGCCCGGGCTGGTGGTGGTCGTCTGCGCTGGGGCCGCAGTCGTGCTGGGTCCGGAGGCGACGGTGTTGGCGGTGGTGGGAGTGGCCGTGCCCCCATCGTCGCCCCCACCCCCGCAGGCTGCGGTGCACAGCGCCGCGACCAGGAGGATCGGAACTACGCGGTGTCTCTGCATTGCCAAGAACTCCTCGATCATGATGTGGCGCAATGGCCACGCGCCGGCGAGAGCGCCAGCCGCTCGGGACGGCCTCGAATCGTCGGCCGCCGTCGGTAGTATTCTAGCTTCTCGTTGCATCTGCTGTCTACGGACGCTGCCACCCCGGGCTCAGCTACGGATGACAGTGCCTTCCTTCATGCCGGTGATGAACATGTGCTTGTTGTCCTGCAGGGACGGGAACTGGCCGGGAGTGAAGTACCACTGGTCGAGGACTTCCTTGCGATGCATGAGCGCAGTCTCCGGATAGAAGAGCGGAAGGATCGGAAGCTCGTCGGCGATGATCCCCTGCATCTGAGCCACGATGGTCCGTCGCTCCCCCTCGTCGAAGGTCACCCGCTGCCGGTCGGCCAACTCGTCGAAGGTTCGGTTCACGAACGCAGTGGCCGCCTGCAGTGACGGCTCGAGCTTGGAGGAGAACAGGATCCGGAGCACGTCGGGATCGGCATTGGGCCCCCCGGGTCCGGGTCCGGGGAAGAAGAGGACGGCCAGGTCGTAGTTGCCGATCAGCTTGTTGCCGAACAGCTGGGGGCCGATCTCCACCGGCTTGGGCCGCAGCTCGACGCCGATCCGCCGCAACGAGCTGACGAGAATCTCCGACAACGGCGCCTCGGCATTGTTGATGAGGAGCTCGTAGCTCAGGGGTCCCCGGCCGGGCGCCTGACGGATGCCACCGGCGCCCATGCGGTAGCCGGCGCCGTCGAGGAGCGCGTTGGCGCCGGCCACGTCGAAGCCGTACTGCTGGACCGGGCTGTGGAACGGGTTGACCGGGCTGAGGAACCCCGGGTTGCCCGGCAGGCCGCGACCCGCGGCGAGACGGTTCACGAGGTCCTGACGGTCGATGGCCATGGCGCACGCCCGCCGGAAGCGCACGTCGGAGAGCGGCCCCTCCTTGATGAGGTTGAAGTAGAGCGGCGAGGTGCTGGAGCCCTGCTCGGCGATCATCCCGAAGGCGTCGTTCTGGAATGGGGCCAGGAGGTCGGCACGCAGCCCGAATCCGCTGGCCACGTCGGTCTCGCGGGCGAGCAGGCCGGCGAACTGGTCGTCGACCGGCCGCCACTCGATCTGGCGCATGAACGGCCGGCCCAGGAAGTAGTCGTCGCGCGCCACGTACCGCATGGCACCACCGTCGCCGTCGTAATCGGTGAGCCGGTAGGCGCCCGAGCCGACGAGCACCTTCAGACTGTCCTCGGAGGCCGGGTCCCCGATGGGCTCCCACACGTGCTTCGGGATGATCGGCAGTGCGCCGGCCACCTGCCCGGGAAAGGTGACCTGGGGGCGGTCGAGGACGACCTCGACGGTCCTGGGGCCATTGGCGCGGACGCGGGCGATTCCCTTCGGCGGCTGGATGATCACCGGGGGCCCGAGAACCTCCTGCTTGGCGTAGTAGTCGAAGGTGAAGACCACGTCGTCGGCCGTGAGGGGCCGGCCGTCGCTGAACGTGAGGCCCTCGCGGAGCTCGAAGGTGTAGGTGAGATGGTCGGGGGAGCTCTCGAAACGCTCCGCGAGCCACGGCAGGAGTTGCCCGCTGCCGTCCTTCCACAGCAGGGAGTCGTACACCAGGCTCATCTGGTTGTACCCGATGTCGGCGTTGCAGGCGAAGGGCGACGGGAAACCCAGCGCACCCTGTGGCAGGCGCACGGTGCGCGCCTGGCGGGCGGGCGCCGAACTGCACGACGAGCCGAGCATGAGGGCCCCCACCCCACCCAACGACGCGAGCAGGAACCGCCGCCGGTCGAGCATCAGCTCGAGACCTCGGTCGGCGGTCACGACGCGGTGTGGGATCTGGGGTTGAAGACGGGCTCGAGGGCGACGCCCACGATGGTGAGAGCCAGAAGGGTCACGGTGAGAAGGAGGCCGGCCGGGAGCACCCACCACGTCCACATGGGACTGAAGTAGATCGACTCCTGGACGATCGCCCGATTGAGCATGAGCCCCCAGCTGATCGAACTGGGATCGCCGAGGCCCAGGAACGTGAGACCGGCCTCCAGCCCGACGGCCACGCTGGCCCAGTTCACGAAGCCGACGACCATGAGCGGTGCCAGCCCCGGCACGAAGTGGCGCCGGAGCACGTAGAGCGGGCCACCGCCGAAGCCCCGGGCCGAGGCGATGAACCCCCGCTCCCGAAGGGTCAGGGCCTGGCCGCGCAGGGTCCGGGCGTTCGGTGGCGTCCCGAGGAAGGCGATCACCACGATCACCGCCACCCGGCTGTTGAGCGCGAGGGAGCCGACCAGGACGAGGAGCGGAGCACCCGGCAGGGCGAGGAGGAACGTCACCAGCCGGTTGGCGGCCCGGTCGACGCCACCGCCGAGCAGGGCCGGAAGCACGCCGAGAAGGACGGCGCCCACCATGGCCAGCGAGCCGGCGACCACGGCCACGGTGAGCGACGCCCGGGACCCGTAGACCACCTGGGCGAAGATGTCGCGGCCGGGAACGTCGGTGCCCAGCCAGTGCCGGCTCGAGGGTCGCTCGAGCTGCGCCCCGGCGGTGGGGTCCGTCGGGTCGTACGGGGTGAGCAGCGGGGCGAAGATGGCCATGAGCACGATGAGGCCCAGCACCACCATCCCCACCACGAGGAGCGGCGAGTGGGCGGCCCGGTTGCGCCTGACCGGCGGAAGGGGGATGTCGACGGTGGCGCTCACGTCGGTCACAGCGACGCCGTCGTCCGCGGGTCGAGCCGTCGGTAGAGGATCTCGCCGAGGGCGTTGATCGTGACCACTCCCAGGCTGAGGACGAGGAACACCCCCTGGATGGTGGGATAGTCCCGCTGGCCGATCGACTGGAAGAGCAGCCCGCCGAGGCCGGGGTAGGCGAAGATCTGCTCGACGAACACGTTGGCGGCCACGGCCGACCCGACCTCCACCGCCGTGAGCCCCACCAGCGGCAGGAGGGCGTTGCGGGCCGCGTAGGCGTACTTGAGGCGGCGGGTGCGCAGGCCCTTGGCCCGCCCGAGGAGGAGGTAGTCGGCCCCGAGCTCGTTGACCATGCCCGCCCGCATCACCAGGTAGCTGACTGCGGTCAACCCGGCGGTGAGGACGACGAGGGGTAACAGGAGGTGGTGGCCGATGTCGATGATTTTTTCGATGGGGCCGTAGGAATTGAACGGGTCGTCGGCGCCGGCCACCGGGACCCAGCCCAGCTTCACCGCAAAGACGAAGAGGAGCAGTGATCCCAGCAGGTAGGGCGGGAACTGCCAGACGGTCAACATCCCGGTCAGCAGGGCCCGGTCGACAGGCTTGTCCCTGCGCCACCCCGAGTGGATGCCGGCCACCATGCCGATGGCCGTGGCCAGGAGGATGGAGCTGCCGGTCAGGAGCAGGGTCCAGGGCAGCCGCCGGCGAATCTCCTTCGTGACCGACGCATTCGTCTGGATCGAGCGGCCGAGGTCGCCGTGGGCCAGCCGGGTCATGTAGTTGCCGTACTGAGCTACCAGGGAACCGTCGAGGTTGTAGTACTCCTCGAACCGCTCCCGGGCTGACTCGCCGAGCGCGAAGCCCACATTTCCCACGCCGAGCATCGCGTCGAGGGGGTCGCCGGGCATGGCCCGCGGCAGCCAGAAGTTGAGGGTGATGAGGGCAAAGACCATGACGAGGTACGACGCCACGGCACTCCGGCCCCGGCGCGCCCTGCGACGCCGCGCCGGCTCCCCGGTTGCCGCCGGCGTGGCGGCGGCGGTGTCAGTGGTCATAACGACCCCCGACCCTGGACAGCCCGCCGGCCCCCGGCCTCAGCGCAGGAGGCCGCGTGTCGCCCAAGGCATCCTGCGAGCAGCCCGCTCCCGCCACTGGGCTCCCGCCGACCAGTAGAGCGTGCTCCAGCCTCCGACGAGCAGCAGCAAGGCGAAGGCGAAGAAGACTGCGGTGGCCCCACCCGTGGTGGCGATGCCGCTGCCAGTGCCGGCGACACCGGCGCTCTGGGTGGCACCGCCGGCTCCGCCACCGCCACCGGCACCGCCGCCACCGCCGGTGGCGGCTGCGGTGATGCCGCATCGGGACTGGCCGATGATCAGCTCACCGACAGCGGTGGGACCGAGGAGGTACAGGTGGGCGGCATTGACGGTGAGGGAGCCGTCGGCGGCCCTGATCTGCTCGTTGAAGACGTAGCGGAAGTCGTCGCCGACGGTCTCGATCTTGCCGGTGTGGGTCGTGTTGGCCGCCGGGCTCCCCGGTAGCTGCACGACGATGTCGTCCTCGTCGATGTCGATGTTCACCTCGGAGGTGATGAGACTGGCGCCGGTCAGGGTGGTGGAGCCGGTGGCGGTGGACCCGGAGGCCGTGCAAGTGCTGGAGGCGGTGGCGGCGGTGAACACCTCCTGCTTCGACTTGTTGACGTCGGCCACGGTGGCCGAGCTCGTGACCGAGCCGCCGGGGGCGCCTTGGGTGCTCACGTCGATCTTCCCGGAGCTGAAGATGGTGGCCGGCCCGAACACCCCGTTGCCTTCCGCGGCGGTGGCCGTGACCGGTGTCGCCGATCCACCTGCGGGGAGCGTCACCGTCGGGGCCGGCCCGCGGACGCCGGGGGCGCCACCGAACAACCCGACGGAGATGAAGAACCCATAGGCGCCGCCGGCCACCCCTGTGGTGCCACCGCTCGTCGTGGTGGTGTTGCCTCCGGCCGCCGTGGTCGTCGTGGAACCCGCAGTGGTGCTCGTGGTGCTGCTGGTGGTGCTGCTGCTGGTGGTGCTGCTGCTGCTGCTGGTGCTCGTGTTGCCCGCGGTGGTGCTGGTGGTGGTGCCGCCCGCGGCGGTGGTGGTGGTGTTGCCTCCGGCCGCCGTGGTCGTCGTGGCACCGGCCGCGGTGGTCGTGGTCGTCGCCGCGACAGCGGTGACCCCACAGACCGACTGGCCGACGATCAGCTCACCAATGGCCGTGGGGCCCAGGAGGTATTGGTGATAGGCGTTGACTGTTATCGAGCCGTCGGCATTCTGGATCTGCTCGTTGAACACCACGCGGAAGGTGTCACCCACCGCCTCGATGGTGCCCGTGTACTCAGTATTGGGCGCAGGGTTGGCCGGGAGCGTGACAGTGGTGTCGTCACCTTCCACATCGGGATTCCCCTCGGAGGTCCGCAGGGTCCCGTTCGTGATGGTGGTCGACCCTGACTTGGCGGACTCGGACGCGGTGCACGTGCTGGAGATGGCGCCGGCGGTGAACACCTCCTGGCCGGAGGCGTTGGGGTTCTGGACGCTGGCCGTGCTGGTCACCGAGCCCGTGGGGCCGGTCGTGCCCTGCGTGCTGACGTTCAGGACACCGGAGCTGAAGATCGTGGCCGGGCCGTACACCGCAGAGCCAGTCGGCGCCGTGGCGGTGACCGGGGCAGCCGAGCCACCCGCCGGGAGCGTGACCGTCGGGGCCGGTCCGCGCTGGTTCGACGGTCCCCCGAAGAGGCTGACGTTGCTCTGGAAGCCCAGCGCGCTGCCGCTGACGGCCGTGACGTCGGCGGTGGCGGCGGGGCCGAAACCGACGCCGCTCAGGACCGCCGAGAGGAGAACTGCGACGACCGCCCAGATGCGGTACGCCCGAGATCCTGCACGCGCCATGCCGTATTCCTCCGTACCTAGTGCTCCGACCACTTCGCCTCGGGACGTTCTACCCGTTTCGTGGTCCCGAGCATTGCCAAGACGTGGCGTGGTTCCCGCCCGCCCGCGAGCCGCCAAGAACCCCGCATGGGGGGTCACACTAGATGGAATACGCACTACGTCGTGCCGCCCTCTGTGGTCGTGCCGCGCGGTTGGTCGAGACGCAAGCCGTCGTCTGCACCGCGGCCCGCGTGGGATGCACCCCGCGCCAGCAGCCTACGGGGTGCATCCGGAGGCGTCACTAGTGGCATATTGCATCTAGTTATGTCCGGGCATCGCCGGCCGCAGGATGGAACGCGGGCGACGCCTCGACCAGGAGGCGGGCTGTCCTGCTCTGCGGCGAGGTGGACACCGTGGCCGACGGGCCCTCTTCCACCACCACGCCGGCGTCGAGCACGATCATGCGGTCGGTGACCTTCCGCACGGACGCAAGGTCGTGTGAGACCAGCACAAGCCCGAGGCCCATCTCGACCTGGCGCTCACGGAGCACGACCAGTAGGCGAGCCTGCTCCGACGCGTCGAGCATGGCGGTGGGTTCGTCGGCCACGAGGATCTTCGGGTGGCAGACCAGGGCCCGGGCCAGGGCGATCCGCTGGAGCTGACCGCCGGAGAGCTCGTGGATCCGGGCATCGAGGAAGGAGCCGGCCGACGGGAGCCCGACGCTGTCGAGGGCTTCGGCCACGGCTGCCCGTTGGCCATCCGTATCGTCACCGATGACCGCCAGCGGCTCACCCACGAGGTCTTCCACGCTGAGACGGGGTGAGAGGGCGTCGGCCGGATCCTGCATGATCAGCTGGACGCGGCGGCGCCGCAGGCGGTCGGCCCCCCGCCACGACGTCGGCAGGGGGGTGCCCTCGAGCACCACCTCTCCGGAATCCAGGGCCAGATGGCCGGCGAGGATCCGGGCCAGGGTGGATTTCCCGCTCCCTGACGGGCCGACGATGCCGACGGACTCGCCCTCGCGCAGGCTGAGGGAGACGCCGGCGAGTGCGGGGACGGTGTGGCGGCCGCGTCCGAACGACTTGGTGACGTCGTGGGCCGACAGCAGCGTCTTCAGGCCGCCGAAGTGGCAGAGCACCAGCCGGTCGCGGGAGGGGACGAGGGGCGGACGGGTGCCGCACACGTCCTCCGCCTGGGTGCAGCGGGGGTTGAACGGGCATCCCGGCGGCACGGCACGGGGGTCGGGTGGGCGGCCGCGGATCGGCCGCAGGTCCTTGGTGGTGGTCATCACCGGATAGGCGTTGATGAGGGCCCAGCTGTAGGGATGGGCGGGCTCGACGATGACCCGGGCCGTGTCGCCGTCCTCCATCACCTCCCCGGCGTAGAGCACGATCGTGCGGGTGGCCATGCTCGCCGCGTCGGGAAGGTCGTGGGAGATCACGACCAGGGCGAACCCTTTCTCGCCCGCCAGGCGCACGATGCGCCGCACGAGCTCGTGCCGGGTGGCGGGATCGAGGCCTGCGGTCGGCTCGTCGAGCACCACCAGCGCCGGGTCGAGGGCCAGCACCATGGCCAATGTGGCCCGGCGGCGCTGGCCGCCCGAGAGCTCATGGGGGTACCTCTCGAGCAGCAGCGGGTCGAGGAGAACCTCCGTGGCCAGCTCCGCGGCGCGCTCCCGGGACTCCCGCCCACCCATGCCGAGGCGCTCGCGCAGCGGCTCCGCCACCTGGTCGCCCACCGTCGCCACCGGGTTGAACGGCGAGCCCTGGAGGGCCAGGGCCACGGTGGACCACCGCACCGCCCGCAGCTGGTCGTCGGTGGCACCGAGCAGCTCCTGGCCGTCGACCCGTACGCTCCCCCGGGCCTCGGGGGGCTGGATCAACCCCGCCAGGCACTGGGCCAGGGTGGACTTTCCGGAACCGCTCTCGCCCACGATGGCCAACGATTCACCCCGGTCGAGGGTGAAGCTCACCCCCCTGAGAGCGTCGACCTCGCCGCCGAAGCGGACCGCCAGGTCGGACACCACAAGCAACGGTGCCCTGTCCGGCGCAGCCTCCTCGTCCTCGTCCATCCCACCGTCCTGAGCATCGGGTGGCCGGGCCTGACGCCCCTCCACCGGACGAGCGGAGGGCCTCTCGCCCCCCACCTGAAGGCCGGCTGACGCCGACGAGGCGGCGGCCAGGGTGACCGCCCTGCCATACTCTCGCACACGACGGACTCCCCGCCTCTGCACCCGTCGCTCGACCACCATGGTGGGAGTCGGCCCCGCGGCCTGGACAGCGTTCCGCGCTCGACGTCGTTCGACGGGCGTTACGGGCGCATGTTCCGGGCCTTGCCGCCGTTCGCCCCGACGGACGCGGCGTTGAAGGCGCTGGCCGACTCCATGGCCGATACACCGGGGACCGCGGGGGACAACCCCGACATTCCTTCCGGCTACACCTACCTCGGCCAGTTCGTCGACCACGACATCACCTTCGACCCGGTCTCCAGCCTCGACCGCATCAACGACCCCGACGCGCTCAACACGTTCCGCACCCCTCGCTTCGACCTCGACTGCCTCTACGGGCGGGGCCAGGCCGACAGCCCCTACCTGTACGACCAGCAGGACCCGGCGTCGCTGCTGGTGGGGCGCAACACCGGCCCCGAGGACGAGCCGGTGGACCTGCCCCGCAACCAGCAGGGGCGGGCGCTCATCGGCGACCCCCGCAACGACGTGCACACCATCGTCGGACAGCTGCACCTGGGTTTCATCCGCTTCCACAACGCGGTGGTCGACCGGCTGCGGTTCGGCACCGAGCCGTCAGCGCTCTTCGACGAGGCCCGGCGCATCGTCACCTGGCACTATCAGTGGGTGGTGATCCACGACTTCCTGGCCCGCCTCGTCGGTCCCGACATGCTCGGTGAGATCCTGGTCACCAGCAAGCGGACGGGAAGGGCACGTGCCGAGCTGACGTTCTTCACCTGGAGGACCCAACCGTTCGTGCCGGTGGAGTTCTCCGCCGCCGCCTACCGGTTCGGCCACAGCATGGTGCGCGACATCTACCGCATAAACGACACCCTCGAGCCCCTGCCGATCCTCACCGACATCCGGATCGCCCACCGCCTGCAGCACTTCGGCGGGTTCCGCACCCTGCCCAAGGGCTGGACCGTGCAGTGGAAGCACCTGTTCCCGATAGGTGACATGAAGCCGCAGCTGAGCCGCAAGCTCGACACCAGGCTGGCCGAGCCCATGCGGAAGCTGCCGCCCCTGATCGACAGGGACCGGCGCTCCCTCGGGCTCATCAACATGCTGCGGGGCCGGTCGCTCCAACTGCCGTCCGGCCAGGCGGTCGCCGCGGCCATGGGCACCACGGTGAGCAACACGAAGCTGAAGCTCACCGGCGAGACGCCTCTGTGGTTCTACTGCCTGCGCGAGGCCGAGGTGCTCGGCAAGGGCCGCCGGCTCGGACCCACGGGGGGCCGGATCGTGGCCGAGGTGCTGGTGGGGCTGCTCAAGGGCGACCCCTCGTCGTTCCTCCGCCAGCAGCCGGACTGGAAACCGGAACTTCCCTCGGCGGAGGAAGGACAGTTCACCATGGTCGACCTGCTGCGGTTCGCCGGTGTGGCGTAGGGCGGGCGCCGGCGCGCTCGTGCTTGCCCTCACCGCCGTGCTGGTCGTGCTGGGGGCGGGCCCGGCGGCGGCGGCCCCCGCAGTGCGAGTGTCGCCGGCGAGCGGCCCGCCCGGCTCGACGGTCACCGTCGAGGGCACCGGCTTCCCCGCCGGCAACGTGGAGATTCGCTGGGACACCCGATTCGGGACGCTGCTGACGACAGCGGTGGGACCGGACTTCTCCGTGACCGCCACCGTTCCCGAGGACGCGCAGCCAAGGCCCTATTCGGTCGTGGCTGTGGCGCAGGACGGCAACGCGGTGTTGACCTCGAACGCCTCGTACCAGGTGACGCCGACCGCCACGACGGTCCCGGTCGCCACCACCGTCCCGGTCGACACAACTGTCCCGGTCGATACAACCGTCCCCGTGAACACCACCGTTCCCGTGAACACCACCGTCCCCGTGAACAGCACCGTCCCAGTCGAGGTCCCCCTCGCCTCCACCGCCCCGCTCCCTGCCGCGCTCGACTCAGGACCCGCCCCGGCACGCGGCGGCGGGGTCGACGGCGGTGCCGATCCGGTCATGACCGCCACCGCCGAGCCGACGGCCCAGTCCTCGTCCGCTACCCCCGCGGCCGCGGGAACCGCCGGAGCCGCGGGAGCCGCAGCGGTGGCCGGGTCGGCGGCGGACGCCACGGCGCCCGGCTCAACCGCCACCTCGATGCCGGCGGGCGCTGCGGCACCGGCTCCCGGGGCGACGACGGCAGCGCCGGCCCTCTCGACCGCCGACGCCGGAGCTCCGTCTGCCGGCTCCGACGACGCCGGCCGGGCGCTCGGTCCCTCCCCTTCCGGCCAGTCCTCCGGGGCGGTCCGGTCGCCGGGTCTCCTCATGGTCGGCCTCGGGCTGGCGCTGGTCGGAGTCGTGATCCTCTTCGTCCGGAACCGCCACCGCCTCGGCTCCTGATCAGCGCTCCGCCGCCTGTCCCATCGTTTCCTTGAAGGGACCTCCCCGATGTGGGAGGCTCCAGTCGGCTACATCGGTGGTCCGCGCGGACGAATACTGGGGGAAACGTTGAATTCACCTGCTACCAGGCGTATCCCGTCGGGGCCCAAGCTGCGGCGCCTGTTCGTCGTGGCCGCCATGGTGCTCGGCATCCTGAACCTGAGCTCGGGCACCTCCTACGCCGTCCAGTTCTGCACCACCACGCCCATTCTCGGCACCACCGGGAGCGGGCCCGCCAGCCTCTACCCCTCCACCATCACCGTCAGCGGCCTTACCGGCACAGTCACCGACGTCAACGTGACCCTTCTCGACGTCACCACCACGGGTGACAACAACAGCCCGGGGCAGCACTGGGTGGAGGATGCCGACATCATGGTCTCCGGGCCCAACCCCGCCAACAACGTGATCGTCATGTCCGACGCCGGCGGCGACAACGACACGTCGACGGGCCCGCTCGCCGACGTGAACCTCACCTTCGACGACGCCGCCGCCAACCAGCTTCCCGCCGACACCAAGTTGCAGAGCGGCACCTTCCGCCCGGTCGACGACGACAACGACGTCTTCCCGCAGTCCGGCTTCGAGCAGGACGTCTGGGCCGCGCCGGCGCCGGCGCCGACCAACTCCGTCCTCCTCTCCACCTTCAACGGCACCGACCCCAACGGCACGTGGAGCCTCTGGATGGTCGATGACCAGAACCAGGCCACCATCCAGATCAACGGCGGCTGGTGCCTCGACATCCTCGTCTCCGCCGGCCCCACCAGCTCCAGCTCTAGCTCCTCCTCCACTCCCACCACCGGCCCGACGACGTCGTCGACCAGCCCGACGACGTCCACGACCATGGGGACGACCTCCACGTCCAGCACGTCCACGAGCACGACGTCCACCTCGACGACCAGCACCTCGACGACCACCACCATGGCGACGTCGACGTCGACCTCTACCAGCACGTCCACGACCTCGCCCTCCACCACGACCACGTCCACCACGCGGCCTCCGACGACGTCCACGAGCACGTCGACGACCGTTCCCGGGCCAGGTGGTCCGATATGCGACGGGCTCACGCCCACGATCCTCGGCACCGCCGGCAATGACAACCTCGTCGGCACCCCCGGGCCGGACGTGATCGCCGGTGGCCCCGGTGACGACTCCATCCAGGGCCTCGGCGGCGACGACGTGATCTGCGGTGGCGACGGCAACGACTCGCTCGTGGGCGGCGACGGCAACGACCGCCTCTTCGGCGGCAACGGCAACGACTCGCTCGTGGGTGAGGCCGGAAACGACACCCTGACCGGCGGGCCGGGCTCGGACCGTCTGGTCGGTGGCGACGGCAACGACACCATGGACGGCGCCACGGAGCCCGACCAGTGCTTCGGCGACGCCGGCACCGACACGGCGGTCAACTGCGAGTTCGTCATCGGGGTGCCGTAAGCCTCAACCCCGCACCGTCCCCGCTGCTCACCCAGGCGGGAGGACAGCAGAGATGCATCGGGTACGACCGAACCGGTCGTAGGTCCTGGCGGTCAGTGCCGGGCTGGCGTTGAGCCAGCCCGGCACTGCCGCGTCTCAGCCAGTTGCGAGCCGTCTCGCCGCCGCCCAGCCCGATCCCCTACAAGGATCCATCTGCGGGCTCTGGCGTCGGTGGCGCAGGCGCTGGGCTGCTCCGGCGTGACACCGCCAGGCACACATCAGCTCTTGAAGAGGAAC
>Ga0136633_1001619_pt1 | contig 16462 bp, 18 predicted proteins | sample AntDrymeUQ832206_2_FD_105494 | JGI IMG/M metagenome (GOLD analysis project Ga0136633, IMG submission 105494) | Polar desert sand microbial communities from Dry Valleys, Antarctica - metaG UQ83 (22.06) | ecosystem: Environmental > Terrestrial > Soil > Desert | place: Antarctica: Dry Valley...
CGAGCCTGGTCCTGGCAGCATCCCAAGGGGTGTCGTCGACGGCTCTTCCGGGTCGCATCTTCTGGCGAGCCTCGAACTCGGCCCAGCCGCTGAAGGCATCCGGGGGCACCGGCAGCACGCTGGTAGAGGCCAGGATGAGCCGCCTGATCCGCCCCCGGGCACTCCAGCAGCAGGCGCTGGGCGGGCAAGCCGCCGTACGAGAACCCGAGGACGTCGATTTCGGGCAGTCCCAGGTGATCGACGATCCGGGCAAGGTCGATGGTCGCCAAGGCGGGGGTGTACAGGTGATCAGGTAGGCCCCGGGTGGAGCGTCCGCAGCCCCGCAGGTCGACGAACACCACCCTCCCGGGTGTGAGGTCGGTCAAGGGCTGGCGGAGGTACATCTGGTCCCAGTCCGGACCGCCGTGGATGACCAGCAACGTCTGCTCAGGGTCACCATGTGTCGAGGCGACGAACAACTTCACCGGGGGGTCGTCCGCTACCGGCACGAGTTGCTCGGTCAGCAGTCCGCCACCGCCCGGCCTCATCATCTGGCTCACTCTGCCCGACCGGCCGGGGTCGCATGAACCCGCCTTCCATATTGAGTATGGCATAAAACACCGAGCCTCATGAAGGTCTCGAACACCCTCTAGGGTCGCCTCCCTCAGAGTGGAGGTTGCCCTTGATACCCAGTGCATTTGACCTTTCCGACCGCCTTCCCGCCAAGGCCGATCCAGCCTTGATTGCAGCAGACGAGCAGCACTTCCACGCGATTGCCCGAGCCCTCGGTGACTCCATCAAGGAGCTGACGACCCGGCTTGCCGCCGCGCGGCTGGGAACTGCCCGCGAGGGGCAAGAAGCCATGGATCGCGACCTGGAGGTCCATCGGCTGACGGCCAGGCTTCGGACGTTGCGTCGGTTCGGGCTCGACCTCTGCCTCGGCCGGATGGTCACCACCACCGACAAAGCCGTCTACATCGGCCGGCTCGGTCTCACGGACGCTGACGGCGCACGGCTGCTCGTCGACTGGCGCTCACCGGCGGCCGAGCCCTTCTTCGGCGGCACCCACGCCAACCCGATGGGTTTGCACAGCCGTCGCCGCTACCGCTGGAAGCACGATCGGATCAACGACTACTGGGACGAGGTCTTCACTGCGGAGGGCCTCACCAGCAGCGCGGCGCTCGACGACCAGTCCGCGTTCATCGCCAGCCTGGGTGCCGACCGGTCACCGCGCATGCGCGACGTGCTCGGCACCATCCAGGCCGACCAGGACGCCATCATCCGGGCCGGCTCGCGCGGCGCCCTCGTCGTCGACGGCGGCCCGGGCACGGGCAAAACGGTCGTGGCCCTGCACCGGGCGGCGTACCTGCTGTACTCCGACCCGCAGCTTGGGCACCACCGCGGTCACGTCCTGTTCGTCGGTCCGCACCAGCCCTACCTGGCCTATGTCTCCGACGTCCTGCCGAGCCTCGGTGAGGAGGGCGTGCAGACCTGCACGATCCGGGACCTGGTGGCGGAGGGCGGAGCCGCCACCTTCGAGACCGACGAGCAGGTAGCAGCGCTCAAGGCAGACGGTCGGCTGACGCAGGCGATCGAGCCGGCCGTTCGCTTCTACGAGGAGCCACCGCGCAAGGGGATGGCCGTCGAGACGTCCTGGTCCGTCATCAGGCTGTCAGCTGATGACTGGGACGAGGCGTTCGAGGCCCCTGACCCGGGAACCCCGCACAACGAGGCCCGCGGCATCGTCTGGGAGCGGCTGCTCGCGATCTTGATGGACAAGCACGACGTTGACATCACCGAGGCGCTGCTGCGCCGATCGCTGTTGCAGAACGCGCAGCTGCTGAAGACCTTCAACGCAGCATGGCCCCTGCTCGAGGCCGCTGATGTCGTTGCTGACCTCTGGTCTGTGCCGGCCTACCTGCGCCGCTGCGCCCCTTGGTTGACGGCGCAAGAGGTCCAACTGCTGCATCGCCCCTCGGGGGCACCGTGGACCGTTTCGGACCTGCCGCTCCTCGACGCCGCCCGGGACCGACTCGGCGACCCGGAGGCGGCGCGTCACAAGCGCCAGCAGGACGCCGCCATCGCTGCCGAGCGGGAGCAGATGGCGACCGTCGTGGAGGACCTCATCCGGCACGACGACTCCGAGATGAAGGTGATGTCGATGCTGCGAGGTGAGGACCTGCAGAGCGTCCTCGTCGATGAGAGCGCGCTGACCAGCCAAGAGCCCGACCTGCTCGCCGGCCCGTTCGCGCACGTGATCGTCGATGAGGCACAGGAGCTCACCGACGCTCAGTGGCAGATGCTGCTGCGCCGCTGTCCGTCGCGGAGCTTCACCGTCGTCGGCGACCGAGCCCAGGCCAGGCGCGGTTTCGCCGAGTCCTGGCACCAGCGGCTCGAGCGCGTCGGGTTCAGCCAGATCTCGCAGCAGTCGCTGAGCATCAATTACCGCACTCCGCGGGAGGTGATGGCTGAGGCGGAGCCCGTGATCCGCGCCGCACTTCCGGACGCCAACGTCCCCGTGTCGATCCGCAGCGGCCTTCCCGTCGTACACGGGTCTGCTCGTGATCGTGACGCGGTGCTCGCCGCCTGGACCGCCGGCATCGCTTGCGTCATCGGCGATCCGAGCTTCCCGGACAGCGCGAGGACCCGGTCGCTGACGCCCGAGTTGGCTAAGGGCCTCGAGTTCGACCTTGTCGTCCTGATCGACCCGGGGTCCTTCGGTGAGGGCGTCCAGGGCGCCGTCGACCGCTACGTCGCGATGACCCGGGCGACCCAGCAACTGGTCATCCTCGCGACCCCGTAACCCGGCGACGTTCCCACGGCAACGTCGGGGCCATCGTTGTCCGAAGCCCACGTCGCCTCAGTGACGCCCACTTCGGCCAGCTCGCGCAGAGGGGCCTACTCGAGGCGCTTGAGGTCCCACTCGTCGAGGGCGATCTCGAGGTGCTGGACCGCGACGTCCTCCGCAGTGCCACCGATCTGCCGCGCGACGACTACCTCGCGCGCAGCCCGGAGCACCGGCAACGGATCCTTGGCCTGGACGGGCTTGGGCGCCGTGACGCGGCCCCACCAGAACGTCCCGTAGAGCGCGAGGAACAGCGGGATCAGCCCGATCAGCGCCCTCATGGCGACGGGGCCGGCTGCGGGCCGGTGCCGCCGAAGACGTAGGTCGGCTGGTAGGGATTGCACCCGCGCTCGATGCACTCGTGCCTGTTGTAGTTGTCCGCCCCGCCGTAGCCGGCGATCTCCTCCCGCTTGGCAATCGCCTTCGCCCGCTCGACCGCGATCTGCGCGTCAGCCGCCAGCTTGTTGGCCCTCGCCTCGGCCTCGCGGGCCTGGGCCTCAGCCACCCGGCGCTGGCCGTCGACGATCGCTTGCTGGGCCTGCTTGCCCGCCTCGCCAACCAGGGTGGGCACCCCGATCAGTGGCTGCAACCGGTTGTAGAACTCGATCTCCGACGGCGTGGTGCGCTGGATGAGGCCAGGCAGCGCCTCGAAGACGTCCCGCTCCCACTGGGCCTTGACCTGCGGGTTGAACACCAGGTCCCGCCAGACGTAGTTCTGCGCGGCCCGGTCCATGGCGGTCTCGAGCGGCGTCTCGATGTAGAGCCGCTGCACCTCGCGCCAGCCGTCCGGCACCTTGTTGGGGCCGTTTTCGAATGAGGCGCTGTAGCGCCGGCCTAGGTTGAGGTGGAACTGCACGATCGGCGACTCCTCACCGTTCGCGCACTCGGTGTTCAGGTAGTACTGCAACTGACCCGGCACGGCCAGTTCGACCCCGTCCTTGGACAGCACGTGCACCGGGTCGCGGTCATGGCCGTTGCCCTCGGTGAAGTCGACCACCCGCTGGTCGCCCGGGTAGGTGTAGGTGTGGCCCCCGGAGTCCCAGTCGCCGCGCTGGCCACCGGGCACGCAGCGGATGAACTTCTGCGCGGTCGGGATGACTGCGCCGCCCTCGAACTGCAGGGCGATGGTCTGCTGCTCAGGCCTCGGCCCGACGCAGCTCGAGGCACTGAACAGCATGATCAGCGCGATCGGGATGGCCAGCAGCAGCGCCCACCGCTTGTCCGGGTTCTTCATCGCTTCCCCCCTATGCACCCGCTGGCGGTCCTGCGGTGCCTTGGACCCTACGGTCTCCGACCGGCTTTGCGCGCTAGCGGCGCATGTAGGTGCTCTCCACCCGCTTCCGGGTCTTCGCCCCACAACGGCTGACCTTTCCCCTGCGGCTGAAGTCTACTTTTCGGTGAAGGCCTCGGCCAGCCCGCCCAGCACCGCGCCGAGGTAGTCACCCGCCACCTCCGGTGTCATCACGCTGTGCCCCATGGGAAACCTGGACAGCACCACGGGTACGGCGGCCAGCTCGAGCTTCTCGGCGTAGCGGATGCCGTCGTCGCGCAAGGGGTCGAACTCCGCGACAACCACGTGCGCGGGTGGGAGACCCGCCAGATCCGTGCAGTGCAGCGGCGAGGCAAGCGGGTCGTCCCGGCGCCCGTCTCGGCCGAGGTAGAGCTCCCAGGCCCCGACCACGTAGTCCTGGGTCAGCTCATAGCCCTGGCCGTTCTCCTCGATCGACGGCGAGGTCATGGTGGCGTCCAGCGCGGGGACCATCAGCACCTGGCGGCACAGCTGCGGGCCGCCCCGGTCCCGCGCCAGCAGGGCGACCGCTGCCGCGAGGTTGCCGCCGGCACTCGGTCCCATCACCGCCACCCGGGAGGGATCGATGCAAAGCTCCGCGGCGTGCTCAACCGCCCACACCGTCGTGGCGTAGCAGTCCTCGAGTGAGGTCGGGAACTGGTGCTCCGGGGCTTGCCGATAGTCGACGTTGACCACGACCGCGTCGAGTTGCTGGCAGGTGAGCCGGCACGGGGCATCAGCGGCGGACATCCCCGACTCACCGCCACCGATCCACCAGCCACCACCGTGGATCAGGATCACAGCTGGAAACGGGCCCTCGCCCACCGGCGTGTAGATGCGGGCGCGCACCGGTCCTTCGTAGACCTCGTGGACCTTGCCCACCGGGATGTCCGGAGGAGCGCTGACCAGGGGGGTCTCCGCACCGGGAGCGCCGCCACCTCCCAGAGCGGCAGCCTGTTCCTGCGCCCACTGCTCGTGGGCGGCCCGCGTGCGACCGACCTCCAGGATCCAGTCCTGCTCGGACTCGCCGTCGGCCGGCCACGGCGCCGGCAGCGGAGGGACGGGAAGGGAAAGGGCTTGATCCATGAGGGCCCGGAGGTCGCTCTGCATGGTCACGGGCGGGCTCCTGACTGGCGGGCCAGGCATGGCGACCGCGGACAGCATGAATGTCACAGGATCTTACAGCGGTGCAGATCCCTGGTTTCACAGGGCATCCGCGCTAGCCTGAGCCCATGACGGTGACCAGCAACCTGGCAACGGAGCAGCGGCTCACGTGGCTTGGCACACAACTGGACACCCAGGGCAACGTCCGGATCGGCCAGGCCGCGCAGAAGCTCGGCGTCAGCGAGATGACCATCCGGCGCGACCTGCTCGAGCTCGAGGGCCTCGGGGTCGCCCGCCGGGTCCGGGGCGGCGCCGTGGCGGTGGGCCCGGTCTCGTTCGAGGGACGGCTGCAGACCCGGGCCCGCGCCAAGTCGAAGATCGCCGCGAAGCTCCGCCCGATGATCCCGGCCACCGGTGCGATCGGCCTGGATTCTTCCTCCACGCTGCTCCGACTTGCCGGGCTGCTCGACCGGGCCCGTGACCTGATCGTCGTCACGAACGGACGGGACGCCTTTGCCGCTCTGCAGGACAAGCCAGGGGTCTCGGCCCTGCTCACCGGCGGCAACCTCGAGGGGCACACCGGCAGCCTGATCGGTCCGCACGCCTGCCGCGGTGCCAGCAGTGTCCTGCTCAACCGGCTCTTCTTGTCGGCCGCGGCAATCGACCCTCAGGTCGGGAGCAGCGAGACGACGATCGGTGGCGCCGAGGTGAAGCAGTCGATGGCCTCGGTCGCCAGTGAGGTGGTGCTCGCCGTCGATGCCGCCAAGCTGGGCACCCGGGCCCTGGCCCCGGCGATGGGCTGGGACCGGGTCGCCCTGCTCGTCACGGAGCTCGAGCCCAGCGACTCCCGGCTCGACCCCTACCGCGACCGCGTCGCCCTGCTCTGACGAGGGCGCTCACCGCCCATGGGTCAGAGGTTGTCGGTGTAGACCTCGATGCCGGTCAGCTCGCCGACCCGCCTGAGCGTGTCCGCGTGGTGGCCGACGCCGAGCGCCCAGTGGTGAGCCGGTCCGCCCGCGCAGAAGGCATCGACCCACTCGCCTGGGTTGCGCCCGAAGTCGACGCGGCTGCTCGTGTTCCCGATCTCGAGCAGCGGGCCGGCGACGACGAGGCCCTCGCTGACGATCATCCGCAGCCCGCCGTCCCGTCGCTGGGTCAGCGCCAGCAGGGTCACCGGCCCCTCCTGGACCCCGAACTGCACCGAGACGCCGTAGCCGCGCTTGCCGTGATAGGTGCCGAGACCGCGCAGGATCGGGCGGCCGCTGCTGATGGCCAGGTGGGCGGGGCCGTCGTGCCCCATCTCCACGACGCCATCGTCGAAGTTGATGGCCTGGAACTCGGTGAACGAGCCACCGGCGCCGAGCCGGTCCATGACCAGCATCGCCAAAGAGGTCCGCAGGTCGAACTCCCCAGCGCAGGGCGTGCCCTCGGCCGTGAGCAGGGATGCCCCGAGGATCATCCCGGCCCCCAACCGCTCGTAGAGCTCACCGCCGAGGCCCCGGTAGTAGTAGGCCAGGCTGTCCAGGCTGAAGTCCTCGGTCAGGGACCGGAGTCCGACCGCGCACCGGGCCCCCCACGCGAGGTCATCCTCGACGACGCTGTCGTCGACGTCGAAGAGGTCATGGGTCCGGGTGAGGACCTCGTCCACCTGTGCCTGCGTCGCGGCTTCGACCCGCACCCGCAGGTCGTCCATCTCGAGGACCTCGATGTGGCCATCTCACATCGTGAGGCGGTGATTTGACTGATTCCAGAAAACCGAGAAGGCTTCAGCTCATGCCGCCTGCCCTCGACCTGGAGCAGGTCCTCCGCGGCGCCGACCTCCGCGTGACGCGCCCCCGGTTGGCGGTCCTGTCCGCCGTACACGCTCATCCTCATGCCGACACCGAGACCCTGATCCAGGCTGCCCGGGCTGATCTCGGCGACGTCTCCCACCAGGCGGTGTACGACGTCCTGCGCGCGCTCACCGGCACGGGGCTGGTGCGGCGGATCGAGCCCGCGGGTTCGGTGGCACGCTACGAGGCGCGGGTCGGCGACAACCACCATCACGTCGTCTGCCGGGTCTGCGGGGTGATCGCCGACGTGGACTGCGCGGTGGACCGCACCCCCTGCCTGACCGCGTCCAACGACCACGGCTTCGTGATCGACGAAGCCGACGTGACCTACTGGGGCGTCTGCCCCGCTTGCACACCGAAGAGAGGAAAGTCGTGAGCGACAGCGAGAACCCGGCGATGCCCACCCCGACGGTCAAGGACAACCGGCCGCGCACCAACAGCGACTGGTGGCCCAACCAACCGGATGTGCAGGTGCTCACCAAGCCGTCGCGACACGCCGACCCCCTGGGTGCTGATTTCGACTACAAGCAGGCCTTCGCCGGCCTCGACGTTGAGGCGCTGAAGCAGGACCTCATCGACGTGATGACCACGTCGCAGGACTGGTGGCCGGCCGACTACGGGCACTACGGGCCGCTGTTCGTCCGGCTGACCTGGCACGCCGCCGGCACCTATCGCATCGCCGACGGCCGCGGTGGTGGCGGCCAGGGCATGCAGCGCTTTGCGCCGCTCAACAGCTGGCCCGACAACGGGAACCTCGACAAGGCCCGTCGGCTGCTCTGGCCGATCAAGCAGAAGTACGGCGCTTCGCTCTCCTGGGCTGACCTGCTCGTCCTGGCAGGCAACGTCGCGATCGAGTCGATGGGCCTGCCGACCTTTGGGTTCGGCTTCGGGCGGGCCGACGTGTGGCAGCCCGAGGAGGTCTCCTGGGGCAGTGAGGACACCTGGCTCGCTGACGAGCGCTACAGCGGTGACCGCGAGCTGGCGGGTCCGCTCGGCGCCGTGCAGATGGGCCTGATCTACGTCAACCCTGAGGGCCCCAACGGCACCCCCGACCCGATGGCCTCGGCCCGCGACATCCGCGAGACGTTCCGCCGGATGGCGATGAACGACGAGGAGACGGTGGCGCTGATCGCGGGCGGCCACACCTTCGGCAAGACCCACGGCGCAGGTGACCCGTCGCTGGTCGGCACCGAGCCCGAAGGCTGCCCCGTGCAGTCCATGGGCCTGGGCTGGAAGAACGAGCACGGCACCGGCCTAGGCAAAGACACCATCACCAGTGGGCTCGAGGGGGCATGGACCCCGACGCCGACGCAGTGGGACGGCAGCTTCTTCGACACCCTCTTCGGCTTCGAGTGGGAGCTGACCCACAGCCCGGCCGGCGCCCAGCAGTGGAAGCCCAAGGACCCGGCTGCGGCTTCGCTGGTGCCGGACGCCCACGTGCCCGGCGTCACGCACGCGCCGATGATGGCGACGACCGACGTCGCCCTGATCACTGACCCGTCGTACCTCGCGATCTCGAAGCGGTTCCACGAGAACCCGGCAGAGTTCGCACTCGCCTTCTCGAAGGCTTGGTACAAGCTGCTGCACCGCGACATGGGACCGATCTCGCGCTACCTCGGACCCGATGTGGCGGAGCCGCAGATCTGGCAGGACCCGGTCCCTGCGCACGAGGGTTCGGTGCTCTCGGACGCTGATGTTGCGCAGCTGAAGACGCAGCTGCTTGCCGCCCTGTCCGTTCAGCAGCTGGTGACGACGGCCTGGGCCTCGGCCTCGACGTTCCGCGGCACCGACAAGCGGGGTGGCGCCAATGGGGCGCGGATCCGGCTGGAGCCGCAGAAGGGCTGGGCGGTCAACTCCGGCGTCGGCCCCGTGCTGGCCAAGCTCGAGGAGATCAAGGCCGGGTCGAGCATCTCGCTGGCCGACCTGATCGTGCTCGGCGGTTGCGCCGCCATCGAGGAGGCCGCCCGTCAGGCCGGCGTCACCGTGACGGTGCCCTTCGCGCCCGGTCGCACCGACGCCTCGCAGGAGCAGACCGACGTCGAGTCCTTCGAGGTGCTCGAGCCGCGGGCCGACGGGTTCCGCAACTACCTCGAGCCGGGCTCCAAGCTGTCGCCGGAGACGCTGCTGGTCGACAAGGCCTTCCAGCTCACGCTGACCGCCAAGGAGCTCACCGTCCTGGTCGGCGGCCTGCGTGCGCTCGGCATCGGCGGCCACGGCATCTTCACCGAACGGCCAGGCGCGCTGACGAACGACTTCTTCGTCAACCTGCTTGCTTCACGCGACTGGGAGACCTCTCACACGGAGGGGATCTTCGAGTCGGCCGGCAAGACGGCCACGGCGGTCGACCTGGTCTTCGGGTCCAACTCGATCCTGCGCGGGATGGCGGAGGTCTACGCCGCCGACGACGCCAAGGAGCGGTTCGTCCAGGACTTCGTCGCGGCCTGGGACAAGGTCATGATGCTGGACCGCTTCGACCTCGGGTAGCCAGCGCTGACTGATCGGCTGCACCTACCGTGGGCTGGTGCAGCCGATCTCGCCCCAGGAGTTCGAGGACTGCGTCGCCGACGCGCTCGACAAGCTGCCGCCGGAGCTGGCCGCGAAGTTCAACAACGTGGTGGTGGTGGTCGAGCACGAGAACGCCGACGAGCCCGAGCTGCTCGGGCTGTACGAGGGGATCCCGCTGACCGAGCGGACCGACTACGCCGGGGTGCTGCCGGACAAGATCAGCCTCTACCGGATCCCGCTGTGCCTGATGGCGGAGGACCTCGCCCACCTAGTGGACGAGATCGCGATCACCGTGGTGCACGAGTTCGGCCACCACATGGGCATCGACGACGAGCGGTTGCACGAGCTGGGCTGGGCCTGACGGTGCGTGTGGGCTAGTGGCGTGTCGCGTCTAATTTGATGGTTATGTGTGGTCCGCTCTTCTGGTTGATACTTGACCGGAGGGAGTTGACGGGGTGCCGCGTCCGAAGGAGTTCACGGTCAGGCTGAGTGCTGGCGACCGTGCGAAGCTGACGAAGCTGGTGACATCGGGGCGTCATCCTGCCCGGATGATCACGCGGGCCAGGGTGTTGCTGGCGTTGGATGAGTCGCAAGGGCCGGCGCCTGACCGCCTGGAGGTCGCGGAGCGGGTTGGGACGTCGGAGAGCACGGTCTATCTGGTCGCGAAGGCGTTCACGACTCATGCTGGTCGGGTTGAGGAGGTGATTGCGCGTAAGAAGCGCCAGACGCCGCCGGTGGAGCCGAAGGTGACCGGCGATGTCGAGGCCCGGGTGATCGCCTTGGCGTGTAGTCAGCCGCCGGAGGGACGTCAGCGGTGGACCCTGCGATTACTGGAGAAACACGTGGTCCTGACTGAGGGGATACCGCCGATGGATCACTCCACGATCGAGCGGGTCCTAAAAAGGGGGCACTTAAGCCTCACCTGAAGGCGTGCTGGACGATCCCGCCGCGCGCCAATGCGCTGTTCGTCGCGGCGATGGAAGACGTGCTCGGGGTCTACGAACGGCCCTACGACCCGGCCTATCCCGTCGTCGTCATGGACGAGAAGCCCCTGCAGCTGCTCGCCGACGCCAGGCCCGGCACACCAGCCAAGCCGGGGCAAGTGGCCCGCGAAGACTCCGAATACGTCCGCCACGGAACCTGCTCGATCTTCGTCTGGGCCGAACCCCTGCGGGGTTGGCGCCGCGCCTACGCCGAACCCACCCGAACCCGCATCGACTGGGCCCACGGCGTCGAGCAGCTGCTCACCGTCGACTACCCGGACGCGACCAAGGTCGTGCTGGTGATGGACAACCTCAACACCCACGGGATCGCCTCGCTCTACCAGGCCTTCCCAGCCGAGAAGGCCTACGCGCTGGCCAGCCGGCTGGAGATCCACCACACCCCCAAGCACGGCAGCTGGCTCAACATCGCCGAGATCGAGCTGTCATGCCTGACCAAGCAATGCCTCGGGCGACGCATCGCCGACCTCGCCGTCCTCAACAGCGAACTCAACGCCTGGACCCGCGAGATCAACGCCGACGAGCGCCAAGTCGACTGGCGATTCACCACCCGCGACGCCCGCATCAAACTCCGACACCTATACCCAGTACTTTAGAAGCGACAGCCTACTAGGCCGTCGGCCAGACCAGGTCCGGGTCGTTGTTGCCGGCGCTGCGGGCCCGCGAGATCGCGCGCATCGCGAGCAGCGCCAGGATCAGGCCGCCCAGGGTGACGGCCATCGGCAGGTCGGCCGCGCGGGGGACGAAGCGTCCGCCGAAGCCCGGCAGCTCCACCGGCAGCTTGGCCCGTGCCGTCGAGGCGGCGCTGAGGGACGGCGACGCAGCAGCCTGTGCGCGGGGCGCCACCAGCCGGGCGGTGCTGGGCGTGCCGCTGAGCTCGAGCAGGCTGACGACGCGTGCCGTGACCGTCTGCGCCGCCACCACCGGCTGGCTGAGCAGCGGCGAGGTGACGACCGACGCGCTGCCGAAGGTGGCGTTGACGGCCTCGACCTGGGTGACCGGCCGGACGGCGACCAGCACCGGCTCGCTCTTCTTCTTGATGCGGGTGGGCGCCGACTTCACGACTCCGGACCCGGAGGCGCCTGATTGCCCGGGGAGTGGCTCGTTGAGCGGGCTGAGCAGCGTGGCCAGGGGCTGAGCGGTGCCGGTCGACTTCTTGCCCTTACCGCTTTGACCGCTCTGACCACCCTGCCCGCTGCTGGCGGGGGTCGCGGCAGCAGCCTTGCCGGCCGGCTCCGACCGGTCTGGGCGCTCGGCGACCGCCGGGCCGGCGAGGACCCCGAGGGAGAGCGCGACGAGGCAAGCGCTGGACGCGGCGGCACCGACGCGGATCCTGAGCCTGACTGCTCGCACGGCTGGCGTTCTCCTTCTGGCCCCGGGAGCACGGCAGACGGTGCCCCGATCCCAGCCCTTTACCCATTGTCGCCGGGCACTAACACTCAGTTACCAACTATTTCTGGACATGCTGGTCAGAGCGCGTCCGGCAGCCGCACGGTGGGCGCTGACGACCCTTGCTCACAGGTGCGGGCCAGGCGGAGCAGGAACGAGGCGATGCCGGCGGCGCCCTGGGACCAGCCGACTGCCGGTGTGAGGACCGGCGACGTGGCGGTGTGCTCGGTGTTGGACCACCGGGTCCCCTGCTCGTCGACGATCGCGTGGCCGAGCAGGTTCTCGGCCAGCTCGACGGCCCAGGCCAGCCAGTCCGGGTCTTGGGTGTCGGAGTAGGCGTCCAACGCCATCTCCCCGACGCCGGCCGTGCCGCAGCACTGGCCGTGGTTGTCCCAGAAGCCGGGTTCCTTGCGCTCGGGCAGCCCGCTCTCGCGAACCGCCCTTCTCGCCGCAACCACCCACTGGTTCCAGCCAGCCTCGGGCCGCAACCGGTGCAGTACGGCGAACAGGCGCAGGCTTCCCGTCGGCCCGTGACACCAGCCGAAGGAGTGCGGAGCAGCCCACTCCTGCTGCGGCACGGAGTGCGGCGCCAGCCAAGTTCCGTCGCCGCGATCGCCCAGCGCGACCATGCGCTCGCCGGCCGAGACCGCTGCCGCCAGTACGGCGTTGTCTCCGGTCACTTCCACGGCGCGGGCGAGCACGTAACCGACCCCGGCGGTGCCGTGCGAGAAGCCTGGCATGCACATGCCCTGGATCGGCCAGTCCTTGCCCCCCTCGGCGTCCTGACCGGCGGCAGCGAGCTGAGCCAGCGCCGGGGGCAGCCAGCCCTTGACCTCGTCGTCGCCGTACGCCAGAAGGGCTGCGACCACGCCGGCGTCGCCCATGATGATGTCGTCGACGGGGATCCAGCCGCTCTCCTCACCCCAGGCCTCGGTGAGCCGGTGCAGGCCGGCCGAGGCCGCCTCGAGTGCCGTGGCGTCACCCGTCACCTGGCCCCACACCGTGAGGGCGGTGGCCTGCCCGGCGAGCCCGGTGTAGAGCCCTGGCTGGGAGCGACCCGGGGTGCGGCACAGCGCAGCCAACCGCTCGACCGCTCCCTGCGCGGGCTGCTCGACTCCGTCGAGGGCGGCCTGAGCCATCGCCAGCAGCACACCGGGACCGCCGTCGTACAGCGCATCTGACGGCAGAGCCTGAATGGTGCTGTCCGGCGGCCACCAGCTCCCGACGGGCGCGGGCAGGCCAGCTGAGATCACCCAGCGCAGGGAGTCGTGAGCGGCCTCGCGGGACCGCTGGGGGGTGTCCATGCGGACAGTCTCATGACGAGGCCGTCCGCGGGCAAGGGACTATCCGGGGCTGCTGGGGTCGTCGTGCCCAGGCGCGACGGTGACCTTCTCGCGGATCTGGCCGTCGCGGCCCTGGACGATCAGCTCACCGCCACCGAGGTTGCGGACGATCTCGTGGCCACGCTCGATGGCCTCAGCCTGGGTGCCCAGCACGTCGCTGACCCGCTCGCCACGCCGCCCGCGAAACCAGCTCGCCGGGGACGCTCTAGCAGCAGCCGCCATCGCTTGTGCAGCAGCCGCCCTCGTCCGACCCCGTGCCGAAGGTCGGGCTGTCGGCGAGCACCGTGTAGACCTCCCACTTCTCGGTGCCCGGCCCGTCGACCCACACCTTGTCCTGGGTGGCGAAGCAGCAGGTCTCGCCGAGCTGGGTGGCGGTGAACAGGCCCTCATCGGTGAGGCGCGCGATCTCCGCGTGCACTCGCTCGCTGGTGGGCACCTCGACCCCGAGGTGGTTGAGGCTGCCGCCGTGGCCGGGGTTCTCGATCAGGACCAGCTTCAGCGGGGGCGCGTCGACGGCGAAGTTGGCGTAGCCCTCGCGAATCTTGGCCGGTGCGGTGCCGAACAGCTTGGTGTAGAAGGCGACCGACGTCTCGAGGTCGTCGACGTTGAGGGCGAGCTGGACGCGGCCGGTCTCCGGGGTGGTGTTCACTGCCGTGCTCCTTCGTTAGATGTATGTCGAAGGAGACTCTGCGACAGAGTTAGATGTTTGTCAAGGGATCCTTCGACATTCATCACATCTATGGCATCATCGAGCCATGCCCAAGGCCCTGCCGGTCATCGACACCAGCGCTCCGGTCTGCTGCGCGCCGCTCGTCGCCGGGGTCCTCGGCGCGGACGATGCGCTGCAGCTGGCCGTGCGCCTGAAGGCCTTGGCCGACCCGGTGCGGGTGCAGCTGATGAGCATGCTGCTCGCCGAGGCCGAGACCGGCTGTTGCACCTGCGACCTGGCACCCATCGTCGGGTTGTCCGAGGCGACCGTGAGCCATCACCTCAAGCAGCTGCGCGAAGCCGGCTTGGTCGAGGGCACCAAGAAGGGCACCAACGTCTACTACCGGCCGGACACCGTCGCCCTAGGTGCGCTCTGCAGGATCATCGACCCGGCGTGCTGCTGACCGGCCGCCAGGCCTTCGCCGAGCTGCTCGGCAGCCTGCTCCTTGCCTGCGCCGTGGTCGGCTCAGGCATCGCGGCTCAGCGGCTGTCCGACGACGCCGGGTTGCAGCTGCTGGTGAGCTCCTTGGTCGCCGGTGCCGCCCTGGTTGCGCTGATCCTCGCCCTGGGCCCGGTCTCCTCGGCCTTCAACCCGGTGGTGACCCTGGCCGAACGGGCCTTGGGTGCCATCTCGACCGTCCAGGCCGTCGTCTACGTCCTCGCGCAGGCCACGGGCTGCTGCCTCGGCGTCCTCCTGGCCAACCTGATGTACGACCTCCCTGCGGTCACCCTCAGCCAGCACCAGCGAGCGGGCGGCGGCGTGTATCTGGGAGAGGCGGTCGCCACCTTCGGGCTGGTGCTGGTCGTGTTCGGGATGGCCCGCTCCGGCCAGCTGAGCCGGGTCGGGTTCGCCGTGGGCGCCTACATCAGCGCTGCCCACTGGTTCACCAGCAGCACCAGCTTCGCCAACCCGGCGATCACGCTGGGCCGGACCCTCACGGACACGTACGCCGGGATCGCTCCCGGTTCGGCGCCGGTGTTCGTGCTCATGCAGCTGATCGGTGGGGCGCTCGCCGTGGCGGCGGTTTGGCTGCTCTACCCCAACCCCTGGCGGCTGGCCGAGCGGCTCGCCGGTCCCTAGCCCGCGCAGATCATCAGCACGGCGGTGTCGTCGTCCTGGCCATGGGCCAGCATGGCGGCGACCAGCCGCTCGATAGGTGTGAACCCGGCCGCCACTGGGAAAGCACGGCCCGACGTACGTTCCTGGGGAGTCTTCGCTTCATGATGCCTGAACTGCTGCTGGCTGACGCGGTCGGTGGAGACGCACTCCCCACCCCTCGGTCCTGCCCGCCGCAGGCGACCGGTCAACGGCACGACCACCAGGTCAACCTCTACGACGACGAGCGCGACCTGATCCGGGCGGTCGCGCTGCACGTGCTGGCCGGCGGGCTGACGCTCGGCCAGCGGATCATCGTGGTCGCCACGCCTGCGCACCGGTCCGCCATCGACGACGCCTTGCTCGCCCGCGGCGCCGACCCTGACCAGCTGCGCTGCAGCGGCCAGTACCTCGCACTCGACGCCGCCGAGACGCTGGCCCTCTTCATGCGTGACGGGGTCCCCGACCCGCAGCTGTTCGTGCAGACCATCAGTGGCGCCTTCGCCAGCGTCTCGGGGGACGACCGTCCGCCCAGGGTGTACGGCGAGATGGTCGCCCTGCTGTGGGACGAGGGCAACGTGACGGCGGCGATCGCGCTGGAGTCGCTCTGGAACGACCGCGCGACTGAGCACGACTTCTCCCTGCTATGTGGCTACCCGATGGCTGCCCTTGGGCAGCACGACGACCTCGGTGCCATCCGCGACGTCTGCCGGCTGCACACCGGGCTGGTCCCGCCCCGGCGCTACCGCGCCCACCTCAACGCCGCTCCGTTTGAGGGTGAGGTGCTGGAGCGCACCGAGATCTTCCTGCGCGTCCCGGAGGCGGTCGGTGGGGTCCGACGCTGGCTGCGCGCCACGCTCCGGCACTGGGACGAGCACGGCCTGATCGACGACGCTGGCGTCGTCGCCTCAGAGCTGGCCACCAACGCCATCCGGCACGCCGACTCCCCGTTCCGGGTCACGGTCAGCAGGATCAGCACGGACGAGGGTCGCATGCTCCGGCTGTCGTTCGACGATCTGTCCGACGGCTGGCCGGCACTGGACTCCACCGAGCACGAGCAGCTCGGTGGCCGGGGCGTGCACCTGATCGCGCAGCTGGCCTGGCGCTGGGGCGTCGAGAACCGGCCAAGCGGCAAGACCGTCTGGGCCGAGTTCCGCGCCCGCGGCTAACCGGCCGCTCTCGACGTACGTCCTGATGTGCTTGTTGACCCAACCGATCGGGCTGTCCTGGGGCGCTGCCAACCCCGGAGCCTAGTGTCACGTTAGCGAAGTACCTTTACTTTTGGGTTGGCGTTCGGGACGATGGCTCATGTCGTTGACTCTGATGGTGGATGTTTCTGCTGATGACCGTGAGGTCCTGACGTCGTGGACCC
>Ga0136633_1001620_pt1 | contig 16451 bp, 14 predicted proteins | sample AntDrymeUQ832206_2_FD_105494 | JGI IMG/M metagenome (GOLD analysis project Ga0136633, IMG submission 105494) | Polar desert sand microbial communities from Dry Valleys, Antarctica - metaG UQ83 (22.06) | ecosystem: Environmental > Terrestrial > Soil > Desert | place: Antarctica: Dry Valley...
CGCCCTCGCCCTCGCCCGCGACGAAGGCGACCGTCGCCGTCGCCTCGAGCGAGTCCGGCGGCGTGCCCGCCTCAGCGAGCTCGTGCGAGAGCGCCATGCAGTAGCACGACGAGTGTGCCGCGGCGAGCAGCTCCTCGGGGCTCGTCTTGCCCGCGGCGCGCGACGTGCGCGACGCCCACGACACGTCGGTCGCGTCGAACGCGCCGCTCGCGGGCGTGGTCACCCCGGACCCGTGCGCCAGGTCGCCCTCCCAGACCGTCGTCGCGCTGCTCTCGGCCGCCATCCTGCCTCCTCTGATCGCTCCTATACCCGTGATCGGCCAGGCTACCGCCGGGCCGCGGGTCAGGCCTGGGCGGGCGCCGGTTCGCTGCGATGGCGGCGCACGAGCAACCACGTCAGCCACAGGCCGACGCCGAACAGCGGCAGGCCCATCGCGGTCTTGACGACGCCGAGCGCGACCACGCTCTCCGTGAGATACAGCGGCAGCTGGACGAGCAGGCGCAGCAGAAACAAGCCGGCCCACAGCCACGTCGCGAGGACGAAGGCGCGCGCGCGCTGCGGATCGCGCCGCCACGCGCTGCCCTCGCCGTCGAGGTTGGCGACGATCACGCCGACGAGCGGGTGCTTGACCGCGATCGAGATGAGAAACGCCGACGCGTAGGCGGCGTTGGCCAGCAGCCCGGGCAGGAAGAAGTTCTCGGCGCGCCCGCTGCGGGTGGCGATGAATGCCGCCAAGCCCACGCCGATCAGCCCCGACAGCGCGTGGATCGGCGACTCGCGCTTGGCCAGACGGGCGATCGTCAGCACGAGCGCGAGGCCGACGGCGACGATCGCGGCGGTGTTCGTGTCCGATCCCGAGGCCGTGTAGGCGACGACGAACGCGACCGCTGGAAGCGATGTCTCGGCCATCCCCAGCGGGCCGCCGATCGCCTCGCGCAGGTCGGCCTTCGGGGCGGGCCGCGGCGTGTCGTCCTCGTCGCTCATCCCGTGATGATGTCGCACCGCATCGGGCCGCCCCCGATCAGCGCTTGCGGCGCAGCGCCGCGGGGCCCAGCAGGACGGCGCCGATGATCAGGAACGGGACGAGGTTGAAGAGGTGCAGGACGAGCGCGTAGGAGAGCGCCTCGGCGTGCGGGACGTCCCAGGCGTTGAGCGCGATGACCGTCGCCGCCTCGAAGACGCCGAGCGCCGCCGGGCTGGACGGCAGCACGAGCGAGAGGTTGATCGCCACGGTGACGAGGATCGCCGCGGCGAGCGGCAGGTCGAGGTGGAAGGCCTCCATGAGGATCCAGTACGAGATCGCGAGCACGAACCAGGAGAGGAACGTCAGCGCGAAGCCGCGCACGGCGATCACCGGATTGCGCAGGGCGACGAGGCCGCGGGTCGCGTTGACCGCCGCGACCTCGACGCGCTCGGCGAAGCCGGGGCGCTTGATGCGCCGCAACGGGCTGAGCAGCCAGTGCACGGCGCGGGCGTCGTAGCGGACGATGAGCACGATGAGCACCGCGAGGACGAGCGTGGCGATCGCCCCGAGGATCGCCGCGCTGCGCAGCCACGAGATCTCCGGCAGCCACGGGTAGGCGCACAGCAGCAGGAGCAGCAGCGCGAGCAGGTCGAAGACGCGCTCGACGACGACCGTGGCGATGATCTCGGCCCGCGGCGTGCGCCGCGCACGGCTGTGCAGCGCGATGACCCGCGCGGCCTCGCCGGCACGGGCGGGCAGGATGTTGTTGAAGAAGTAGCCGATCAGCAGCGCGTACATGACCGCGCGCAGGGGAGGGCGCTGCTCGACGTCGTAGAGCGCCCACCAGCGCACGCCGCGCAGCACGATGGCGAGCGAGAAGACCGGGATCGCGGGTAGCAGCCAGACGAGGTCCGAGTCACGCAGGGCATCCGCCATGTCGTCGATCGCGACGCCGCGCAGGGCGACGTACATGCAGATCACGGTGATGACGAGGCCGACGACGGCCAGCAGCGGCCGCATGCCGCGGCGGCTGGTCACGGACGGCGCCGGCAGCGCACGGCGAACAGCACCCACACCGCGGTCAGCCCGTCGCGCCAGGTGATGTTCTTGCCCTCGGCGTACGTGCGGCCGTAGTAGGAGATCGGCATCTCGTAGATCCGCAGGCCGCGGCGGCAGATCTCACCGGTGATCTCCGGCTCGATGCCGAAGTCATCGCGCGTGAGCCGCAGCGACGCGAGCACCTCGGAGCGAAACGCCTTGTAGCCGGTCTCCATGTCGCTGAGCGTCGTGTTGAACAGCACCCCGGTCAGCAACGACAGGAAGCGATTGCCGATCAGATGCCAGAACATGTACGCGCGCTGCGGCGCCCCACCACTCAGCCGCGACCCGTACACCACATCCGCGACGCCATCCTCGATCGGCGCGATCAACCTGATCACGTCGGCCGGGTCGTACTCCATGTCGGCGTCCTGGATGACCGCGATCTCCATCGACACCCGCGTCGCCGCCAGCCGCACCGCCGACCCCTTCCCGCGATTGGGCTGACGCAGCAGCTCCACATGCGGATGGTCCGCCGTGTACGCCTCGACGATCGACGCCGTCGCGTCCGTCGAGCCATCGTCGACGACGACGACCTGCGCATCCAGCCCCAACGCATCGATCCGCGCCAAGACCTCGCCGATCGTCGCCGCCTCGTTGTACGCCGGGATCAGAAACGAGACGCCGATGCGCGCATTGAACCGAACCCGACGGCCACGACACCGCTTGGGTAGATTCGCCCGCAATGGTTGCGGCGCGCGACAACCGCGGCGTCGCGATCCGGCTGGGCGGCGCCGTGGCCCTGTTCCTCCTGCTCGTCGGGCAGGCGCAGGTCACCGTCCTGGACGGCGCCTCGATGCTCGCCGTCACGCAGTCGCTCGTCCACCACGCATCGCTGGCGGTGCCCGCCGACCTCGGCGTCCCGGGCCACGACGGCGTGACGCACTACTCCAAGTACGGGCTGCTGCTGCCGCTGCTGGCGATCGTCCCCGTGCTCATCGCCCAGCCGATCGGCGCGCTGACCGGCCGCGTCGACCTCGTCGAGGCTGCTGCCGCCGCCACGATCATGCCGCTCGTCGCCGGCGCGCTGGCCGCCGCGCTGTTCCTGCTCGGCCGGCGGATCGGGGCCCCGCGAGCGGCGGCGGCGCTGGTCGCTGCCGGCGCGGTGCTCGGCACGTACCTGCTGCCCTACGGCCGCGACTTCTTCACCGAGCCGCTCGTCGCGCTGGGGCTCGTCGTGATGGTCGAGCGCGCGCTCGCCGGCCGCGAGCAGCAGGCCGCCCTGGCGCTCGCCGCCGCGGTGCTCGCGCGGCCGCAGTCGGCGGCCTTCGCGCCGCTGCTGCTCGGCTTCCTCGCGCTGCGCGGCGTCGGGGTCCGCGCGCTCGCCCGGACCATCCCGCCGCTGGCGTTCGCGGCGATCGTGACCGTCGCCTACAACGTCTTTCGTTTCGACGACCCGCTCGAGTTCGGCTACCGGCTGCCCGTCGACCCGGGCTTTGAGACCCCGCTGCTGGAGGGCACGGCCGGGCTGCTCTTCGGGCCCGAGAAGTCGATCTTCCTCTTCGCGCCCGCGCTCGTCCTGGCGCCGCTCGCGCTCGTCGCGCTGTGGCGCCGCGCGCGGCTGACGACAGCGCTGTTGCTGGGGCTGTTCGCGGTCACGTTCGTCCTGGCCGCGAAGTGGCACTCCTGGCAGGGCGGGTGGAGCTGGGGACCGCGGCTCGTCATCCCCGGGGTGGCGCTCGTGCTCGTCGCGCTCGGCCCGTGGATCGGTGCCAGCGCGGCGCGGATGCGGCTGGTGGCGGCGCTGTTCGCGCTCGGCTTCGTCATCTCGTTCGCGGCGGTCCTGGCGCCGCCGGGGATCCAGCTGATCGACAACGATCCCAAGGCCAAGGGGCCGCAGATCGTGCGCCAGTACCGCGAGCTGCCGCAGCTGACGAAGAACTCGATCCACGCGCCCGACTTCCCGTCCGCGCGCGACGGCGACTACCGGCGCTACCTCTCGCTCTGGCAGGCCAACCTGGTCCGCAAGGCCGGCGCGGGCGCGCTCGTGCCGGCCGTGATCCTCACGCTGCTCATGCTCGCGGCCCTGCTGCGCGTCGGAGCCGGGCTGGTCGCGCACCTGCGCCCGCGTGACATTTGTGATGGAGACCATGTCGAAGACCGACAACGCAGTAAGGTTCCGCGCTTCAGCGAGACGACAGGGGAGACTGCACATGGCACGACCGATCATCCTCGGCGTCGTCGGTGATTCAGCGACGGGGAAGACAACGCTCACCAAGGGGCTTGTCGAGATCCTCGGCACGGAGAACGTCACCCACATCGGGATGGATGACTACCACTGCTACGACCGCGCTGAGCGCAAAGAGCACGAGATCACGCCGCTCGATCCCGAGTGCAACTACATGGACATCATCGGTCAGCACCTGGGCCATCTGCGCAAGGGTGAGCCGATCCTCAAGCCCGTCTACCAGCACGGCGACGGCACCTTCGGCCGGCCCGACTACGTCAAGCCGCAGAGCTTCGTGCTGATCGAGGGCCTGCTCGGCTACCACACGACAGAGCTCGCCTCGAACTTCGACGTGCGCGTCTACCTCGCGCCCCCGGAAGAGCTGCGCAGGGAGTGGAAGGTCAAGCGCGATACCACCAAGCGCGGCTACACCGAGGAGCAGGTGCTCGCCGAGCTCGACATGCGCGAGCCCGATTCGGAGTCCTTCATCCGCCCGCAGCGCTCGCGTGCGGACATCGTCGTCTCCTTCCAGGCTGGTACGCACGACGATCCCGACCATCTCGACGCCGTGCTCACGCTGCGCGACGGTCTGCCGCACCCCGACCTCTCGTCGCTGCAGGACGAGGAGGGCCGCCACCCGATCTCGGTCGAGCAGGGCTCGTCGGAGCGCAAGATCCACATTCCCGGTGACATCGACCGCGAGCGCGGCGCCGCCATCGAGGAGGCGATCTGGGAGCAGATGCACTTCGCGCGCCACCTGCGCACGGAGCAGCTTGGCATGTTTGCCATCGGCACCGACGAGGCACATCGCTCCGAGTCGCTGGCCATCACGCAGGTCCTGATCCTGTACCACCTCGTGACCGCGAAGGCCACGGCTGCCATCGGCGGCGACGACGTCGCCAACGGGCGCGACTCGAGCTCCTCGGGCGTGCCCTCCCCGGCGTAACCGTCTCTAAACGAGAATGATTCTCTGGTAGCGTCCGGCGGGTGTCCTCCCGCCGAACGTTCGCGGTCGCTCTCGCCGCCCTGGCTGGCGCGTTCGTGACCGGCTGCGGGTCCGGCGGCGCCGGCGACGGCCAGGGCAACGCGCGCACCGCGGTCGCGACCACCACGCAGGTCGCCGACCTCGCACGCGCCGTGGCCGGCGAGCGGGCCGAAGTCCGTCAGATCCTGCAGCCCAACTCCGATCCGCACGAGTACGAGCCGCGACCCAGCGACGTGAAGGCCGTCACGGGGGCGGCGGTCGTGCTGCGCTCCGGCGGCGGCCTCGACGACTGGCTGGACGGCGTCGTCGACAACGCCGGCTCGGACGCGAAGATCACGACGCTCATCGACGTCGTGCGCACGCGCCGCGGCGCGGACGGGGTCGACCCGCACTGGTGGCAGGACCCGCGCAACGCGATCGCCGCGGTCGGCCGCATCCGCGACGTGATGATCGCCGCCGACCCCGCGGGCCGCAGCGCCTACACGGCGAACGCCGCGGCGTACGTGGGGCGGCTGCGCGGCCTCGACCGGGCGATCGCGGGCTGCATGCGCTCGATCCGGCCGGCCCGGCGCATCCTCGTGACTGACCACGACGCGCTCGGCCCCTACGCCGAGCGCTACGGCATCGAGGTCGTCGGCACCGTGATCCCGGCCCTGTCGACACAGGCGCAGGCCTCCGCCGGCGAGGTCGCCCGGCTCGTGCGCACGATTCGCGATACGGGCGTGCGGACGATCTTCCCCGCGCGGTCGGCGAGCGCGAAGCTCGCGCGCGCCGTCGCCCGTGACGCGGGCGCCGGCGTGGGGCCGGCGCTGTTCGCCGACACGCTCGGCCCGGCCGGTGGCGCCGGCGCGACGTACATCGACTCGCTGCGCGTCAACACCCGCGCGCTGGCCGCCGGCTTCGGCGGCGGCGCGGGCACCGCCTGTCAGCTGTAGGTGTCCCAGGCCTTCAGGAACGCCTGCGGATCGAGCGGGGCGCCGCCGGTGTACCAGCCCGGCGCGCCCCACAGCTCGAAGTGCAGGTGACAGCCGTTGGCGTCGCCGGTGTCGCCGACGTTGCCGATCGGCTGACCGGTCAGCACGCGTGCGTCCTTCTTCAGCGGCGACGGCTCCTGCAGGTGCATGTAGACGTAGTCGACGTCCGTACCCTCGCCGTCGATGACGATGTAGTTGCCGGCCGAGCGCTCGAAGCGGCTGAGCTTCACGGTGCCGCCGCGCGCGGCCACCATCGGCGTGCCGCAGCGCGCGAAGACGTCGTGGCCCTGGTGGGTGTGGCCGTTGCGCTGCGCGCCGAAGGCCGCCTGACCGGAGCCGTCGGTGTGGCGCCCGCGCACGGGGAAGATGTGGTCGACGAGGTCAAAGCCGCCCGACGCCAGCGCGCCGGGCGCCTGGGCGGCCATGACGCCGGGGCCGGCGATGCCGTCGAAGACGCGAAACTCGTAACGGCCGGCCTGCTGCGCGGCGCCCGCCACCCGCCCGTCCCAGGTCACCGAGCTGACGGCCTCGGGGGCAAGCGCGACCGGCCACGCCATGACCGTCGCGCCGTCGGCGACCCGCACGAGTGCGACGGTGACCGCCATCGCGCGCTGCGCGAGCAGGTCGATGCGCGCGGGCCGCGCGGCGTCGTAGTAGACGCGGCGCCCGATCACGCGGACGTCGAGCGAGGCCGAGCGCGCCGCGCCACGCTGGACCGAGATGACCGCGCGGCTGGCGGCGGAACGCGACCCGTCGGCGTTGACGGCGCGCAGCCGGCCGCTCGTGGCCTTCTCCGGCACGAGCACGTCGACGCTCTCGCGGCGCGCCTTGAGCGCGGCCACCGTCGCGTTGTCGGTGTGACCGCCGCCGCCGAGGAACACGACCTTGGCGACGTCGCGCATGCTCTTGCCGCGGATGCGCAGCAGGCTGCCCGGCTTCGCGGCGTCGGCGCTCGCGCAGCCCGCGATGCAGGAGACGGACTTGATCGTGGCCGGCGCGGAGGCGAAAGCGCCGCCGGCGCCCGCGGCCGCGCTCGTCGGCGCGATCAATCCTGCCCCGCATGCGGCCACCACGACGATGCTGCGTCTCAGCTCGACCATTCCCCCGTTATTGATCGTCCCCCCGGGACCCCCTCGTCCGGCGAGCGGTCCGGCGATCTGCTGGGCGGACCGTACAGGATCAGGGCGTCGGAGCGGGCGCGGGCGGGCTGCCGATCTCGATGTCGTTTTCGATTCTCTACACTGCTGCTCGCCGCGCGGAAAGTTCGCGCGGCCTTTTTGAGTCATGAAGACCTACGTCGCCAACGCCAACGATCGCGAGCGCAACTGGCTCGTCGTCGACGCCACCGGGCAAACCCTCGGCCGTCTGGCGACCCAGATCGCGGACACGCTGCGCGGCAAGCGCAAGCCGACCTACACGCCCCACGTCGACACCGGCGACTTCGTCGTCGTCATCAACGCGGAGAAGATCGCGGTCACCGGCAACAAGCGCGCGGCGAAGATGTACTACCGCCACTCGGGCTACCCCGGCGGGCTGAAGACGCGCACGCTCAACGACATGCTCGAGCGGCGTCCCGAAGAGGTCCTGCGCCTCGCGGTCAAGGGCATGCTGCCCCGCAACCGCCTCGCCCGCAAGCAGCTCACGAAGCTCAAGATCTACGCCGGGCCGGAGCATCCTCACCAGGCCCAGAAGCCGCAACCGATGGAGCTGAACTCGTGATGAACGAGAGCGCCGAGCCGCCCGAGTCCGAAGAGGCCGCGGCACCCACGCCCGAGGCCGAGGCCGCCCCCCCCGAGCCCGCTGCCGCCACCCCCGAGCCCGCTGCTGCCGCGCCCGCCGCGCCCGCGCTCGAGGAGGACATCGACGAGGACGACGACACGCCCGCCGCTCCCCGCGTCAAGCCTGCCATCCCCGGTGCCGACCTCGAGGTCGACATCGTGCTCGAGGGCGCCGACCCGCTCGCTCGCGAGGAGGAGGAGGCCCTCGAGGCCGCCGCGCTCGCCGCCGAGGAGGATCGCGCCGACGAGCAGCCCGTCGCAGCCGTCATCGACCTCGCCGCAGGGGCGCGCTACCGCGCGACCGGCAAGCGCAAGACCGCCGTCGCCCGCGTGATCCTGCGCCCCGGCAACGGCGCCTACACGGTCAACGGCAAGACGCTTGACGCCTACTTCCCGCGCCCCGCGCTGGGCCGCAACATCCGCCAGCCGCTGGAGGTCGTCGGCTACGACGACCGCATGGATGTCGTCGTCCGCGTGCACGGTGGCGGCGTCAGCGCCCAGGCCGGCGCGCTGCGCCACGGCATCTCGCGCGCACTGCTCGAGGCCGACCCGAACCTGCGTGGCGAGCTCAAGCGCCGCGGCTTCCTCACGCGTGACCCGCGTGTCAAGGAGCGCAAGAAGGCCGGCCTGAAGAAGGCCCGTAAGAAGCCGCAGTTCAGCAAGCGCTAGCGCCCGCTGACCCGCGACGAGTCCATGCGCAAGCTCTTCGGCACCGACGGTGTCCGGGGCGTTGCCGGTGAGGTGCTGACAGCCGAGCTGGCGCTCGCCCTCGGCGCCGCGGCCACCCTGCAGATCGGCGGCGAGCATCCGCGGGTGCTCGTCATCCGCGACACGCGCGAGTCCGGGCCGATGCTCGAGGCCGCGCTGGCGGCGGGGATCGCGTCGGCCGGCGGCGACGTGCTGCTCGGCGGCGTGCTGCCGACACCCGGCGCGCCGCTGCTGCTCGGCCGCTACGGCTTCGACCTCGCCGTCGTCATCTCGGCGTCGCACAACCCGTTCGAGGACAACGGCATCAAGTTCTTCGGCGCCGACCGCTTCAAGCTCTCCGACGACACCGAGCTGGCGATCGAGCAACGCCTGGATGCGGCGCCGGCGAGCGTGCCCATACGGATCGGCTCCGTCGACGTCCTGCGCGGCACCGACGAGGACTACCTGCGCGCGCTGCAGGAGCGCTTCGCCGACCTGTCGCTGAAAGGCGTCGACGTCGTGCTGGACTGCGCGAACGGATCGACGTACCGCTGCGCGCCGGAGATCTTCCGACGCCTCGGCGCGACGGTGACGGTGCTCGCCGCGGAGCCCGACGGACGCAACATCAACGACGGGTGCGGTTCGACGCACACCGAGTCGCTCGCCGAGCTCATGCGCGCCGGTGGCCACGACGTCGGCTTCGCGTTCGACGGCGACGGCGACCGCGTGCTGGCGATCGACCGCGAGGGCACGATCGTCGACGGCGACGAGCTCGTCGCGCTGGCCACGCTGCACCTGCGCGCGCAGGGCCGCCTGCCGGGCGGCGGCGTCGTCGTGACCGTGATGACGAACTTCGGCTTCCACACGGCGATGCGCGAGGCCGGGGTGGAGGTCGCCACGACCGCCGTGGGCGATCGCTACGTGCTCGAGGAGCTGCGCGCCCGCGGCTGGGGCCTGGGCGGCGAGCAGTCCGGGCACATCATCGACATGGGCTTCGTGCCCTCCGGCGACGGGATCGCCTCTGCGCTGCTGACGCTCGAGGCGCTCGCCGGCCGCGATCTGGCCGACCGCGACGCGATGGACAAGCTGCCCCAGAAGCTCGTCAACGTGCGCGTCGCCGACCGCGACGCGGCGATGGACAGCCCGGCGCTGCGCGAGGCGACCGAGCGCGAGTCGGCGGCGCTCGAGGGGCGCGGGCGCGTGCTCGTGCGTCCGTCGGGCACCGAGCAGCTCGTGCGCGTGATGGTCGAGGCGCCGACGGAGGAGGAGACCGACGCGGTATGCGGGCGGCTGGTCGAGATCGTCGAAGCCGGCAGCTGACCGCGCACCCAGCGCGTGAACGACGGCGCGGACGAAGCTGTGATGACGCGAAAGGTGCGCCATGCGCACTCGGCGCGTCAGTGGCGCGCTCGATCGCGCAGGGAACTCACCGCGCTCGCCTAATCTCCCTGCATGTGTGGAATCGTCGGATACGTCGGCCAGCGCCCGGCCCAGGAGATCCTCCTCGCCGGACTGGAGAAGCTCGAATACCGCGGCTATGACTCCGCGGGGGTGTCGGTCCTCACCGATGGCGAGATCGCCTCGGTGCGCGCGGTCGGCAACCTCAGCAAGCTGCGCGAGGCGGTCGCGCACACCAGCGGCGGCGCCGACCCGCACGAGGACGGAGGCGTCGCGGTCGTGGTTGCGGTCGCCGAGCACCCCGCGACGAGCGGCATCGGCCACACCCGCTGGGCCACGCACGGCCGCGTGACGGCATCCAACGCCCACCCGCACTTCGACACGAGCGATCGTGTCCACGTCGTCGTCAACGGCATCGTCGAGAACTACCTCGTGCTCAAGCAGCGCATGACCGACATGGGCGCCGACTACACGTCGGAGACCGACGCCGAGGTCATCGCCCACCTCATCTCCCACCACATGGCCCCCGGCAGCAGCCTCGTCGACGCCGTCCGCGCCGCCTACTCCGAGCTCGAGGGCCATTACGCGTTCGTCGCGATGAGCGCCGACGAGCCCGGCACGCTCGTGGGCGCCCGCAAGGAGTGCCCGCTGATCGTCGGCCGCGGCGAGGGCGAGCAGTTCCTCGGCTCCGCCGTCCCGGCATTCCTGGCCCATACGCGCGACGTGCAGTTCATCGAGAACGGCGAGATCGTGGTGCTGCGTGCCGACGGCGTCGAGTTCCTCACGCCCGACGGCACGGTGCTGCAGCGCGAGATCACGCACGTCGACTGGGACGAGGCGACCGCCGAGAAGGGCGGCTACGAGACGTTCATGCTCAAGGAGATCCACGAGCAGGCCGACGCCGTCGCCGAGACGGTCGCCGACCGCACCGCGCGCGGCAACGGGGTGGACCTCGCCGAGGCCGAGCTCGACGAGTCGCTGCTGCAGAACATCGACCGGATCCTCATCCTCGCCGCCGGCACGTCGTTTCACGCCGGCCTGATCGGCCGCTACGCGATCGAGGAGTGGGCGCGGATCCCGGTCGACATGGACATCGCCTCGGAATGGCGCTATCGCAACCCGATCGTCTCCGAGCGAGAACTGGTCATCGGCATCACGCAGTCCGGCGAGACCGCCGACACGCTGGCGGCGATGCGCCTCGCGCAGGAGCGCGGGGCGAAGGTGCTGGCGTGCACGAACGTCGTCGGCTCGCAGGCCACGCGCGACGCCGACGGGGTGCTCTACACGCGCGCCGGCCTCGAGGTGTCGGTGGCGGCCACGAAGACGTTCGTCTGCCAGGTCGCCGCGATGTACCTGCTCGCCCTGCGCCTCGCCGAGCTGCGCGGCACGATGCAGCCCGCCCGCATCACCGAGCTGGTGGGCGAGATCAAGCACCTGCCCAACCGCATCACCGAGCTCATCGACCGTCTCGACGGCCCGGTCAAGGCCGCCGCCGAGCGCCACGCGCACTCGGACTTCTACCTCTACCTCGGCCGCCACGTCGGCCGCGCGGTGGCCCTCGAGGGCGCGCTGAAGCTCAAGGAGATCTCCTACATCGCGACCGACGCCTACGCCGGCGGCGAGATGAAGCACGGCCCGATCGCGCTGCTCGACGAGTCCACCCCGGTCGTCTGCGTTGCGACCGACATGCCGATCCTCGACAAGATGATCTCCAACATCCAGGAGGTCCGCGCCCGCGGCGCGCACGTCATCGCGATCGCCACCGAGGGCGACACGCGGCTGGAGCCGGTCGCCGAGGAGATCATCTACGTCCCGCGCACGGACTGGATGCTGCAGGCCCTGCTCGCGGTCATCCCGCTGCAGCTGTTCGCCTATTACGTCGCGCGCAAGCGGGGCCTGAACGTCGACCAGCCGCGCAACCTGGCCAAGACCGTCACGGTGGAGTAAGGGCGCGGCGCGAAGTGTCGGTCGGGATCGACCTGCTGGAGATCGAGCGCATGGAGCAGGCGCTCGAGCGCCGGCCGGGGCTCGCGCTGCGGCTGTTCACCGACGGCGAGCGCGCGTACGCCGCGCGGCGCGCGCGCCCCGGCCAGCATCTCGCGGCCCGATTCTGCGCGAAGGAGGCCGTCGCCAAGGCGCTGCGCCTGGAGGCCTGGAACCCACGCGACATCGAGGTCGTGGGGGAGGGGGCGAAGACCGGGGTCGCGCTGCACGGCGCGCTGGCCGAGCTGCGCGTGGAGGTGGACATCTCGATGACGCACTCCAAGGCGACCGCGGGCGCCGTCGCGATGGTGCGCCCCGCGCCGGCGTGAGCGAGCGTGAGCCCGTGAGCGCGCCTGCGCTGCCCGACTGGCTCGAGCCGCTCTTCGGCGCCGAGCAGATGCGCGCGATCGACCGCTGGGCGATCGAGCGGCAAGCCATCCCGTCGCTGGACCTCATGGAGCGCGCCGGCGCCGGGCTGACGGTGCACACCGACCGCCTCGTGCCGCGCGGGCCGATCGCGATCGTCTGCGGCAAGGGCAACAACGGCGGCGACGGCCTCGTCGCGGGCCGCATGCTGCGCGGCTTCGGCCGCAAGGTGCGCGTGCTGCTCCTCGCCGCTCCCGGCGAATACGCCGGCGACGCCGCCGAGAACCTGCGCCGCCTCGACGGCGCGCACGAGCCGTTCGATCCGGCCGCACTCGAGGATGCGGCGGCCGTCGTCGACGCGATCCTCGGCACGGGCTTTCAGGGGAAGCCGCACGGGGCGGCGAAGGAGGCCATCGAGGCGCTCGCGCTCTTCGAGGGGCCGATCGTCGCCGCGGACATCGCCAGCGGCGTCGACGCATCGACCGGGGAGGCGGCCGGCGTCTCGGTCGCCGCCTCCGCGACTGTGACGTTCGCCGCCGCCAAGCCGGGCCACTGGATCGCGCCGGGCAAGCAGGCCGCCGGCGAGCGCGTCGTCGTCGACATCGGGATCCCGCCCGGCGCGCCGGTGCCGGCCGACGCCGGCCGGCTGACCGGACGCGTGCACGCGCTCGTCCCGGATCGCGATGCGGCGGGGACGAAGTTCAGCTCCGGCCACGTCGTCGTCGCGGGCGGATCGCGTGGCCTGACCGGCGCGGCCTGCCTCGCGGCCGAAGCGGCGATGCGCGCCGGCGCGGGCTATGTGACGGCGCTCGTCCCGGCCTCGCTGGAGATGATCTTCGAGATCCGGCTCCTGGAGGTCATGACCCATGGGCTCGGCGACGCGAACGGCGCCCTGACGTCCGACGCCGTCGACGACGCGCTCGCTGCCACCGCACGCGCCGGCGCCCTCGTGCTCGGTCCCGGCGCAGGGCGCAGCGATGCGGCGTTCGCCTTCGTGCGCGCCGTGGCCGCCCGCGCGGACTCGCCGCTGCTGCTCGACGCCGACGGGCTCAACGCGCACGCCGGCCGGCTGGACGCGCTCGCCACGCGACAGGCTCCCACGGTCCTCACCCCGCACGCCGGCGAGCTCGCGCGCCTGCTCGGCACGTCGAGCGACGAGGTCGGCCGCTGCCGGCTGCGCAGCGCCCGTGACGCCGCGCGGCGAGCGCAGGCGATCGTCGTGCTCAAGGGCGACGACACGATCATCGCCCGTCCCGACGGGTTCGCCGCCGTCAACGACCTCAGCGCCCCGGGCCTCGCCACCGCGGGCACCGGCGACGTCCTGAGCGGCATCATCGGCACGCACCTCGCCAAGGGCATGGATCCGTTCGCCGCCGCCTGCGCGGGGGTGCGCCGCCACGCCGCGGCCGGGCGCGTCGCCGCCGAGGAGCACGGCGCCGGCGGGGTCATCGCCCGTGACGTGATCGCCGCGCTGCCCCGCGCCATGCAGGGCGAGCCCGCCCCGCCCGACGAGTAGCCTTCGCGCGCGATGGCGGCCCAGCAGGACGTGGCGGTTCGCGCGGTCGCCCGCGTGAACCTCGCGGCGATCGAGCGCAATGCCGCGCGCATGCGGCGTGAGCTCGACGCGGGCGCGCGCACGGGCGCGCCGGCGTCCGCGCCCGCGCTGTGCGCGGTCGTCAAGGCCGACGGCTATGGCCACGGCGCGGTCCCCAGCGCACGCGCAGCACTCGCCGGCGGCGCGACCTGGCTTGCCGTCGCGGCGGCGGGCGAGGCGGCCGAGCTGCGCGACGCCGGCCTCCACGCCCCGATCCTCGTCATGGGCGCGCTGTCAGCGGCCGAGCTCGACATCGCCCTGGACGCCGACGCCGACGTCGTCGCCTGGGACGAGGCGTTCGTGGCCGCCGTCGCGGCCCGCGGCGGCGGCTCGGTGCACGTCAAGCTCGACACCGGCATGGGGCGCCTCGGCACCCGCGACGCGGTCGCCGCGACGCGCGTCGCGCAGGCTGCGGCGCAGACCGACGGCGTCTTCCTCGCGGGCGCGATGACGCACTTCGCGACCGCCGACGAGCGCGGTGACGAGTTCTTCGGCCTGCAGCTCGAGCGCTTCGTCGCATGGGCGCTGCCGCTGAAGGCCGCGCACCCGTCGATCATCCTGCACGCCGCCAACAGCGCGGCCACCCTGCGCGACCACGGCGCGCACTTCGACATGGTCCGCGCGGGCGTCGCGCTCTACGGCCTTGATCCCTTCGGCGAGGACGCCGACGTCAGGGAGCTCGAGCCGGCGCTCGAGCTGCACTCCTACGTCGCGGCCGTCAAGGCGATCGCGCCGGGCGAGAGCGCGGGCTATGGGCGGCGCTTCGTCGCGGCGGCACCGACGCACACCGCGACCGTGCCGATCGGGTACGGCGACGGCGTGCGCCGCGCGCTGACCAACAACCTCGACGTACTCGTCCGCGGCGCGCGCCGGCCGCTGGTCGGCACGGTCAGCATGGACAACGTCACGTTGGACGTCGGCAGCCCGCCGGCGGCGGCGGTCGGCGAGCCGGCCGTGCTGATCGGCGCCCAGGGCGGCGAGCGCGTCAGCGCCGAGGAGATCGCGCAGCGCCTCGGGACGATCAACTACGAGGTCACGTGCGGGCTGCTGGCGCGGGTGCCGCGTGTCCATCATCACGACGGCGAGCCGGCGTGACCTCTGCCCGCCCACCCGATCGCCGGCGCGCCCGGCACCAGAGCCGACGCTCCCACCGGCGATGAGCGACCCGCGCACGCTGACCGCCGAGGCGCTGCGCGGCCGGCCTGCCTGGCTCGTCGGCGGCGCGGTGCGCGACGCGATCCTCGGCCGGCCGACCTTCGACCTCGACATCGCCGTCGAGGGGGACGTCGGCGACGCCGCGCGCACGCTCGCGAAGGCGGCACGCGGACCCGTCTTCGAGCTCTCCGACGCCTTCGGATCCTGGCGCGTCATGGCCCGCGACCGCAGCTGGCAGGTCGACCTGAGCCCGCTGCGCGGCGGCTCGCTGGAGGCCGACCTCGCGCTGCGCGACTTCACGGTCAACGCGATCGCCGAGCCGCTGGAGGGCGGCGCGCGCGTCGATCCGCACGGCGGGGAGCACGACCTCGCGGCGCGCCGGCTGCGCGCCGTCGGGCCGGAGGCGTTCACCGCCGATCCGCTGCGTGTCGTGCGGCTCGTACGCCTGGCGACCGAGCTGGACCTGGAGACCGACCGGGCGACGAACGCGCTGGCGCGGGCGAGCGCCCCGGGGGTCGCCGCCGTCGCACAGGAGCGCGTCTTCGCCGAGCTCAAGCGGATCGTCGCGGGCGACGGCGTGATCGCGTCGCTGGCGCTCATGGACGACCTGAGCCTGACCGCCGCGATCCTGCCCGAGCTGCACGCGCTGCACGGCGTCGACCAGAACCGCTACCACCACGCCGACGTCTACGCCCACACGATCGAGGTGCTCGAGCGGGCGATCGAGCTGCAGGCCGATCCGGGGGCCGTCTTCGGCGCCGAGCACGCGGATGCGGTGCGCGCGGTGCTCGCCGAGCCGCTCGCCGAGGACGTCGACCGCGGGTTCGGGCTGCGCATCGGCGCGCTCCTGCACGATGTCGCCAAGCCGGTCACGCTCGGCCGCCGCGACGACGGCTCGCCGACGTTCGTCGGCCACGACTCCGCCGGCGCCGAGCTGTCGCGTGAGATCCTCACGCGCCTGCGCGCGGGCGAGAAGCTCAAGGCGCACGCCGCGGGCCTGGCCCGCCACCACCTGCGCCTCGGCTTCCTCGTCCACGAGCGCCCGCTCGCGCGGCGCGCCCTGTATCGCTACCTGCGCGGCACCGAGCCCGTCGAGGTTGACGTGACGCTGCTGTCGGTCGCCGACCGCCTCGCCACGCGCGGGCGCAAGGCGCAGGAGTCGATCGCCAAGCACCTCGAGCTCGCGCGGGAGGTGCTGCCGGCCGCCCTGGCGTGGCGGGCGCAGGGCCGCCGCGTGCCGCTCGTGCGCGGCGACGAGCTCGCCGCCGAGCTCGCGCTGGCCGACGGCCGCGAGCTCGGCCG
>Ga0136633_1001621_pt1 | contig 16442 bp, 18 predicted proteins | sample AntDrymeUQ832206_2_FD_105494 | JGI IMG/M metagenome (GOLD analysis project Ga0136633, IMG submission 105494) | Polar desert sand microbial communities from Dry Valleys, Antarctica - metaG UQ83 (22.06) | ecosystem: Environmental > Terrestrial > Soil > Desert | place: Antarctica: Dry Valley...
GCCTCGCGGACGGCGATCTCCTCGACCTTGAGGTCGATGACGACCATCGCGCTCGGCGTGCGCGTCATGTTCTTGACGCCGCCGAGGTTCGCGCGCAGCTTGGCGAGGTCGGCCTCGGCCGCCATGCGCTCACGGGTCGGCAGCAGCGCGAGCTGGCCCTCGGTCTCGAAGCGCTCGAGATCGTGCAGGCGCTTGATGCGCTGGTTGATCGTCTGGAAGTTCGTCAGCAGCCCGCCGAGCCAGCGGTGGTTGACGTACGGCATGCCGGCCGCCTCGGCCGTGTCCTTGACGGCGTCACGGGCCTGCTTCTTCGTTCCGACGAACAGCACGATTCCGCCGCGGTGCGCGACGGACGAGGCGAACTCCTGCGCCTCGCGCAGCAGGCGCTCGGTCTTCAGCAGGTCGATGACGTAGATGCCGCCGGTCTCGCCGTGGATGAAACGGCGCATCTTGGGGTTCCAGCGACGAGTCTGGTGGCCGAAGTGCACGCCGGCCTCCAGCAGCTCCTTGATCCCGATCTGGGCCATGGCTTCCTGCTCCTTGGGTGGTTGCTTTGAGAGAAATCCCACCGGCGCGAGCGGGACCCGGCCTCTGAGGCCGGGCAGGACCGCGTCGCATCGACCCGGTGGGGTCGTAGGACGGTTGAACTGGACGAACGAACCAGTCTACGCAAGGTTCTCCGGCGAGGTACGTTGTGCGGTGTTGCGGACCGGGCCCTCCCTTCCCCTACCTCCGGTGGGGTCCGATCCGTGATGGATGGTGGTGGGGCGGCCTTGGACGGGCCGCCCCACCGCTTTAATGCGCCGCCCGCTGCAGCGCGGCCGCCAGATCAGCGGGCAGAGGCGAGCTGAGATCGAGCTCATCCGCGGTGATCGGATGCGTGAACCCCAGGCGCGCGGCGTGCAGGAACTGGCGCTCCAGGCCGTAGAGATCCTTGTGCCCGTACTCGCGGTCTCCGCAGACGGGGTGGCCGATGGCCTGCATGTGGACGCGGATCTGATGGGTGCGGCCGGTCTGCAGGCGCACGCGCAGCAGGGTCGACGCGGGCAGCGGGCGCTCGATCTCGAAGTGCGTGATCGCGTCCTTCGGGGAGTCGGTGTCCGTCGACATGAGAACGCGCACGCGCCGGTCGCGGCCGATCGGCGCCTCGATCGTGCCGCTGCGCGAGGGCGGGCGGCCCTCGACGAGCGCGAGGTACTCGCGGCGGATCTCCCGGCGGGCCATCGCCTCCTTCAGGCCGCGATGCACCGCGTCGTTCTTGGCGACGACGAGCAGGCCGGACGTGTTGCGGTCCAGGCGGTGCACGATCCCGGCGCGCCAGGGATCCTCGCCACCGGCGGCCCGGCCGGTGAGCGCCTGCGCGAGTGTGCCGTCGCGATGCCCGCGGGCCGGGTGCACGACGACGCCCGCCGGCTTGTCGACGACGATGAGGTGCTCGTCCTCGTAGGCGACGCCGAACTCGGCGACCGGCGCGTCGGCGTCGGGCGCCTCGGAGGCCTGTGGCGCCTCGTCGATCGCGACCCGCTCGCCGCCCGCGACGCGGTGGTTCTTACGCACGGTCGCGCCGTCGACCAGCACGCGGCCCTCCACGATCATCCGTTGCGCGCGCGAACGCGAGCCGAGCATCTCGGCCAGCAGGATGTCAAGCCGCTCGCCGGCGGACTCAGCTTCGATCAGCAGCTCGGTTGGCACGCTCGATCACCACGAAGAGGATGACGACGCCGGTCGTGATCGCCGCGTCGGCGAGGTTGAAGGCCGGCCAGTGCGGCAGCTTGACGAAGTCGATGACGGCGCCCTCGCGGATGCGGTCGGTGATGTTGCCCAGCGCCCCGCCGAGCAGCATGCCGGTCGGCAGCCAGACGAGCGGGCGCCGCGCGTTGCGCGCGAAGAACACGAGCAGCGCGGTGAGCGCGATCGCAATGACGACCGAGACGATGACCCCGCCGTTCTGCAGCTGCCCGAACGCCACCCCGGTGTTGCGGGTGTTGACGAGGTCGACGAACCAGAGGAGGTCGCGTGACTCGCCGCGCTCCAGCGAGCCGGTGACGAGCGCCTTGAGGATCTGGTCGGCCGCCAGCACGACGACCAGCACGGCGGCGGCGCGCATCCAGGCGCCGCGCGCCGCGGGCGCGGCTGTCGCGGGGTTCACCCGCGGATGAGATTGATGATGATGCCGCCGACGATCTGCAGCAGCAGGATCGCCACGATCGGGCTGACGTCGACGGGGCCGATCGGCGGGATGAAGCGCCGGAAGATCCCGAGGTAGGGCTCGCAGACATCGCGGAGGAAGCCCAGCGCCGCGCTCGACCACTTCGAGTACGGGATCCGCCCGCCGAAGGAGAGGATCAGCGACGTGATGATGTACGCGAAGATCAGGATCAGGTAGACGATCAGCAGCGCGTTGAGAAAGTCCGCGATCGACTCTCGCGCGGTGGCCAGGACGAGAATCGCGGCGGTCATCGGGCCACGACCGCCTGCATCGCGTCGTCGAATGCCGCCCGCACCCCGCCGTGCTCGAGCGCGGCCAGCCCGCGTGCGGTGACGCCGCCGGGCGACGTGACCATGCGCCGCACGGTGAGCGTGTCCATACCGCGCGCCTGCAGCAGCGCGGCCGTCCCGCCGATGTTCGCGGCGACGAGCTCGCCCGCGATGTCGGCGGGCAGCCCGGCACGCACGCCGGCGTCGACCTGCGCCTCGGCGACGAGCGCGATGTAGGCCGGCGCGCAGCTCGCCAGCGCGGTCGCGATCTCCATCTGCGACTCGTCGAGGTCGACGACGAGCCCCACCCGTTCGAACAGCGCGACCGTCTGGGACTGCAGCTCGGCGTCGGCATCCGCATCGATCGCGTGGCACGTGACGCCCTGCTTGACCTCGACCGGGACGCTCGGGATCACCCGCACCACCGGCGTGGCGCCGTAGGCCGCGCGCAGCGCGGCGAGCTTGACGCCGCCGAGGATCGAGATGACGCCCGTGGCGTCGGCGCCCGCCTCACGGGCCACGCGCTCGAGGCCGGCCGGCTTGTGGGCGAGCAGCAGCACGTCGGCGCGCTGGGCGAGCTCGGCGTTGGAGTCGACGACCTCGCCGCCGAGCTCGGCGACGAGCGCCTCCGCGCGGGGCCGGTGGGCGTCGTGCACGAGGACCGGGTCACCCCAACCGCGCGCGAGCGCAGTGGCCATGTTTCCTGCGCCGATGAAGCCGAGTTGCATGGACGAAGTATGGACGAGCGCCGGGTCGCAACCGCGGGCGGCCGTCAGGACTGGTTGAAGAAGCCCTTTTCGATGAGCTCGGCCTTCTCCTCGGCCGAGATCTGCACGTTGCGCGGGGTGAGCATGAAGACCTTGTGCGCGATGCGCTGCATCCCGCCGTCCAGCGCGTACGTCAGGCCGCTGGCGAAGTCGATCAGGCGCTTGGCCAGGTCGTTGTCGGTCGCCTGCAGGTTGAGCACGACAGGGATCGACTGCTTGAACTTGTCGGCCACCTGCTGGGCGTCGTTGAAGGACTTGGGGATGACGAGGTGCACGCGCACGTCGCCTCCGTTGCGGGGGGCCCGTTCGGCGGGGCGCAGGACGGTCGTCGGGCGGCTGCCGCGAGGCTCGTCGTCGGCGAAGATGTCGTCGAACTCGTCGCGCCGGGCCCGGCGTGAGGGCAGCCGCCGCACGTTCGGGCGCTCGCGGTAGCGGTCGTCCATCTCGGCCTCCGGCTCGGGCGCGGCGGGGCGGGCCCGTTCGCGGTCGCGTTCGCGTTCGCGTTGCAGCTCGGCCTCCTGATGGCGCTGGCGCTCGAGCTCGTATTCGTCGACGTACGCGCGCTCCTCGGCCAGGCCGAAGTACACGAGCGCGCGGTGCCAGGAGTCAGAGAACGCCATGCCAGACGAAAGGTTAGACCTCGCGGGGATTTCTCCTGCACGTTTGCCCGCATCCGACGAACCTCGCGGCGCGAGGCTCAGCGCAACAGCCGGGAGCCGATCCGCACGAGCGTGGCGCCTTCCTCGACGGCGATCTCGTAGTCCTGCGTGGTGCCCATCGACAGCTCGGGCAGCCCGCGGGCGGCCGCGAGCTCGCGCAGCGCGGCGAACCAGCGCCGGCTGTCCTGCGGCTCGCGGGCGAGCGGCGGCATCGTCATGAGGCCTGCCACGGGGACCGGACAGCGCTCGACGAACGCGTCCAGCTCGGCCGGCGCGACACCGTCCTTGCCCTCCTCGTCGGCGACGTTGACCTCGACGAGCACCTGCAGCTCGGGCGGCGCGTGGCGGCCGAGCTGTTCGAGCACGGAGTCCGTGCACACGGAGTGAATGAGACGCACGAGCGGCGCGATCTGCTTGACCTTGCGGCTCTGGATGTGGCCGATGAAGTCCCACTCGAAGGCGTCGCCGTGCACCGCGAACTTCGCCTGCAGGTCCTGCACCCGGTTCTCCCCCACCCTGCTGACGCCGCCCTCGGCCAGCTCGCCGAGCTGCTCCAGCGCCACGTACTTCACCGCCGCCACGATCTGCACGCTGGCGGGGTCGCGCCCCGCCACCGCTGCGGCGGCGGCGATGCGCTCATGGACCTCCGCGAGGTTCGCGCGGACGCGCGCAGCGGTGAGGCCGTCGATCGGCTCGGTCAAGCTTCGGCCGGCGCCGGCGGGTCGCCGGTGACGCGCCAGACCGCGCTGGCCTGACGACCCGTGTCCTTCGGGTCGCCGCCCTGGTCGCGGCGATGCGAGTGAAAGAGGCCGCGCGGCGCGCACATCGTGCAGATGTCGACGTCGTGAATCTGGTCGAGCGGGAGCTTCGCATGCTGCAGCTGCAGGCGGGCGACGTTCTTGAGGTGCGCGTGGTTGCTCAGGCGCGCCGTGCCGCGCGGGTAGCGCATGAACGCGCGGTGCACCCAGGTGTTGACCTCGTAGCAGCAGACGCCGATGCTCGGCCCGATCGCGGCCTGGATGTCGGTCGCGCCGGCTTCGCGCAGCGTCTCGACGCCCTTCTTGAGCGCGTCGGCGGCGAGGCCCTTCCAGCCGGCGTGGATCATCGCGACGCCCTCGGGCGCGAACAGCGCGACCGGCAGGCAGTCGGCGGTCACGACGACGGCGGCGTAGTCCTCCAGCGTGGTCGCGATGCCGTCGGCCTCGGGCTTGTCGGGCTGGTCCTCCGGCGGCTCGGTGACGAGCACGACCGTTGAGCCGTGGACCTGCCTGGCCTCCAGCCAGCGCTCCTGCGGGATGCCGATCTGCTCGCCGACGCGGCGGCGGTTCTCCTCGACGGCGGGCATGTAGTCGTTCGTGTCCAGGCCGACGTTGAGCTCCTCGAAGGGCTCGCCGGAGACGCCGCCGCGGCGCGTGAAGAACAGCGCCCGGCCGCCGGGCAGCTCGCAGCCGATGTGATCGCCGACCGCGGAGAACGGCGGCTGCAGGCGCTCGCCCCAGACGTTGCGGGAGCGCATCGGGGTCGTGATCTTCGGTTTGGGAGCCGTGGACATCGCCCCATTTGTAGCACGGCGTCAGGCCGTGCCTGCTTCTGGCGCGCTCGCCATCGCGGCCGCGAGCTGCGCCTCGCGATCGTCGCCCAGCACGCCGTCCAGCCGCAGCTCGAGCACGGCCTGCAGGCGGCGCCCGAGGTCCGCGCCCTCGGCGATCCCGGCCGCCCGCAGATCGTCTCCGGTGATCTTCACGCCGACGTGGCGCAGCTCCTGCGTCCAGCGCCGGGCGGAGGCCGTGCCACCGCCGCGGGCGGCGGCGAGCGCGATCGCCTCGACGGGCCGGCCGCGCAGCTCGCGGGCGAGCTGCGAGGGCGCCCGCGGCGCATCGTCGAGCGGGGGCGCCGCGGCGGCGGCGCGCACGATCGCGCGCTCGGCGGCGGTGAACTGCAGGCCGGCGAGCAGCGCGTCGTCGGGCGCGGCGAGCGCCGCCGCGAGCACGAGCAGGTCGGCGCGCCCTTCCTCCGCGGGCAGCAGCTCGAGCGCCCGCTCGGTGAGCGCGCGGTCGGGCTCGAGCCAGGGCGCGAGATCCAGCGCAACGGCGGCCTCGAGCGCCGCCACCGGGTCGGGCTCGGCCACCGCGAGGCGCAGCTCGTTGCCGATCCGCGCGGCCGAGACGGTGCCGAGCGCGCCGGCGCGAACCGCGTCGCGGGCGAGCTGCGCGGTGTGCTCCTCGGGCGTGAAGCCCAGCCGTGCCGCGTAGCGCGCCACGCGCCACAACCGCGTCGGATCGTCGGCGAAGCTCGCGTCGTGCAGGACGCGCAGCCGGCCGGCCGCGAGGTCCGCCTCGGCATTCGGCGCGCCGCGCAGCTCCCCGGTCGCGAGGTCGAGCGCGAGCGCGTTGATCGTCACGTCGCGGCGCCGCAGGTCCGGCTCGATGCCGGCCGGGCGCACGTCGGGCAGCGCGCCCGGTCGCGCGTAGCTCTCGTCCCGCGCGGCGGCGAGGTCCCAGCGGCAGTCCCCGTCGCGCACCGTGGCCGTGCCGAAGCGCTCGTGCGCGGTCGCGACGGCGTCCCTGCCGAGGCGTTGTGCCAGCGCCCGCACGTCGCCCTCCACGACCACGTCGAGCTCGCGCGGGGTGCGATGCAGCAGCAGGTCGCGCACCGCGCCGCCGACGAGATACACGCCGTCCATGCCGGCGGCGGCGTCGAGCAGCCGCCGGCCGCAGGGCAGCTCGCGCAGGCGCTGGCGCAGGTCGTCCATGGCGACAGTCTCGCGCCTCGACCGCCCTGGCCGACCGGCGGACGGCGCCCGCGCGGTCTCTACCATGGCCCGGGTGAGCCCTTCGCGCCGCGGCGAGCGTCCGCTTCCGCGGCTCGCGATCGGGGCTGTCCTGCTCGTGCTCGCCGTCGCAGGCGGTCTGGCCGTCTTTGACCGTGGCGACGACGTGTTCAATCCCGACGTCGGTTTCGTCGACACGAACGAGGACACGCCCTCCGCGACCGCCACGCAACCTCGTGCCAACGGCCATCCGGCCGATGACGGCTTCAACTGGCCCGTTTACGGCTACTCAAAGAAGCGCACGCATCATCTTCCGCTGCGCCGGACGCCGCGCCCGCCCTACCGCCAGGCGTGGGCGCGGCGCGGCAGCGTGCTGCTGGAGTTCTCGCCGGTCCTGTGCGGCCGCCGCGTGTACCTGCTCAAGAACAACGGCGCGCTCTACGCGATCTCCCGCACGACGGGCCGGGTGAGCTGGAAGCGCAAGCTCGGCCACCTCGCGGCCGCCTCACCGGCGTGCCACGACGGGACGATTTACGCCGTCCTGCTGCGTCGCGACGAGCAGGAGGGCGGCGGGCGGATCATCGCGGTGCGGGCCAAGACCGGCAGCACGCGCTGGTCGCGCCGGCTGCCCAGCCGCTCGGAGACCTCGCCGCTGATCGACCGCGGCCGGATCTACATCGGCAGCGAGGACGGCACGATCTATTCCCTGCGCGCACGCGACGGCGTCGTGCGCTGGCGCGCGAAGGCCTCCGGCGCGGTCAAGGGCGCGATCGCGCTCGATGCCGGCAAGCTGTACTTCGGCGACTACGGGGGACGCGTGCACGCGATCCGGCGCAGCAACGGGGACAAGATCTGGTCGACCGCGCCGGGCGGTGGCGCGCTCGGCCTGGGCTCCGGCAACTTCTACTCGTCGGCCGCCGTCGAGTACGGCCGCGTCTACATCGGCAGCACGAACGGCACGGTCTACTCGCTGTCGAGCTCCGACGGCAAGGTCGCCTGGAGCCGTCGCACGGGCGGCTACGTCTACGCGTCGCCCGCCGTCGGCCAGGCCCGGGGCGGGCGCCCGACGGTCTACATCGGCTCCTACGACGGGCGGTTCTATGCGCTCGACGCGCGCAGCGGCAAGCTCCGCTGGGTTCGTTCGCTGGGAACGAAGATCTCGGGCGCGGCGACCCTCGTCGGCGACACCGTCTTCGTCTCCGATCTCGGCCGGCGCTCGACGTGGGCGCTCGGGGCGCGCACCGGCAAGACGCTGTGGAGGACGCGCCGCGGCGCGTTCAACCCGGCGATCAGCGACGGGCGGCGGGTCTACTTCACCGCGTACACGTCGCTGTTCGCGCTCGATCCGAGGGGCCGTCCGTTCGACCGCGCCGCGGCGAACAGCGCGCGCAGCCAGACCCGGGCGCAGCGGGCCGCCGCACGCAAGCGTGCCGCGCAGCGGGCCAAGGCGCGCGCCCAGGCTCGCCGTGAGCGCCAGCTGAAGTATCGCTTCGGCCGGCACGGGCATCGCCACAGCGCGAAGCTCGGCTACCGGCGCAGCTGCCACGAGCACCGCCACGCCTACAGGCTGCGCAGCAGGACGATCGTGCTGCGCCACCGCCACTGCCACACGCACCGCCGCGCGCGGCGCTGACGGGCGCGGTCGGTTCGGCGGTGTGTCGAATACGCATCGGCGGGCGAGTCGGATTCGACACACCCCCGCCGGATTGCGGCTACCGGCGCACGGCGATGCCGGCCGCGGCGAGGTGTTCCTTGGCGTCGCGGACGGCAAACGTGCCGTAGTGAAAGATCGAGGCCGCGAGCGCGGCGTCGGCGCCGGCGTGCAGCGCCGCCGCCAGGTGCTCGAGCGTGCCCGCCCCGCCGGAGGCGATCACCGGCACGGCGACGGCCTCGGCCACCGCGCGCGTGAGCTCGAGGTCGAAGCCGTCGTTGGTCCCGTCGCGGTCCATGCTGGTCAGGAGGATCTCTCCGGCGCCGCGCTCCACGCCCTCGCGCGCCCACGCGACGACGTCGCGGCCGGTGGCCGTGCGCCCGCCGGCCACGAAGACCTCCCAGCCCGCCTCCGGGCCGCCGCCCGGGTGCGCTTTGGCATCGATCGCGAGCACGACGCACTGGGCGCCGAACACGTCGCCGAGCTCGGAGATGAGCTCCGGGCGCGCGACGGCGGCCGAGTTCACCGCGACCTTGTCCGCGCCGGCGTCGAGCACGGCCTGAGCGTCCTGCACCGAGCGGATCCCGCCGCCGATCGTGAAGGGGATGAAGCACTCGTCGGCGACCCGCCGGGCGAGCTCGACGACCGTGTCGCGCTTGTCGCTCGTCGCGGTGATGTCGAGGAAGACGAGCTCGTCGGCGCCCGCGGCGTCGTAGAGGGCCGCCAGCTCGACGGGGTCACCGGCGTCGCGGATGTCGACGAAGTTCGTGCCCTTCACGACCCGGCCGGCGTCGACGTCCAGGCAGGGGATGACGCGCTTGAGGTGCACGCAGCCGAGGCTAGTGCCTCGTCGCGGGCGTCCGCGAGGGCGCTTGCGCCCCGGACCGCCCGAGCGGCTGTGAGTGAGCGCGTCGATGCGGGCCTTGGTCGACGTTCTCATGCACCACATGCATACGTCGACCAGCCCCTCCGGCCGGGCGGTCTGCGCAGAGACCTGGTCGAGTTATGCCCCCACCAGGGGCATAACTCGACCAGGCCCCCCGCGAGCCCCGGTCCAGACGACGACACCCGCGTCCACTCACACCCTCATCGATGCAGTTGCGGACCCGCTACGGCCCGCCCAGCCATCACGCCAGGCCGCGCCTGCAGCTGAGCGTGAGTCGCCCGACCAGCGGTCCTAAGCGCCGGTGCCGGCGCCGGCCGCGGAGCCCGCGAGCGCCGCGATGCCCTCGGCGACCGTGAACCTGCGCTCGTACAGCGCCTTGCCGGCGATCACGCCGCTGAGGTTGACCTGGCGCAGTCCCGCGAGCGCGACGAGATCCTCGAGCTTGCCGATCCCGCCGGAGTACATGAACCGACCGCGCACGACGGCCGCCAGGCGGCGGATCTCGTCGAGGTCCGGGCCGCCGAGCAGCCCGTCCTTGTCGACGTTCGTATAGACGAACGTGCGCACGCCGCGGTCCTGCAGGCGCTCGATCGCCGCCTCCGCGGGCAGCGTGGTCGTCTCCGTCCAGCCGGCGGTCGAGACGAAGCCGCCGCGCGTGTCCACGCTGACGACGATCCGCCTGCCGTAGCGCGCCACCGCCTCGTCGAGGAAGTCGATGTCGGCGAACGCCGCGGTGCCGAGGATCGCGCGTGAGGCGCCGGCCTCGATCGCGCCGCTGACCGCCTCGATCGAGCGCAGTCCACCGCCGTACTGCACCGGCACGCCGAGCTGCGCCACGACCTTCGCGAGGTGGTCGAGGTTCTGCGGCGACCCGGTGCGCGCGCCGTCGAGGTCGACCATGTGCAGGTACCGCGCGCCCGCGTCGACCCACGCGCGAGCGGCCTCCAGCGGGCTGTCGGCGTAGACCGTCTCGGCGGCGAAGTCGCCCTGCACGAGGCGCACCGCCCGACCGCCGGCGATGTCGATCGCGGGAAGGAGGATCACGCGTGGACCGACGCGCAGATGCCGACGAAGTTGCGCAGCAGCGCGAGGCCATGCGTCGAGGACTTCTCGGGATGGCACTGTGCGCCGAACACGTTGCCGGAGGCGACGAAGGAGACGAACGGCGAGCCGTACTCGCCACGAGCGAGCACGATCGACGGGTCCTCGGGCTGCGCCACGAACGTGTGGACGTGGTAGAAGGCCGCGGGGTCCGGCAGCCCCTCGCACAGCGGCGAGGCGCGCTCCCAGCGCACGGAGTTCCAGCCGATGTGCGGCAGCTTCAGGCCCTGCGGATCGAGCCGAACGACCTCGCCGGCGAGCAGGCCCAGCCCCTCGGAGCCCTCGTGCTCGACCGAGCGCTGGAAGAGCAGCTGCATTCCCAGGCACAGGCCGATGACCGGCTTGCCGGCCTGCGCGTGCGCCCGCACCACCTCGTCGAGGCCGAGCGCGCGCAGCCGACGCATCGCCTCGGGAAACGCGCCGACGCCCGGCACGACGAGTCCGTCCGCCGCGCGCAGCTCGTCGGGATCGGCGGTCTGCGCAATCGGCGTCCCGACGTGCTCGAAGGCCTTGCTCACCGAACGCCGGTTCCCCATCCCGTAGTCGACCATCGCGATCGCGGGGGTCATCGCGCCCCCTTCATCCGGTCAGCGTGCCCTTGGTCGACGGCACGCCGCCCTCGGTCGGGTCGATCGCGATCGCGGCGCGCAGCGCGCGGGCGAAGGCCTTGAAGGAGGCCTCGATCATGTGGTGGGCGTTCGTGCCCGCCTGGACCTCGAGGTGCAGCGTCAGGCGCGCGTTGCCGGCCACGGCGCGGAAGAACTCCCCGAGCAGCTCGTGCTCGAAGCCGCCGGTCTCCCCCGCCGGCAGGCCGCCGTCGTCGAGCGCGACGAACGCCCGGCCCGAGACGTCGATCGCGCACATCGCGCGCGCCTCGTCCATCGGCACGACCGCGTGGCCGTAGCGGAAGATCCCGCGGCGATCGCCGAGCGCCGCGTCGAGCGCCTGCCCGAACACGATTCCGACGTCCTCGACGGTGTGATGCGAACCGGTCTGCAGGTCGCCCTTGGCGTCGACCTTGAGGTCGAGGCCACCGTGGCGCGCGAGCAGGTCGAGCATGTGGTCCAGGAAGCCGACGCCGGTCTCGCGGCGGCCGGCGCCGGTGCCGTCGAGCCCGAGCTCGAGCGTGATGTCGGTCTCACCCGTGCGGCGCTGGCGCTGGGCGGTGCGGGGCGCGTCGTCGGTCATGACGGCCCATTCTCCCCCACGCGCGCCAGCATCGACTCGGCGTGCACGGTGAATCCCTCCGCGCGGGCGATCGGCGCGCCGGCGGCAGCCAGCGCGGGCGCCGCATCGCCGATGTGCACCTCGCTCATCCGCCGGCGGAACGCCCGCGGCGACAGGCCCGAGGCGTAGCGCGCGGCGCCGCCGGTGGGCAGGCTGTGGTTCGAACCCGCGACGTAGTCGCCGAACGCGGTCGCGCCGGCGGCGCCGACGAAGACGCAGCCGGCCGAGCGCACCCGCGGCGCGAGGCGCTCGACGGACGGCCCGACGAGCTCGAGGTGCTCGGGCGCGAACGCCTCGCAGAAGCGCAGCCCCTCCAGCAGCGACTCGGCGTGGACCAGCACGAAGGCGGCGGGATCGGAGTGCTCGCGGTCGGCGTGCAGCGATTCGAGCGATTCGCGCACCGCGTGCAGCAGCGGCGACGAGCCGGAGACGAGGACCACCGGCGCGCCCGGGCCGTGCTCGCCCTGTGCGAGCAGGTCGAGCGCGATGAGCTCGGGATCGGCCGACGCGTCGGCGAAGACGAGCACGTCGCTGGGCCCGTAGAAGCCGTCGATCCCGACGCTGTCGCTGACCTGACGCTTGGCCTCCTGCACGATGAGGCTGCCGGGCCCGGCGATGACGTCGGCGCGCTCGATCGTCTCCGTCCCGTAGGCGAGCGCCGCGATTGCGTGGGCCCCGCCCATCGCGTAGACCTCGTGGACGCCGCACAGGTCGCACGTGGCGCGGATGACGGCGTCGATCGGCGGCGGCGTGAGCACCGCGACCTCCTCGACGCCGGCCGCGCGCGCGGTGACGACGCCCATGACGACCGTCGACGGATACGGCGCGTGGCCGCCCGGCACGTAGATCGCGGCGCGCCGCACGGGCACCTCGCGCAGCACGACGCGCTGGCCCTGCGCCAGCGCCACGTCGATGTCGGCGCCCACCGCGGCGTCGGCGACGAGCGCGACGTTCGTGATCGCCACCTCCAGGCCCGCGCGCACATCATCGGCCAGCAGCCCCGCGTCGAGCTCCTCGGCGGCCACGCGCAGATCCTCCGGCGCCGGCGCGCCGCCCATGTCGAAGCGCGCCACGAGCTCACGCAGCGCGCGGTCGCCGCCGTCGCGCACCGCGCCGACGATCTCGGCCACGACCTCGCTCACCGACGCAGGCGCGGGCGCGAGCGCGCGCACGGACGCCGCCGCGGCGACCGGGTCGCCGGCCACCGCGATGCGCTCAAAGCGCACGCAGCTTCTCCAGCATGGCGTCGATCGGCGCCGCCTTGAGCTTGTGCGCGACCGGGTTGGCGATCAGCCGGGCGGTCGAGACGAAGATCTCCTCGCGAATGATGAGGTTGTTCTCGCGCAGCGTGGTGCCGGTCGCGGTGAGGTCGACGATCGCCTCGACCAGGCCGGTCAGCGGCGCGAGCTCGACCGATCCCTTGACCTCGACGATCTCGGCCTGCCGGCCGGTGGCCTCGAAGTAGGCGGCGGCGGTCTTGTAGTACTTCGTCGCGACGCGCATGACGCCCAGGCGGCGCAGCGCCTCGACCGAGGGATCCGGCCCGTCGACGGTCGCCAGGACCATCGTGCACTTGCCGTAGTCGAGGTCGAGCAGCTCGTAGACCTCACGGTCGGGCTGCTCGGCGAGCACGTCCTTGCCGGTGATTCCCACGTCGGCGGCGCCGGCCTCGACGTACGTCGGCACGTCGGAGGGGCGCATCGTGACGATGCCGACGTCGGCGAACAGCAGCTTGCGGTCATTGGAGCGCACCTCGGAGGTGTCGATGCCGATCGCGTCGAGGCGGTCGAGCGTCTCGCGCATGAGCGCGCCGCGCGGGACGGCGATGATGAGGCCGGCGGTCGGCGGCGGGGTCGTCACGACTGCGCCACCTTCTCCTCGCCGGTGAGGGCGATGTGCAGGCGGTCGATCGTCAGCGCGAAGCCGACGGCCGGCAGCGAGCGGCCGAAGCGGCCGAGCAGGTCGTCGTAGTGACCGCCGCCGCCCAGCGGCGCGCCGAGCGCCGGGTCGTAGACGTCGAACACGGCGCCGGTGTAGTAGCCCATCCTGCGCGCGAGGCCGAGGTCGAAGATGACGCGCTCGGCAACCTCGGGCGCCAGCAGCTCGTAGATGCCGGCCAGGCCGGCGACGGCCTCGGCGACCGGGCCGGCGGCGTCGGTCAGCACCTCGGGCCCCCCGCGGATCTGCGGCACGCGCAGCAGCAGCTCAGCGTCGGTGTCGTCCAGGCCGAGGCCGGCGAGCTCGGCCTCGAGGGCGACGAAGTCACGCTTGACGAGCGCGTCCATGAGCAGCTCGGCCGCGGCGTCCGGGACGTCGTGGGAGCGCAGCAGCATCGGGTACAGCGACGCGTCGCCGAGGCCGATCCGGAAGTCGCGCAGCCCGACCGCGTCGAGCGCGTGGTACAGGACGGTGAGCGCCTCGGCGGTGCCCTGCGGCGCGGGCGCGCCGATGAGCTCGATCCCCGCCTGCAGGAACTCGCGCATCTGGCCGCGGTGCGGGCGCACGCCGCGGTAGGCGTGGGCGAAATAGCAGAAGCGCAGGGGCGGCTCGGCGGTGCGATAGCGCGTCCCGACGAGCCGCGCGATCGGCACGGTCATGTCGGTGCGCAGGGCGAGCACCTCGCCGTGGTCGTCGAAGACGCGGTAGGCCGGCGGAGCGCCGCCGCCGCGGGCGAGAACCTCCTCGTACTCCAGCGCGGGCGTCCAGACCTCGCCGTAGCCGTCGTGCTCGAAGATGCCGCGCACGGCCTCGGTGATGTCGCGCAGCTCGCGCATCTCGTCGGGCAGCACGTCGCGCGTGCCGGAGGGAATCGGGTGGATCTGAGGGCGCACGGGTGCGTCCAATCTATTTGGCCGGGGCAGCGAGGGTTCGCCGGCTAGTGGTAGACCGGCTCGGTGGCGACGCGCTCGATGCGCGCGCCGAGCTCGCGCAGGCGCTCGTCGATGCGCTCGTAGCCGCGGTCGATCTGGCGGATGTTGCCGATCTCCGAGCGCCCCTCGGCGCACAGCGCGGCGATCAGCATCGCCATGCCGGCGCGGATGTCCGGCGACTCGACCCGCTCGCCGCGCAGCCGGCAGGGACCGGTCACGATCGCCCGGTGCGGGTCGCACATGGTGATGTCCGCGCCCATGAGGACGAGCTTGTCGGTGAACACCATGCGGTTCTCGAACATCCACTCGTGGATGAGCGCCGAGCCGGAGCACTGGGTGGCCAGCGCGACGGCGATCGAGGTCAGATCGGCCGGAAACGCGGGCCACGGGCCGTCCTGGACCTTGATCTTGTGCTCGCCGACATCACGGGCGATGATGAGATCCTGCCCGCCGGGCACGATCACGTCGTTACCGTCGAGCTCGGAGCGCAGGCCGAGGCGGTCGAAGACGAGGCGGATCATGCGCAGGTCGCTGGGGATCGTGTCGCGGATGCGCAGCTCCCCACCGGTCACGCCCGCGAGCGCCATGAACGAGCCGATCTCGATGTGGTCGGGGCCGATCCTGTGGTCGCAGCCGTGCAGCTTGGCGGTGCCGTTGACGGTCAGCACGTTGGAGCCGATGCCCTGGATGTCGGCGCCCATCTTCACGAGCATGCGCGCGAGGTCCTGGACGTGCGGCTCGCAGGCGGCGTTTCCGATGACCGACGAGCCCGGCGTGCCGGCGGCGGCCAGCAGCGCGTTCTCGGTGCCCATCACCGACGGCTCGTCCATGAAGACGTCGCCGGCCCGCAGGCCGCGCGGGGCGCGCAGGTCGATGTCGCGGTGGTGCTCGAAGGTGGCGCCGAGGGCGGCGAAGGCATCGAGGTGCGGATCCAGGCGCCGGCGGCCGATGCCGTCGCCGCCAGGGGGCGGCATGCGCACGCGGCCGAAGCGGGCCAGCAGCGGGCCCGCGAGCAGGAACGAGGCGCGGATGCGCTCCGACAGGCCGCGGTCGATGATCGCCTCGTCGGCGGTCAGCCCGTCGGCACAGAGCGCGACCTCGTGGTCCGACAGCCAGGTGATGCGCACGCCGATGCCCTCGAGGATCGACAGCATCGCAGCGACGTCGTCGATCTTCGGGACGTTGCGCACGATGACCTCGTCCTCGGTCAGGACCGAGGCCGCGAGGATGGGCAGGGCACCGTTCTTGTTGCCGGCGGGCGTGATCGTGCCCGTGAGCGCGGTGCCGCCATCGATGACGAACTTCTCCATGTGAGGGTGCCTTCCGGCGACGGGAGCAGGGCCGTAGGGCTGGGCTAGGGTAACAGCCATGCCCTCCCGGATTTCGCGCGACGAGGCGTGGTCCCTGCTCACGGAGTGGGTGCAGTCCGAATCGCTGCGGCGCCACTGCCTGGCCGTGGAGGCCGCAATGGTCGCTTTTGCAGAGCGTGACGGCCACGACGCCGAGCTGTGGGGCGTGACCGGCCTGTTGCACGACGCCGACTACGAGCGCTTCTCGGACATGGACGACACCGAGCGCGGCCATCCGCGCACGATCATGGCCGAGCTGCGATCGCGCGACGCGCCGCCGGACATGGTGCACGCGATCGCGGCGCACGCCGACTTCCTCGGCGTGCCGGCGCACACGGACCTGGACCGGACGCTCCTGGCGGTAGACGAGCTGTGCGGCTTTCTCGTCGCGTGCGCCTGGGTGCGGCCGGAGGGCATCCATGGCCTGACGCCCAAGTCCGTCAAGAAGAAGCTCAAGCAGCCATCGTTCGCCGCCGCGGTCAACCGCGACGACGTGCGCGGCGGGGCTGACCAGCTCGGGGTGGACTTCGACTCGCACGTCGCCTTCGTGATCACCGCGCTGCAGGCGCGGGCGGACGAGCTCGAGCTGCACGGACGCGAGGCGGGCGCGTAGTCGGGTGCCGTGGCGATGGCGCGGACGCGGGGCACAGCGGCGGACGGGCACCCGGCGTCAGCACCCAGCCC
>Ga0136633_1001622_pt1 | contig 16439 bp, 13 predicted proteins | sample AntDrymeUQ832206_2_FD_105494 | JGI IMG/M metagenome (GOLD analysis project Ga0136633, IMG submission 105494) | Polar desert sand microbial communities from Dry Valleys, Antarctica - metaG UQ83 (22.06) | ecosystem: Environmental > Terrestrial > Soil > Desert | place: Antarctica: Dry Valley...
CGCGACCTGCAGGAGGCGCTCGCGGCGTCGCCCCAGTTCTGCGGCGAGGGCTTCCGGCTCGTGCGGCGCGAGTGGCCGACGGACATCGGCCCGGTCGACCTCATGTGCCGCGACGGCGAGGACGCCTGGATCGCGGTGGAGATCAAGCGCGTGGCGACGATCGACGCCGTCGAGCAGCTCACCCGCTACCTCGAGCGCATCCGCCACGACCCGGCGATGGCGTCCTGTCGCGGCATCCTCGCCGCGCAGTCGATCAAGCCGCAGGCGCGGGTCCTCGCGGAGGCGCGCGGGCTGACCTGCGTGGAGGTCGACCTGGCGGTCCTGCGCGGCGAGCGCAAGCCGGATCTGACGCTGTTCGCGGCGTAGCCGCTCGCCGCGGCGAGCGGCGGCGAAGGGCCGGCTTGCGCCCCAGATCGTCGCGTTCGGACGAGTGCTGGCGGCGCGGCGTCGTGCTGTGCGGTCTCAGCGCGGGATCGCTGTGCTGGTTCAGCGAGTCGGTGACGGCGTTCCACGGCCCGCCGCAGCGGGTGGCCGGCCTGGGGCTGTTGCCATACTCCAACTGCGTGCACTACTCGCGACCCCAGGCGTCGGCGTACTGGGTCGAGGGGGCCGGCGATGGGCTGTCCGAGGTCGCGCTGACGCAGGCGCGGACGCTCAGGCGGGCTCGCCCGAGAGCGTGACCAGCAGCGAGCGCGCCCCGCCGCGATCGCGGTGCTCGCAGAGGTAGATCCCCTGCCAGGTGCCGAGCGCGAGGTGCCCGTCGGTGATCGGCAGCGTCAGCGACGAGCCCATCAGCGCGGCCTTGACGTGGGCCGGCATGTCGTCGGCGCCCTCGAGCGTGTGCGTCCAGGCGAAGTCCTCGGGCACCGCGGCGTTGAACCACGTCTCAACGTCGCGCCGCACGTCGGGCGAGGCGTTCTCGTTGAGCGTCAGCGACGCCGACGTGTGCCGGATGAACAGGTGTGCGAGGCCCATCTGCAGGCCGCTCAGCTCGGGCAGCGCGTCGACGATCTCGTCGGTCACGAGGTGCACTCCGCGGGGGCGCGGCCGGAGGGTGATCTCGCGCTGGCGCCAGGACATCTCGGTGGGAGCGTACCCCGGGTGGCAATGTGTGGACGCGGCCTATGCGGGTAGGGTCAAGCCATGTCAATTCCCGAAGGAAGCCACACCATTGGACCCAGCAACGGTTCGCTGAAGGTCAAGACCGGCAAGGAGGGCGCAGCCGCCAAGATGGGGCACAACCTCACCCTCGCCGTCAACTCCTGGGAGGCCACGGTCGAGGGCGGCGACAGCCCCTCGATCAAGCTCACCGCCGACCCGAGTTCAGTCGAGGTCGAGTCCGGCGAGGGCGGCGCCAAGCCGCTCGGCGACAAGGACAAGAAGGACATCAAGAAGACGATCGACGGCAAGGTTCTCGGCTCGTCGCAGATCACGTTCACGTCCAGCGAGGTGACCGACAGTCAGGCCAAGGGCGATCTCTCGATCGCCGGCAAGAGCTCTGACGTCACGGTCCCGCTCAACGTCAGCGGCGACAAGATCAGCGGCAGCATCAAGCTCAATCAGAAGGACTTCGGCATCAAGCCGTTCTCGACGATGATGGGCGCGTTGAAGGTCACCGACCAGGTCACGGTCGAGTTCGAGGGCACGCTCTCGTAGCTGACCCGCCGGGCGCAGCACCGACGTAGGCTTGCGGCGTGACCCGCCGCAAGCCGCGCGTTTTGTGGGAGCCGGGCGACGCGTTCGCCGGCCGCACCGGCCTGCGTGCGTACATGCAGTGGCTGTCGGCCCACCACGGCGTCGACGCCACGAGCTACGACGAGCTGTGGCGCTGGTCGATAGGCGACCTGGAGGGCTTCTGGTCGTCGATCGCCGAGTACTTCGATGTCAGCTTCCACGAGGAGCCCAGCAGCGTCATCGGGCGGCGCGAGATGCCGGGCGCGCGATGGTTTCCCGGCGCGATGCTGTCCTATCCCGAGCACATCTTCCGCGACCGCGACGACGACGCGGTGGCGATCCGCCACGCCTCGGAGCTGCGCCCGCTGGAGGAGGTGACCTGGGGAGCGCTGCGTGAGCAGTCCGCGCGCATCCAGGCCGGCCTGCGCGCCCTCGGGGTCGGCCGCGGCGATCGCGTCGCGGCGTACATGCCGAACATCGCCGAGACGGTGGCGGCGTTCCTGGCGACCGCGGGGCTGGGCGCCGTGTGGTCGAGCTGCTCGCCGGACTTCGGGGCGCGCTCGGCGATCGACCGCTTCGCGCAGATCGAGCCGACCGTGCTGCTCGCCGTCGACGGCTACCGCTACGGCGGGCGCGACTTCGATCGCTCTGACGTGGTCGAGGCGATCCACTCGAGGGTCGGCGGGACGCTCGTGCGCCTGGGCTACCTCGACGGGAGCGGCTGGGAGGCCGGCTTCCTCGGCGCGGCCGGCGGGTCGCAGCTCGTGCTCGAGCCGGTGGACTTCGATCACCCGCTGTGGGTCCTGTACTCCAGCGGCACGACCGGCCTGCCCAAGGCGATCGTGCAGGGCCACGGCGGCATCCTGCTCGAGCAGCTCAAGCACGGGAGCCTGCACCTCGACATGCGCGCGGACGACCGCGCGTTCTGGTTCACCACGACCGGCTGGATGATGTGGAACTTCCTCGTCGGCGTGCTGCTGACGCCGGCGTCGATCGTGCTCTACGACGGCAATCCGGCGACGCCGAGCCTCGATCGCCTGTGGGACCTCGCCGCCGAGGCCCGCATCACGTGCTTCGGGACCAGCGCGGCGTTCATCGCGGGGTGCCTGAAGGCGGACATCCACCCCCGCGGCTCGGGGGCCGAGGACGGCGTCGCCGCGCGCGAGCTCAGCGCGCTGCGCAGCGTCGGCTCGACCGGCTCACCGCTGTCGCCGGAGGCCTTTCGCTGGGTCTACGACGAGCTGGGCGACGACACGTGGCTGTTCTCGACGAGCGGCGGCACCGACGTGTGCACGGCGTTCGTTGGTGGCGTGGCGCTGCTGCCCGTCCATGAGGGCGAGCTGCAGGCGCGCTCGCTGGGCTGTGACGTGCACGCCTTCGATCCCGCGGGCCGCCCGCTCGTCGACGAGGTCGGCGAGCTCGTCATCACCCAGCCGATGCCGTCGATGCCGCTGCGCTTCTGGAACGACCCGGACGGCGAGCGGCTGCGCGAGGCGTACTTCGACATGTACCCGGGCGTCTGGCGACACGGCGACTGGATCGAGATCACGTCGCGCGGGACGGCGGTCATCCACGGTCGCAGCGACTCGACGATCAACCGCGGCGGCGTGCGGATGGGGACGAGCGAGATCTACGCGGCGGTGCTCGCGCTGGCGGAGGTCGTCGACGCGCTCGTGGTCGACGTCGACGGCTGGATGGCCCTGTTCGTGGTGCTGCGCTCAGGCGCAGAGCTCGACGACGATCTGCGCAGCGCGCTGGCGCAGCGCATCCGCGCGGACTGCTCGCCGCGCCACGTGCCCGACGACGTGTTCGCCGTCGCCGCGGTCCCGCGCACGCTGTCGGGCAAGCTGCTGGAGGTGCCGGTCAAGCGGATCCTCGCCGGCGCCGAGCCCGAGCGCGTGGCCAGCCGCGACTCGCTCGCCAACCCGGCGGCGCTGGACTGGTTCGCGGCGTTCGCGCGGGGAATCGAGCGGCGGAAGTCCGGATGAGCAGGAATCGGGCGAAGAAGAAGCAGCGCCAGCGGGCGCGCGCCGGCGCCGGGGAGCGGCCGGCCGCCGGCAGCGCGCCGCGGCCGACCGTTCCGTCCGCCGCGCGCGCGACGCCAACGGGGCGCGAATCCGAGCCGGCGGCGACCCGGCGCCATCCCTCGCGCCTGGAGATCCGCGACGGCGTTGCGCGCCCCGACGCGATCTGGGCGCCGTTTCCGCTGACGGAGATCGGCATGGGCGTCGGCCTCGTTCTGTTTCTCATCGGCTTCGCCGGCGCGCCGGCGGTCCTGTTCGCCGGCGTCGGCGTGCTCGTGATCGTCGTCGCCGACCTCTGCCTGCGCGAGCACTTCGCGGGCTTTCGCTCGCACAGCATCCTGCTCGCGATGCTGCCGGTCACGACCGTTCACCTGGCCCTCGTCGTGATCGGCGATGTGACGTGGCGCGGCCCGCTCGCGCTGGCGGTCGACCTCGCGGTCGCCGGCGTGCTCGCGTGGTGGCTGCAGGGGCGCTTCCGGGTGGCCCAGAGCACGGCGCGTCTGCGCACGAGCTGAAAGGAACGGGCCGGACGCGCAAGGTGCGCTGTCCGCACTCGGCGCGTCACGGACGCTCGCTACAGCACGATCTCGCAGTTGCGCGCGGTCGCGCTTGTCTCGCTCGACGCGGTCGGTGCCGTCGCCGCAGTCGATCACGTCGCTGCCGCCGCCGACCGCGCGGATCGTGTCGCCGCCCGGTCCACCGAGCAAGCCGCTCGCGACCCCCGCCACGACCGATGGTCGACCGGGCGGGCGCAGGGGACGCTGAGCGCCCTAGCGCTCGCCGGGCGTCTTGCGCGGATACAGCGAGACCGGGATCGAGAGATCCAGGGCGGTCTCGACGATCCGCGACTGCTCGGCGATGTGGGCCGCCGGATAGCCCTCGCCCGGCGACGCGCGCTCGGGCCGGCCGATGTAGCCGAACCGCAGCCGCTCGGGCAGGATCTGCATGAGGCGAGGGAACATGTGCGCGCGGGCGCCCATGTTGCGCGGCTCCTCCTGGACCCAGACGACCTCCTCGAGGTTCGGGTAGCTCTCCATGAGCTCGAGGATCTGCGCCTGCGGGAAGGGATAGAGCAGCTCGACGCGGGCGATGGCGACGCCGAACTCCTCGGAGCGACGCGGGTGCCCGACGAGGTCGTAGAAGACCTTCCCGGTGCACAACACGAGGCGCTTGACCTGCTCGACCGGGACGCGCGGCTCAGCGAGGACCGCAAAGAACTTCGTCTCGGAAAGGTGCTCGATGCGGTTGGTCGCCTGCGGCAGGCGCAGCAGCGACTTCGGCGTCATGAGGATGAGCGGACGCTGCTTGGCGATCCGCGCCTGGCGGCGGATGAGGTGGAAGTACTGCGCCGGCGTCGTGACGTTCGCGACGCGAATGTTGCCTTCGGACGCGAGCGTGAGGAAGCGCTCGAGGCGACCGCTGGAGTGCTCGGGCCCAGAGCCCTCGTAGCCGTGCGGCAGCAGCAGGACCAGGCGCGAGGTCTGCCCCCACTTCGCGAGGCCCGAGACGATGAACTGGTCGACGATGACCTGCGCGCAGTTGACGAAGTCGCCGAACTGCGCCTCCCACAGCACGAGCGTCTCGGGCGCCTCGGCGCTGTAGCCGTACTCGAAACCCAGGCAGGCGACCTCGGACAACGGGGAGTTGTGCAGCTCAAACGGCGCCAGCGCGCCCGGCAGCGACTGGATCGGGCAGATCGTCTGGCCGGTCTTGGCGTCGTGCAGCACCGCGTGGCGCTGGGAGAACGTGCCGCGCTCGACGTCCTGGCCGGTGAGGCGGATCGGCGTGCCCTCGGTCAGCAGCGAGGCGAACGCCAGCGACTCGGCGTGCGCCCAGTCGATCCCGCCGTCGGGGCCGAGCGCGTCGCGGCGGCGCTCGAGCTGCTTGACGAGCTTCGGATGGACCGTGAACCCCTCGGGGAGCGCCAGCAGCTCGCTGTTGAGGATCCGCAGCCGCTCGGAGCTGACAGCGGTCTTCACGTCCGGCGACGGCGTGCGGTCCAGCGTGTACTCGCCCGTCGCCTGCTCGACCTGGCCGACCTCCTCGGCGTGGCGGATCTGCGCCTTCAGGCGCTGGTGCAGGCGCGTCAGCTCGTCCCAGACCTCGGCCGTCTGCTGGTCGACCTCCTGCTTGGAGACGACCCGCTGGGCGATGAGCTGCTCGGCCCAGATCTCCGCGACGCGCTTGTGCTGGCGGATGCGCGTGACCTGCTCGGGCTGCGTGTAGGCCGGCTCGTCGGCCTCGTTGTGGCCGAAGCGGCGGTAGCCGATGAGGTCGATCATCACGTCGTGGCCGAACTCCTGGCGGAAGGTGAACGCCAGCCGCACGGCGGCGACGCACGCCGCCACGTCGTCGGCGTTGACGTGGATGATCGGCACGTCGAAGCCCTTGGCGACGTCCGACGCCCACCGGGTGGAGCGCGCGTCGTCCGGATCGGTGGTGAAGCCGACCTGGTTGTTCTGGACAAGATGCAACGTGCCGCCGACCGAGTAGCCGTCGAGCGCCTGGAGGTTGAGCGTCTCGGGGACGACGCCCTGGGCGGGCAACGCGGCGTCGCCGTGCAGCACGATCGGCACGGCGGTGGCGGGGTCACGCCGGGCCCGCGGGCCGAGGCGCGTGGTCTGCGCGGCGCGCGTCGCGCCGGTGACGACCGGCCCGACGTACTCCAGGTGCGACGGGTTGGACTCGAGGTTGACGAGGATCGAGGAGCCGTCGGGCAGCTGATAGGAGCCCTGCGCGCCGTGGTGGTACTTCACGTCGCCGGTACCGCCCTGCGGGATCGTCGTGACCGCCTCGAGCGTCGAGGCGCCCTCGAACTCCGCGAAGATCGTGTCGTAGGGGCGTCCGAGGTTGTGCGCCAGCACGTTGAGGCGGCCGCGGTGCGCCATGCCGAGCACGACCTCGCGCCCGCCGTTGGCCGCGGAGAGCTGGATGAGCTCGTCGAGCATCGGCACCGTCATGTCCAGGCCCTCGATCGAGAACTGCTTCTGGCCGAGGTAGGCCTTGTGCATGAAGCGCTCGAGCGCGTCGACCTCGATGAGGCGCTTGAGCAGCGCCTTCTGCTCGTCGGCCGACAGCGGCGTGCGGAACTCGCCGGACTCGATCTTCGCCCGCAGCCAGGTACGCTGGCGGTGCGAGGCGATGTGCTCGATCTCGTAGGCGATCGTGCCGCAGTACGTCTCGCGCAGGTGCGGCAGCGCGTCGGCCAGCGTCGCGCCCGGAACCTGGATGCGCAGGATCCGCGCCGGGATGCGCGCCATGAGGTCGGGGGTGAGGCCGAGCGGCTCGGGGTCGAGCGCCGGGTCGCCCTCGGGCTCGCGGCCGAGCGGGTCCAGGCGCGCGGCGAGATGGCCGTGGGTGCGGTGCGCCTTCAGCAGCGAGACGGCGGCCTGGACGGCGCGCAGGAGGTCCTCGTCGACCTCGGCGGCGACGGGCTCGGGCGCCTTGGCGGCGTCGCGCGCGGTTGCCGCGGCGGCGGCGGGGGCCGGCGGCGCGGGCAGCGGCGCGAGGTCGGAGCCGAGCTCGTGGAAGAGCTGGTCGTAGAAGCCGTGCTCGCCCTGCAGGTAGTCCTCGACGACCTTCAGGAAGCGCCCGGACTCGGCGCCCTGGATGACGCGGTGGTCGTAGGTCGAGGTCATCGTCATGACCTTCTCGGCGCCGATCATCTGTCCGACGGCGGCGAGGCCGACCGGGTAGCCGATGGCGCCGGTGGCGACGATCGTGCCCTGGCCGGACATCAGTCGCGGGACCGAGGCGTGCGTACCGATGCCCCCGGGATTCGTCAGCGAGACGTTCGCGCCGGTGAGGTCGTCGGCGGTGAGCTTGTTCTCGCGGGCGCGGGCGATGAGGTTGCCGAACGCGTCGAGGAACTCCGGGAACGTCTTGCGGCCGGCGTCGCGGATCACCGGCACCATGAGCGTGCGGCTGCCGTCCTTCTTCTCGACGTCGACGGCGATCCCGAGGTTCACGGCCCCGTCGTCGACGCGGTGCGGCCTGCCGTCGATCTCGGCGAAGTGGTGCGCCATGACCGGCATCTGCTCGCTCGCGGCGCGGGCGATCGCGTAGGCGATGAGGTGGGTGAAGGAGATCTTGTGGCCGGCGGCCTTCAGCTCGCCGCGGCGCCCGTTCATGGTGGTGACAGTGATCGTGCGCAGCGACGTCGCGGTCGGGATCTCGCGCGAGGCCTCCATGTAGCGGGCGAGCATCGCCGCGCCGCCCTTGAGCTCGGTGGCGCCGGCGGTGTGAGCCGCGGGTGCGGGCGCCGGCGGGGCGGGCTGGCTGCTCGCGGTCGCGGTGGGCGCGGGCGCGGGCGGCGGGGCGGCTTTTGCGGCGAGCACGTCGGCCTTCGTGACGCGGCCGGCGGGGCCGCTGCCCTGCAGGGCGGAGATGTCAATGCCCTCGGCCGCCGCGACGCGGCGCGCGACGGGCGAGGCGTGGGCGCCGTTGCCGTCGTGGGCGGGCTCGTCGGGTGCGGTGTCGGGCTGGGGCGCGGGCTCCGCCGGGCTCGGCGCCGCGGCCGGGCGCGTGGCGGTGGCGCCGTTGCCGTTGCCGGCTCCGTCCCCGACCACTGCGCCCGGTCGCACGCGCGCGATGACATCGCCGACGCGGACCGTCTCGCCGGCCGCGGCGAGGATCTCGGCGATCGTGCCCGTGACCGGCGCAGGCAGCTCCATGTCGACCTTGTCGGTGGACAGCTCGACGACCGTGTCTCCCTCCTGCACGGTGTCGCCGACCTGCACGCTCCACTCGAGGATCGTGCCCTCCTGGACGGACTCGCCGCCGGCGGGCGTGACGATGTCGATGAGCTCCTGCCGACCCGGTTGCGGTGAGGCGCCGTCGCCATCGCCGTCCCCGTCTGTGGTGAGCTCGCTCGCGGCGGCGGGGACCGGGCCCCCGTTGTGCGGGGCGATCTCGGCCAAGACGGCGCCGACGGCCACGGTCTCACCCTCGGCGGCGAGGATCCTCACCAGCGTCCCGGCCGTCGGCGCGGGGACCTCGGCGTCGACCTTGTCGGTCGAGACGTCGACGAGCGGCTCGTCGGCGGCGACGGCGTCGCCCTCCTGCTTGTGCCACTCGAGGACCGTCCCCTCGCGGACGGACTCCCCCATCGCCGGGAGCGTTACCTGAACTGTGGTGTTCACGGCCATGCCGAAGGTCCACTCTAGAAGGTCGGGCCGGGAGCGCCGCCGGTCTGGCGGACGAACGTGCCAAGCGTCGAGAACAGGACCATCTCACAGGACTACACCCGGCCGCGAGCCCGGTTGCACGCGCCCTGCCGCCATCGCACCGGATTGCCGAGCGCCGCGCGCCGTCAGTGGGTAGCGTGGCCGGGGAGGCATCCGTGACCACCGCCGGCTCGATCGACGTCGTCCTGGACCATCTGGCGCTCGCCCCCGCCTCACCCGCCGCCGGGGAGGCCGGCACGAGCCTGCTGCCGGCGCTCGAGAGCCTGCTCGCGGAGGCCGCGTCGATGCACGTGCCGGTGCGCCTGGCGCTGCTCGCCCCGCTCGGCGACGACCCGCCGGCGGCGCAGCGCGCGTCTCTCCCGGCGGCCGGCGAGATCACGCCGCTGACCGACCTCGAGCCGCCGGCCGGGCCCGGGCCGCACGTCTTCGTCGCCGCCGACCGGGTTCTGCGCGCCCGGGCCGCGCGGGACGGCTGGGATCCCGTCGCCCATCCGGAGCTGGCATTGCCGGCGCTGCTCGGCCAGCCGCTGGCCTTCGTGCGCCTGGAGGGCGACATCGACGCGCTGCGCGACGCCCCCGGCGTCGTGCCCTACATGGTCGAGCGCGATCCCGGCGGCGACTGGGCCTTCGCGCTCGTCTCGCCCACGGGACTCGCGCGAGCGCTCGACGCGGGAATCGCAGTCGACCGCCTGGCCCTGCGCCACGCCGTCGAGACCTGCTGCTCGCCCAGCTCGACGAGGGCATGCGCGGCGGCGAGCTCGCGGGCTACGAGGCCGGTGCAGCGCCGCTGGCCGGCGGGCCGCCCGTGCGCTCGCGCCACGGCTCACACCCCGACAACGCCCGCGTCGTCGACGCGCTGCTCGACGACATGCGCGCGATCGGCCTGGCAGGAGCAGGGCTATCTCGCCGTGCTCGTCAGCGAGGACTTCTTCCCCAACAAGCCGGGCGACCCGGCCGCCGACCCGAGCCCGAACTACCACTCGAGCACCGACGCGGTGATCGACGCCGCCTACGGCGCCGACATCACGCGCGCCGTCAGCGTCGCGGTGCTCGAGCTGGCGGCGGGCTGAGGGCGTGGGCCGGCGCCGGCCGGCGCGTCAGGCGCGGGTGGGGGCGGGGGTCGCGGCGGACGGCGCGCCGCCCGCGCGGCTCTGGCGCCAGAACTCGTAGGAGCCGATGAACGGGCCGATCCCGCCCAGGACCGCGACCGCGACGGCGAGCCGCAGGTCGATGACCCGCAGGCGCAACGCGGCGAGGCAGGCCAGCGACATCGCGATCCAGCCCAGGCCGTGGGCCATGCCGAAGATCGCCTCGAGGCCGGCCAGCCCCGGCACGAGCCAGACGACGAGCAGCACCGCGTAGACGGCCGAGTGGATGAACGAGCCCCACTTCAGGCGGTGCAACGTGAGCAGGCCGGTCATCCGCTGTGCACCGCCAGCAGTGACGCCATGCGGCGCAGCGGCTCGTCGGCCTCGTCGGGCCAGTCGGCGACGTCGGCGGGCCACCACGCGTAGGCGTCGTGCTCGTCGTCCATCGTGATCTCGGCGCCCTCGGGCAGCCAGGCGAGGCCGACGACCATCACGAGCTGGTGGGGCAGGCGCACGAGCGCCTCGACCGTGAGCCGCTCGGGCTGCACCGCCCACTCCTCCTCGAGCTCGCGCACGAGCGTGTGCGCGGGGCTCTCGCCGAGATCGACGGCGCCACCGGCGCCGAGCGCCCAGCGCCCCGCCCAGGACGACAGCCACGACGCGCGGCGGCCGGCGAGCCAGCGTCCATCGGCGGCGCGCGTCACGGCCAGCGCCGCCATCGAGTGCGACGCGTCGCCGTCGACGAGGCGCAGCGCCCAGCGCACGGGCTGCAGCTCGAGCATGAGGTCGCCGCCCTGCTCGGCGTGCGCGACCAGGCGCCCGGAGAGCCCGTCGTGGCTTGGCGAGCCGCGCTCGCGCAGCGCGGTGATCGCCGCGTCGGCGGCCTCGGCCTTCGTCGCCGGCGGCTCGTAGTGCTCGTCGTGCCAGCGGGCGTGCACGCGCTCGGCGGGCCAGTGGCCGCGAGCGAGGATGGCCGGCTGCTGCATGCCCCCACGATAGTTCGCTGTCGCGCGCGCGGGCGCGGGCGCGGGCGCGCTCTCCAATCCCATCCCCGCCCGCCCCGCCGCGGCGCGCGGTTTCAGCCGGCGGGCGCGGGCTCGCGCGTGCCGAGCTCGAGCACGAGGTCGGCGGCGATCGGCAGATCGGCGGGAAGCTGGGGCTCCAGCGGCGGCGCGGCGAGCGCGTGGACGAGCGCGTGCGCGAGCTGCGGCCGGTTCGTGGCCACGGCGACCATGTCCAGGCGCTTGTAGGCGCTGTCGTTGGCTCGGATGTGGCCGCGCGGCCAGCCGAAGGAGATCACCCGGCAGTCGCACATGAGCGCCTCGAGCACGGTCAGCCCGGCGGTCGCGTGGATGAGCACGTCCGCGGCGGACAGCAGCAGCACCATCCTGTCGGTGAAGCCCCAGACCTGCACGCGGTTGTCGGCGCCGTAGGCCGCCTGCATCCGCGCGCGGGCGGACTCGCTGTGGCCGGCGAGCACGACGACGGTGTTGGCGCCGTAGTGCAGCGCGGTGTCGGTCGCGCCCTCCAGGTCGCCCACCCCCCAGCCGCCGCCGGAGACGACGACGAGCGAGCCGCGCGTCGGCAGCCCCAGCTCCTCGCGCGCGACGTTGCGCTCCGGCGGGTCGGTGAAGCGCGGGTCCGAGGTCAGCCCGTGGACGGCCTCGATGCGCGTCCGCGGGCCGGCGATGGCGCGCACCTCGGGCTCGGAGGCCGGATGGGTCAGCAGGTGCAGGTCGATCCCGGGGTGCGCCCAGTGGCGCAGCGCGGCGAGGTCGCTGATCGCGCTCGCGGCCGGGCCGGCGAGCGCGCCACCCACGCGCATCCTCCCGAGCAGCTCGCTCCAGAGCGGATAGGTCGAGACGACGATGTCGGCCGGGTTGGCGGCCAGATGCGCGGCGAAGCGTCCGCGCACGAGCTTGTCGATGACGGCGGCGCCGGCCTCGCGCGTCGGCGCCAGGCGCGTGCCGAGCAGGTAGCGGGCCTCGAACACGAGCGTGCCGAGCGCCGAGCCCGACGACGGGACGCCGCCGATGATCGCGCGGGCGGCGGGACCGGCCAGCGCGAGGCCGTCGACGATGTCGACGGTCGCGCCGCGCTCCCGCAGGCCGACGGCGAGGACTTGGGCCGGCACGTCGTGCCCGGCGCCGATCGAGGCGGTGAAGATGGAGACGGTCGTAGGCATTGGAGCTATCTTCGCGCACGATGCGTCGGCGCAAGCACTGGGGGTGGGGCTACGAGGACGACGCATGGTCGGTGGCCCAGCTGCGCGCGGTCGCGCCCGGGCTGCAGGAGCACCTGCGCATCGCCGGCGACGGCGAGGTGCGCGAGCCGGTCGCGCTCGAGGACCTCGAGCTGCCGGCGCCGCGGGTGGCGGCGCCGGCCGCGCTCGCCGCGATCTGCTCCGACGATGCCCACGCCCGCGCCTCGCACGCGTGGGGCAAGTCGTACTGCGACGTCGTGCGCGGGTTCGGCGGGCGCTTCGACTTCCCGCCCGATCTCGTCGCGCGCCCGCGCGGCGAGCGCGACGTCGAGGCGGTGCTCGAATGGGCGGCGGGGGCCAACGTCGCGGTGGTGCCCTACGGCGGCGGGACGAGTGTCTCCGGCGGCGTGCAGTGCGAGGTGCCGGCGCGCTTCGACGGCGTGGTCTCGCTGGAACTCGGGGCGATGGACCGCGTGCTGCAGATCGACGATGTCTCGCGCGCGGCGCTCATCCAGGCCGGAGCGAGCGGACCGGGGATCGAGAAGCAGCTGCGCGCGCTGGACCTGACGCTGCGCTTCTACCCGCAGTCCTTCGAGCTGTCGACGATCGGCGGGTGGATCGCCACGCGTGCGGCGGGGCACTTCGCGACCGCCGAGACGCACGTCGACGACCTCGTCGAGTCGATCCGCGCGATCACGCCGAGCGGCGAGTGGGGGTCGCGCCGCGTGCCCGGCTCGGGCGCCGGCGTCGCGCCCGACCGGATGCTGCTCGGCTCGGAGGGCATCCTCGGCGTCGTCACCGAGTCCTGGGTGCGCGTGCGCCCGCGCCCGCAGGCCAACTCGCTGGCAGCGGTGCGCTTCGGCTCGTTCGCCGACGGCGCCGACGCGCTGCGCGCGATCGCGCAGTCCGGGCTGCGACCGACCAACTGCCGCCTGATCGACGCCGAGGAGGCGCGCATGACCGGCGCCTCCGACGGCACCGCGGCACTGCTCGTGCTCGGCTTCGAGGGGGCCTCGGAGGCCGTCGTGCCGGTCGGCGAGCTGCTCGACCGCGCGCTGCACCTGTGCGCCGAGGCCGGCGGCGAGTGGGACGAGGGGGCGGTGCGCCGGCCGCGCTTCGCCGGCGACCCGGCCGGCGGCGGCGACGCCGTCGGCGCCTGGCGCGCGGCGTTCTTCCGCGCGCCGTACCTGCGCGACGCGTTCGTCGCGATGGGAATCCTGAGCGAGACGTTCGAGACGGCGGTGACGTGGGAGCGGTTCGCTTCGCTGCACGCCGCGGTGACCGCCGCCGCGACTGAGGTGATCGGCCCCCAGGGCCGGATCACGTGCCGCATCTCGCACGTCTATCCCGACGGCGCGGCGCCGTACTTCACCGTGCTGGCGCCGGCGAGGCGCGGCGACGAGGTGGCGCAATGGTCTGCGATCAAGGCCGTCGTGAGCGACGCGCTGCTGGCGGCCGGCGGCACGATCACCCACCACCACGCCGTCGGCCGCGATCACCGGCCCTGGTATGACCGCCAGCGCCCGGACGTCTTCGCGGCGGCGCTGCGCGCGGCGAAGGCGAGCGTCGACCCGGCGGGACTGCTCAATCCCGGGGTCTTGATCGACGTCTGAGACGCGCTAGCGTTAAGCGTCGATGCCGTCGAACACCTCGAAGATCGCCACGAACCTGCGCGCCTTTCAGATCGCGCTGAACTCGCACGATCGCGAGAACCCGACGCACACCGCGCACGGGATCGGGCTGGCGCACTTCGACATGGAGCGCCTCGGCCTCGACGAGGGCGAAGAGATCCTGCCCGGCATCACGATCCACGGCGACGACGGCGTGACCGGCAACTTCCGCATCCTCTGCGACGGCGACCATCTCGAGGAGCTCGAAGCCGAGGAGGCCGAGGTCGTCGACGCGGTCTCGACCCAGGCCACCCCGGTTCCCGTCGGTTCGCCGCGCGAGGACGAGCGCAGCGAGTAGTCAGTCGACGTCGAGCTCGACCTCGACGCCCTCGCCGGTGAAGCAGACCAGGCCGGCGATCTTCATCGCCTCGGCCCGCGGCAGCTCGTAGGAGTGCGCGGCGTCGGACAGCAGCTCGCCGCCGGCGTGCACGTGCCAGTAGATCGCGTCGCCCATGTACGGGTCCGTCGAGGTCTTGTCGCTCGGGCGCAGGTGGCCGGCGATCACGTCGTTGCGCGGCAGGTACGCGCGCACGGGCAGGCTCGTCTCGAAGACGAGCGTCGGGTGCGTGCTCCGGGCGATCGGCTCGCCGGCGGCGGTGACGCGCACCGGCCGTGAGCTCGTGTGCACGTCGACGCGGTGGTAGGGGTCGCGCAGGCCGCCGGCGACCGGCTCGTCCTCGACGAGCCAGCGATCGGCCTTCCCCGGGTACAGCGCGGCGAAGCCGCGCAGCCACGGCGCCTGCTCGAGCGGCTCCTCGTAGCCCCAGATCGCGTCCTCGCGCTGGTCGTCGCCGAGGTGCAGCGACCAGTACGACGCGTCGCCCTTGAACGGGCAGTGCGACGTCGTGGCGGTCTTCTCGAGCAGCGTCTGGTCGAAGTCCTCCAGCGGCACGTAGGCGACTGGACGGATGCCGGTCTCGTGCAGGAGGTGCGCGCGCCGGGTGTCGAGCACGAGCGTGTCGCCGACGTAGGCGCGCAGCCGGCGCGCGTCGGGCTCGAAGAGGATCCTGTGCGCAGGCGACTCGATCGTGTAGTTCGTCGCCGCCGTCGAGCGGCCGAGCGGGCCGCCGCCCTGGGTGAGGCTCATGACGCCGACTCGACCTTCAGGTCGCGCCCGAACGCGCGCTCGAAGAGGTCCACCTCGCGCTGGGCCGCCCAACGCTCGACCGCTGCTCCGCCGTCGGCCTCGAGCTTCAGGCAGATCGTGCCGTTGTCGGCGGCGACGTGCGCGGCACGCACGCTCTGGTCGCGGCTGCGCTCGAGATCCTCGGCGAGGCGCAGCAGGATCGACAGGCGGTCGAGGCGGTCGCCGTCGCCCTCCTGCGCGAGCGGGGCGAGCTCGCCGAAGTCCGGCATGCCCTTGCGGTGGTAGCGCGCGGCCTGCGCGACGAGCGCGACCTCACGTGGATCGAAGCCCGGCAGTCCGGCGTTGAGAATGAGATACCTCGAGTGCTTGTGGTGGTCGTCGTAGTCGACGGACATGCCGATGTCGTGCAGCACGCAGGCCGAGAAGAGCAGCTCGCGCTCCCAGCGGTCGCCGGGGTGCAGGTCGAGCTCGGCGAGCTCGTCGAAGAGGGTGAGCGCGAGGCGCGCCACGTGTGCGGTGTGCTGCGGGCCCACGCGGTAGCGGGCGGCGAGGTTCGCGACGCTCGAACGGCGCACGTCGTCGAACAGCGGCGGGTCGCCGTCGAGGTGCTCGCTGAAGAAGACGCCCTCGCGCAGGCCGGCCTCGGTGACCGTGATGTGGTCGAAGCCGCCGTGGTCGAGCACCACCTGGACGACCATCGCGCCGGCCAGGATGAGGTCGGCGCGGGCGTACTTGATGCCCTTGACGTCGCCGCGCTCGTCGGCCGGCATGGCCTTCAGGCGGTCGACGAGGTCGCTCAGGGCATCCGGCGTGATCTCGTAGCCCTGGATGCCGCCGAGCGACGGCCGGCCCTCGGCGGCCTGGATCGCGGAGGCGAGGTTGCGCATCGTGCCGCCGATCCCGATCAGCTCGCCGCCGGCGCGCGGCAGCCAATCGGCCTCCTGCTCGAGCGTCTCGCGCACGTGCGCGCGCATCGCCTTGCGCGCCTTCTTCGCGGGAGGGTCGTCCTCGGCGAGGAAGTGCTCGGTCATCCGCACGGCGCCCAGCGGCCACGAGCCGAGGCGGCCGGGGTGGCGGCTGAGGACCTCGACGAGCTGCAGGGAGCCGCCGCCGAGGTCGAGCACCGCGCCGTCGGCGAGCGTCGTCGAGTTGACCGCGGCGAGGTAGCCGTAGTAGGCCTCCTCCTCGCGGCTGAGCACGCGCACGTGCAGGCCGGTCTCGTCGCGCACGCGGTCGAGGAAGACGGCCTGGTTGCTCGCGTCGCGGATCGCGCTCGTCGCGACGGCCTTGATGTCCTCGTCGGGCATGCCGGTGGCGGCGCAGAAGCTGGCGAACACCTCGGCGGCCTCGAGCGCGCGCCGCATCGGCTCCATGCCGAGCCTGCCCGTGGCGTCGAGGCCCTCGCCGATGCGCACCGGCAGGTAGATCTCGTCGGTGCGCTTCCACCACCCGTCGGCAGCGGTGAAGACGACGAGCCGAAACGAGTTCGAGCCCATGTCGATCACCG
>Ga0136633_1001623_pt1 | contig 16435 bp, 24 predicted proteins | sample AntDrymeUQ832206_2_FD_105494 | JGI IMG/M metagenome (GOLD analysis project Ga0136633, IMG submission 105494) | Polar desert sand microbial communities from Dry Valleys, Antarctica - metaG UQ83 (22.06) | ecosystem: Environmental > Terrestrial > Soil > Desert | place: Antarctica: Dry Valley...
CAAGACGGTGGGAACGACGGTGGCTACAGCGGAGGCGGTGGCGACAGCGGATGCGGCGGCGACGGGGGTGGCGGCGACTTCGGCGGAGGGGACTTCGGCGGGGGCGACTTCGGAGGCGGCGGGGACTTCTAGCCTGCTTGTCGCCACCGGCGCCGAGCCAGTGTGAGCGATTCGGTGCGGTCTGTCAGCGCGAATCGCCCACACTGGGGTGCGGGAGCTCAAAAAGCGGCGACGCCGGCGTCCCACATGGTGGGGAAGAACGCGAGGGCGAGCCCGAAGGGCACGAGCGCAAGACGCGGTGCCAGGCCTCGGCGGCTCCGTCCGCCGAACCGCCAAGCCTCGCCGGCGGCGGCGAGCACGAAGCAGATCACCGCGGCCAGGTAGAAGAAAAATCTGACTTCAGCATCCACAGAGGTTCTGCCTTTCAGTCGAGCGATCGGGGCCTCAGGTGAGCAGCAGAACCAGGATGATGATCAGGATCAGTGTTCCCAATCCGATGTACACGGTGCCCTCCCTCCTTGTGTGGGGGTAGAATCAGATCGTTCCCTGACAATGCGGGCGGCAAACAACGCGCTGTATAGGGCAAAAGGTTTGGCCTCCTCACCGATCCGGAACAGGTTCTATAAGGGAACCTACAACCCGTGGAAATGAGGACACAATGGGACTCGTCGTTTTACTGCTGGTACTCGCTCTCCTCTTCGGCGGCGTCGGCCTTGCCGCCGGTGCCCTGTGGTGGATGCTCATCATCGCCGGCGCCCTGGTGATCGCCAGCCTGTTCACCGGCTTCGGCGGCCGCCGCCGCTCGACCTTCTAAGCCGCCCCTTGACCCGATAGCTGGCAGACTCGGCGCCGACCATGAGCGTCGGCGCCGAGGAGGCCACCCGGTCCATTCGGACCAAAGGCGACGGCTCGTGGGCGCCATCGGCGCAGTGGCCGGAGTATCGCTCCCCACCCGCCGCCTGCTGGGCGCCGCGGTGGGGGCCACGTTGCTGTCGGGATCGGAGGCCGTGGCCCGGCGTCGCCGGCGCCCCAACGAGATCCCGCCTGTCCCGCACCGCATCCTCATCAGCGGCGCCATGGCCGCTCCCCTCGGCCGGCTCGCCGGCCGCTTCCTGGGCCCTGTGGCCGTCGGACGGGGGCGGGTGCCGTGAGCGGCCTGTTCGGCTTCCGGCCGCAGAAAGTGGCTCTGGGCCCGCTCTTCGGGGCCGCCGCCGGCCGGGGGCTCGCAGCGATGACTCCGACCGTGTCGGGCGCAGTCGTCGCCTCCGCCACCGTACGGGCTACCGGATCCTCTCGGCGGCCGTCTTCCGGGACGCCCAGGTGAGCCTGTTGGCGGAGCGGGCGAAGGCGGAGGAGCTTCCCTTCATCGTCCCCCTGGAATCCCGGACCCGCTACGTCGGCACCGACTACGTGCGGGCGCTCGCTGACGTTCTCGGCGGCGACTACGAGCGGGACGCGCCCGACGCCGGCATCCTGGCGTCGCTCGACGAGCTCGCCGGTCCCGGCTTCGATCCATCCAAGGTCGACCCGGACGTCCGTGAGTTCTACGAGCACACCACCCGGTTCCGGCTCGACATCGTCCCCAAATGGCGGCAGTGGGTCCGGCTGGGATACCTGCTGTACCGGACGCTCGTGGCCCGGCCCCTCGGGCAGGCCAATGTGCCCATAAACCAGCGCGAAGCGCTGCGAGGGGTGCACAGTTTCGTGCCCGAGGCCCGGCCCGGAGGCGGCCTGAGACTGACCTCGAAGAGCGACCTTCCACACCCCGGCCACTACCTCGCCTACATCGACCCGGACACGAGAGACATGACCGCCCTGGCCGTCAAGGGCTTCGCCGAGGAACTGGACGTGTACGTCGCAGGTGGAGAGGTGCGGGCCGAGCACGCCTTCTGGGTCTTCGGGCTCCCGTTCCTCGTGCTCCACTACCGCATCCGCAGGAAGCCCGGGGCCGGTACCGTCTGACGGTGGTTCGCATTCGCAGAGTCGCGGCCGCGGTCGTCCTCATGACCGCCACGTCGTGCGGGGCCGCCGACGCCGTCCGGTCCACATCTGGAGCCCTGCCCACGACGACCACCACCGCTCGGGTCCGGGTCGTCACCGACGAGGCGTGGACCCCGTTCGCGACCGTAGGCGGCCTCACGCTCACCCACCCCTCCTCCCGGGTGGAGCGGGTGGCGTTCCACCAGTCGAATCACGACGGGGCCCAACAGATGACCGTCCTGCCCTCCGCCGTGGCGCCGCTCATCCTCGAGGACCGCGAGCGCGACACGGGCGCCCGAGGCGCAGCCGACGTCGTCGTCGACCCCGACCGGGAGATCCGGGCGCCAGTCACCGGCCGGGTCAAGCGGGCCGGCGGGTACGTCCTCTACTGCGACCACTCCGACGACTTCGTGGTCATCGCGCCCGACGACCGTCCGGAGTTGGAGGTCAAGATCCTCCACATCGACGGGGTCGTGGTGCGGGCGGGCAATCGGGTGGTCGCCGGCCAGACCGTGCTGGCCCCCCGGCCGACCCAGCTGCCCTTCGAGTCCCAGGTCGACGAGGTTAGGACGGCGGAGCCGGCGTGGCCCCACGTCCACATCGAGGTGGTCGACCCCGCCGTCCGAGACCGCCCGACAGGCCGCGGCTGCACGTAGGGCTGGCCCGAGCGCGTCAGGTGCTGGGTGACGGGTTCCGGGCGGCCTGGGAGGCTACGGCGCCGAGCCGCGAGGCCCTGGCCGCGCTGCTCGACGACGTCGTGGCCGGGCTCAGCCTGCCGGCGCTGCCGCCCAGCTGACGGCGGGCGGGCGCACGGCGGCACACCGCGGGCCCCCGTCGCCGCCCGTCAGCCCCAGGGTGGCCTCGAGCAGGTATCCCGGCCCGCCGGCGACGTCGATCACCTGCGCGTCGATGGCGGCGAGCATGAGCTTGGCCCGCCGGAACATGGCGAACGCGCCGGCGTCGCCGACCGTGCCCCAACTCAGGTAGAGGAAGCGGTCGCCCTTCCGACCCTGTGCGTAGGGCCCCCGGAAGTCGCCCGCGTCGTACGGCATGTCGAGCTCCCACACCGCCTCGTCGATGTCGGCCGGGAAGAGGTCGACCACCTGGGCTTTGCGCTGCACGCCCACGTGGATGTTGTCGTAGCACGACCAGGTGCGGCCCGGCAGGTTGGCCCCGACGATGCGCACGTTCACGCTCGCAACGGTAGTTTCCCCAACTGATGGACAGCCTGCCGCAGCTCGGGGACGACGTCTTCCTCACCGATTCCGGCCTCGAGACCGACCTGATCTTCCATCACGGCTACGACCTGCCCTACTTCGCCGCCTTCGTGCTCCTGGAAGACGAGGCGGGCAGGGAGCGCCTGCGCCGGTACTTCCGGGAGCACGCCGCCGTGGCGCGCAACGCCGGCGTCGGGTTCGTGCTCGAGTCACACACGTGGCGGGCCAGCTCCGATTGGGGCGAGCAACTGGGCTACTCGCCTGACCGGCTGGCCGACGTCAACCGGCGGGCCATCGACCTCCTCGCCGAGCTGCGCACCGAGCTCCACGACGTCATCCGGCCGGTGGTCATCAGCGGCTGCATCGGTCCGCGGGGCGACGGCTACCGGCCCGCCGAGCTGATGACCGAGGACGACGCACACCGACCACGGCACGTCCAGCGAGCGGCTCGACCCGTGGCGATCTACTGCAACGCAGCGCAACCGGTGCCGGCGTGACAGGTTGCGCCTACAGGGCTGGGCTTACAGAAATTCGGCCAGGTCCTCGAGGAGCTGGCCCTTGCCCTTGGCGCCAACGATCTTCTTCTTCATCACGCCGTCCTTGAACACCATGAGCGTGGGGATGCTCATGATGCTGAACCGCTGGGCGACGGCGGGGGCGTCGTCGACGTTGAGCTTGGCCAGGCGGATCTTGCCTTCGTTCTCGGAGGCGATCTGCTCGAGGACGGGGGCGACCATGCGGCACGGGCCACACCATTCGGCCCAGAAGTCGACGATGAGCGGCAGCTCGGACGCGCCGACCTCCTCGTCGAAGGTCTCGGTCGTGAGCTCCAGTAGTCCTGCCATCAGCGTTGCCTCCCTAGATTCGTATGATTTGAACGCCGGACGGACCGGCCGCATTCCGAGCGGATCGTCACCACTCGGTGGGAGTGGTGACGATCGCCGACTCGTGGGGCTGGCTCTCGAGCCAGCGTTCGGCGTCGATGGCCGCCATGCAGCCCGAACCGGCGGCGGTGATGGCCTGGCGGTAGGTGCGGTCCTGCACGTCGCCGGCGCCAAACACACCGTCGACGTTGAGGTGGGTGCCCCGGTGGGTGAGCAGGTAAGACGCGTCGTCCATGGACAGCTGGCCCACGAACAGGCTGGTGTTGGGGTGGTGGCCGATGGCCACGAACAGTCCGGTGACGTCGAGCTCCGACAGCGCACCGGTTTTGACGTTCTTGAGCGTGGCGCCGGTGAGGCGCTCGTCGCCGTGCAGCTCGACGGGCACAGAGTCCCAGACGAACTCGATCTTCTCGTTCTTGAACGACCGCTCCTGCATGATCTTGGAGGCCCGCAGCGTGTCCCGCCGGTGGATGACGGAGACCTTCTCGGCGAACTTGGTGAGGAAGTTGGCCTCCTCCAGCGCCGAGTCGCCACCCCCGACCACCGCGATGCGGTGGCCCTTGAAGAAGAAGCCGTCGCAAGTGGCGCAAGTGGACACGCCGTGGCCGATCAGCCGGCGCTCGTCGTCGAGGCCCAGCATCTTGGCCTTGGCGCCGGTGGCGACGATGACCGCCCGGCCCTGGTACTCGGCATCGCGCACCCAGACCCGGGCCGGGGTGGAGGTGAGGTCGACCCGGTCGATCTTGTCGGTGACGAACTCGGCGCCGAAGCGGGCTGCCTGGGCCCGCATGTTCCCCATGAGCTCGGGGCCCTGGATGCCATCGATGAAGCCGGGGTAGTTCTCCACCTCGGTGGTCAGCATCAGCTGGCCGCCGGGCTGGTCGCCGGTGGACGACAGCGCGCCCTCGAACACCAGGGGCCGCAGGTTGGCCCGGGCCGTGTAGATGGCCGCCGTCAGGCCGGCCGGGCCCGAACCGATGATGATGACGTCCCGAACTTCGCTCACGCGTCTCCTGTCGCTACCGGTGCAGCCTTCTTCGACCACAGGAACAGTCCCAGGCCCAGGAATATTGCCCCGAGCACCACGTAGGGCAGCCAGACCTCCCTCGGCAGCACCACGTCGAGGATGCGGATGAGGGCGATCAGGGCGACGATGCCCGTCATCAGGCCAAGGATGGCGGCGATGAGGCCGTAGACCAGCAGACGGGCGACCTTGACCAGGCGGTCGGTGGTGTTGCTCCGGACGACCTCGATGTAGTGATCGAGCCGATCCAGCAGGTCGCTGGTCCAGTCCCTACCCTCCTGAGCCATGGCGGGAGCCTACCCTCGGGCATGGTCCGTCAGTCCCTGGCCGTCCTCGCCGGCGCCGCCGTGGCCCTCATCGCAGCCGTCATCCTGGGCGAGTACGGGTTCGACAGCTGGGCCGTGGTCGGCTCGGGCCTGCTCACCGGCCTGTTCGTGGCCGAAGCCGAGGTGACGGTGGCCCGGGGGGGGAGCCGGCTCCTGGCCGGGGCCGCTGCCGTGCTGGGCGCCGCCGGGATGCTCGGCGCTGCGTGGATCTCGACGGATCACCGCCTGGGGACGGTGGGCTGGAAGGGATGGGTGGCGGTGGCGCTGGCTTCGGGGGCCGGGGCGCTCAGGGCGCGGTCGTCCGGAGAAGCTCAGCGCAGTCGTCCCGCGCCAGCATCAGCAGAGTGACCGGGCCCGGCGTCGGGCCGGTGGCGAAGCTCAGGACGAATGCCTCCTTCAGCCCCTGACGGGCGGTAGCGAAGAAGACCACCTCCCGTAGGTTGGGGTCGCGCATGCGGGCCCGCTCCTCGCACGGCCGGGTGCCGACGGGAGGGGGTGCGATGGCCCTCTCGTTGAGCGTCGTGGTCGGCGGCTGAACCGCCGACCCGCCGGCGCCACCTGTGTTGGTGGCGCTCCCCTGGGCGGCCGCGTCCGACGCCGCGCCGGAGTTCGCCAACGCCGACGATCGTGCGCCGGTGACCACCGGCGTCGGGGCGCGGGCCCGGAGGGTGGCGGCATCGGGGACCTCACCCAGGTCCATTGGCGGCGCCGTCGGAGCATTGGCCGCCACAGCGCTCTCGGCCTTGTCCGACTGAAGACCCGGACCGGCCAGGGTGGTGGTCCCGTCGTCGGACGAGCGGTAGCTGGAGAGCACCAGGCCGGAGAAGCCCAGCACGCCGATGATGACTGCTGCCACCGCCGGCAGCGCCCACGGCCGGGACGTCCCAGGACGGCCGGACAGGGGCCGCTCCGGCGCCAGCCGGGGGCGGTCGGGCGGCACGACCGAGGACCGCTCGATCTCGCCGGCGCCGTCGTCCGCCGAGAGGCTCTCCACCGCGGCGGCGATGGCCGCCGCCCGGTCGGCTTCCGACGGACCTGCCACCGGCCGGCTCACCGCGTTCACGACAGCCCGGAGCCGCGCCGCGGTCGCCCGGCACTCGGCGCAGCCCTCGACGTGGTCGGCCCACTCGGGGGCCTCCCCGTCGACGTAGGCGCTGAGAGCCTCGAAATCGGCGTGCTTCTCGGTCATGTGCTGGTTGGACGACCGGAGGAGGGGTCCGAGTTCCGGCCCGGTGCCAACTGGGGGACGAGGGCGCTTCGGCCCCGGGCGATCCGGGAACGGACGGTGCCAGCCGGGAGGTTCAGGGCCTGGGCGATCTCGTCGTAGGACAGGCCGCACACGTCGCGGAGGACGACGGCGGCCCGGTAGTCGGCGGGGAGGGTCTGCAGGGCCCGGTCGATGTCGACCCGGGTGGTCGAGGCCTCCACGTGGTCGAGGGGGGAGGGCACCTCCGCCGACCCCTCGGGCAGGCCCGGCTCGGGCCGCCGGCGCCGGCGGCGGAGCTCGTCGAGGCAGGCGTTGGTGGTCACCCGGTAGGCCCAGGTGCCGAAGGCCGACCGTCCGTCGAACCCGGGCAGGCCCCTGACGATGGCCATCAGGGCCTCCTGGCAGGCGTCGGCGGCATCGGCGTCCTCACCGGTCATCCGCCGGCACAGCGCGTACAGGCGGTCGTAGTGCCGGCGCAGGAGGAGGTCGAGCGCGTCCTTGTCACCCGTACGGGCCGCCTGCACGAGCTCGTTGTCGTCACGTTCGATGCCCGGGAGGGTAGGCGCACCGCACTACCCGAGGCTCAGCTCCCCGATGCTCACGACCGAGTTTCCATCACCGAGGTCGGTGATCCACAGCAGGACGGCGCCGCCGGAGCGTCCGGCCAGGTCGAACGTGGTCGACCCTTCGGCGATGCCGCGCTTGGTCGACACCGGCTGCCCCCAGGCCTCACGGGTGGTCCGCGTGGTGTCGGCGACCAGCACTTCGGCCGACCAGCCCTTGCTGGATGACGTCACCGTGAGCTCCTTGAGCTTGTACGGCCCGTCGAGCTGCAGGATGACGCCGACCCCCGGCTTGAGCCCTCCGAACTTGCTCGTGCTGTAGTTCTCGGTCCGCCACGCCGACGACGGGTCGCCGTCGACCAGGAACTCGAGCTCGTCGTCGTGCTCGACTCCGCTGCCCGGGGGTGGGTCGAAGGCGAGGGCGGTGGGCGTGGGAATCGCTCTCTGACCCGCGGCCGGCTCCTCGGATGCGTCGAGCAGCTTCTTGCCGGTGTCCGAGAGGGCGAAGAGCACCCCTACGATGCCCAGCGTCAGTGCGACGGCGACGATGGCCACGGTGGGGACCATCCAACGCCGCTCGCTCTTGACGATGGTCGGCGGGACGCCCCGGGGAGGGGTGTGGTCCTGGCGGGGTGGCAGGGGCCGCGGCGGCGCGGCGACCACGCCGGTGGGCTCACCCGGGGCGATGTCGGCCGAGAGCAGGGCCGTCTGGAGCTCCGCCGCCGACTGGTGGCGGGCCTCCGGGGCCTTGGCCATGGCCCGGAGCACCAACTCCTCCAGACCCCGGGGGATCCCGGCCCGCACCTGGCCGGGCGCCGGCGGGTTGGTGGTTATGTGCTTTAGGGCGACGGCCATGTCGGTGTCGCCGGTGAAGGGGGGGCGGCCGCACACCATCTCGTACAGCACGACGCCGAGGGCGTAGACGTCGGTCCGACCGTCGACGGCCCGACCGTCGACCTGCTCGGGCGACAGGTACTGGGCCGTGCCCACGATCGACCCGGTGCCGGTGAGGGCGTCGGAGGGGCTCGGCCGATCGGGCTCGGAGTCCTCCACCGCCTTGGCGATGCCGAAGTCGGCCACCTTCACCCGCCCGTCCGGGCAGACGAGGATGTTGGCCGGCTTCACGTCGCGGTGCACCACCCCGGACTTGTGGGCGTAGTGCAGCGCGTCGGCCACCTGGGCGCCGATGTGGACGACCCGCCCTGGGGCCATGGGCCCCGTCTGGTTCAGCACCTCGCGGAGCGTGTCCGCCTCGACCAGTTCCATGACGATGAACGTGATGCCGCCGTCGGTGCCGGTGTCGAAGGTGGCGACCACGTTGGGATGGGCCAGGCGGGCGGCGGCGATGGCCTCGCGTCGGAAGCGCTCCCGGAACGACTCGTCGGCGGCCAGGTGGGGATGGAGGATCTTCACCGCCACCGGGCGGCCCAGGATGTCGTCGACCGCCTCCCAGACCTCGGCCATCCCGCCCTTGGCGATGAGCCGCTTCAGCCGGTAGCGACCCGCGAGCACGCGCTCGGTGTGGACCCCAGCGGGTCCCCCCAGCGGCGCTACGTCTGACACTTAGGAGACGGTACCGGCCCCGGAGGCGGTCTGGAACGCCACCCCGATGGTTCGCGGCCCGGTGTGCGCTCCCACCACCGCCCCCAGCTGCCCGATGACGACCTGGTCCCGGGGGTAGTGGGGTTCGAGCAGGCCGAGCAGGGTGTCGACGTCGGCCGCATCACCGTGGAGCACGGCGAGGTTCTCCACGCCCTTACTGGCGCCGACCTGGTCGGCCAGCCACTGCAACGATCGCGACCTGGTCCGCTGCTTCGGGCCCGGCTCCACCTTGCCGTCGACCACCTCGATGCACGGCTTGATGGACAGGATCGACCCGAGCAGTGCCTGCGCGGCGCCGATGCGACCGCCGCGCTTGAGGTACTCCAGGGTGTCGAGGGTGGCGAAGATCTTGGTGCGGCGGGCCATGTCCTCGGCCATGGCGACGATCTCGTCGAGGCTGACGCCGGCCGCCGCCCGGCGGGCCCCCTGCACCGCCATCATCCCGTGGCCGAGGCTCACCGACAGCGAGTCGACCACCTTGACGGGCACGACGTCGGCGACGGCCCGGGCTGCGGCCTGGGCCGACTCGCCGGTGGCCGAGAGCTTCGACGACAGGACCACGCACATGACACCTTCGGCCCCGCCCGCAGCGGCGGCACGGAACACCTCCTCGAACGCCCCGGGCGCCGGCGCTGCGGTGGACGGCAGATCCGTCGACGTCGCACAGCGGGCCCAGAACTCCGAGGGGCTGAGGTCCCGGCGGTCGACCAGCTCCTCGGAGCCGAACCGGATGGTGAGGGGCACCACGTCGATGCCCAGCTCGGATACCAGGGCGTCAGGCAGGTCGCAGCTGCTGTCGGTGACGATCTTCACAGTCATTCTTCGGGTACCAGACCTCTCGCTCGGCGGCCCTTCATGGCGTTGCGCCCCCACCAGACGGCCAGGAAGGTGGCCGCTCCCATGGCCACGACGAGACTGGCGCCGGAGGCGGCGGTTGACCGTACCGTGATGCGGGCCCGTCCGACCACCAGGTGACGGTCGGGCGACTCAAGGGTGATGCGGATGGGGAAGGCACCCGACGCCCGGGCCACGACGGGGAAGCGCTGGGTGGTGTTGAGCCGGGTCAGTTCGAGCTCCTGCACCTCGCCGGCCGGGAACTCGAGCTGATCACTTTCCATCGTTACCACCACCCGCACCGGCCTGCCCGTGTTGTTCTTGAACGTGACCGGGATCTCGCCGGTTCTGGCCGTCAGCGTGAACGAGCGGCCCTCCGGCATCTCGATGGCGCCGAGCTGGTCCTGGATCTGACGGTCGGCACTGGCGATGTAGGGGTCGCGCAGACGGCGGCTCTTGAGATCGGACGACTCGGCCACGAGCAGGTGCTCTTCTATGACCGCCGACGTGGCGTTGCCGGCGCCCAGCACGGTGCCCAGGGAATCGAGGTTGCGGCGGGCGTCGGCAAGGTCGGCCGCCACCTCGGCCAGGCTGCCCGGCGCGAGGATGGCCGGCTTGCGAACCATGGTGGCCCCGGTGTCGTCCCGTGCGGTGGGAACGGCGCCGAAGAGGGTGTCCACGGAGATGGCCTCGACGATGGGCGACATGGCCAGGCCAGTGGTCAGGACGTAGAGGAACTGGCGGGTCGGCCGCCAGCCACGTGGGGCTATGGCCGCCACCCCCCGGCGCTCGTCGTCGCCGGGACGGTCGAGGTAGAGCACGGCGAGGTCGGCCAGGAGATGATGGGCGGCGAGGGGCTGGTTGAGGGACCCGTCGAAGTGAGCGGCGAGTCCGGCGTCGGCCATCACCGCCTGGACCCGGGTCTGGCGACCGGTCAGGACGAACGGGCGGGTGAGGGTGATCCTCTGTTCGGGTATCGGCGCCAGCATCGGCTCGCTCGTGAACATCCGCTCGAAGCCCCGGCCGGCGAGCGCATCGATCACCAGCGGGTCGAGAGCCTCCTCGGCCAGCCACGTGCGCCCGTCGAGGCGGCCGCTGAGGATGTCGTTGAGGGTGGCCGTCCCCCGGCCGAGCTGGCTGGCCACCTCGTCGTCGAGCCCGGCGCCCATGAGCGCGGCGAGGTTGGCGGGCACGAACGGGCCGGTGACCGAGGGCCGCTCGGCGGCGGACGCTTTCAGCGCCGCCACCACCGCCTTGGCCTTGGGGTCGAGGCTGGCGGCCAGGGCGGCGACCGTCTCCGGCGTCGGCGCCAGGGTGAACGGGGTGGCGCGCACGGCGTCGACACCCTGGGCCATGGCCGTGAGAGCGTCGCCGTCGGGGAGGATGCGGTCGCCGCCGGGTTGCAGCGCGGGAGGGGCGTGGACCGGGAACACGAGCGACAATCCGAGCTTGGGCGTGGTGTGCAGCTCGGGCGTGTGCAGGAGGTGGGTGACGAACTTGTCGACGACGGATCCGGCCAGGCGATCGCGCAGCTCGACCCGCACCGGGTAGACGCCGTCGCGCGGAGGCAACAGGACCCGGTTCGGGTCCCGAGGCTGAGCCGGGTCCCGGATGCCGATGCTCAGAACCACGTCGCCGTTGGCCTCCACCCGCTGGGTCGCCAGCGGTATGGGCGACAGGGTGACCAGGGCGGCATCGTCCATGCGGTCGGCGAGCGTCTCGCTGAACTCGGACCGGGTGGACACGGCCGAGAAGACGGTCATCACGAACTCGAGGTTCGATGCCCCGGTCGGCCGGTCCACCCGCACCCGCAGGAGGAAGTCACCGCCGGCGCCGACCCAGGGGCTCTGGGCGACGAACGTCATCCGCCCCCGCCCCGGCCCCGGTGGCTGCTGGGCGACTGCGGACGGGCCGAGCGTCGCCAGGAGGGCGAGGCCCAGGAGCAGGGCGCCGCCCACGCGGGCCCGGCCGCTCACCCCGCCACTCACCCCGCCACTCAACCCGCCACTCAACCCGCCACTCAACCCAGCCGCCGGTGGAGGACGGAAAGCTGGATCGGCTCGTGCCGGAAGCCCAGCGACAGGTACAGGGCCAGCGCCGGCTCGTTGCCGAGCTGGGTGTTAACCACGGCCTCGGACACGCCCCTGCGCCGCAGCCAGCGCAAGCCGTCGAGGCCGAGAGTCCGGCCCAGGCCGGACCGCCGGTGGTTGGGATGCACGGCCAGCCGCTGCAGGTAGCCCTGGTTGGCGCTGAGCCCGGTGACCGCGTAGGCCGTGACCCCGGCGCTGCCCCGGCTCTCGGCCGCCACCCGGAACCTCGTGGTCGGGGTGGCGTCGATGGCCTCGCGCAGCCCGCTGGCGTCGAGCCGCCAGAACGGGGCGAACGCAGAGGCGTCGACGGTCAGCACCGCAGGCCAGTCGCCGCCCCGCCCGCGACGGAGCAGCTGGGCCGCTTCCCGGGACGGGCGGGGCACGTCGCTCAGATCGTGGCTCAGCAGGTGGAGGCGCTCGTACTCCTCGAAGCCGACGGCGAGGAAGCCGCCCTGCTCCGCCGGCGCCAGCGCGCTGGTCACCACTCGGGTGAAGCCGCGGGCCGTCAGGGTGTCGAGGCAGCGGTGCAGGAAGTCCACCGAGGGGGCGCCGGCCGGTGCGAGCGGCGCCAGGTAGGCGATCTGGCCGTCACCCCGCCAGGGCCCGGTGCGGGCCCGTTCCCAGCCCCACTGCAGGACCTCGGCGGCAACTGTGGTCATTCCTTCCGCGATCGTACCGTCGGCGGGGTCAGCGACGGGGGCCGGAGCGGAGCTCGCGGGGCAACACGTCGGCGGCGAGCACCACCGCCGGATGCTCCATCGTGAGCTCCTCGACGCCTACGACGTCGAGAAACGGAAACCAGGGCGGCTCGAGGTTGTCCGACCAGATCACGACGACCTCCCACTCCGGCCGCCAGTACGACCGCCAACGCAGCCCTCTCGTGCCGGTGCGCGGCATGTCGAGCCAGAGGGACTGCGCGATTTCCTGCGTGTGATCCCGGTTCCGCCGGACGGCGTCCGACGCCCGCAGTCCGAGCTCCACGAGCACCTGCGGATCGTCGAGGTCACGCAACACCTGGTCGTCGGCGAGGTCGAGCGTGACCAGGCAATGGGGATGGCCCTCCTTCGGTCTCGTCACGGCCACCTCCACCCACACGGCCGAGTTCCCGAGCGACTCGCCGATGGCGGCTTGCGCCGATGTCGCCGCATAGAGCGCTGCGTACCGATGCGGGTTGTCGAACCGCCCTGCGCCCTGCCGGTCGATCGGCATGTGCAGCGGGTGAAATGGGTTGTCCGGGCTCAACGCCGGCCATTCGGCCGAAACCCACGCGACCCGGTAAAGGCGCATCAGGCGTAGGAGCCGGCCTCCTCCGCGTCGATCGCGGCGATCACATCCTCGGGGCCCCGCGTCTTCAGCCACGTGATAGGCGTCGACCCGTTCAGGAACGCATTCGCCGACCCGAGCCAGATGTGTGCCGCCTCGGGCGCCCGGTCGTCGGTGAGCCGGTCCCAGACGTACTCGAAGTCCTGGATGAGCCGGCGGGAACGGGCGTTCGGCCGTTCCTCGCCGGCGAGCCACTTGCCCGGCTGGCTCCTGGCCACACCCAGGAACTCGGCGGCCTTCGCGTTCGAACCCAAGGCGCCGGTCACCACGGCCACCTTCACCCGCAACGGATCGACGTCGACCGCGTGCCCGCCGGCAGCCAACACCATGACCGAGGTAAGACCGGCTTTCACGACCTTGCCCTTCACCATGCCTCCTCGACTTGCCCTACAAAAATGTAGGGTAACACCCCGGCACGCCCTGGTGCGACGTAGCCTGGGCCCGTGATCCCCGAGCGCCTGCAGCCCCTCCTGGAGGAGACCGCGCCTCTGGCCGAGCGGTTCTCGGCTGCGGGCTGGCGCCTGTACCTCGTCGGCGGCCGCGTCCGCGACGCCATCCTGGGCCTTCCCCTCGACCGCGACCTCGACTTCACCACCAACGCCCGCCCCGACGACATCGAGGCGGTCGTCAAGGGCTGGGGCGACGCCATGTGGGACCAGGGCCGCCGCTTCGGCACCATCGGGGTCAAGAAGGGCGAGGTGACCTACGAGATCACCACCCACCGGGCCGAGGCGTACACGTCGGACTCCCGCAAGCCCGAGGTGCAGTTCTCCGACGCCATCGAGGCCGACCTGTCCCGGCGCGACTTCACCGTCAACGCCATGGCCCTTTCGCTCCCCGACGCAGAGTTGATCGACCCCTTCGGAGGCCTCGACGACCTGGCCGCCTACCGGCTCCGCACGCCCCTCTCGCCCACCGAGTCGTTCACCGACGACCCCCTGCGCATGCTCCGCGCCGCCCGGTTCATCAGCGGCTACCACTTCCTCCCCGACGACGACCTCGTCGCCGCCGTGAGGGAGCTTCGGGGCCGGCTGGAGATCGTCTCCGCCGAGCGCATCCGGGACGAGCTCGACAAGCTCCTTGTCGTCGAGTCGCCCGAGGAAGGGCTCTGGTTCCTGGTCAACACGGGCCTGGCCGAGGAGTTCCTGCCCGAACTGCCCGCCCTGGCCGTGCAGCAGGACCCGGTCCACCGCCACAAGGACGTCCTGGCCCACACCATCGCCGTGGTCGAGAAGACCAGCCCCGACAAGATCCTGCGCATTGCCGCCCTGCTGCACGACATCGGCAAGCCCAAGACCCGCTCGTTCGGCAAGGGAGGGGTGTCCTTCCACCACCACGAGGTGGTGGGCGCCCGCATGGCTGAGGAGCGCATGCGGGCGTTGCGCTACCCCGAGGACGAGATCGCCGACGTCCGCCGGCTGGTCGAGCTCCATCTCCGTTTCCACGGGTACGGCGACGACCTCTGGACCGACAGCGCCGTCCGCCGCTACGCCACCGACGCCGGCCCCCTCCTGGAGAAGCTGAACGAGCTGACCCGGTGCGACTGCACGACCCGCAATCAGCGCAAGGCCGCCGAGCTGTCCCGTCGCATGGACCTGCTCGAGCAGCGCATCGCCCAGCTGGAGGAGCAGGAGCAGCTGAGCAGGATCCGGCCCGACCTCGACGGCAACCAGATCATGGAGCACCTGGGCATCGGCCCCGGCCCCGACGTGGGCAGGGCCTGGAAGTTCCTCTACGAGCTCCGTCTCGAGGAGGGCCCGCTGGGCGAGGAGGAGGCCCGCCGCCGCCTCGACACGTGGTGGGCGTCCCGCCGGACCTGATACGCCGGCGGGCGTAGCCGAGACGCCTCCCGCCGGCTCTGGCCACCGGGCCGGCGGCCCTGGTCGTGCGCCGGCGCCACCCGGTCCCGGTCTACGTCGTCGCCTTCGCCGCGACTTTCTCCTACGTCGCCCTCGACTATCCGCAGGGCCCGATCTTCCTCAGCCTGATCGTCGCCTTCCTGACTGCGGTGGTGGCCGGCCATCGGGTCGTCGGCTGGACCCTGCTGGGCATCGGCTACGTGTCGTTCCTCCTGGCCGGCGTTCTCTTCCGGGACGAGCCTGGCCCCGGCTGGGTCCCGGCGGTCGGCCTGGCCGCGTGGCTGCTGGTGCTGGCCGGCGTCGGCGTCGGCATCCGGATCCGTCGGGCACGGGCCGAGGACGCGGCCCGCACCCGGGACGAGGAGGCCCGCCGGCGGGCCGGCGAGGAGCGGCTGCGCATCGCCGGGAGCTGCACGACGTGCTGGCCCACAACATCTCGCTGATCAACGTGCAGGCCGGCGTGGCCCTGCATCTCATGGAGGAGCGGCCCGGGCAGGCCCGCACCGCGTTGACGGCCATCAAGGCGGCCAGCAAGGACGCCCTCGACGAGCTGCGGTCCGTGCTCGACGTGCTGCGCCAGGTCGACGAGGGATCACCCCGCTCGCCCACCGCCGGCCTCGACCGCCTGGTGTCGGGGGCGGCGGCGGGCATCGACGTGCAGGTGATCACCGAAGGCACACCTCGTGCCCTGCCCCCGAGCGTGGACCTTGCCGCCTTCCGCATCGTGCAGGAGGCGCTCACCAACGTCACCCGCCACGCAGGGAGGCCACCGCCACCAATCGCTCTCGTACGGCGACACTGACCTCACGGTGCAGGTCGACGACGACGGACGAGGCCCGGTGTCGTCGAACGGCACTGCGGGTGGCGGGAACGGCATACCCGGCATGAAGGAGCGGGTGTCGGCGCTGGGCGGGACATGGGTGACGTCGCCGGCGACTACCTCCGTCAGCCGGGCGGCGTGGGCGCCCCACGCCGGCCAGGACGTCGACTCCCAGGTGCTGGTGGGCCTGGACGACGGGGTGAGCCTGGCCGACGGCAAGGTGGCGGTGACGAAGATCACCGAAGCCGCCGGCGGCGCCTCGGTCCTCGACCGCGACGAGTACGTGGCGGCCACCGCCCAGGGCGTCGACATGATGCTGGGCATCGTCTACGTGCTCCTGTTCCTGGCCATCGTGATCGCCCTCATGGGCATCGCTAACACGCTGTCGCTGGCCATCCACGAGCGCACACGTGAGCTGGGCCTCCTGCGGGCTGTGGGGCAGACCCGTCGCCAGCTCCGGTCCATGGTGCGGTGCGAGTCGGTGATCATCGCCCTCTTCGGCACCATCGGCGGGCTGGGTCTGGGTGTGTTCCTGGGCTGGGCGCTCGTGCACGCGGCCTCGGCCGAAGGGTTCGCCACCTTCGCTGCTCCGTCCGGGCAGCTGACCGTGGTGCTGGCAGCCGGGGCGGTGGCCGGCGTGCTGGCGGGACTGGGCCCGGCCCGGCGGGCGGCCAGGCTCGACGTCCTGAAGGCCATCGGGGCCTAG
>Ga0136633_1001624_pt1 | contig 16434 bp, 14 predicted proteins | sample AntDrymeUQ832206_2_FD_105494 | JGI IMG/M metagenome (GOLD analysis project Ga0136633, IMG submission 105494) | Polar desert sand microbial communities from Dry Valleys, Antarctica - metaG UQ83 (22.06) | ecosystem: Environmental > Terrestrial > Soil > Desert | place: Antarctica: Dry Valley...
CGGTAGCCGTTGTAGACGAGCTCGGTCGACTCGACGCCCTTGTAGCCCATCTTCTTGATCTTCGGCGGCACCTCAAGGCCCTCGAAGTCGCCCGTGTTCTTATCGACCCACGGCTCCTTCTCGGTGATGAAGCAGGTCATTCCTTTGTAAGGAGGGTCGGCCTTGCTGTCGTTCTTCATCAGCACGAAGACGACTCCGGAGCCAAGTCCATTCGTGACCCACATCTTCTGGCCGTCGAGGATCCAGTCGGAGCCGTCCTGCTTCGCGGATGCCTTGATCCCCTGTACGTCTGAGCCAACCTCCGGCTCTGAGAGCGAGAAGGCGGCGCGGATCTCCCCCGTCGCCATCTTCGGCAGGAAGTAGTCCTTCTGCTCGTCGGTGCCGAACTTCATCAAGAGGTAGGAGCCGATGAAATGCGTGTTGACAACGCCCGAGATCGAGATCCAGCCGCGCGAAAGCTCCTCGACGATCATCGTGTAGGTGGTCAGGTCGAGCCCCATGCCGCCGTACTCCTCGGGGATCGTCACGCCGAACAGTCCGAGCTCCTTCATCTGCTCGACGATCGGCTCGGGGAACTTGTCCTCGTGGTCGTATTCCTCGGCATGAGGGAGGATCTGCTCGTCGACGAACTGGCGGACCATCTCGGTGATGTCCTTTTGGATGTCGGTCTTGTCCTCGTAAGTCTGGGTGTCTACGGCCATGGCTCCTGCTCGGGTCGGTCTGGGTAGGACGGGGAAGGAGAGCGAAGGATACGAGGGCTCAGTCGACCAGCGCTTTGACCGTAAAGGTGCGCTTGCCGCCGGGCGTCTCGATCTCGGCTGACTCGCCTACGGCTCGATCTCGGATCCCGCGGCCGATCGGCGACTCGGCGGACAGCCTGCCGTTGGGAGCGTCGGCCTCGGTCGGGCCGACCAGCGTCCAGGTCTGAACTTTGCCGTCCTGATCCGCCACCTCGGCGGTGCGGCCAAACGCGAAGACGTCGCCGGCCCCCTCGTCAACCTCGACGACGACCGCATCCCGCAACCGCATACGTAGGCGCTTGATCTTGGTCTCGAGGTGAGCCTGATCCTCCTTGGCAATGTGGTAGTCGGCGTTCTCCTTGAGGTCTCCCAACTCGCGGGCAACCTTGATCCGCTCCGCCATCTCGTTTCGTCCCCTGCCCTCGAGATCTGCGATTTCGGCCTTCAGCTCGGTCAGGCCATCAGGGGTGATCGACTCTCCGGACAACTCAGGTTCACTCATCCCAACACCCTGACAGACAGCCTCCGATAGCGTTCCTGACCCTCCACCCGACTGCAGGAGCTTTGACTTGAGAAACCCACGTGACTTCTTTCAGCCGCTGGCGATCGGCGCCCCCGATCCGATCCACGAGGTGCCGTTCAAGCCCTCGCGGATGATCCACTTCTTCGACGCCTCGAACGAGAAGATGGCCGCAAAGGTGCCGGACATGGCCAAGCAAGCCGACATCCTCTTGGGCAACCTGGAGGACGCTGTCTCCGTAGACAACAAGGTCGCGGCGCGGGAGGGCTTGGTCAAGGTCGGCAAAGAGGTCGACTTGGGCGAGACGGCGCTCTGGACCCGCGTCAACTCGCTCGAGAGCCCCTGGGTCTTGGACGATCTGACGACGCTCGTCACGGAGATCGGCGACAAGCTCGACGTCGTCATGGTCCCGAAGGTCGAAGGCGCCTGGGACATCCACTACGTCGACCGGCTGCTCGCCCAGCTCGAGGCGAAGGCAGGCCTCGATCGCCCGATCCTGATCCACGCGATCCTCGAGACCTCGCTCGGCGTCGTCAACCTCGAGGAGATCGCGACCGCCTCCCCGCGGATGCAGGGGATGAGCTTCGGGCCCGCTGATCTGGCTGCCTCGCGGCGGATGAAGACCACCCGGGTCGGCGGTGGCCACCCCGGCTACCGGGTGATCGAAGACCCCGACCCCGAAGATCCCGAGGCGCCGCGCGCCACCGCTCAACAGGATCCCTGGCATTACTCGGTCGCCCGCATGGTCGATGCCTGCACATCGGCTGGAATCCTTCCCTTCTACGGCCCCTACGGAGACATCAAGGACGTCGCCGGCTGCGAGGCGCAGTTCCGCGCCTGCTTCTTGCTCGGCTGCGTCGGTGCTTGGTCCCTGCACCCCGTTCAGATCGAGATCGCCAAGAAGGTCTTCTCACCGGATCCCGAGGAGGTTCTGTTCGCCAAGAAGGTGATCGAGGCGATCCCCGACGGCCGCGGCGTCCACATGATCGACGGCAAGATGCAGGACGACGCCACCTGGAAGCAGTGCAAGGTGATGGTCAACCTGGCCGAGATGCTGGCCGAGAAGGACCCGGACCTGAAGACGGCCTACGGATTCGACTGAGCTCGCTCGGCGCGAACCTCCCAGGTCAGCGGCGGACCTCGCAGGTTGCATCGATTCGTAAGAGGCGGGATATGCGGTTGCGATTGTCGGCGATCGCCGTGTAGGCCAGCTCGGTAGCCCGAGGGAAACGGCCGAGCAACCACGAGATCGGCTTCCCGAAAGGCAGCAGCGCGGTGACGGCGATCGCGCCGGCCCCTGCCGAGCGGATCTGCCCGTCGGGCAAGACGAGGTGCCATGACTCCAGCCGGCGATCCCGATCGAGCTCGGCGAGCAGACCCTCCCCTTTTGCGCTCTGGATCGCGACAGGTCGGAGCCTGCGGCGACGATCCCAGCGCAGGAGCCAGTTCAACGACCACTTGCAGAACCCGCAGTCGCCGTCGTAGAGGACGGCGTGATCGGGCGGGCTATCTGGGCGTGGGCTACTCAACTTCGGGAGACGGCGGGCTCAGGCCGGGCGGGACCCCTAATCCTCTCACTGCCCCAATCGGGCGCGAAGTGCGAACCTGAGGCTCCTGATGACCGCCCAGCACGAGAAGTACGAGACGCGGGAGACGGCGCTCAACGAACGGCCGATCTACGTCACCGGGCATCGCAACCCCGACACCGACTCAGTCGCCGGCGCGATCGGCTACACGGAGTTGAAGAGCCGCCTCGATCCGGGCAGCCAATATGTGCCCGCCCGGCTCGGCGACGTCAACGCCCAGACCGAGTGGGCGCTCGAGCAGAGCGACGCGCCGCTGCCGGTCTATCTCCCGCACGCGATGCTGCGGGTCAAGGACGTGATGCGGACAGACTTCCCGCTCGCCCGCCACGACGACCCGGTGCGAGCGGTGGGGATGACGATGGCCCGCCATGACCTCGACATCGTCCCGGTGGTCGATGACGAGGGCAGCCTGGTCGGGGTGATGACCGAGCGGGTGCTCGCGCATCGCTATATCCGTGAATCACGAAAAACCTCGAGCCTGGTCGAGGCACCGACGACGATTGCGGCGATCCTCTCGGTCCTCGATGGCGAGCTGCTCTGCGGGTCCGACAGCGAGATCGCCGGCCGCGTCTTTGTCCATTCGATCGATCCCGCCCGCCAGCAAAGCCAGATCGAGGCCGGCGATGTCGTCGTGGTCGGGGATCGAATCGACGCCCAGCTGCAATCGATCGAGCTTGGCGCGGCGCTCTTGGTCGCCAGCAACGGTGTCCGGCCGGCAGCCGAGGTGTTGGAGCGCGCAGAGGCGCGGGGAACCTGCGTGATCGTCAGCCCGAACGACTCATACGTCTCGAGCCGGATGATCACCCTGGCCGCCCCGTGCCGCGCGCTGGCCGACGGCGATCCGCTGACCGCCCGCCCCGACGACCTGCTCAGCGACACCGCGGAGCTGATCACCGATGTCCACTACCGAGCCGCGGTTGCGGTCGACTCGGCGATGCGGCCGGTCGGCCTGATCACTCGCTCTGATCTGGTCTCCCCCCGTCCCCGGCGGGTGATCCTGGTCGATCACGCCGAGCAGGCGCAGAGCGTCCCAGGCGTCGAAGAGGCCGAGATCGTCGAGATCCTCGATCACCACCACATCGGCTCGATCGAGACGCGGATCCCGGTCCGCGCCACCTTTGATCCGGTCGGATCGACGGCGACCCTCGTGGTCGAGCGCTTCCGCCAGAACGGGATGGAGCCGAGCCGGCCGAGCGCAATGATGCTGCTCTGCGCGGTCCTCTCCGACACCGTCCTGCTCAACTCCCCGACGACGACCGACCGTGACCGCGCCGTCGTCGAGTTTCTCGAGCGAGCGCTCAGCCTCGACGCCCAGGAGTTCGGCCAGAAGATGTTCGAGGAGAGCTCCGACGTCTCCGATCTCTCCGCAAAGCAGATCGTCATGCGCGACGCCAAGGAGTACGAGCTCGACAACGGCCAGACGATCTCGATCGCGCAGGTCGAGACCGTCGGCACCACGCTGCTCGAGCGGCGGATCGAGCTGACCGAGGCGCTGCAGCTCGTCCAGGACGGCCACGGCTACGCGATCGCCGCGCTGATGGTCACAGACATTCTCAGCAAGGGGACCGAGCTACTTGTCAGCGGTGAGGTCGGGGCCGCGGAGCGCGTCTTCGGTGAGCTCAACCAGGAGGGCTCGATCAGCCTGCCGGGCGTGATGAGCCGCAAGAAGCAGGTGGCGCCGAAACTGCTCGCGGCCTTCTAGGCGGCCCCGCAACGCATGGCCACCGAGTTTCACCACCGGCTCCGGGTTCGCTTCGCGGAGTGCGATCCGCAGGGGATCGTCTTCAACTCCCGCTATCTCGAGTACTTCGACATTGCGATCACCGAGCTCTGGCGGGAGACGATCGGCCCCTACCAGGAGGCGACCGAGCGGCTCGGGATCGACCTCGTCGTCGCCGAGGCCCGGATCCGCTACCTGGCCCCACTCCGCTTCGACGAGGAGTTCGACCTCGTCGTAAGCCTGGCGCGGTTAGGGACGACGGGGATCACGACAGCGATCGCGATCGAGCGGGTCGACGGAGTGCGGGTCGCCGAAGGCGAGATCCGGCACGTCGTCGTACGCTTCGGCGGCATCGAGAAGGCGGCGATTCCCGCGGAGCTGCGGGCAGCGCTGGAGCCGTACGCGACGTAGCGGCCAGAAGCGGCGGTTGTCGAGTTAACCACCGGATCAGGGGGTCAACTTGACAACCACTAGGTCGAAACGCCGCGAGCCGGCCGCTAAGAGCGGAAGTTGTCGTCGGCTTCGATCGTGCCGGCGTAGGCGACGATCAGCTCGATCGCGGCCTCGACATCGGAGAGCTGGCACATCTCGACGGTCGAGTGCATGTAGCGGAGCGGAATCGAGACGAGGCCGGCGGCGATCCCCGCACGAGACATCTGGATCGCGTCGGCGTCGGTGCCGGTGAAACGGCCGCTTCCCTCGATCGTGTGCTCGATGCCGGCCGACTCGGCGGCGGCGATCAGGCCCTGGGTGACGCGTTCGCTGAGGGTCGAGCCGCGGCCGATAACAGGGCCGGAGCCGAGCGCGTGGTCGCCGTTCTCGTTCTTGGAGATCCCGGGCGCGTCCGTCGCGTGGGTGACGTCGACCGCGACCGCGAGATCCGGATCGAGCGAGAACGCGGAGGTACGCGAACCGTAGAGGCCGATTTCCTCCTGGGCGACCGCCAGACCGGCGACCGTGGCGGCGATCCCGTCGCCCTCGCCGACCCGGCGCGCCACCTCAAGCGCCACATAGGAGCCGAGCCGGTTGTCGAGCGAGCGTGAGACGAGCCGGCCATTAGGCAGCGATACGGGCTCCGCGGCGATCACGGCGGGGTCGCCGACGCGGGCCATCGCCTTTGCCTCGTCGCCGTCCTTGGCGCCGATGTCGATGTGCAGATCGGTGATCTTGGCGACGTTCTTGCGGTCCTCCTCCTTGAGCAGGTGGATCGGCTTCTTGCCGAGGACCCCGGTGATCGGGCCGTCCGCGGTCACGACCGTCGCGCGATGACCAACCAGTATCTGCGGATCCCAGCCACCGATCGGCTCGAACCAGAGGAAGCCTTCGTCGTCGATGTGAGTGATGACGAGCCCGATCTCGTCGATGTGCCCGACGACCGCGAGCAGCGGCGCTCCCGCGTCGCCGACGACACGGACGACGCTCGAGCCAAGCGCATCGCTCGTTACCTCGCCGAAGGACGCGGCCTCGCGCCAGACCTCGGCGGCCGGGCCTTCGTACCCGGACGGCGCCGCAACGCGCAGCAGGGCGTCGAGCAGCTCGGGCGTTGTCTCGGTGCTCACGCGCCGGACAGCTTTGACTTCAGCGACTCGAGCTGCTCGGCGAGCTTTGCGGGTAGGCGGTCGCCGAACTTCGCCAGATGCTCCTCGACCTGCGGCAGCTCCTCACGGAGCTGCGCCTCGTCGACGGTGGTCAGCTCGCGCATCTGCTCTGCGCTGATATCGAGGCCCTCGGTGTTGATCTCGCCTTTGGCGGGAACTCGCCCAATCGGCGTCTCGACGGTCTCCCCCTCGCCGTCGCAGCGGCGGAAGACGTACTCGAGGACGCGGCTGTTCTCACCGAAGCCAGGCCAGATGAAGTTGCCGTCGGCGTCCTTTCTGAACCAGTTCACGTAGAAGATCTTCGGCAGCTTCTCGGCCTCGGCGTTGTCGCCGATCGTCAACCAGTGCGTGAAGTAGTCGGCCATGTTGTAGCCGCAGAAGGGCAGCATCGCGAAGGGGTCGAAACGCAGCTCTCCAACCGTGCCAAAGGCAGCGGCGGTCTGCGCCGAGGACATCGTCGCCCCCATGAAGACCCCGTGCTCCCAGTCGAAGGCCTCACGGACGAGCGGCACGCCGCCGGCGCGGCGGCCACCGAACAGGAAGGCGTCAATCGGCACGCCGGCGGGATCCTCCCATTCGGCTGCGATCGAGGGGCACTGCTCGGCGGCAACCGTGAAGCGGGCGTTGGGATGAGCGGCCGGATGATCCGTCTCAGGCGTCCAGTCGTCGCCGTGCCAGTCGATCGCGTGCTCGGGCGCCTCGCCCATTCCCTCCCACCAGATGTCGCCGTCGTCGGTCAGCGCGCAGTTGGTGAAGATCGTGTCGGATTCGATCGAGCTCATCGCGTTCGGGTTCGTGTCGGTGCTCGTCCCCGGCGCGACTCCGAAGAAGCCGGCCTCGGGGTTGATCGCGTAGAGCCGTCCGTCGGCGCCGAACTTCATCCAGGCGATGTCGTCGCCGACGGTCTCGACCGTCCAGCCCTCGAGGGTGGGGATCAACATCGCCAGGTTGGTCTTGCCGCAGGCGGACGGGAAGGCGCCGGTCACGAACTTGACCTTTCCCTCTGGCGAGGTGAGCTTGAGAATCAGCATGTGCTCGGCCATCCAGCCCTCGTCGTGGGCCTTCGCCGAGGCGATCCGCAACGCCAGGCACTTCTTGCCGAGCAGTGCGTTACCGCCGTAGCCGGAGCCATAAGACCAGATCTCACGCGTCTCGAGGAAGTGGGAGATGTACTTGACCGTCTCGTTGGTCGGCCAGGGAACGTCCTGCTCCCCCTCGGCCAATGGCGCGCCGACCGAATGCAGGCAGGGGATGAACTCGCCTCCCTCGCCCAGCGCCTCGAGCGCCTTCGTGCCCATTCGGGTCATGATTCGCATCGAGACGACTACATAAGGGGAATCGGTCAGCTGGATGCCGATCATCGCCTTGTCAGAGCCGATCGGCCCCATCGAGAAGGGGATCACATACATCGTCCGGCCGGCCATGGCGCCATCGAACAGAGGCGTCAGCTCCGCCTTCATCTCCTCGGGATCACGCCAGTTATTCGTTGGACCCGCACCTTCGGGGTCATTGCTGCAGATGTAGGTTCGATCCTCGACCCGAGCCACGTCGCTGGGGTCGGACCAGGCCAGATACGAGTTCGGTCGCTTCGCCTCCGACAGCTTGCGGAAGGTGCCGTTGTCGACCAGCTCCTGGCAGAGGCGCTCGTACTCCTCGGCGGAGCCGTCGCACCAGTGGATCGCGTCCGGCTTGGTCATCGCCGCCATCTCATCGACCCAGGCGGCCAGCTTCTGGTGGGAGGTCGCTGCCTCCGTCGCGGTTGCGTCGTTCATCGGCTGGGGATTCTTACCGAAACGCGGCCCCGACACCGCGCGCCCGACCCTGGGCCTGCGATCAAGGCTCTACAGAAAGAATCTTGACAGTAACGCTCTTGGCCGACTTCGCATTCAGCTTCCCGGAGGCCTGGACGTCGCAAGACTCGGGGTCGGTGACCGGGAACCGCATGACCTCCTTGATCTTCGCCTTGTCGGTGAAGACCTTGTGGTCGCCGGGACCGGGGAAGAACGAGGTCTCGCCGTTCTTGACGCAGCGCGTCGTATAGGACCAGTCGATCGACGTGTGCCTCGGCTTCGCCGAGATCGTCAGGAGCAGCTTCTTCGGGTTCTCGACGTCCCCCCTCGCCACCGCGACTCCTCCGAAGCCCGTGCCACGGTCCTTGTCGACGAGCGTCTTACCGCCCAGCGCCGTCGCGGGCACGACCAGCAGGCACGCCGCCAGCGCCGCAGTGGCCACTCGCCTAGTCCAAAGCTTGCTCCCTGTCATCTCATTCATTAGCGCGTCTCCCACTGTCGTGTTTTGCCCTGACATCGCTTCAGAGACCAGCAACGATAGAGAAGACCCGGTACCGCCGTGCCGTATAGGGTTCCCCGCCGCGTGAGGTTCTACGAATACGAATCACGCCGACTTGTCGAGCTGGCCGGCATCCCGGTCACCAAGTACGGCTTCTGCACGAGCGCCGAAGAGGCGCAGGCTGCCGCCGAGGAGATCGGCGGGCCGGTGGTGATCAAATCCCAGGTCCTGACCGGTGGACGGATGAAAGCCGGCGGCGTCAAGTTCGCCGACACGCCAGAGCAGGCCGCATCCCACGCCGCCGAGATCCTCGAGCTCGAGATCGCGGGCCACATGCCGGTCGGCGTGATGGTCGACCCGAAGGCCGAAGTCGAGCAGGAGTACTACGCGGCGGTCCTCTGGGACGGCCGCGCCAAGAGGCCGATGATGCTGTTCAGCGACATGGGCGGGATCGACATCGAGCAGGTCGCCGAAGAGCACCCCGACCATGTCGGCCGCGGCCACATCTCCAATCTCCACCCGATCTCCGACTACCAGGCGAAAGAGGCGGTCGCCCGCTGCGGGATGACCGGCTCGGAGCTGAACCGCGCCGCCGCGATCTTGGTCCGACTCGCCCGTCTGCAGCGCGAATACGACATGACCCTGGCCGAGATCAACCCGGTCGCGCGCCTCGCCGACGGCTCCTTCGTCGCCCTCGACGCCCACATGGAGATGGAGGACGAGGCGGTTGGACGGCACAAGCAGGTCCTCGGGGATATCGGCGTCGATCTCGATGAGCCGCGCGAGCTCTATGAGCCAAGCGAGTTCGAGCGCAACGTCAAGGCGATCGACGCCGCCGACCACCGCGGCGTGATCCAAGGCAAGGACCACGGCTTCCACGGCAACATCGGCCTCGTTATCGGCGCCGGCGGCGGCTCGCTGACGCTCACCGACGCGGTCCGCTCGCAGGGCGGCAAGCCCGCCAACTACGCCGAGATAGGCGGCAATCCGTCGGTAGCGAAGTCGAAGGGCCTGGCGATGGAGGTGCTCCAGAAAGAGGGCGTCGAGAAGATCGCGGTGATGATGTCGATCGTCTCCAACACTCGAGTCGACATCGTCGCCCGCGGCGTCATCAAGGCATGCCTCGAGCTCGGCAAGGACCCGGCCGAGACGATCGCGATCTTCCGGATCCCCGGCGCCTGGGAGGACGAGGGCTACAAGATCCTCGACCGCTACGGGGTCGAGTACTGCGACCGCTCCGTCTCGATGTGGGAGGCGGCGGGACGCGCCGTTGCCAAGGTTCAAGGCGAGGCAAGCTGATGGCCGTCCTGCTCAACGAGGACTTCACCTTCATCGTCCAGGGGATCACCGGCCGCGAGGCGGTCAACCTGACCCGCGAGTGCCTCGACTTTGGCTCGAAGATCGTCGGCGGGGTCACGCCAGGACGAAAAGGTCGCGAAGTTCATGGCGTGCCTGTCTTCGACACGGTCGAGCAGGCGGTCGAAAACCACGGGCAGGCAATCGACGGCGCCGTCGTCACCGTCCCCCCCGCCTTCACCAAGGACGCCGTCTTCGAGGCGATCGAGAACGGAATCAAGCTGCTCGTGATCGTCACCGAACGGATTCCGCGACGCGACGTCGCCGAGATGGTCGAGCTCGCGAACCTGCGCGGGGCACGAATCATCGGCCCGAACTGCCTCGGCTTGATCACCCCAGGCGTCGCCAAGATGGGCGGCATCGGCGGCCCTGCCAAGGATGCCGCCAAGGCCTATGTCGCCGGATCGGTAGGCGTGATGTCGCGCTCGGGGGGAATGACCACCGAGATCTCATCCACTCTGACCGCCGCGGGCCTCGGCGTCTCGACGGCGATCTCGATCGGCGGCGACGCGATCATCGGCTCGACATACGCCGAATTGATGCCGCTGTTCGACGCCGACGAGCAGACCGAGGCGATTGTGATCTACACCGAGCCCGGTGGCCGCATGGAGGCCGAGCTGGTCGAGTGGCGCGAGGAAGCAGGATCGACGATGCCGATCGTCGCCTTCATGGCCGGCCGCTTCATGGACGACGAGGAGATGCAGGGGATGAGCTTCGGCCACGCCGGCACGATCGTCGAAGGCAAGGAGGACTCCGCGACCGAGAAGATCGCTCGGCTCGAGGCCAGCGGCATCCCCGTTGTCGAGCGGATCGATCAGATCCCCGACAAGGTCAAGGAGCAGTTGAATGGCTGACGAAGCCTCCGGCCCCCAGCACGGAATCTTCATCAACGTCGAGGTTGACGAGTCGATTCGAGGCGACGCCGAGATCGCCCGAAAGCTCGAGGAGGTCTGCCCGGTCGATATCTTCGCCGCCGGCGACTCCGGCGTCGACGTGGTCGAGGAGAACCTCGACGAGTGCGTCCTCTGCGGGCTCTGCCTCGACGCCACTGCCAACGGCAGCGTCACGGTCAAGAAGCTGTACGACGGCACGACCCTATAGGCGGCGCCGGCGGCGGTTAGAGTCGTCGGCATGAGGGAACCGATTGCCGCTGCCATGACTGTCGCCACTGCTGCCGTCGCGCTGCTGCTCGCGGGCGGGCCTCCCGCGGGAGCGGTCGGGACCGCCGGCGGCTGCCAGGTGTTCCCAGCCGACAACCACTGGAACCTGCGCGTCGACAAGCTGCCGGTGCTGAAGAACTCGCGGGACCTGGTCAGGAGCATCGGCCGCGGCGAAGAGCTCCATCCCGACTTCGGGTCGGGCAACTTCCAGGGGGCGCCGATCGGGATCCCGATCACTTTCGTCGGGCCGAGCCAGCCCTACGTGCCGATCCAGTACACCGAGTTCGGCGACGAGTCCGACCCCGGCCCGTTCCCGATCCCCCCGGACGCGGCGATCGAGGGCGGCGACAAGTCCGACGGCGACCGCCATGTGATCGTCGTTCAGACGGGGTCCCCGTGCATGGCGTTCGAGCTCTACCACGCCGAACGGCCCTCGGGAGGATCGAACGCCTGGAAAGCCGGCAGCGGCGCCGACTGGGACCTGAGCTCGAACGCGGTCCGCAAGGCCGGGCTGACCTCCGCCGACGCGGCAGGCCTCCCGATCCTGCCGGGCCTGGCGCGCTTCGAGGAGGTCCAGGCCGGGTCGATCGACCATGCGCTGCGCGTCACCGTTCCCGAATCGCGCCGCAAGTTCATCTATCCCGCGACCCACTTCGCGAGCGACTCGAAAAGCAGGAAGCTGCCGGCGATGGGGCAGCGCTTCCGGCTCAAGGGCCGCGTTGATCCCTCCGACTTCCCGCCCCAGGCCGCGGTGGTCGTCCGGGCGCTGAAGACCTACGGGGCGATCGTCGCCGACAACGGCTCGCCTTGGTTCCTCAGCGGCGCGCCGAACCCCGGCTGGGACAACGACGACCTCAACGACCTCAACGAGCTCAGCGGCCGCGACTTCGTCGCCGTCGACACGACCAAGCTGCCGCGTCCGTAGAAACCGCGCTCCCGCACGGTCCCGCCGCGAGTGTGCAATGAGGGGCGCCCTACCGCCCTCGATCGCACACTCGGATTGCGTTAGCCTGACCGGGCGATGCCACCGAGCGTCCCGACCCGCGAGTTCGAGCCGCCGGAGGCCTCGAAGTTCCGGATCCTCGCGATCGACGGCGGTGGAATCCGCGGCCTGATACCCGCCCTGCTGCTGACCCGGCTCGAGGAGTTGATCGCAAGTCGCTCGCCCGGTGCGACGCTCGCCTCCAGCTTCGATCTGATCGCCGGCACCTCGACTGGCGGGCTGCTCGCCCTGGCCCTGGCGACGCCTGACGACGAGGGGGCGCCGGTGATGACCGCAGCGGACACGGTTCGGATGTATCAGGGCGAGGAGGCGCGGGAGATCTTCGCCAGGCCCCCGCTCGAGCGTCTGCCGGTGATCGACTCGCTCAGCGAGCTCGCCGATCCGAAGTACGGCCTTGACGGCTTGCGGGCCGTGCTTGGCCGCCACTTCGGCGAGGCGAAGCTGGCCGACGCACTGACAGCGTTGCTGATCACCGCCTACGACATGTACGGCCGCTCGCCTCGATTCATGAAGCCCTGGCAGGAAGATGCCGCGGAGATCACTGCCGTCGAAGCCGGGCTCGCGACCGCGGCGGCGCCCACCTACTTCCCTGCCCTTCGCCTCGGCGAGGCGGCACTCGTCGACGGCGGCGTCTTCGTCAACAACCCGACGATCGCCGCGACGATCGAGGCGCTGAAGCGAATCGAGGGGGAGCCGTTGCGCGTCGAAGATCTGCTCGTCGTCTCGCTCGGCACCGGTCAGCACGAGCGGCTCGGCTACGACGCAGAGCGCGTCTCCGGCTGGGGAGCGCTCGGCTGGGTCCTGCCGAAGGACGGCGAGCCGCCGCTGATCGCCGCGATGCTCGACGGCCAGTCCGACTCCTCCGATCACTGGGCTCACATCCTGCTCAATCACGACCCCGGCACGCGACCGGCGCGGGGCGAGCAGATGGGCGCCGGGCCGCGCTACTACCGCTACCAGGTCGAGTTGCCCGAGCCCTTGCCAATGGACGGCGTCGACTCCGATCAGATCGAGCGCCTGACCGAGTGTGGCAACGCCCTCCTCGAGGCCCGCGCGGCCGAGCTCGAAGCGCTCGCCGAGGTGCTGACGGCCTGAGCGCAGGCCACGCTTGGACAATTAGCGACCCTCGCTCGGATCGGCGCTGCGGCAGACTGCGCGGATCAACTTCGCGATTGACATCCTCGGCCGCTTTCCGGCCGCCGCGATCGGGCTGATCGCCGTCGACGAAAACGGCGCTCGCCGCGAGTGGGGCTTCGGCGAGCTCGCGGCGCGAAGCGCCGGGCTCAGCGGCGCCTTGATCGCCCGCGGCGTCCGGCGGGGCGACGTCGTTCTGATCCTGATCGGCAACCGCGCCGAGTGGGTGCTGTCGATGCTGGCCTGCTTCCGGATCGGCGCCGTTGCTCTGCCGTGTAACACGCAGCTCCGGGCCAAAGACCTCGCCCAGCGTGTCTCGATCGCCGAGCCGGTGCTGGCGATCGCCGAGGAGCGTTATCTCTCGATCCTGCCGGGCGGCCTGCCGGCGCTCGGGCTCGCGGAGATGGTGCTGGTCTTCGACGAGGATCGCCCCCAGCAGCCGCCCGCGGAGCCGGCCGATCTAGATCCCGAAGATCCGGCCTTGATCGTCTTTACCTCCGGGACCACCGGCGCCTCTCGCGCCGCCGTCCATCCGCAGAGCTATCTGGGCGGCAACCGCGCCCAGGCTGAGCGTTGGTTCGGCGCGCGGCCCGGCGACCTCACCTGGTGCACCGCGGCGACCGGCTGGTCGAAGTCGGCCCGCAACGCGTTCATCTCACCCTGGCTCTGCGGAGCCGCCGCCTACCTGCGTGAAGGTCGTTTCGATCCCGCCGAACGACTGGACATCTGCGAGCGGGAAGGAATCAACGTGCTCTGCCAGGCGCCGACCGAATACAGGATCCTCGCGAAACGGACGGAGCTACGGCCGGTCGCGAGCCTACGACGCCTCGTCTCCGCGGGCGAGCCGCTCAACCCCGAGGTGATCCGCGCCTTCGACGAGGGGGTCGGGCTGGAGATCCACGACGGCTACGGCCAGACGGAGACCGGCGGACTCTGCGGAGCGCTGGTCGGGGATCCGGTCCGCCCAGGCTCGATGGGCAAGCCGCTGCCGGGGATCGAGATCGAGATCGACGAGGGCGAGTTGATCCTGCGCCGCGAGAGTTGTCCGACCTTCTTCTCCCACTACATCGGCTCTGAGCGCTACCGCGAGGAATGGTGGCGGACCGGCGACCTCGCCGGCCGCGACGAGGACGGCTACCTCTGGTTCGAGGGACGAGCCGACGACGTGATCGTCTCGGCGGGCTATCGAATCGGTCCCTTCGAGGTCGAGTCCGCGCTGCTCACTCACCCCGCCGTGGCAGAGGCGGCCGCCGTCGCGGCCCCCGACGAGGAGCGCGGCTCGATCGTGCGGGCAGTGATCGTGCTACGCGAAGGCGAAGGATCGCCGCAGCTTGCGAGCGAGCTGCAGGAGCACGTCAAGGCGGAGACCGCGCCGTACAAGTACCCGCGGTTGATCGAGTTTGCCGACGAGCTGCCGAAAACCCCAAGCGGCAAGATTCGCCGGGCTGAGCTGCGCAAGCGATGAGCGCGGACGGCAAGTGAGCGGTAGCCGCCCGGTTCTGTTCGCGCCGATCACGCCCGCACGGTCGGCGTTCGCTGGGATCTTTGCGGTCACGCTGCTCGGCCTCTTGACGATCGGAGCGACACTGCCGGTCCTTCCCCGCTACGTGCAGGGGCCGATCGGCGCGGGCGACGTCGCGGTCGGCGTCGTCGTCGGCATCTACGCGGTCACCGGACTCGCGTGCCGGCCGCTGGCCGGAAGGCTCGCCGATGCGCAGGGACGCAAACGAGTTGTCGTCGGCGGCTCACTGCTGACCGCACTGGCCGGGCTCCTCTACCTGGTCCCCGCCGGTGTCCCCGGCTTGATCGTCGCCCGCCTAGTGCTCGGGATCGGCGAAGGCGCCGTCTACACCGCCGGAGCGGCCTGGGTAGTCGACCTCGCCCCGGCCGCTCAACGCGGCCGCATCATCGGGCTCTACGGGCTCGCGATCTGGGGCGGGCTGTCGTTTGGCCCGCCGATCGGCGAGTTGCTGTACCGGATCTCGAGCTATGAGCTCGTCTGGGCTTTCGCTGCCGCGGCACCGCTGCTCGGCGCATTGATAGCCAGCCGGATTCCGTCCGACGTCGAAGCTGGCGCCAGGACCCCCTTCCGGTCGGGCGGCCTGATCGCCCGCGAGGCCGTCGGCCCGGGCGCTGCCCTGGCACTTGGCTCGATCGGCTTCGCGGCGCTGGCGGCCTTCATCGTCCTTCACGTCGACGAGCGCGGGATCGGCCACGGGGGATTGGTCTTCACTGTCTTCGCGCTCACCGTCGTTGCGATGCGTGTCGTCGGCGGCGGGTTTCCCGACCGCTACGGCCCGGCTCGTTGTGCCGCCGCCGCGGGTCTCGCCGAGGCGGCAGGCTTGCTGATGATCGCCTTCGCCGGGAGCCTGCCCGCCGTCCTGATCGGGGCCGTTGCGATGGGTGCGGCCTTCTCGATCCTGTTTCCCGCGCTCGCCCTCTTGGTCGTCAACCGCGTGCCCGAGCAGCGGCGCGGGATAGCGATGGGGACATTTACGGCTTTCTTCGACCTCGGCGTCGGCCTCGGCGCGCCGATCGCGGGGATCGCGGCGTCGCTGGGCGGCTACGGGGCGTCGTTTGCATTCGCCGCCGCAGCCGCAGTCGGTACCGCAGCCTGGGCGCTGATGCTCGGTCGCCGTTTGGGCGCGGTCGCGGGCCCGACGCGGGAGCTCTCGGCGTCCAAGGTCGGCACTTGACGCTGGACGGCTGTTCGAACGCGGTTTCGACGCCGATGCGCCGGGTAACCTGCAGTCATGTACATCGGAATCGGAACACTGATCGTAATCATCATCCTGATCCTTCTCCTGACCTAGGAAGGCAAGCGGCTCGCCGTGCCGACAGGTTCGGCTGCGACGATGCCCGGGTGCCTCCCCAGTCCAGAAGTCGTGATCGACTCGCCGCCGCCGGCGTCGTAGCGCTTGTTGCTGCCGCGCTCGCTTGGTGGCCCGGGTCCGCCGCCGCGGCGCCGCGGGATCAACTGACCCTCTCCTTCAGCGGCGATCTGCTGATCCATTCGCCCATATACAACGAGGCTCTCGCCAACGGCGGCGGTTCCGAGTACGACTTCGCACCGTTCTTTCGCAAGCTGGACCCCTATGTTCGTGACGCGGACATCGCCTTCTGCCATGTCGAGGTGCCGATGTCGAGCGGGGCTCCCTCCGGTTATCCACTGTTCAATACACCCCCTGCGCTGGCGAAGGGTCTAGCTCGCAGCGGCTGGGACGCCTGCGACACCGCTTCGAACCACACGCTGGATCAGGGCAGCTCGGGGATCCGGGCGACGATCGAGGCGTTGGATCGAAACGGGATTGCCCACGCAGGCTCCTAC
>Ga0136633_1001625_pt1 | contig 16432 bp, 16 predicted proteins | sample AntDrymeUQ832206_2_FD_105494 | JGI IMG/M metagenome (GOLD analysis project Ga0136633, IMG submission 105494) | Polar desert sand microbial communities from Dry Valleys, Antarctica - metaG UQ83 (22.06) | ecosystem: Environmental > Terrestrial > Soil > Desert | place: Antarctica: Dry Valley...
GCCTGGTAGATCGGCAGCAGGAACGGCGGGATCGGGAAGCCCTCGACGCTGAAGGCCGGGAGCTCAAGCGGGGTCAGGCTCGTCCACTCAGAGGGCAGTGACGCGTAGGTCCGCGCTGCCTCGTCGTCGCCCTTTTTGGCGTTTGCCTTGGCCTTGGCACGCGCCTTCGCCCTGACCTTGGCGAGCGCCTTGGCCTTGGCCTTCGCCAGCGCCTTGGCCTCGCGCTTGGCGCTGGCCTTGTTCTTGACGCGGGTCTTGACCTTCGCCTTCGCCTTTGCCTTGGCCAGCGCGTTAGCTTCAGCGACGGCGCCGTCGTCCCGCTGAGGGGCGACGGCCGGGGCCGGCTTCCTCTTTGTGGCCGCCGGCGTGTTGGTTTTAGCGCCAGGCGCCTGTGGGGCGGGAGCCTTGACCGCAGGGGTGCCCGTGCCCGGTGCAGGGGTGGCGGGGACGCCGGCGGGCGGACCGGCCGGCGCCTCGGCCGGCGCGCTGGCCGGCGGGGCCGGGGCAGGCTTGTCGGCAGGGGGAGCCTCAGCAGCCGGGGGTCCGCCCAGGCCCAGCGCGGCGCAGTTGACGTCCTGGCCTTCGACGGTGACGACCGGGGTGGTGCGCGCGGGGTCCGCGCAGGCGGCAGCCGCAGCGGCCGAGGGCGGCGCCGGGGCGCCGGCCAGCGCCGGGACGCCGACGCCACTGGCGGCGCCCAGCACGTAGGCACCCGCGACCAGGACGGCCACGCGTGCGCGGCCTTCGGTGAGCGTCCGGCGCCTGCCCGGAGAGTCTCGTGGTTCGAATGACATACGGTGCGCTGTCCTTTACCGAAGCTAGCTAAAAAATCGACGGACTGAGTAGGTCAGGGTACACGCCCCGCACCGCCCTTGTGGTGGAGACTGTGCAAGCACGCTTACGAGCCACCGCAATCCTGACGACTGTAGGGCCTCAGCCGATCAGGTCACCAAGTCCCAAGAGGGCCGGAGCCAGAAGCACGATGAAGAACGACGGGAGGATGAAGAAGACCAGCGGAAAAAGGATCTTTACCGTGGTCTTCTGCGCCCGCTCTTCAGCCGACTGCCGGCGACGCATGCGCATCTCCTTCGACACCGTGCGCATGATCTGCCCGATAGAGACCCCGAGGCGTTCACCCTGCACCACCGCGCGCACGAAGGTGCGCATGTTCGGCGTCTCGGCCCGGACGTTGAGGTTCTCCAGCGCCCGGTCCATGGGAAGACCGAAGCGCTGCTCCTGCAGCGTGAGCCTCAGTTCTTCCCCAAGAGCTCCGGGGGTACGTGATGCCGCGGTGTCCATTGCCTGCGCGAAGCCCTGTCCTGCTTCCACTGATACGACGACAAGGTCGATGACGTCCGGCAGGGCACGATCAATGGCGCCAAGTCGGATGCGGCCGGTGCGCTTCACGTATGTGATCGGAAGTAGCCAGGCGATTCCAGCGAAGAAGATGGTGTCCACAAAGGGTCCTGGAACGCCCGGGATGATGTTCGTGAGCAGGCCGTAGCAGGCCCCTGCTGCTGCGGCGATTGCCTGATAGCCGACCAGCGCACGTGGCGTGAGGTTGTACAGCCCCGCAGCGAGGATCTCGCGCTTGATCTTCGAGTCGCCCTCCGTGCCGGTGCGATCGCCGAGAAGATCGCCCAACCGTTGAGCGACGGCTCGCGCGGTCAGCGGCGGCGCCTTCTCGGCAACCGCCGGTTGCACACCGTAGCCGTACACGTCTATCTCACGGACCCGAAGGTCCGCCTGGGTCTTCGGGAGGATCAGCGCCCAGACCAGCGCGGCCAGGGTGATGCCTATGAGCGCCAGTGCAGCGACCGCGAGCAGTGTCATCGTGTCATGGCTCCACGTCGACGATCTTGCGGATGGCAAACCAGCCGGCCGCGAGCATGACCGCCCCGAGGAAGAACAGGCCGACCCCCAGGGCAGAGTTGAACATCGGGTCGAAATATCCCGGGTTCAGGAACGCCATGCCGAATCCGACGATGAGGGGCATCGCCGTGATTACGCCGCCGCCCATGCGGCCCTGAGCGGTGAGGGTCCGCACCATCCGCTTGAGCTGCAGACGCTCGCGGATCGTGGAGATGACCTGATCCAGGACCTCGGCCGTGTTGCCACCGGCCTCGCGCTGCATCTTCGCGACGATCCCCACGTACTCGATCTCCGGACTGTCCATGCGCTCGCCGATCGCGCTCAGCGACTCGGCGACGTCGACGCCGAGCTGCTCGTCGGCCGACGCGCGGCGCAGCTCCGATCGTGACGGCTCCGGTGCGTCCTGGGCCATCGACGCCATCGCGGCCGAGAACGAGTAGCCCGCTCGCAGCGCGGACGCCATGACCTGGAGATTGTCCGGTAGCTGCTCCTCGAACTCGCGGCGCCGCTTGTTCACGCGCGACTTCACGTAGGTCCGCGCCAGGATCGGCACCGCGATCGCCAGAATCATCAACGGGGCGCGGTGGACGACGACGCCCGTGTACCAGACGACGGCGAGCGTACCGAGCGCGGTCCACACCGCAAGCGCGCCGGGGGTCAATCGCATGTCAGCCAGTTCGACCAGTTCCGTATAGCGGCGCCATCGGTCAGACGGCTCGCGCTCGGACTTTTTGTCGTGGGCTTTGATGTCGGCCATCGTCGGTGCGACGGTGGCGCTGCCTGTCGCGAAGTCCCCCACCCGCGAGACTACTGAGCGCTGCTCGGGCCGCAGAAGCAGGTACAGCACCGTGGTGAGGACCAGGAACCCGAAGCCCCCAACGAGCAGTATGCGTGCTGAGTTCAGACCATCGGCGCTCGTGGCTTGGCCGGGTCCGACTCCCGCCAGGGAAAGGGCGGGCGCACGGTAGCTGATCTCGGCGCTGTCGGGGAATCCGTCGACAACTACCTGCGCGCGTACAGCCTGTCCGGATGGTGCTACGGACTTGTAGGTGACAAGGTACTCACTGGACAGACGCTCACCGATCGCCGCAAACAGCGGCGGCAGATCCTTCGGACGCGCTGCCTCTCCATAGCGCCCACCGGTGCTGGTCGACATCACGCGCAGCGCCGCCGAGTTGAAGCTCTGCGAGTCCAGGCCGACCGAGAACACGCGGACGTTCCTCTCACGCGCTGTAGCGGCGAGTGCCGCCGGAGTCGTCGCGCTCCCATTGCGGGCTTCAGCGCCATCGCTGAGCACGACGACGGCGCCCGATGTCAGCCCTGCGGTCCGCAGCGAGGCGATGCCCGCCGCCGCAGCGTCGAAGATCTTTGTCCCACGCGAGAGCGCAGGCCCGACAGCGAGCGTCGTCCTGATCTTGCGCGCGTCGGTCGTGGGCGCCAACGCGACGCGCGGCTCACGCGCGAAGAAGACGACGCCGAGAGGCGTGACCTGCGCCCGACGCCGCGCGAAGGCCCGCGCGGCGGCGATCGCCTGACGGATCGGGTCGCCCCGCATGGTCATGCTCGCGTCGATGACCAAAACCACGCCGCGTTTGGGGTTGTTGGCCTCAGAGGTCACCCGTGTGCCGCGCACCGCCTCACCGTTCTCGACCACGCTCACGAGGTCGTTCGTCAACTCGCGCTTGTCCGGAAGCGAGATGATCAACTGCCGGTCCGGCCATTTCGGCGTCGAAGCCAGACGAACCTCCGGACCGGCGGCGGCCGCTGCGCCCGTGGGTACGCACACGGTGGCCAGTACGCAGGCGACGAGCCCGAGCCGGCGCCTCACGCCCGCCGCCCTCGCAGGGCCGAGGGCCCGTTCAGAACCCCCAGACCCCCGGCAACCGAAGGCGGTGGCGCGATGTCGCGCAGCTCGAACTTGTGCATGAAGCCTGGGCGCAGCCCGGTCGGCCGCAGGCTCCCCTTGCTGGCCTGGGTAGCGCCGCCGGCGCGTACGTCGTAGACGTAGAGATCCTGGAGGGTGACGATGTCGCCCTCCATGCGCAGCACCTCCGTGATCGTCATGACGCGACGAGCGCCGTCCGGGAGGCGCTCCACCTGCACGATGAGGTCTAAGGCGGACGCAACCTGCTGACGGATCGCCTTGACCGGGAGGTCATATCCGGCCATGAGGACCATCGTCTCGATCCGCGCCAGCGAGTCCCGCGTGGAGTTGGCGTGAACGGTGCACAATGACCCGTCGTGGCCGGTGTTCATCGCCTGGAGCATGTCCAGCGCCTCTGCTCCCCGGACCTCGCCGACGATGATGCGGTCCGGTCGCATGCGCAGCGCGTTGCGCACCAGTTCGCGGATGCGGATCGCGCCCTCGCCCTCGATGTTGGGAGGCCGCGATTCCAGGCGCAGCACGTGCGCCTGGTTAAGCTTGAGCTCGGCGGCATCCTCGATCGTGACGATCCGCTCGGTGTCGGGGATCGACGCCGACAGCGCGTTGAGCATCGTCGTCTTTCCCGACCCGGTGCCGCCCGCGATCAGGACGTTCAGCCGCGCACGCAGGCATGCGTCAAGAAACTCGACGGCTTCAGGCGTGATCGTGCCCAGCCGCACCATGTCGTCCATCGTGAGTCGCTCGGTCCCGAACTTGCGGATCGTGACGAGCGGACCGCTGAGGGAGACCGGCGGAAGCACGGCGTTCACACGACTGCCGTCGGGCAGGCGCGCGTCCACCATCGGCGAGGACTCGTCCACGCGCCGCCCGATCTGGTTGACGATCTTGTTGATGATGCGCCGCAGGTGCTCGTCGTCCGCGAACTTCACGCTCGTGCGCGTGATACGCCCGGCACGCTCGATCCACACGTCCCGCGGGCCGTTGATCATGATCTCCGTGACCGTGTCGTCGGCGAGCAGACGCTCGATCGGGCCGTTGCCCAGGACGTCGTCGGTGAGATCCTCGAGCAGATCGTCCCGCTCGCCGACCGACAATCCGCGCTCTGCGGCAAGCCGCCCGCGGATGTCGCCGCGCACGCGTTCACGAAGCTCTTCCGGCGGGGTCTCGGCGTTCAGCAGTTGGGGGCCGAGCTCCTCGATGAGCGCCGCGTGCACACGCTCACGCAGCTTCGCCATCGGGTCGGGACCATCGTCCTCGTCCCTGACCGTCCGCGTATGGGCGATGCGGTCCCGCAGGTCCATGATCAGTGGCCGTCCTTGAGGTAGAGGCCGGCCAGCGCCCGCAGTGCCTTGGCCGATTCGTTGCGCTTGTCCCCCAGCACGATCGACTCGCCCGCGTTGACCGAGCGCACGACCTCTCGGCTGCTGGGGAGGAGCACGTCGGGAGACCGACCGAGGATGTCCACGACATCGGAGTGGGTTATTCCGACGCTGGTATCCGACCGGTTGAGGACCAAGCGGATTCGCGCCTTCACCCCCATCAGCTCGAGGGTCTCGAGCGCGATCTTCGTGTTCTTGAGGGACGGGGCGTCGAGCATCGTCACGACGCAGACGTCGGTCGACTCGTCCAACGCCGCGATCACCTCGGGCGAGAAGGCCGGCGGTGTGTCCACGATGACGAACGGGGCCATGGTCCGCAGGATGCGCAGGACGTCGCGGATGTGATCGGCCGAGATGGCCTGCGCGTGGTCAGGACGCGTGGGCGCCAGCAACGCGGCGGCCCCGGACGGATGCTCGGCGAGAAAGCCTTCGAGCTTGGTGGCGTCCGGAGTCCCGCCGGACAGGGCGAGGTCATACATCGTGCGCTCGGGCCGCAACCCCATCGCCAAGCCGACGTCACCGAACTGAAGGTCAAGGTCGACGACGACGGCGCGCGCAGACTGCGCCGACAGCCCGACGGCGAGGTTGGTGGAGATGAGCGTCTTGCCGGTCCCACCCTTGGGACCCAGCACCGTGACCACACGGCCATGTCCCGTGGCGACGACGTCGGTCTCGCGCCGCGCCACCGCCTTGGCGAGCGCGAGGTAGGTGTCCGCCGCAGAGTGCTCGGACGCGCTGATCTGGACGACGTCCTCGGCGCCGGCGGAGAAGGCCTTCCGCAGATAGCCGTTGGGCGAGCCCTGGCACGCCACCACGATCGGGCGGCCCGGATAGTCCGTGAGGCCACGTCGCACGAGCTCAAGGCCCGCGTCCGAGCCGTCGCGACAGACCACAAGGAGGACCTCAGCGTCCTCGCGACGCGGCCAGCCCATCGTCGGATCCCCGACGGCGGCCACCGCGACGCGAGCATCGCTGAGCACGCTCTCGACGAGGTCAGCGGCAACGGCGCCGTCGACCGCGACAAGCGTCTTGACCGCTGGATCGATCATCCGGCCCCGCCTCCGGCTGCGTTCGTCGGGGCGGCCACCGAACCTCCGGTCACCGTGGCGGGCTTGCTCTGCTCGGCCCCCGTCGGCGGCCGCAGCGCGAACCAGATCTTGCCGTTGTCCGCGGCGTAGGCCATGCGCGCCGACTGCTGGTCGCTCAGGCGGACGATCACCGCCGAGGCATCACCACCACCACCGTCGGCACCCGCGACCCCGGGGGCGCTGAGCACGAGCACGTCCTGGGCGATGGTCCGCAACGCGCCGGCGCCGCCGGCACCACCGCCGAAGGACCCGAAGACATCGACCCGGTCTCCCACCCGGACGTTGCCGATCAGACCGCGCGCGGCGTCGACCGGGACAGCGAGGGCCCGCTGTGTGCCAGAGAGCCGGCCGCGCAGGGCATCCCCACCGACGCGGAAGTCGGCCGACGTGATCTGCTGGCCGGGGTAGATGTCCCGGGTGGCCACCTTGCTGCTGAGCGCGGCGGCATCCGCCACCGCCAAGGGCTTGAGGTCAGCCTGAGGGACGGTGGTCGGGCGGAAGATCCTGTCGGTGGCCACGCTGTCGCCAGAAGTCCCCTTCGGGATCAGGCGATCAGCGACCAGCACCTGGGTCGGGAGCGTGCCGCCCCGGACGTCCTCCTTGTAGTTGTTCAGGTAGGCCACCAAGGCGATCGCGGCCAATGCCGCCGCGACGGTGGCGACCGTCAAGGACCCGCGTCGCGTCCCGAGGAACCGGCGCAGTCCGCCCGTTCGGTTCTGCCTGCTCGTCGCTGCTTCCATCAGATACTCCTTGTTTTCATCATTTGACGAGCACCGCCGTGCAGGCGGTTACGGCCACGAACCCGCAATTGACGTCGCTGGGCTCACCGCCAGGGTTGGGGCCGACGAAGAAGCGACCGGAGATGGTGCCCTCGTCGGGCGGGTTCTCGGCGTATTCGTCCTTGCCGGCTCCCGAGATCGCCGCACATGGCGTGTTGACGCCGCCACCGCCCGTGTACCCGGTCACGTAGAAGTTCGCGACCCCGAGCACGGGCACCGTCTCGTCCGCCCCGCTGCCGTCAAGGCTGCCGAACGGCACGAAGAAGACCGCCACCCTCCGGGGATCGTTCTCGACGTTGAAGTTCGGCCACTTGTTCGGCTGCGTGCAAACCGTTGCTGACCCGTTCGGCCCGCAATTGCCGGCCTGACCCAGGTCCGGGTTGCAGAGAATCCGACGGTTGAGCCCTCGCGGCGGCGAGTTGGGGCTGTTCCCGGTCTTCAGCGCGACGCAGTTCCACGGCTGCATCGAGTTGAACAGCGTGGCCTTGTTGGGGCAGGCGGTGCCCGGGTTCTCGGTGTACGTCGGCGCGCATCCCGTCGCAATCTGGTCCTCGAGCCCGCTGGCACCGCCGGCGGCGGGGTCGCACTGCAGCGACTTCGTCTGGTTGCCAGGCAGAGCCGGGTCCTTGACGGAGACACGAAGGGCCACCGGCTTGACGCCGCCCAGCGACTGCCGTCCCGCCAGCCCGATGCTCACGGCGAATTGCCTCGTGCAGGTCGTCTCGGTCGTCTCGCAGCGCGGCACGTTGTGTGTCGGGCCGTCGGCGTCCTCGACCTCGAGCGCCTTGATCGGGCCGCTGACCGAGCGCGAGGCGGCGAACGTCCGCTGCACGTTGTTGCTCTCGCACTCCGCCGGGTTGTTGTTCCCGCTCTTGCAGGTGATGGCGCCGATCTTGCCATCGACCAGTGAGAGGCCGATGTTGTGCGGTCCGACGTCTTGGACCACCGGCAGCACGCCGGTGAAGACCATGTTCGGCCCCGCCGGGGTGCTCGGGGTCAGGTTGACCTTCTGATTGCTCCCGGTGATCGTGGCCGTGAGATCGCCGGCCTGCTGCTGATCGGCGGTGAGTCCGACCATCGACACCGCGACCTGGACCGCGGTGCAGTCGCTGTGGAAGTACCCATCGTCCGGAGGGATCGAGCACGCCGTCCCCGTCCCGAGACGGACGCTCGCGACGCGATCCTCCAGCGTCTGCACCGGGCCGCTCGTGCGGTGACCGCGGATACGGGCCAGTGAGTTCGTGGGTAGCGCATTCGCCGTGCCGTAGCCGTAGCACACGGCCAGCGGCGGGGGCACAGCGCAGTTGGTCGCTGCGTCGAGCGAGGGCGAATCGGATCCGCTTAGGATGATCCGCACGCCGATCCGGCGCTGGGTGACGTTGAAGGAGACGGGAGCGGTCCCCGCCTGACCGGCACGATTGTCGTAGTAGACGAGCCCGCCGGAAGCACCGCGTGGCTTGAGCACGGCGTCACCGAGCTTAGTCCCGGTGTCCTCGTCGAAGAAGTAGACGTGTGCCTGCTTGGGATCGACCTCCTCGACGCCTATGGGTAGGATGCCCGACAGGCTCTTGATCTCCTTGAACGCCACGCGCGCCCGTGCGTTGATGTTCGGGACGATGCTCGGGCCGAAGAACCACGGAAGATCCTTCTCGGTCATCTTGACGTCGACGAAATGGTCGCGGCATGGCGATTTATCTGGGCTGATGTCGGGGTCGCCCGGGTTCCCCGTCTGCCCGAAGTAGTCGGGTTCGTTGATGACGGTATGCAGCCTACTGCCGACGGTCGGGAACCTGTCGTTGTACTTCGTTGTCCCGTCGCCGACGCCGGAGTACTGATTGGCGCGGCTCTTGATAACGAGATCGATGACATCGGGGATCACGTCGCAGGCAGGGAAGCTGAACCCCGAGGCCCCCGCCAAGGCAGCAGCATCAGCCTGGGTCTGCAGGTGGCGCTTGTGGACGAACCAGTTGCCGACATCGATGGTGAAGACCATGAGCAGGATGAACATCGGCATGGCCAGCACGATCATCACGACGGCCACGCCCTGATCGTCGCGCATGGCGAGACGCCGGCGCATCAGCAGTCCGCCGCGAAGCTCGGGGTGCGCTCGAGCCGCATGGTCGCCTCACCGTGAATCGGGATGGTTGGCAGCCCGCCGCCAAGGAACCCAAATGCCGGGGCGAGCTTGAAGGTGGCTGTCGCCTTAACCTTGACGGGGTCGCCGGCCTTCGGGCTCGCATTGGACAGCGCGTCGTTGTTTGGGCTTGCCGGGTCCGGGAACCGCACACAGACCTTGAGCTTTGAAGGCACCTGGCTACCGCCGTCCCGCAGCTCCACAGTATCCCCTTGGCTAGCAAGAGCCGCCCCGCCAGGATAGTTGTTCACGGCCGCCAGTCGCGCCCCGTTGGCGGCGATCTGGTTGGCGTCGTTGAGATAGTTGAACACTCGCCCGAAGTCGATGATCAGAAAGAGGAAGACCAGGATCAACGGGAGCATCAGCGCGAACTCGACAGCCACGACACCCCGCTCGTCGCGGCGCACTGATCGGCTGTGGATTCGCTGATGCACCTCGAACGTCCTTTCCCGCGCTGCGTCAGGGGTGTACCGCTTGCGCGGGCAGTGCGGTCCACCGGCGCAGATGAATCATGCCATCGCGCCGCCCGGCAACATTAGCTATATTATCGTCTCATTCCTAGTCATCGATCCCGTCCGCCGTTCGTGGCGGACGGGACGACAACGTCGGCCCAACCAGGTAACTACTTAGCCGATCGAATTCTTGATCTTGGTGATGGCGCTGCTGAGCGCACCGCCAAGGCCAAGGGCGATGGCGGTCACCAACACCAGCGCGACCAACAGCAGGACCAACGCGTACTCGACAGCCGTCTGGCCTTCATCTTCGGTCCGGACGCCGTAGAAGACGCGGCCGATCGCTGCAATCAGGTGCTCGAGCATAGGGATGCCCTCCGTTACTAGTGGTGTGTGCATTGCCGAGCCCCTGGGGTTAGGCCCCCCGCGCTCTGAATCCAGTGTGCGGAACGGCACGAGCGTTTCCCAGCCCCCACACGGGCAGACCGGAGTGCATGTTCTGCACATCGCACTCATCGGCGCCGAACACGCACGTCGCCGTGGGCTGGATGTGCATCACCGCGTGTCCGGCAGCAACTGCTCGGCGGATGTCGAGCTCGTCGGTGTCACCATGCCGACCGCAGCCCTCGTGCTCGGCGCGCCGAGCTTGTGCGCGGCGTTGGCCGCATGCCGACGGACGGTCGCGTGGCTGATCTGCAGGCGCCGCGCGACGTCGACCGCCGACAGGCCGCCAGCGAGCGCGTCCAGCACCTCAAGCTCACGCCGCGTCAGCCGCGCGCGCTCGACGACCGGGAGGCCTCGGCGCCGGTCGCGCCCCGCCAGCTCGTCGGCCATCGCCCGCACCAACCTCCTGGGAAAGGCCGCTTCACCCGCCACGACCCCCGCTATGGCGTGCGGTAGCCGCTCGGGGTCGGTCTTACCCAGCAGGAATCCGTGCGCCCCCGCGTGCACCGCCTCCAGCATCAGCGGCAACCCGGGGTCGTCCGCCATCAAGACGAACTCCACGTCGACCCCGGCTTGGCGAATGCTCCGCATCACGCCCAGGGCTCCCACGGGAAGGCTGGCCGAGAGCAGTACCGCATCCGGACGCAAGGTCAGCACGAATTGCCGCATGCGCTCGACGTCTTCACAGGCGGCGACTACCAGCATGCCGGCATCCTCCAGCGCGCCACGGAGTCCCGCCTGCACCAGCGCTGACTCTTCGGCGACAACGACCCGGATCGGACGATGGGGCTCGGACGACGGCACAGCCTTAGTCTCGCGAACCCGTTCCTGGGCCGCGGCGCGGCGTCCGCGAGCGGGCGGGCGGGCGGGCGGGCCACCCGAACCAGGCTACGTCAGTGAGCTGGCGATCTTGTTGACGGCGTTGCCGATCACGCCGGAAAGACCAGTGACCACAAGGGTCACCAGCGCCAGCGCGATCAGCACCAGGACCAGGACCAGGACCAGGACGTACTCGACGGCCGTCCGCCGTCGTCCTTGACCCAACCGCCGTATGCGCCCCGGTTGATCGCTGTCATCAGGTGCTCGAGCATTGCGAGATCCCCCGTCGATATTGGTGGCCTGTGTAGGCGGTGAGTCTGCGGAACCGAGGCCCCGTTTCACAGTCCCGTAATGGGCAGACCGATGTGCATGTTCTGCACGGCCCACGCAAAGTGACATGATTGAGGTCTCCCCACGATCGTCGTTCATTGTCCTCACGTAGGCTCGTCTCGTGCGCGACGGGATCTTGCGAGCCGTTACCCGCGAGAGTTCGCCGTGTGTGGTCGTCGCGCTGCTTGCCGTGCTCGTACTACTGGGATTGGGATCTTTCGTCGGACCCGACAGCTGGCTCGCGCTCGTCGCAGGACGCATCGTCGCGCATGATGGACCACCGTCGACAGACACGCTGACCACATGGACGCTCGGCGTGGATTGGGTCGACCAGCAATGGCTGGGGCAGCTCCTGCTCTACGCGATCTGGCGCACCGGGGGACTCACGCTCGTGGGCCTGCTGCACGCGATCACGGTCATCGGAACCTTCTCGCTGATTCTGCGCGGGGCGCGACACCGCGGGGGCTCCCCCGGGCACACAGCGCTCATCGGCCTGATGGCCCTCACGCCCTACCTGCTCGTCGCGGGCAATATCCGTACCCAGAGCCTGGCCCTTCCGCTGTTCGCCGCAGTTCTGTGGCTTCTGTGCGCGGACAGCCGGGCGCCCACCGCGCGCGTCCTCTGGACGCTTCCGCTGCTGGTGCTGTGGGCGAACATCCATGGCTCGGTCGTCCTCGGCGCCTTCCTCACGGGCATGGCCGGCGCGGTGCAACTCATGCGGCCGGGGGGCGGAGCCGCGCGGCGGCCGACTGCGCTGGCCTTGGTCGTGCTGCCCGGCCTCACCCTGATGGTCACCCCGTACGGGAGCGCGTTCTTCACCTACCTCCGAGACCTGCTCGGGAACGCTGAGATCGCTCGCATCGCGTCGGATTGGCAGCCCGTAGTGCTTGAGACCGTGAATGTGCCGTTTTTCGCTCTGGCCACCGTAGCCCTGCTGCTCCTGGGCCGTGACCGGTCCAGCTTGACGGTCTTCGAGCAGGCGGTTCTCGCGGTCACCCTCGTAGGGGCGCTGTCGGCCGCCCGTAACCTGGCTTGGTTTGCCCTCGCTGCGGCACTGCTCCTCCCGGCGCTCGTAACGCAAGCGCGGGGGGCGAGAGCGCGCTCGTGGATCCCCCGGCGTTTTGCGGAGCCGCTGGCGGTGGTGACGATCAGCGGCGCGGTGGTGGCCAGCGTCGTGGGGCTCACCAACATGACTGACCAGGTGGATCGGCGCTTCCCCCCCGGGGCAGCGAACCTGGTGGCGCGCTTGGCCGACGACGACGCGGCCCTTTTGATCTTCGCGCACCCCCGCTATGCCGACTGGCTGCTGTTCCGCGAACCAAATCTCGCCGGACGGATACCGTTTGATATCCGCTTTGAACTGCTGGCCGAGGCGCAGTTACGACGGTTCACGATCTTCCGTGACCAGATCGGTGCCGAGTGGGAGCGCGCACTCGGGGGCGCCCGCCTCGTCATCACCGACAGCAGGGACAGGCCGCTGGACGCGCTGCCGTCAACATCGACTGTGCTTCAGCGTGAGCCCGGCGCGCGACTGCTGTTTGTGGCCGGTGGTACCGCGGTGGTCTTGCGTGCTCGATCGCCGGCAACGCCTTGACACCGTCACGTCCCAGCCAAGGGGTCTCTCGGCCGCGCAAGACCGGGGGCGAATCGCTGGGTGGTGATCACGCCACTAACCGTCACCAGGGCAACCGCGAAGAAAAGGGCCTTCTGCGGCAGCGAGGCATCGACCTGGGGGACCAACCACAGCGGCAGCGGCACCCACCACAGCCCCGATAGACGCGGGCGCGCCAAGGCGACGGGGACAAGGAGCAGCGCGAGGTAGTGCTCCCAGACGATCGGAGACACGATCAGCGCGGCGCTCAGGAAGAGGGCCAGCGATTCGGCCTCCTGGCTGCGGCGGGCAAAGCGCACCGCACCGCCGACCACCGCCGCGCCGACGGCCCAGCAAACCCCATAGGCGACGGCTGCGGGAGCGCCGATTTGCTGTAAGACCGCAACCAGCGTGTACGGCTTCAGATCGTTGTCCTGCACGTTGCCGCGCACGAGCGCAGGGAAGTCGGTGATCCCGCCGAGCCCGACGACCGCCCACGCGGCGACGGAGGCGACAACGCCGAACCCCACGGTGACCGCCGCCGCCCGCCAGCGCCGGGTCACCAGGAGCCATCCCGCTAGGGGCCACAGGAACAGCTTTAGCGCGACCATCAGCGCAACCAGCGCGCCGGCAGGCAGGGCTCGTGTTCGTAGTCGCCACATCACCGCCACGGCGAGCGTGAGCACCAGCGAGAGGTTCGCAGTCTGCACTGCTCCGTACACCGGTGGCCACAGCGCGGCCGCGCCATAGCAACGCCAGTCCTTGACGCCGAGGACGACGAGCGTCGCCGCCGCGCACCCGATCATGGTGGCCGTGACCACCCAATCCGCGAGATCACTCGGCAAGCTTGCGAAGGGAACGTAGAACAGGGTGGCCAGCGGCGGGTAGGCGGTGGCCGGCACGCGGCCTTCGATCAGCTCGCGCGCCTGCGGATAGAAGAAATGGTGAAAGTCGTAGGCCACGGCACCGCGGTCAGCCGTGGCGACGAGCAGCGATGCCCACAGCAACGCTGGCAACACGCCGAGCAACACGTAAGGCCTGGCCACGACGAAGGCAGCACGCTGGCGCGCGCGCCACGAATCAGGGACTGGCTCTGGCTGCGCGGACAAGGCGGTCGTCCTCCTGCACGGTCATGGTGCGCATCATGACGATGAGAGCCAAACACCATTCGACCATTTGTCTAGATCCAGACAATAATCGAGCAAGTTGGTGCTCAACGTTGTCGAATACCGTATTGTTCGGAATCTGGGAGCGATCCACCGGATTGTGGGCTTCCCTGGCACCGAGAACACCGCATGATTCAGACCTCCACCCAAGACATCGTCCAGCGCTCGCCGGACGAGCCGCCCACGGCACTCCTCATCGATGACAACGTCTTCTTCCGACGCGGTCTCCGCATGATGCTGCTCGCCCAAGGCATCGCTGTGATCGGTGAGGCGTCCAACGGACGTGATGGCTCTCGTCTGGCCACCGAGCTCGCACCGGATGTGGTCGTCCTGGATCTCGAGATGCCGCACATGGATGGGATCGCGGCGACGGAGCTGATCTGCTCCGCGCCACGCCCGCCCGCTGTGATCATCCTCGCCACCGCGGAGTCGACCGCAGCGCTGGACGCCATCTTGGCGGGCGCACAAGGGGTCCTGCTCAAGGACGCGCCGGCCGACGAGATCGCGAACGGGGTCCGAATGGCCGCCGCCGGCGACTCGGCGCTCTCGGCAAGCGTCGCGGGTCAGCTCGTCGCGCGCATGAGGGAGCTTGAGACGGTCCGCCGTGCACTAGCCCCCCGGCAAGCCTCAGCCAATCTTTCTCAGCGTGAGCGCGACGTGCTTCGACTCGTAGCCTGCGGTCGCGGCAATTCGATGATCGGCCAAGAGCTCTTCATCAGTGCCAGCACGGTCAAGCACAACGTCGCCGCGATCATGGGAAAGCTCGGCGTGCAGAATCGCGCCGCGGCGGCAGCCGAAGCCGTCCGGCTCGGAGTGGCGTAGCTGAGCGACGAACCTGGAGGGCGAGGAACCTTGTCTACGCGGTTGGTCCGCGTTTGTTTCGGCGTGCTCAGCTGATATCCGATCAGGCGAAGTGGGGCGAAGTACCGAGCGCCACCTGAGCCAAGCGTCACCGCGCCGGTCGCCGCTTCTCGACGAACCGTTAGGCTCGCGCCGATGCTCGGGCGACGCCGCCTGAAACCCGGTACGACCCCAGACGACCGCTCATGGTCCACGCGCGGCCTACCCAGGCCACGCCATGCCCCCAGCTCGGCGTTAGCCCGCCACGACGCGCTACCGGCTGAAACCGGGCCGACGTGGGCACGGGCACCGGACCGCCTGGCTATCTGGCCTGTCGAAGGTGGCCGCTTCGGCGTCGACGCCGAGTACCACGGCAAATCCGGCAGCGAGCGCGCCAGGGTCCAACACAAACGCCTCCATGCCGCCAACCTTCGAGCCAGCACCCGATCACGTCCCGACGGAGGAACGACGCTTCGACTCGGGCCGCTCGCACACACCGCCGCGTGGCTGGCCGTTGAGGCCTTTATGGGCCGACCCCTGCATGTCCCCCCGTCGCACGACCGACCCCGCCCCGCCGCCACCTACGAAGTCTCCAGCCTGAGTTGCCGCAACAGCGTCGCCCGCGTCCTCGAGAAGTCGACGAGGGAGAGAACGCTCAGAACCAGAGGCGGCGGCGAACTGGCGGGGTCGAATCCCGCCCGCGCGGAGCCCTCGCAGATCCAACTGGTCAACCGGCCCCGCGTCGACGCTGTGGGGCGACGGGTCGAGGCCGGTCGGCGGACGGCCTTCTCAAAGCCCGCCCGGGAGAGGGGTCCCGCACGTCGCGTACCGCAGAGGTCGCTGAGGTGCGGCACCCTCAGTGAGAGCTACAGCCAGGTCTCGCCGTCAGCAAGATCACCGTCGCCCGGCAACGCCGTGAGCTTGGCCTCAAGGGCCGTCACGATCCGACCGACATCGGCCTTGGTCCGGCGGTAGTTGCCCGGCATGCAGACCATTCCGAAGTGACCCGGCCCGCCAGGGGCGACCGCTTGGTGATGCAGTGGACGGAAGTCGACGACGTTGTTCGTGACGACCGCGCGGGCCTGTGAGCGTGCAAGGTCCATGACCTGGGGGTCGAGGAGCGCTTCGTGGATGGGATTGCCCTTGATGGCCTCGACGTCATGGCCTTGGTCGCGCAACTGCTGCGCGATGAGCGGCGAGAGCATCTCATCGAGCAGCAGCTTCACCGTCGCAGCGCCGCCTGGCCGGCGTGCCACGCGGCCAGAGCTTCAGCAGCCTCGCTCCGGTTGCGGTCGATCCACCCGTCGATCTCGTCTTGATGGGCGCCGTAGTAGATGACTGCCGCCTGGATGAGCGCCGGTGAGATCTGCAGGTAAGCAGCTGCCGCGTCGATGTCGTTGTCGTTGTCGCGCAACGTGGCGATGACCTCCCAGACGTCGCCGGCCGAACCCAACAGCCGCGCACGACGGCCGCCGGGGCCGTCGACGAACCGGACCAGGGGGTGCTCGTCCATCCGTAGCCCCTCCTCCACGTACCGCTGGGCGAGAGTGCGCGGGGCTAGACCCACCCGCCGCGCACGCCCTCCCAGGCGGTCGATGCTGGCACCGGGCAGGCGCAGGCTTATCGGCTGAGTCATGTAGCGTAGCGTAGCGC
>Ga0136633_1001626_pt1 | contig 16413 bp, 14 predicted proteins | sample AntDrymeUQ832206_2_FD_105494 | JGI IMG/M metagenome (GOLD analysis project Ga0136633, IMG submission 105494) | Polar desert sand microbial communities from Dry Valleys, Antarctica - metaG UQ83 (22.06) | ecosystem: Environmental > Terrestrial > Soil > Desert | place: Antarctica: Dry Valley...
GCGCTGCGCACCGCCGACAACGCCGTGACCTTCAAGACGACCCTGAAGGCGATCGCGGCCAGCCACGGCCTGTACGCGACCTTCATGCCGAAGCCGTTCTTCGGCATCAACGGCTCCGGGATGCACACCCACATGAGCCTGTGGGACGACAAGAAGGGGAAGAACGCATTCAGCGATCCGAAAGATCCGTACGGGCTCTCCGAGCTTGCCCGCAGCTACATCGCCGGCGTGCTCGAGCACGCGCGCGGCATGATCGCCGTCCTCGCACCGCTCGTGAATTCGTACAAGCGCCTGGTGCCCGGCTACGAGGCACCGGTCTACATCGGCTGGGCGCGGATCAACCGCTCGGCGCTGATCCGCATTCCGCAGAGCAGCAAGGGCCAGTACAACTCGGTTCGCATCGAGCTGCGCTGCGCCGATCCGTCGTCGAACCCGTACCTCGCCTCGCCGCCATGCTGGCCGCAGGGCTGGATGGCGTCGAGCGCAAGCTGACCCCTCCGGATCCGGTGGAGGAGAACCTCTACCACTTCGACGCCGCGAAGCTCGAGAGTCGCAAGATCAAGCAGCTGCCGGGCACGCTGCGCGAGGCGATCGACGAGCTCAAGGCCGACCGGGTCATCGCCGATGCGCTGGGCGAGCACATCTTCGAGCGCTTCGTCGAGGCCAAGACCGAAGAGTGGGACGAGTACCGCATGCAGGTCAGCGCCTGGGAGGTCGACCGCTACCTCGAGGCGTTCTAGCCAGGGGACCGTTACCCGCGGGTAGCTCTACCTGGCGACGCAGCCTTTGTTGGGATCCGATAGACCGCCATCGCGTAGCCGCTCAGACGCGGCCCGTTCAGGCGGCGCAAGAAGCCAAGACGTCGGGAGAGACACCTTTGCAGCGTGCGTGCCACGAGGTACGGCAGGAGCGTTCCGAGCCGCTCTTCCTCGCGCCGCACGAAAACGCTCGGCTCAAATCCGCCTATATAGTCTTTATAGATCGGCTGCAGACCAGAGGCTTCTTCGAACTCACTCCAACCGTCGAGATCCATCGCTTGGATCACATGGGTTGCATAGACGCTTGGGGCGAGCGTGCGGAGGAACCACCCAGTCAGACCACGGAAGTTGGGCACGCCGAGAATCATCAGGCCACCTGGCCGCACGAGACGTGCGTGCTTCTCCACCACGGAGACGCGATCCACGAAGTGCTCGATCAGACCGAGGGAATAGACGACGTCGAAGGTCGGCAGGTCCGTACGCTCGGCCATCAGGTCCGCGTGAATCACTTCGCCGGGGATGCCCAGGAGCCGAAAGTTCTCGATCGTCTTCCGGCATCCGTTGGCTGAGTAATCAATGCAGGTGACGCGGTATCCGAGGCTGCGGTGGATGTAGGCGAGGTACTGTCCCGGCGCGCCGCCGACCTCAGCTGCCGAGAGACTTGCGTCTCGTGGGAGGAATCGGTCGAAGACGTCCAGAATCGCATTCAGATAGTAGGCGCGCGGTGTTCGCCGATGTTCTTTGGGCAGCTTCACTCCGTCCCAGTAGCGATCCCAGTAAGCCGCATCTGTGAGCTCGGCGTCGCGAGTCGAAGCCTTCGCCATGAGCTTGCCTCGTTGGTTGGACGCGACCATCGTATTCCGTCAACAGCGCGGCCTGAACCGATTCGGGGCGCTCGTTCCGGGTCCGACTCCTCCAGCCCTGCGGGCGAGTAGAATCACCAGCTGAAGCGCCCGCCCGGTTTCGGAGGTTCCCCTGTCTGTCGCCCGCCCGCGGCTGCTCCTTGTCTCGATGTACCCCGTCAACCAGGGGAGCTGGGGACCGACCGTCAGGATCAGCCATCTTTGCGGCGAGCTCTCACGGCTCGTCGACCTGGATCTCGTCGCCGGCTACCGCGGCGAACGGCGCATGGGACTCGCCCGCTACACGATCGGTGGTCGGCTGCGCGGGCTCGACGGCATCTACGTCGAGAGCTCCACGTTCCTGCCCGCCGAAGCCGATGTCGCCTTCCTCGCGCTGGCGCGAGCGCTCGGCATTCCGGTTCTCACGTATATCCGGGATGCCTACCAGCTGTTCCCCGACTACTACGAGCTGGGCTCGTTACGGAGGCGGATTGGAGCCTTCGCCTTCCGCCCGGCGATGCGGGCGCTGCGCGCGGTGTCATCGCGCCTCGCGTTTCCTTCGGGCGGGCTTGCCCGCGCCGTTTTCGGGGACGAGGTCGACGCGGTCATCATCCCGCCCGGCTCGCGCGCGCCGGTGGATGTGCCTCGGCTCGCAACCGCTTGCCGTTTCCTCTTTGTCGGCAATGGCCAACTCGAGGCACAGGGCGCGCGGCGGCTGATCCGCGCCGTTGAGATTGCCCGCGAACGAGGAGCGGACGTCGAACTCACCATCGTCTCTCGGCCCGGTGAGGAGCCGCCGGGGCCGCATGCGCGCTGGCTGCGAGCGGTGAACGGCGAGGGCAAGGCCATTGACGCACTCCTTCCCGATGTGGTCGCGACCGTGATCCCGCGCCCTCGCGGCGCATACAACGATCTCGCAGTGCCGGTAAAGCTCTACGATTACCTCGCCTACGGGCGACCGATGCTCGTGACAGACTGCATCGAGCAGGCAGCGGTGGTCCGTCGCGCCGATGCCGGCATCGTCACCGGAGACGCCAGCGAGGAGATGGCCGAGGGGATGCTCACGATCGCGTCTGCCAATCACGCGCAGCTGGACCAGTGGTCCGACAATGCCAATCGGGAGGCGCTGGCCAATTCGTGGGGACTCAGGGCGGCGTGCATCCTGGAAACGCTGGAGATCGCGACATGATCGGGGCATTCAGCCAGGTCGACACCCGGGCAATGCAGGTGTCGGTCGCGGCACTCGTGCTCCTCGTGGCCATGGCGACCGCCGCATGGCTGGCGCCGCCGCTGCTGCTGGTGCTCGCTGTCGCGGCGCTCGCGTTGGCCGGCTACGCCGCCCACCGGTGGCCGGTGCCGACGCTGGTGGTCGCGACGCTCGCGGTCCTCGCCGATCCGGTGCTCATCCCGTCGCTGCTCCCGGATTCGATTCAGCTGGGACCAATCGGTGCAAGCGAGCCACTGCTGGCGGTGAGTGGCCTCGTGATCACGGTCGACGCCGTACGCCGCCGGGCGTTCGTCCCGGCCATCCGAGATCCGCTCCTCCCGCTTTTGGTTGCATTCACGGCAGTCGCGGTTGTGTCAGCCATCCTGAACGCGACGCCGGCGCGGGTCGCGCTCCTCGGCATCGTGATGACAGTCGATGCCTTCGCCGTCTACTTCCTCGCCCGGATGCTTCCCATCGGCCGGCGCGGCATCGCCGTCGTCATCGGCACCATGGTCGCGGTCGCCGCCGCGGTTTCGGTGGTCGGGTTGCTCCAGATCATGCTGCACCCCGACCTGCTCGGCTTCGGGTCCTTCGCCGGTCGGTTCGGCGAGGGCGGCCGGATCACCTCGTTCCTGGGCAACCCGAACATGGTCGCGGCGGTGGTGGGCTTCACGCTCCCGTTCCCGCTGTTCGGCGCTCGCCATCTCTCGACCTCGCGAGGGCGACGCCTGGCATTCGCGGTGCTCGTCGCCTTCTGCCTTGCCCTGCTGCTCACGTTCTCGCGCGGCGCGTGGCTCGCCGTTCTGCTCGGGGCGCTCGTCGGCATCCTGGTCTTCGACCGTCGCGCGCTGATGACTCTCGTCGGCGCAGTGGCGATCGCGTGGATGCTCTCCGTCGTGATGCCGCGCCATGTGCTGCTCGCCCAGGCCGACATCCCGACCTACTTCCCTGAGAGCGGGTCGCCGAACATCATCGACTCCACGCTGGACCGCCTCGATGAGGTGTACGAGAGCCGCGACCTGCGGATGCGCTTCATCCGCGAGGGCCTGGTCATCGTGCAGGACAACCCCGTGATCGGCGTGGGGCCCGGCCGCTACGGCGGTGCGGCCACCTCGATCATCCCGTCGCCCGTCTATGAGGAATATGACACCGGCCTCTACGGCTTCCGCACGGTGCACAACTTCTGGCTGCACCTGCTTGGCGAGGTGGGGGTCGTTGGCACGGCCATCTTCCTGACTCTCATCGCCGGCCTGCTGCTGCGCTTTGTGGGCGCTGCGCGCGATGCGCGCCACGTCGGCAATCCGGGTGCGTTCCTCCTCTTCGCCGGCACGGGCACCGCAATCGTCATCAGCACGCTCAACAACGCGACAGAGATGATCTTCGAGGGCAACTTCCCGAGCTTCGTGGTGTGGCTGGTCGTCGGGCTCGCATCGCTCCTGGCCCCGTCCGCCGCCTTCTTCCGGCGGCGTGCCGTCAAAGACCCGAATCTGCCGTCAGGCCGGTGAGCGTCGTCGCGTGGAGAGGGCCGGAAGGACCACCAGCAGCGAGAGCGCGAACGGCGCATAGCCGGAGACCGCGAACGACTGGATCAGGGTCAAACCCAGGATGGCCAGCCATGCCGGCACGAACCAGGGCCGCAGGCGGCGCAGCGAGCGTCGTCCCACGAGCCGCAACGGCCACAGGAACATGGCGACGAACGCGGCGATGCCCACGGCGCCGGCCTTGAGCCCCACGGTCAGGTAGGCGTTGTCGACGCCGGGCTGGCTGCCCGGGGTGCTGGCCCGGAACCCTCCCCACGCCCATGAGATGCGCGCCAGCTGTCCCATGCCGCGGCCGATCACGGGCGACTCGGCGGTATCGGCGAATGCCTCGGCATAGGACGCCAGGCGGCCACCGGCCTGCGCGCCGAAGCCGGCATTCGCGCTGTCCTCGAACACCCGGCCGAGTGACGGACGCACCGGGCGCGAATCGGTCGGCGACCCCGAGCTGACGGAGCCAGTCGAGTAGGCCCAGTCGGGGGTCCAGATCTGTACCCCGGCCTGGTACACGCCGAAGCCCATGCCAATGCCGATGCCGACCGCCAGCACGGCTGGCGCCGCGCGCCGTGCCATCCTGCCGATCAGCGACCAGCCGCCGGGCGCGGTCCGTCGCGCGATCGCGAATGATGCCCAGGCGGCGGTAAACAGGCCGACGCCCACCACGCCCACGAGCAGGGTGCGCGTCAGGGTGACCGCGATCCCGGCCGCCAGGAGCGCGAGCAGGGCCAGCAGCGGCGCCGATGGACGTCGGACGACTCGGTCGACCACGAATGCCACCGCGACCAGGAGGAGGACAGCCTGCCCGTAATGGAGGCGCATGCGCGGGTCGTACGCGTAGGCACCGTACTTCAATCCTCCGTTGAAGAGCGGCATCAGCAGGCCGATCAGGATGACCGCGCAATAGATCGTCAGGCCCCACAGCAGGGCGCGAAGGATGGTTGACCGAGGGATGCCGGCGAGCAGGGCCACGAGGCCGACGCCGTAGAACGCCCACCAGCGCGCGTCGCGCACGATGTCGCGCATTGCCTGGTCACCCAGAAGGCCGATGGCGAGCGCCATCACCCCCACCGCCGCGAAGACCGCCACCGGCACGATCGCGTCCCATTGCAGGGTCGCCCGGTGGCGGAGGCGGGAAACGACGGCGGGAACGGCGAGCACCACGCCGAGCAGCGGAACGACATCGTGCGCCCGGAGCGGAACGTCCCCGAGCAGGCGGGGCAGGCCAACCTCGCTGCCACGCCCGACCGGAAGGGCGAGCATGACCAGGAGTGCGGCACCGATGGGACCGAGCTTGCGGTCGAACGAGAGCAGCACGGTAGCGCCCGCTGCCAGCCAGATCGGCAGCCAGCCGTTCGGAAAGAAGAGGACGATCGCCACCGTCCACAGAAGGAGCGCGTACCCGGCAACGACTGCTAGGCCTTGGCCGAGATTGGCCGGGCGGGTGGTGGCAATGCGCAGAATCCGACGCACAGGCTGCGGCTGGCTCGTCGTTGACATCGTCGGCAAGGATACTGTGGATCCACCCGGAATCCTTCGCTGACTAGATGGCCAGCACCCGATCGAGCTCCTCGTTAAGCGCCCCGGGCGAGTGGTTGCCCTCGACCCAATGCCTTGCGGCGGTACCGATCCGCTCGCGCTCGCCTCGGTCTGAAGCGCATGAGCGGACAAGGGCTTGCGCGTAGGCGTTGGGGTCGTTTGCCTCCACGACCAGCCCGCGTCCCTCGGAAAGCATTTCGACCATGGCCGGGGGATGTGGCGTGCCAATGACTACCAGCCCAGATGCCATGGCCTCAAGGATCGCAACCGGAACGTTCGTGCCCTGCCGCGACGCATAGGTGAAGAGGTCCGCACACCGCAGCAGCGCGGGCAGGTCGTCCGACGGCACCTCCCCTAGAAACGCCACCTCCACGCCCAAACGATCGGCCCGATGCTCGAGCTGGGCGCGCAGGGGACCAACACCGCCGATCACAAGGTGCGGTCGTGAGGCACTCGGCAGTGCCCCAATAGCGTCGACCACGACGTCTAGCCCCTTTTCGGGCGTCAGGCGGCTCACGGTCACGGCGATGACTCGATCGTGCGGAAGTCCGAAGCGATCGCGAAGCGAGCTGCGCTCGCCAGCGCTGGCGGGGCGAAATCGCTCGAGGTCGACCGGGACGTGATAGCGATAAACCCGGTCGGTCGGAACACCGTCTGCGATGAATCGATCCACTGCCTCCTCGCTCGGTAGGAATGCGCGAGTCAGGAGTCGGCAGGTGAGTCGGTACATTAGGAATAGGGAAGCGCGGAGGAGCGGCTGCCGCAGCCGCTCCGACAGCCGACCGCGCGACAGTCGTTCGTGCCAGAAAAAGTCGGTCCGAATCACGATGGCGCTCCCGTGGTCCATCACGATGACGGGAGCGCCGGTCAACCAGCCCGCGACGGCGGCGCCAAACCCCGTGGCAAGGGAGTCCTGGGGGATCAGGACGGCGCCGGGCGGGCTCTCCCGAATTGCGCGGCGTGCCATTCGGAAGATCCGATAGCTGTAAATCCATGCCCCCGGGAAGCGGAGCGGATCTCCCATTGCGCGCGGTACGGTGAGCGTCGGGTATGGGGCAGCCAGGGCGTTGCGTTCCTGGCTGATGACCCTGATTGGCCCTCTTGGCAGCCGCTTCCATGTTTCGCTCAGAACGCTGAACATGCCTCCTCGAGCGAGGCGTGGGATCAGAAAGATCAGGGTGCGCGGCGCCCGGACCGCGTCTCCAGTCGCCCTTCTGATAGTCATCCGCCCCAGCATAGCCACCAACGGATGGCATACTTGCGCCGGCTCTCGAGGCGGTCTTTCTGCACGCGCCCGCTTAGCTGGAGGCGATTCTGAACGACCTCGTGGCCGTCACTGGGGGTGACGGATTCATCGGCTCGCATCTCGTTCAATCCCTCGTTTCGCGCGGGTTCCGCGTTCGTGCCATGGCCCAGTACAACGCATTCGGTATGTGGGGTTGGCTGGATGCGCTGCCAAAGGATGTGCTGCGGAGCGTCGACGTCGTCTTGGGCGATGTGCGAGATGCTCGCTCGGTGCACGACCTGATGCGTGGAGCATCCGTCGTTTACCACCTTGCCGCTCTGATCGCGATTCCCTATTCGTATATGGCACCACGCTCCTATCTGGATGCGAACGCCACGGGCACCCTCAACGTGCTCGAGGCCGCACGCGATCTCGAGACCCCGCGCGTGGTCCACACATCGACAAGCGAGGTCTACGGGACTGCGCAGGCTATCCCGATCTCGGAAACCCATCCACTACAGGCTCAGTCGCCCTACGCGGCTTCGAAGATCGCCGGCGACAAGATCGCCGAGAGCTACCATTTGAGCTTCGACGTTCCGATCGTCACGCTTCGGCCGTTCAACACGTACGGGCCTCGCCAATCCGCGCGAGCCGTAATCCCCACGATCATCACCCAGCTCGTGGCGGGGGAGCGTAACCTGCGGCTGGGCCTGCTCTCGCCCACACGAGACTTCAACTATGTCATGGATACTGTCGGAGCCTTTGTTGCGGTCGGAACGGCGCCCCCCGAGGCTGTGATTGGGCGGGTCCTGAATGCCGGGTCTGGCGTGGAGACGTCGATCGCGGAGGTGCTGCGAATGATCGGAGAGATCGTTGGTGTCCAGCCGCAAATCTCCGAGGATCAGGCCCGACTGCGACCGAACGAATCGGAAGTCATGAGGCTCGTATGCGATGCGACCTTGCTGAGGGACGCAACTGGGTGGGCGCCACGCATCTCGCTCCGCGAGGGGCTGGAGGCCACCTGCTCCTGGTTCCGTGAGCCGTCGAACCTGGCCCGGTACAAATGGGATCGGTTCAACGTGTGAAACATGCTGTCCTCCTGGCCGGCGGCAAAGGCACCAGGCTCCGACCGTACACCACGTCCCTGCCCAAGCCGCTCGTGCCGGTCGGTGACCTGTCCATAGTGGAGATCGTCCTGCGGCAACTGGCCGCTCGCGGGTTCGACCGTGCGACCCTTGCCATCGGGCATCTGGGCCACCTCATCGCTGCGGTGGTCGGCGATGGCTCGCAATGGGGGATTGCTGTCGACTACGTCTCGGAAGACGTCCCCCTCGGCACGATGGGCCCTGTGGTTGCGATTCTCGATCGTCTTCCTGAGCACTTCCTCGTACTGAACGGCGACGTGTTGACGGATCTCGACTATGGGAGCGTGCTGGGCAGTCATCTCGATTCCGCAGCTGCCCTCACAATCGCGACCTACCGGCGCCAGGTTGCGATCGACTTCGGCGTTCTCGACCTGGACTCAGGTCGCGTAGTCGGGTTCCATGAGAAGCCGACTCTCGATTACTCAGTCAGCATGGGTGTGTATGGGCTGTCGCGATCGACGCTCGCAGACTATGCGGCTGGAACGCCCCTCGGGTTCGATGAGCTCGTGCATCACCTGATTGCTGCGGGTGCTCGCATCGCCAGCTTTCCGTTCGGCGGATACTGGCTCGATATCGGCAGGCCCGAGGACTACGACAAGGCCAACGCTGACTTTCCTCGGATTCGCTCAACGCTCTTGGCCGACTGATGCCTGGCCTCCTAGTGCTTGGCGCCTCAGGCCTCCTCGGTCTAGCCGTTGTCGCCGAGGCTCAACGGTCGAGCATTTCGCCGGTGGTGGGCGTTTCGCGCAGCAAGCGCAGAGCCGAGGGCACCGATGCCTGGCATGAACTCGATTTGTCCCAGACCAGCGTCGCGAACGTTGCCGGCCTGCTCGCATCCACGAATCCGTCGGCGATCATCAATTGCACGGGCAGGACCCATGGCGATCGCCCGGCCCTTGTTCGCGCGAACGTCGTGACCGTGGGGGTGCTGCTGGAGGCCCTTTCCCGCTCGGGCGCAAGGCCGAGGCTCGTGCACGTCGGGTCTGCAGCCGAGTACGCAGCCGCTGCAATGGGCGCGGCAACCCGGGAGGACGACCTGCTGGAGCCGAAGACGGCCTACGGGGTCACGAAGCTCGCTGCGAGCCGCCTCGTCGACCTCGCCAGCGGCGGTGAGAAGATCGATGGGGTCGTGGCTCGCGTATTCAATCCCATTGGTCCCGGGATGCCCGCGTCGTCGATGCCCGGACGCGCAGCGCGCCTCCTCAGTCGGGCGGCAGCTAATCGGCTAGACGCTGTGGCGCTGGGTCCCCTGGAGGCCTTCAGGGACTTCATCGATACGCGCGACATCGCGGCGGCGCTCGTGCGGCTGGCGCAGGCCGCCCACCTGGAACATCGCACCTACAACGTCGCGAGCGGTTCCGCGTTGCGGGTGCGCGACGTTGTGAGTCAGATCGCCGCACGGGTGGGGTTCGACGGCACCGTCGCGGAGACCGACCGTTCATCGCCGCGCTCGGGTCACGTCGCGTGGCAGCGTGCCGACATCTCTCGTCTGACTGCGCTGGACTGGCGGGCAAACCATGACATGGTCTCGTCGATCTCTGCCCTGGTGGCGAGCGTAAGGTTGCCCGAGATGCCCTCGCGGGCCGATGAGCCCAGACGCAGCTAGCGAGGCGCCTTCCGTCGGCGCTGCCGCGCCTTCGGAGCCTCGCCGTGACTTCGGGGTTCGTCTTGCCGGCGACGCCGCCACCTACGGCCTCGGTGGTGTGGCGGCGCAAGCAGTCGCAGTTCTGCTGGTGCCAATCTATGCACGGCAGATCGGAGAAAGCGGAGTGGGGGTCACCGGAGTCCTCAATTCGACGATCTCCCTTGCCCTGATGCTCTCTGCGTTGGCGTTGCCGCAGGCATTCTTCCGGTGGTACCTTCGGGAGGCTGAGGACAACCAAGCACGGCGGAATGTGCTCGGGACGACGCTGACGATCAGGGTTGCCGCATCGCTCCTCGCTTTTGCTTTCGTGCTCGCCGGGTCGTTGCCGCTGAGCCGGCTCCTCTACGACGGAGCCTACTGGGAGGTGTTCGCGCTCGCGGCACCGATCATTCTGTTTGATTCGTTCGTTACCATACCGCTCTCCATCCTCCGCGCCGAGCGCCGAGCGCGCGCCTATCTCCTCATCACCCTCGTCCGGGCGATCCTGGGGACCCTGCTGATCCTGGCCCTCGTGGTGCTTCTTCCGTTGGGAGTCACCGGCGTCGCTCTCGGATCGGCGTGCGCCGCCTTCGTCGCGGCGATCCTGGGTTTGGGAACGCTGCGGGCTTCCGGGCTGTTCCGCATGAACCTGGACCCGCACTTGGCCCGCAGGATGCTCGCTTTCAGCATCCCGCTCGTCCCGGCCAGCATCGCTGGATGGACCCTGAATCTCTCGGATCGCCCGCTCCTGCAAATTCTCACCGGCAACGAGGCAACCGTCGGCGTATACACCCTAGGCTATACCGCGGGTCTGGTGACCAATGCGCTCGTGGTGCAACCCTTCTCGCTCGCGTGGGGAGCTGCGTATTGGGAGATCTCTCGCGCCGACGATGCTCCGAGGGTGTTCGCGCGGGTACTCACGTGGTTCGTCGCCGTCTCCGCCGGCGTGGCTCTGTTTCTTTCGGCGGCGGGAACTGACATCCTGCGCTTCCTCATCGGTTCTGGATTCGAGCTCAGTCGCTTCATCATTCCGTTCAGTGCCTTTGCTTATGTTCTGTACGGCATTTACGTCGTCTTGGCCAGCGGCCTAAACATTGCCGACCGTACGCCATTGGTGGCGAAGACGATGGTGGCGGCGGCGGTTGGCAGCGTGGCCCTAAACCTCATCCTCATTCCCGTGCTGGGGATATTCGGGGCGGCTCTGTCCACTACCGCGAGCTACGCCCTGCTTGCCGTGTCGGTGGGGATCGTCAGTCAACGGCACTATCCGGTGCCGTGGGAAGTGGGGCGTGTGGTCAGCTTGCTTGTCGTCGCGGCAGGGCTGAGCGCTGCCGCGCTCATCGGTCCCGACCACGCGCTCTGGCGACTTGCGTGCATGGCCACCTACGTCCCCGCACTCCTAGGGCTGCGGCTGGTGCGCCTGGACCAAGCGCGCACGCTGCTGGCCCTGCTGCGACGCCGCTGACGAGACGCACACGGAGCGCAAGCCCATCGGCTCCGTCCCTATACTTCTGGCCCGATGCCCACCTCACGCGCACCGATCGCGGTGTTCTTCGGCACGCGGCCCGAGGCCATCAAGCTCGCGCCGGTCGTACTCGCGCTGCGCGACGCAGGCCTGCCGCCCCTCGTGGTGACGACGGGTCAGCACGCCACCCTGGTGACAGAGGTGCTCGACCTGTTCGGCATCCGGCCCGATGCCGACCTGGAGCTCATGCGGCCAGGACAGTCGCTCGACCAGCTCCTGGCGCGGGCCCTGGAGCGAGTCGGCGCGATGCTCGCGGAGCGCCCGGCGGCGGCCGTTATCGTCCAGGGCGACACCACCAGCATGCTGGGCTCGGCGCTGGCGGCATTCCATCACGGCATATCGGTCGGTCACGTCGAGGCTGGCCTGCGGTCCAATGACGTTCGGCAGCCGTTCCCGGAGGAGATGAACCGCCGCGTCGCGTCCACCATCGCACGGTGGCACTTCGCCCCGACCGAGTCCGCGGCGGCGAACCTTCGGCGCGAAGGAATCACGACCGGGATCCACGTTGTCGGCAACACGGTCGTTGATGCGCTGCGTGCGGTTGACCCGTGCAGCGAGGCGCTGCCGGAACCGTTCATGTCGTTTATCGGTGACGCTCCGTACCTGCTGGCTACCGCTCACCGCCGCGAATCGTGGGACGGTGGCATTGCGGCCATCGCCACTGCGCTGCGTGACGTGCTGACGGCGCGACCGGAGCTGCGGCTCGTCTTCGCCACGCACCCCAACCCGATCGCCCGAGGGCCGGTTGACGCGATCCTCGGCGGTGAGCCGCGGGCGATGGTCGTGGATGCGCTGCCCTACCCGACATTCCTCGCGCTGTTGGCGCGCGCCCGGCTGGCCGTGTCGGACTCGGGCGGGGTCCAGGAGGAGGGTCCGACGCTGGGCGTGCCGGTCCTGGTGACGCGCACCACCACCGAGCGTCCCGAGGGGGTGGAGGCCGGGGCGGTTCAGCTGGTTGGAACGGACGCAGACCGCGTCCGCTCGACCACGCTCGCGCTGCTGGAGGATGCGGCGCGCCTGGCGGCGATGTCCCGCGCTGGGGGCGCCATGTACGGCGACGGGACGGCGGCGCGCCGAATCGTGTCGGTACTGGCGGGCGAGGCGTTCGACGCGTGACTCGCGACGCGGGCGGTCGGCCGCCGCTGCGCATTGCGACGGTCGGGTTCCAGGGCTTCGACAACATCGGCGACGAGGCGATCCTGACCGGGATCGAGGCCGTGCTGGCGCATCACAATGCGCGGGTGACCACCGTCTTCAGCGGCCCGCACCCCGCGTGCATCACGGCCTTCCCCGCAGCCCGCCGCGTGGCCACGCGGCGGCACCTGCCCGACGTGGGGGCGCTGCGTGTCCTTCGACGCACGGATGTCCTCATCCTCGCCGGAGGGGGCATCTTCAACGACCATTGGACAGCGGTCATCCCGCGCTATACGGCGTGGGTGCTTGCCGCCCGTGTCGCGGGGGCCCGGGTGGCCTGGGTCGGCGTCGGCGTGGGGCCGATCCGACGGCGGTGGCTGCGCTGGCTGGCGCGCCTCGCGGCGCGTGCGTCGACGCTGGTGCTCGTCCGCGACTCGGCGAGCGCGGAGCTGCTCGGGTGGGCGCCGGGTGCCCGCGTCATTCCGGATCCATCGCTCTTCAATCCGGCGCCCTCACCCGCCGCAGCAAGCGGCGAGCTGGGAATCGTCGTGCGCGCTCCGACGAGGCGCGATGCCAGGCGCGAAGCAGAGCTTCTCGACGCCATCGTCACGGTGGCGGGCGCCGCCGCGGCGCGGGGGCTGCGCCCGGTGATGCTGACCATGGCAGGCCAGACCGACCGCCCGTTCGCGGATGCCGTGCGCGCCGCCCTCGGCCGCGCCGGGGGTCCCGACGTGCCCTGCGAGGCGCTCGGCCCGACGCCGAAGGCCGCGATTGAGCGCTTGGGGCGCCTGTCCGGGCTGATCACGCTGCGCCTCCACGGACTGCTGCTGGGAGCGCTGGCCGGCGTACCCAGCCTGCCGATTGCCTACGATGACAAGGTGCGTGCTGCGGCGGACAGGTTGGGCCTGGGCGATCTCGTCGTCGCGCTGGCCAATGTCTCGACGGTGGACCTCCTCGACCGGCTCAAGGTCGCGGAAGGGGATGACCGGCGATCTGCGACGAGGAAGCGCGTCCAGGCGCTGCGCGCGGAGGGGGTGGGCGTCGCCCAGGCGCTGATGGCCATCGGGAGGCGCCGATGAGCCTGGGCTCTCGCGTCGACTTCCTGCTGGCCAAGGCGTACGACCCGGATCTGCGCGTGCGCCGCACCGGGTACGCGCTGGCGGATGCCGGGTATCGGCCCCGCGTGCTCGCGTGGGACCGGAGCGGGATGCGGCCTGAGGAATCGGAGGACGGGCCGATCCACGTGCACCGCATCCGCGTGCGGAGCCGGCCGTCGCGCGGCTGGACGCAGATCTTCTTCCTGTTCCGGGTCGCTCGCGAATTCCTGCGGCTCATGCGCCAGGATCCCCCGCAGGTCATCCACGCGGTGGACCTGCCGATGCTGATCGTGGCGCTCGCGCTGGCACCCATGCTCCCGGGGTCGCGCCCGGCCATCGTCTACGACGCGTTCGAGATCCACGCGCTCATGGGCGTGCACCGCTATTCGCGCTGGTTGGTGGCGATCATCCGCATCACCGAGCGCTACCTACCCCGACTGGCCGACCTGGTCATCACTCCGGGCGTGGACCGTCAGGCGTACTTCGCGGCGCGCGGCATCCGGTCCGTCGCGGTTCCGAACTGGGTGGATCCGCCGCAGCGCCTCGCCGACCGCGACGAGGCGCGCGCACAGTTTGGTCTTGACGGTCGGTTCTGCATCGTCTACGCCGGCGGTCTCATCGGCTCCCGCGATCTCGACCCGCTCATCCGCTACGCGCAGCACCACCCGAACGACGTAGTGCTCATCGCCGGCAGCGGCGACGCCGAAGGCTCGCTTCGCACCGCGACCGCATCGGTCCCGAACGTGCGGCTGCTGGGCTGGCTGCCCGACACGAGCGAGCTCTTCGCGGCCGCCGATGCGCTGTACTACGCCCTCAAGCCCGATCATCCGTATGCCAGCCACGCGGCGCCGAACAACCTGTACATCGCGATTGCCAACGCGGTGCCGCTCGTCTTCCGGGCGCAGGGAGAGCTGTCGGCGGTCAGCGCTCGCCACCGGATTGGCGAGGTGTTCGTGGACGACACGACACTCGAGCGCGCCATCGGGGCCCTGCGCGACCCGCATCACAACGCGGCGGTGCGTGCTGATCTGCGCATGCTCCAGGAGGAATTCCGGTGGGCCGATGCCGCCGCCCGCCTGGTCGGCACATACCCGCGCCACGAGGTGACTCACCCGCAGATCGCCCTCGTGACGCGCCTGTGGCCCACCCCCGAGCGCCCCGGCGTCGGTACGTTCGTCCGAGAGCGCACGGTCGGCGTCGGTGGGATTCGCATCGTGAAGCCGCGCCGCGAAGGGCTGCCTCGCCCGCTTCTCTATGTGCTGCTGCTGTGGGATGCGTTGCGGCGGTCCGGTCACGTCGACGGAATCGAGGCCCACATGATCCTGCCGACCGGTCTCGTCGGCCTCATCGCCGCCCGCTTCCGCGGCGTGCCGCTGGTGGTCTACTCCCACGGCCGTGACGTTCGCAGCTACGTCGAGCAGGCGCCAATCCTGCGCAGCCTGTCGCGGCTGGTGGTGCAGTCCAGCGCGGCGGTCATCACGAACTCTGAGGAGACCGCCCAGCAGCTGCGGCCGATCGGTATCGAGCCGGCGGTGATCGTGCCCGGCACCGACCTGTCGCGCTTCCGCCCGACGCCGCGGCCGGCCGAGCGCCGCGTGCTCTACATGGGCGGTAGGGTCAGTCATAAGGGCTACGAGGTTGCGCGCGATCTGGCCGATACGCTCATCGGCCCGGGGATCCGCGAGGTCGAGTATTCGCAGGTGGCCGCGCTCATGGCCGAGCACGACATCGTCCTCGTCCCGTCCCTGACCGAGGCATTTGGCCTGGTCGCGGTCGAGGCCATCGCCAGCGGCCGATGGGTGGTGGCAAACTCGGTCGGCGGTCTGCTGGAGATCGTGCAGGACGGCGTGAACGGGACGCTCGTGCGGGAAGGAGACTTCGCGTCGGCCATCGCGCGGGTGCCGGACTACGACCCGATTGCCATCTCGGAAACGGTGCAGCGCTTCAGTCTGGAGCGATGGCAGGCGGACATGGCCAGCGTCTGGGCGAAGGTTCTGGACGACGGTGGTGGCATGTCCCAATGACTCAGCATGCGTCACCGCGCGTGGCGATGCTCGTCCGCAACCGGTATACCCACGACACGCGCGTGGAGAAGGAGGCTGCGACCCTTCGCGCGGCAGGCTACGACGTGGTGGTGATCGCCGATGCCGCTCCGGGCCTGGCGGAGCATGAGGAGCGCGACGGTACCGAGGTGCATCGCGTCGCGCGTCGGGGTCCGCGCATCCCTGGTCTGTCGTTCGCGCTCCACGAGTGGCGCTTGGGCCGTCTGCTGACTGAACTGCGGCCCGACATCCTCCACGCGCACGACTCGAATGCGCTCCTTCCGGTGGCGGTGGCCGCTCGCCGTCTGCGGCGCCCGTTCGTGTACGACGCGCACGACCTGTGGCTCCATCGCCCTCGACGGCAGCGTTAACGCGTCTACCACGCGCTGCAGAATGGCTACTTCGCGTTGATCGAGCGCCTCTTCGTGCCGAGGGCGGCCGCGGCGATCACCGTCAGCCCGCCGATCGCGCGCCACCTGGCGCGGCGATATCGGCTCAACCGAGTCGATCTCGTGCCGAACTATCCTGACCGGCCGGAGGCCGCGGCGCGGCACGAGATCAGGCGGCTGCCTGGCCTCGACGGGATGCCCCCCGACGCGCGGATCGTCCTGTACCTGGGCGGGCTGATGGCCGGGCGAGGGATCGAGTTCCTGGTGCGTGCGATGCCTGCCGTCCCCGACGCGCATCTCGTACTGCTTGGGTCCGGTCAGCAGGCAGGAGAGCTCGCGGATGAGGCGCGA
>Ga0136633_1001627_pt1 | contig 16407 bp, 13 predicted proteins | sample AntDrymeUQ832206_2_FD_105494 | JGI IMG/M metagenome (GOLD analysis project Ga0136633, IMG submission 105494) | Polar desert sand microbial communities from Dry Valleys, Antarctica - metaG UQ83 (22.06) | ecosystem: Environmental > Terrestrial > Soil > Desert | place: Antarctica: Dry Valley...
CGACCTGGCACCGGCTCGACTCGTCGGTCCGCGCGACCGAGGCCTCGTGGTCGCTGCCCGAGGACCTCCGCGACCGGCCGGGCGCGCTGATCTACCTCTCGCTCGGCAGCCTCGGCTCGGCGGACGTGGGGCTCATGCAGCGGCTCGTCGACGTGCTGGGCACGACCGACCATCGGGTGATCGTGTCGAAGGGCCCGCTCGCCGACCAGATCCGCCTTCACGGCAACATGACGGGCGAGGGTTTCCTGCCCCAGCCGTCGATCCTGCCCCAGGTCGACCTCGTGATCACCCACGGCGGCAACAACACGGTGACCGAGGCGTTTCACCACGGCAAGCCGATGATCGTGCTGCCGCTGTTCTGGGACCAGGTCGACAACGCGCAGCGGGTCGACGAGACGGGGTTCGGGGTCCGCCTCCCGACCTACGACTTCGAGGACCGGCAGCTCACCGGCGCGATCGACAAGCTCCTCGCAGACGCGCCGCTCCGCGAGCGCCTGGCGGCGATGTCCACTCGGATCCAGGCCCGGTCGGGCACGGCGCGGGCCGCCGACCTGATCGAGCGGGTCGCCGTCACCGGCGAACCTGTCCATCGTGAGGCCGTGCCCGCGTAGCGGCCATCTATCCGCCCAATGCGGCTCTTGCGATGATTGCGGCCAAGCGCAACATCCTTCCAGGGGGCCCTGGTTGTTGCGGTTGACTGCAACTACCGCGGTTGGGCCTCGCTGGGCGCCGCCCCGACCTCGCTCGTCGCGTCAGCCGCCCCGCCGGTGGCGCCCAACCGCCTCCCGGCGCACAATCCCACCACCAGAGAAGGGGAGGACCCGTCCAGTGACCGAAACACTCGAACGAGTGAAGACCTACCAGCAGTTCATCGGCGGCCAATGGGTGGACTCGGCGTCCGGCAAGACGATCGACGTCGAGAACCCGGCCAACGGCGAGGTCATCGCCAAGATCCAGCGCAGCGCCAAGGAGGACGTCGACCGCGCCGTCCAGGCCGCCGACCGCGCCTTCGAGGACTCCTGGCGCCACACGACGCCCAAGGACCGCGCCGACATGCTCCTGAAGATGGCCGACGCGATGGAGGCGAACGCCGAGGAGCTCGGGCGGCTCGAGGCCCAGAACGCCGGCAAGCCGGTGGGCGCGGCGATCGACGAGATCACGACCTCTGCCGACAACGTCCGGTTTTTCGCCGGGGCCGGTCGGGTGATGGAGGGCAAGGCCGCCAACGAGTACCTGGCGGGTCACACCTCGATCATCCGGCGCGACCCGGTCGGGGTTGTCGCGTCGATCGCGCCGTGGAACTACCCGCTGTACATGGCCGGCTGGAAGCTGGGACCTGCGCTCGCGGCGGGCAACACGGTCGTACTCAAGCCGTCCGCCCGCACGCCACTGACCGCTCTTCGACTCGCCGAGCTGGCCGCGGACATCTTCCCGCCCGGCGTCGTCAACATCCTCACCGGCACCGGCGACGAGATCGGCGACGAGCTCGTCGGCCACCCGAAGGTCGGGATGATCTCGCTCACCGGCGACACCGATACCGGCAAGCGGATCGCGAAGATCGCCGCCGAGAAGGTCAAGCGCCTCCACCTCGAGCTCGGTGGCAAGGCCCCCGTCGTGATCTTCGACGACGCGGACGCGGACCTCGCCGCCGAAACCCTCCGCGCAGCCGGCTACTGGAACGCCGGCCAGGACTGCACCGCTGCGACGCGGGTCATCGCGGGCCCCAAGATCTACGACCGGTTCCTCGACGCGCTCTCCGAGCAGGTCAAGACGATCAAGTGGGGCGACCCGTCCGAGGGCGACCACATCGAGATGGGCTCGCTCATCGCGAAGTCCCAGGCCGACAAGGTCGAGAAGATGGTCGACCGGGCCCGCAAGGGCGCCGAGGTAGTCGTCGGCGGCAACCGGCCGGACCGGCCGGGCTCCTACTACGAGCCGACGATCATCGCCGGGCCCGATCAGAAGAGCGAGATCATCCAGGACGAGGTCTTCGGGCCGGTCGTCACGGTCCAGCGCTTCTCCGATGAGGAGACAGCCCTCAAGTGGGCAAACGACGTGCGCTTCGGCCTCGCCGCCTCGGTCTTCACCCGCGACATTGGCAAGGCGATGCGGGCCGCGAAGTACCTCCAGTTCGGGACGGTCTGGATCAACGAGCACTTCACGATGGCGTCGGAGATGCCGCATGGCGGGTTCAAGGAATCCGGCTACGGCAAGGACATGTCGGCCTACGCGATCGAGGACTACACGGTCGTCAAGCACGTGATGATCAACATCGGCGCCTGATCGCCGGTTGATCGAGCCCACCTGGTCGGCGGTCGAGGCCGCCGTCCGGCGAGTCGACCCGGCGGGCATTGCCGTAGCCCGCTGGTACGGCGCCAAGGGCCGGCCGATCGAGCGGATCGTGGCGGCCGAGGCATTCGACCTCGGCGCCGGCGCGGTCCTCGCGATCGTCGACATCGAGCCCGCCGATGGCCGCGCCGGACGCTATCTGCTGCCGCTCCTGGCTGCGGACGGTGACCTGGCGGTGGCCGCCGGGGGCGACGGCACCTGGCGAGCGCTGGCCGTGGCCGTGGCCGGGGGCCGGACGATCCCTTCGCTCCGCCGGCCCGCCACTCCGACTGGCGTGCCGGGACCTGTCACCGCCGCTCTCGTCTGTCGTCCGGCGGGCGCGCTGCGCGACCTCCTGCCGGGCGGCGCGTCCGAGCTCGCCTCGCTGCCCGAGCGCCCGCTGGGCCTCGACCAATCGAACACGTCGGTCGTCCTCGGCGAACGCCTCCATCTCAAGGCCTACCGGCGGCTCGAAGCCGGCCTCAACCCCGACCTCGAGCTCAACGCGTACCTCGCCGAGGAGGTCGGGTTCGGGGCCGTGCCGCGGCTCGCCGGCTACGCGGAGATGGTGTCTGCGGACGGCGCGGCGACCGTCGCGCTACTCCAGGAGCTCCTCCCCGACGGCGCCGACGCGTACGAGGCCCTCGCCGAGCAGCTCGCGGCCTGGATCCTCGCGCCCGGCGAGGTGACAGTCGAGTTCGCGACCGAGGTCGCCGCCGATCTGGGCGAGTTGACCGCGGCGCTTCACGCCGCGCTGTCGGTCGCCTCAGGCGTGCCCGAGTTCGAGCCGCGCGAAGCGACTCGCGACGAGCTGCGGGCGTGGCATCGCGCCGCGGACCGCCAGCTCCAGCAAGCGATCGATCTCGTCCACGGGTCGGAGGGCGAAGAGCTGCGGTCGATGGCGCCCGAGATCGCAGAGCAACTGACGGTGCTGGAGGCGCTCCCGTCCGTGCCGCTCGTCACGCGTGTCCACGGTGACTTCCATCTCGGGCAGGTCGTCAGCACGCCGGAGGGCTTCCGGGTCGTCGACTTCGAAGGGGAGCCGACCAGGTCCCTCGAGGAGCGGCGCCGGCACAACTCGCCGCTGCGCGACGCGGCCTCGATGCTCCGCTCCATCGATCACGCCGGGCGGAGCGCGCGACGGCGCGCCGAGCGGCATCGGGGCGGGCCGGTCGAATCACTGGGCCTGGACATCGAGGCGTGGCTCGCCCGGGCGCGCGAACGATTTGTCGATTCGTACCGCCGGACCCTGCGCGAGCTGGGTGCTCCCATCGAGGTCGATGAGGACCTCCTCCGGGCGTTCGAGTTCGAGAAGGAGACCTACGAGTTCATCTACGCCGTGACGTACCTGCCGGAGTGGCTGTGGGCCTCGGTCGAAGGGATGCGCGGCCTCGTGGCGGAGGCGCGCGTCCGGTGAAGGGCGCGCCCGAGCTCCGCGCCTCCATCCTCGCCTGGTACGACGCCCGCGCCCGCGCCTTCCCGTTCCGGGCGAGCCGCGACCCGTGGGCGATCCTCGTGTCAGAGGCGATGGCCCAGCAGACCCAGATCTCCCGCGTCGTGGAGAAGTGGGGCCCGTTCATGGCCGCGTTCCCAACGGTCGAGGCGCTCGCGGTCGCGACACCGGCCGACGTCCTCCGGGCATGGCAGGGCCTCGGCTACAACCGGCGGGCACTCAACCTGTGGCGCGCGGCGCGGACGATCGTCGAGGAGCACGGTGGCCGCGTGCCAGAGGAGGTCGCGGATCTTGCGCGGCTGCCCGGCGTCGGGCCGTACACCGCACGCGCCGTCGCCGCGATCGCCTTCGGCCGACCGGTCGGTGCGGTCGACACGAACGTCCGGCGCGTCATCGGCCGAATCGCGGGTGGGGCCGAGGGCCTGACTGAGGCGGCGCTCCAGGTCGCCGCCGACGCGATGGTTCCCGCCGACCGACCGGCGGACTGGACGCACGCAGTCATGGACGTCGGTGCGACGTTGTGCCGGCCCCGCCGGCCCGACTGCGGGGCGTGTCCCGCCCGGGCATGGTGCCGGTACGCCGCGGCGCCACCGACACTCGTGCCCACGGTTGCGCGAACCCGCCCAGAAGTGCGCTTCGAGACCACCTCCCGCTGGCTGCGCGGGCGGATCCTCGAGCAGCTGCGGGCAGCGGCCGACGGCATTTGGACGACGATCCCTGGTCCGCTCGGGACGCACGACGCGGACGCGGTCGGGGACGCCCTCGCCGCACTCGCTCGAGATGGGCTCGTGGAGCTCGACGCGCTCGACCCGCAGGTTGCGCGGTTGCCGCTGGCCTGAGGGTCGCCGCAACGAACCGCCTCGGCTACGCTTTGGCTCATGGGTACGCCGAGATCCGCCACCGAGGACCGAACGGACGACCCGGTCGGCCCGCCGCTGCCGGCCGACGATCCGCTGTTGTTCGAGCTCGACCTGCGCGGTCTCCGGGACCGCTGGGCAATCGCCGCGGCACGTCCGCCGATTGGCGCGGAAACGATGACCGGTGCCGACCGGCGGGCCCAGGCCCTCGGCGTGCCGAGCGCGCGGCTGATGGAACACGCCGGCACTGCAGTCGCGGCCGCGGTCCGCGCTCTCGCGGTGGACCAGGAGCGCTGGGGTCGCGGGCCGATCCTCATCCTCGCCGGACCCGGCAACAACGGGGGAGACGGGTTCGTGGCCGCGCGACGCCTCGCGCGCGCCGGCGCGAACGTCGTCGTCGCGTTCGTTGCACCGGAGGCACGCCCGAAGGGCATCGACGCCGCACGCAACTGGGATCGCCTCGAAGGCGATCATCGCGTCACCCGCGTCCATGCTCCTGTCGCCCGCGACGTCGCGATCCTCGGGCAGGGGATCGAGAAGGCGTCGGTCATCGTCGACGCGCTTCTCGGCACTGGCGTGAGCGGCGCGCTCCGGGATCCGATCCGAACAGCCGTGGAAGCCATCCGGCGCGGTCGCGAGGCCGGAATCCCGGTCGTCGCCGTCGACACGCCCACGGCGATCGACCTCTCGTCCGGCGAGGTGTCCGACCCGGTCGTCCGTGCCGACCTGACGATCACGTTCCACCGACCGAAGACGGGTCTGCTCGCCCGACGCGGCAAGGCCCTCGCCGGTCGGGTCCTCGTGGCGCCGATCGGCATCCCGCCGGACGCCGACCGTGGCTGAGCCCAGGCGGCGGGGCGAGGCGCGCTGGCGCGACGAGATCCGTGAGGTCGGGCTGCTCGCCGTCCTGGTCGTCGGTGGAGTCCTCGCCGTCGCCGCCCTTGCGACGTTCGTGCCGCCGGTGCGCGAACTGTTCGACCGGCTCCCCATCGCGATCATCGTGCTGATCGGCGGCACGGCCTGGGTGCTCTGGCGGATCACGCGACGCGCCGCCGCGCCGTGAGCGCGCTGGACGACAGGCGGGCCGCGGTCGGGAGGCTCACCTCGGAGCGCCTCGACGTGCTCGTGGTGGGCGGCGGGATCGTCGGCAGCGGGGCACTGCTCGATGCCGCGAGCCGCGGGCTTCGGGCGGGCCTCATCGAGCAGGACGACGTCGCGAGCGGAACGTCGAGCCGGTCGTCGCGCCTGATCCATGGCGGGCTCCGCTATCTCGAGCAATTTCGCTTCGCGCTCGTGTTCGAGGCCCTTGCCGAGCGCGCCCGGCTGCTCCGCCTGGCGCCCCACCTCGTCCGGCTGGAACCGCTGCTGTTCCCGGTCTACGGCCTGCCCCTCGTCCACCACGCCTTCTACGGGTCGGGGATCCTGCTGTACGACCTGCTCGGTTCGCGGCGGGAGGGCGGATTCGCCCGTCATCTTGGGCGGGAGGCGACGCTCGAGTGGACGCCGGTCCTGCGGCGGGACGGGCTCCGCGGGTCGATCGTCTATCACGACGGCGTCGAGGACGACGCGCGGTACACGCTGGCGGTCGTGCGAACCGCGATCCGGGAGGGTGCCACGGCCGCGACCCGGGTCCGCGCCATCGGACCACTCGAGCGGGCGGGACGCGTCGTCGGCGTCCGGGCACGTGACCTGATCGACGACGTGGACATCGAGATCGAGGCCGACCGGGTCGTCGACGCAACCGGTGTGTGGACCGCGCGCCCCGACGCGCCGCTCGGCGGCGGCGCGCGGGTCCTGCCGAGCAAGGGCGCCCACCTCGTGGTCCGCCGCGACCGGATCCCGAGCCGGACCGGACTCACGATCCGTGTCCCGGGCAAGATCGTGTTCCTCGTCCCGTGGCCCGGTCATTGGCTGATCGGCACGACCGACGCCGCGTACGACGGCCCGGTCGACCGGCCGGCCGCGACCGCCGACGACGTGGACGAGCTCCTCGACGCGGTGAACCGGACGCTCGACGTCGACCTGGCCCGAAGCGACGTCCTCGGCACGTACGCCGGCCTCCGGCCGCTCGCGGTGAGCGGCTCATCGGGATCCACCGTCAAGGCGTCGCGGGAGCACCGGGTGACGACCGAGCCGAACGGCCTCGTCCGCGTGACCGGTGGCAAGTACACGACGTATCGGGTGATGGCCCAGGACGCGATCGACGCGGCGCTGGGGCGGGACGAGGCGCGCCGGCGGCCGAGCGCGACCGCCGAGCTGGCGCTCGTCGGAGCGCTGCCACGCCCGGAGCTCGATGCGCTTGCGTCTCGCCTCGTCGTGACCGACGGGCTCGACGGAGCCGTCGCGGCGAGGCTCGTGGCACGCCACGGATCGGAGGCGCGCGAGGTCGTGGCGCTCGGCAAGGAGCGCGGCCTGCTCAAGCGCCTGGCTCCCGACGTCGAGCACCTCGAGGCCGAGGTGGCCTGGGCCGCACGCAACGAGCTGGCGTTGTCGCTCGAGGACATCCTCGCGCGCCGCACACGCCTCGCCCAGGAGCGGCCGGATCGCGCCGCCTCCATGGCACCGCGAGCCGCGGAGATCCTGGGCGGCGAGCTGGGCTGGAGCGGGGAGCGGCGGTCCGCCGAGGTGACCGCGTTCCTGGCCGCCGCCCGTCGCGAATTCGACGTGCCGGCGGCGACGGAGCGGGTCGTGGCCACCGCCCCGGCCGCCGAGCCCGCCTGACGCGGTCGCTGGGATGGCCGGACCCGACCTCGTCCTGGCGCTCGACCAGGGAACGACCTCCTCGCGGGCGATCGCATTCGACCGCTCGGGGCGGGCAGTCGCAAGCGCGGCCCGCGAGTTCGAGCAGCGCTACCCGGCCCCGGGGCACGTCACCCACGATCCCGAGGCGATCTGGGATAGCCAACTCGCCGTCGCCTTGGAGGTCGTGGAACGTGTCGGGGGGCCTGGCCGCCTCGCCGTCATCGGCCTGACGAACCAGCGCGAGACGACGGTCGTCTGGGAGCGGGACACTGGCCGGCCCGTGGCCGACGCGATCGTCTGGCAGAGCCGGATCACCGCTCCGTTCTGCGCCGCGCTCCGCGACGCCGGCCACGAGCCACTCTTCCGGGAGCGGACCGGCCTCCCGCTCGATGCGTACTTCTCGGGGCCGAAGATCCGCCACATCCTCGACGCCGATCCCGGGCTGCGCACCCGGGCCGAGCGCGGCGAGCTCGCCTTCGGGACCGTGGACTCGTTCCTCCTCTGGCGGCTCACGGGCGGCCGGGTCCACGCGACGGACGTCTCGAACGCGAGCCGGACGCTGCTGTTCGACATCCACCGGCTCGCCTGGGACGACGAGCTGCTCAACCTCGTCGGGGTACCCCGGGCGATGCTGCCGGAGGTTCGCCCCAGCTCCGGGCTCTTCGGGGAGACCGACGCGTCGTTGTTCGGGGCGGCAATCCCGATCGGCGGGGTCGCGGGCGACCAGCAGGCGGCGACGTTCGGCCAGGCGTGCTTCGCCCCGGGTGAGGCGAAGAACACGTACGGGACCGGGGCGTTCCTGCTGCTCAACACGGGCAACACGCCGGTCGCGTCCGACCACGGGCTCCTCACCACCGTCCTGTGGCAGCTCGGCCCTGACGAGCCGCCGGTCTACGCGCTCGAAGGCTCGGTGTTCGTGGCCGGCGCCGCAGTCCAGTGGATCCGAGACGGCCTGCGGGCCATCGGGGCATCCGCCGACGTCGAGCGCCTCGCCTCCGGCGTCGACGACACGGGCGGCGTGTACCTGGTCCCGGCGTTCGTGGGTCTCGGGGCTCCCCACTGGGATCCCAACGCCCGCGGCGCGCTGCTCGGCCTGACCCGCGGCACCGGGCTGCCGGAGATCGCCCGGGCGACGATCGAGTCGATCGCCTACCAGGTCCGCGACGTGCTCGACGCGATGGACGCCGACGCGGGCAGCCGGCTGCGGGCGCTCCGCGTCGACGGCGGCGCGGCGGTCAACGACACGCTCCTCCAGTTCCAGGCGGACATCCTCGACGCCCCGGTCGAGCGGCCGGTCGTGGCCGAGACCACGGCCCTCGGTGCCGCGTACCTCGCCGGCCTGGCGGTCGGGTTCTGGCGCGACCCGGCCGACGTCGCCGCCAATTGGGCGCTCGACCGGCGGTTCGAGCCGGCCATGGATCCGGCCCGGCGGGAGCGGCTCCTGCGGGGCTGGCGGCGGGCCGTCGAGCGGTCGCTCGGGTGGGCGGAGCCCGACTGAAGGCCCGGCCCCTCGAGACGCGCCCATCGCCCGCGTGCCGCCTGCTGTGGTCCGGTGCGGAATGGTGGGGCTGTACAGGGGCCACTCGAGGTCGTAAACTCGCGGCGGAAATGTCGCGGGAAGCGTCCCGTGACTACAGAATTCAGTAGCTAGACGACGACTCGGACTCCTCTCACGGCTGACGCGAGAAAACCCGGAGGGATCGCGCGGCTACCGAGAGGAGTTTTGGTTTCGTGTACAACGACAAGAATCTGACCTGCGCGGATTGCGGACAGGAGTTCGTCTTCACCGCCTCCGAGCAGGATTTTTACGCGCAGCGTGGCTTCACCGAGCCGCGCCGGTGCCCTTCGTGCCGAGCGAGCCGCAAGGCCGCCCGGGGCGGTGATGGCGGCGGCAGCGGCGGCGGTGGGGGATACGGCAGCTACGGTGCCGGCGGCGGATACAGCGCCGGCGGCTACAGTGGCGGCGGCGGTGGCGGTGGCGGTGGTGGCGGGGGCTATGGCGCCCGCGATCGCGGTCCCCGGGAGATGTTCTCGGCCACCTGCTCGAACTGCGGCCGCGAGGCCCAGGTGCCATTCCGCCCGACGAGCGGCAAACCCGTTTATTGCAGCGACTGCTTCCGGAGCATGCGCGGCGGCTGAACTCCTCTTGGTGCGGGTCCACTGAGGACCTGCGGGAAACAGCGTGATACCCACGACCCGGGCCGTCAGCCGGCCCGGGTCGTTCGATTCCCCGGTTAGCGGCGGAGTCCCCCGGCTCGAACGGCGCTCGTGTCTGGGAGTCAACAAAACGGACCGATGTGACCTGTGGCCGCGGTTGGGGCGGTTTGGACACCTGTTCCGGCCGCTTCGGTGACTGACGGACACGGGCACGACGCGAAACGACTCGAAAGGCTTGCTGAGCGGCACTTCTGTTGACTGAGAGTCAGCACGTCTGGCCCGGAGCCGCCTTCAGCCGCCTTCAGCCGCCCTCGCGCCGCCTCCCGCCGAGCAGCGACAGGTCGAACTTGCGCTCCTGGCCGTGGAGCAGCCGTTCGATGTTGTCGGCGTGCGCGAGCCAGATGAGCGCCGCGCCGGCGGCCGCGTAGATCGGGTAGATGACCGGAAACGTCCCGTTCGTGGCCACCCACAGGACGACCATCCAGAACACGATCGCCACCGCCGCGAACAGCGAGCCGAGCGACACATACCGGGTCACGAGGATGACCCCGATGAACACCGGTGCCGCGAGGACCACGGCGAGCGGCTGGATCACGAGCATCGTCCCGACGCCCGTCCCGACGCCCCGGCCGCCGCCGAACCCCAGGAAGATCGACCGGGACGACCCGAGGATCGCCGCCAGGGCACATAGCGCCTCGACGACCGGCCCGGCCTCCAGCCAGCGCGCGAGGAGCACCGGCAGTGCTCCCTTCAGCACGTCGCCGGCGACCACCACGGCCGCCCGGCCCCGCCCGAGGGCCCGCAGCGCGTTCGTTCCGCCGGTCCGCCCGGAGCCGACGGTTCGCGGGTCCACCCCGCCTGAGAGGCGCGCCACGATCACGCTCATCGGGATCGAGCCGGACAGGTACGCCAGCCCGACCAGGAGGAGAACGCGCAGGACGCTCGGCACATCCATCGTGGCGGTCAATCTAGCACCGCCTGTACCGCTCGGAGCCGGTCCCGCCGTTCCCGCACCGTTCGGGAACGCGCTACCATCGGCCGATGGCTGTCGGCTCCTCGAACGACTTCGACCTCGTCGTCCTCGGCGCCGGCACGGGCGGCTACACCGCGGCCTTCCGGGCGGCCCAGCTGGGGCTCCGGGTGGCGCTCGTCGACGAGGACAAGATCGGCGGCACGTGCCTCCATCGGGGCTGCATCCCGACGAAGGCCCTGCTCGAATCGGCCGCGTTCGTCGACCGGGTCCGTCACGCGAAGGACTACGGCGTGACGCTGTCGGGCGAGCCGGCGATCGACTACACGCAGATGGCAGCCCGTCGCGACCAGGTCGTGAAGCGGATGTGGACCGGCCTCAAGACGCTCGTCGACAAGAACAAGGTCGCCTGGGTCCAGGGGCGCGGCCGGCTGGACGGACCGACGAAGATACGCGTCGCCCAGGCCGGCGACAACGGCGAGGCAGGCAAGGGAGGGGAGCGCGTCCTCCAGGCCACGGACGTCATCATCGCCACCGGGTCGCGGGTCCGGGCGCTGCCCGGACTCGAGCCCGACGGCAAGTGCATCGTGACCAGCGACGACGTCCTGACGATGACCACGCTGCCAAAGGACATCGTCGTCGTGGGCGCCGGCGCAGTCGGGGTGGAGTTCGCCTCGTTCTTCCACGATGTCGGCGTCAAGGTGACCCTGCTCGAGTACGCGCCGGCCATCGTGCCGCTCGAGGACAAGGACGTCAGCCAGGTGCTCGAGCGCAGCTTCACGCGGCGCGGGATGACGGTCATGACCAGCGCCCGCTTCGACCCGGCCAAGGTGAGCGTCGAGAAGGACGGGATCTGCCTGATGGTCGGGCCGGATGGGAAGGATCCCCAGGAGGTCCGCGCAGAGATGCTCCTCGTCGCCACGGGGCGCGCGGCAAACCTCGAGGAGATCGGGCTCGAGACGACCAAGGTCGAGACCGACAAGGGGATCGTCAAGGTCAACGGCCGGATGCGGACGAAGGAGCCGCACGTGTATGCGGTCGGTGACGTCGTCGGCGGTCTGTGGCTGGCCCACACGGCCGCCCACGAGGGGATCGTCGCGGCACACACGATCGCCGGGGAGAAGGACGTCCCCGAGATCGACTACGTCAAGCAGCCGCGGGCGACGTACTGCCGGCCGGAGATCGCCTCGATCGGCCTGACCGAGCAGCAGTGCGCGGAGCAGGGGCTGCCGGTGAAGATCGGGAAGGTCCCGTTCCAGGCGATCGCCAAGGCGATCATCGGCGGCGAGTACGAGGGCTTCGTCAAGGTCATCGCCCACGCCGAGAACCAGGACACCCTGGGCGTCCACCTCGTCGGTCCGCACGTGACGGACCTCGTCTCCGAGGCGTCGCTGGCGTTCGAGCTCGACGCGACGGCGTGGGAGATCGGTGCCGCGACCCACCCCCACCCGACGCTCTCCGAAGTGCTCGGCGAGGCGGCGATGGCGGTCGACGGCAGATCGATCAACTTCTGAGCCGCCCGATGGCCGTGAGCGACAGGAAGGTCACCCACCTCGGCGAAGCGGTCGGGCTGTCCGACGAGCAGCTCGTCGAGATGTACCGGCTGGTGGCCCTCGCCCGGGCCGTCGACGAGCGGATGTGGGTGCTCAACCGGGCCGGCCGGATCCCGTTCGTCATCAGCGGCCAGGGCCACGAGGGTGCGCAGGTGGGGATTGCCTGGGCGCTCGAGAAGGGGAAGGACTGGATCGCCCCGTTCTACCGGTCGATCGCGACCTGCCTGACGTTCGGCATGTCCGCTCGCGACATCATGACCGCCCAGTACGCCACGGCCGGCGACCCGTCGTCAGGCGGGCGACAGATGCCGGGCCACTACGGCAGCCACGAGCACAACCTCGTGTCGGTCTCGTCGCCGGTCGCGACCCAGCTTCTGCACGCCGTCGGCATCGCGCTCGCGGCGAAGATCCGCAAGACCGGCGAGGTCGCGCTCACGATCATGGGCGAGGGGTCGTCGAACCAGGGCGACGTCCACGAGGGGCTGAATTTCGCGGCGATCCACAAGCTGCCATTCGTCTTCGTCGTCGAGAACAACGGCTACGCGATCAGCGTGCCCGCGTCCATGCAGCTCTCGGTCACGGACGTCGCCGACCGCGCATCGGGCTACGGGATCCCCGGCGTCGTCGTCGACGGCAGCGACGTCCTCGCCTGCTACAAGGCCTCGAAGGAGGCGGTTGCGCGGGCACGGGCAGGGGACGGTCCGACCCTTATCGAGGCCAAGGTGACCCGGCTGACGGGCCATTCGAGCGACGACCAGCAATCGAAGTACCGCTCGGAGGAGGAGCTCGTGGCGGGCAAGGGCCAGGATCCGCTGCCGCGTTTCCGGGAACAGCTCGCCACGGCCGGCATCCTCACGAAGGCGATCGAGGCGCGCCTCGAGGCCGAGATCAGCGCCGTCGTCGACGACGCGACCGAATACGGCGAATCGCAGCCGGACCCGCAGCCCTCGACCGCGATGAAGTGGGTCTACGGCGAGGACTGGCCGTCGGAGACGCCTCCGCCCTGGGGCTTCGGCGCGTCGGACGAGCCCCACTGATGCCCGCCAAGACGTTCATCGAGGCGATCCGCGAAGGCCTCGCCGAAGAGATGCGCCGTGACGACTCGGTCATCGTGCTGGGCGAGGACGTCGGCAAGAAGGGCGGCGTCTTCCTGACGACGGACGGCCTGTGGGAGGAGTTCGGCGGAGACCGCGTGATCGACACGCCTCTCACCGAGTCGATGATCGTCGGCGCGTCGATCGGGGCTGCCGTCAACGGCCTGCGTCCGGTCGCGGAGATCCAGTTCGCCGACTTCATCCACCCGGCGTTCAACCAGATCGTGTCCGAGGCGGCGCGCATGCGCTACCGCTCGAACAACGGGTATTGCGTGCCGATGACGATTCGCGCGCCGTACGGCGGCGGGGTTCATGGGGCGCTCTACCACTCGCAATCGGTGGAGGCGTTCTTCACGCACGTTCCGGGCCTGAAGGTTGTTGTCCCGTCGACGCCCTACGACGCGAAGGGCCTCCTCCGCTCGGCGGTGAGGGACGACGATCCCGTGCTGTTCTTCGAGCACAAGAAGATGTATCGCTCGGTCCGCGGTGACGTTCCCGACGGCGAGTACGTCGTGCCGCTCGGGCGGGCTGCGGTGACCCGCCCCGGGACGCAGCTGTCGGTCATCGCCTATGGGCTGATGGCCCACTACGCGCTCGAGGCCGCCGACCGGGTCGCCGACGAGGGGATCAGCGTCGAGGTCGTCGACCTGCGGACACTCCGGCCGCTCGACAAGGAGACGCTCCTCGACTCCGTCCGCAAGACCGGCAAGTGCCTCGTGGTGTACGAGGACAACCGGTTCGGTGGCTACGGGGCGGAGATTTCGGCGATCGTCGCCGAGGAGGCCTTCGACTACCTGGACGGCCCCGTCGTGCGCGTTGCCGGCCCCGACGTCCCGGCAGTCCCGTACAACCACGTGCTGGAGGAGTGGTTCATGGTGAACCCGGAGAAGATCGCCGATTCGATCCGCAAGCTCGCGGCCTACTAGGGGGAAACGATGCCAGCGGACTTCGACGCCGTGTTCGACCGGCTCAAGGGGATCCTCGAGCCGTATGGGAAGCGGCTGCACCTCACCGAGCAGGGTCCGACGAGCTACGGCGTGGACATGGCTGCCGAGGCGGATCGCAACCCGACGACGTGGTTCGGGGGCGTCCGGCGCGGCAAGCGCTATGTCAGCTACTACCTGATGCCGGTTTACGTCGAGCCCTCGCTGCTCGAGGGCATCTCGCCCGACCTCAAGCGCCGGATGCAGGGCAAATCGTGCTTCAACTTCACGGCCGTCGACGAGCGGCTCTTCGGCGAGCTCGAGGCTCTGACACGGAGCGGCTACGAGAAGACCGCCGGCAACCCCGCCTGGTGCGCGGCCAAGCGCGTCGAGCACGGGATAGCCCACCGCAAGGCCGGAGCGGCACGCTCCCGGGCCTAGTGAGCGGCTTCCGGAGACTCCTTTTGGCCAGTTAGCCACCTTTTGGCCATTTACCAGCCCACGTAGTGGAAGTCAGCGATTGGCACCGCCCTACCGGCCAGGCACCATCCCCGCTGGTGGGCGGCCGCAGTCAAGACGTCCTTGGGGCCCGTGGCCTCCCCAGGACGCGGCCCCTACTACGTTGGCTGGTATCTGCCAGCATCAGGATGCCCACAGGCGAGGCAGTCGGAGCCCGGAGCCACGTCCGCGCGACGCCGCCTCGCATCGGGTAGGCCGCGTCAAGCACGGAGGCCGCTCGCTGGACGCGCCGGCGCGTCGTCCGATCCGAGGTGGCGACCAGAAGACGGGCGGAGGCTCCGGACCTCCAGTCGAACCGCTCGCGCGCAACCCGCGGTGCGAGGCGGCACTTCTCGTCGTGTTTGCGAAGCGTTGCCTCGATCGAGGTGAGCTCTGACTTCACCTCTACGATGAGAAGGATGTTGGCCGCCGGATGCCATCCGAGGACGTCGATGGAGCCTCGTTCGCCATAGATCGAGTAGGTCACTTCAACCTGCGTCTGCCACCCCGCGTCCATTAGCCACGTGACGCACTCACCGACCAGCGTGGCATGGCGCTCGTCCAGCAACCGATCGAGTGCACCACCTCGCCAACGGATGTCGAGGTGCTCGGACGCATCGAGCGCTCGTAGCACCGTCCGAACCGTGCGCAGGGGCACCGCATCCAGGTGTCCGCCCTCGAGCACCGACACCTCCTGCTGGCTGACGCCGGCCCGCTCACCGAGGTCCCTTTGCCGCCAGCCGAGGCGGAGCCGCAGCGCCCGGATGAGCCGTCCGGCACGAACGTCGTCCACCGGGCGAGTGTGAGCGGCAGCCCTTTCCGGGCACTTACCTCAGCGGTGCCGCGATCTCGGTCTTGAGCGGCCGGTCCAGGAACGCGGCGATCCGCTCGACCTCGGCCTTGAGCTCGCGGGTCCGGCCGGCGCGCCAGGTCCCGAATGGTTGCACGACGACCACGCCCTTCTTCGCGCTGCCGATCTCCCAGGTGCCGGCGACCCGTCCGTCGACGATCACCACGGGACTCACCCAGCCCGCCACCCGGTGGACGCGATCGTGATGCTCGACGGGGAGCAGCGCGTCGACGCGGCGCGGCAGGTCGTTGACATAGGCGTCGAAGTTCGGGAGAAGTCGAACGCCAACGGGTTCGGTCGCACGCTCGATCGCCGCCACGTCTTCCGCCAGCGTCCAGCCCGCGGCTCCCTCGATGTCGATCTCGGCAATGGGCACGCCGGCCGCGGCGACACCCGCCTTGATGCGGCTGGGCGATGCGCCCCACCAGCGGGCTACGCCCTCGCGGCTCGCTCCCGGAAAGAGCCGCAGGAAGCGTTCGGCCAGATGGCCCGTCGCCACCTTCGGGTCGACCGGCTTCGGCGGCTTCACGCCGAGCCAGTCCGCCGGCTTCACGAACGTCACGTTCCGGCCCGCGTCGGGCCCATGGCAGAGATGGCCTCGGTGGGCCGGCGGCTTGAGGAAAGTCCCCCAACCGGACGCCAGCTTGGCAGCGAGGTCCTTCCTGCCCGACTGACCCGTGCGCTCGGCGACGCCGGCGGTCAGTTCGGCGCGTGTTCGGGGCTTGTCGTCGAGGACCTGCTCGATCGCGCTCATGAGCGCTCTCAGCTCGTCGAGCGTGACATCGAAGTAGCGCAGCCAGGCGCCGGTCTCCCAGTTGCCTCGAGTCGGGGCCGCCGCCACGAAGTCCCACAGGCCGTTCGCGGTCATGAGGTGGAGGGCTCCGCGCATCGCCCACGTCTTGACGAGCGTCCGCTTTTGCCAGAGGGCGTCGCGGACGTCGTCGCGTCGAAGACCGTCGAGCCGGGCGTTGAGCTGAAGCTC